>ENA-UOWE01000711-UOWE01000711.1-activated-sludge-metagenome-genome-assembly--contig:-NODE-711-length-45529-cov-57.415160_pt1 | contig 45529 bp, 41 predicted proteins | sample MGYA00249841_ERZ761562 | MGnify/ENA primary metagenome ERZ761562 (study PRJEB28883, sample SAMN05720200) | activated sludge metagenome | isolation source: Anaerobic digester | place: Japan...
CGCAAAGATGACCGTGCGAGCGCTATCTCCGGGGGTCACAGGCTGTGAGGCCCGCAAAGATGACCGTGCGAGCGCTATCTCTGGGTCTAAACCTGGCGTTGGCCCGCAACGATGACCGTGCGAGCGCTATCTCTGGGTCTAAACCCGGCGTAGGCCCGCAAAGATGACCGTGCGAGCGCTATCTCCGGGGGGTCGGTTAGGGTCGTGGGCGTTGGTCAGGTGGCGCGTCAAGGTAAGACAGGGGAACCCCATGGGACGGCTTGCTCGGGCATACATCGTCGCTGCAGTGGCAGCGACCGTCTCGCTTGCTGGGTGCAGCTCAACGCCGGAGCCGACGTTGCCGAGCTTCGGTCCCACCCCCACGGCAACAGCGTCGTCACCCCAGACTCCGGCGGCGACTGCCAGCCCGACGGCGACCGCCACCGCGACAGCAGTCGGCGCGATGAACTTCCTTGAGATGCCAGCCGGCTTCACCGCTGAGCAACGAGCCGTCGGGCTGGCGTATCAGGAGTATTGGAAGCTCGCCTCGCGGGCGTACCAAACCCCGCGTGAACCGCACCCCGACCTCGGCAAGGCCATCACCGGCGAGGCCCTCGTCGGGCTCAACGGCTACGTCAACAAACTGGTGAGCACCGGACGCCACCTTGAGGGGCCCGCGGAGTTCAAGGTCGTCACGGTCTCGGTTTCAGGAGCGACTGCCAAGGCATGCGGCTCGATGCTCGACTCTTCGCATGAGATCGATGACGTCACAGGTGAGTCGAAGGAAGCGATCGATCCCATCATCCGCCTCTACTCGGCAACGTTCACCCAGTCGGGCGGTGTGTGGCGGGTCGCTACGCTCAAGCGAGGCTGCTGATCGCCTCGCTGGCGCCCAATCGCGACGACGGTACCGTCGGGTAAAGTGCCGAGTCGTGAGGTCCCGACTCACAGGTCGACAGGGGAACGCGCATGAGACTGGTCAGATCGGCACTCATCTGTGCCCTGGCAGTGTTGGGCCTGACCGCGCTGCCCGCGAATGCTTGGGCAAACAATGGGGGTGGAGGGGAAGCCTCGGGCGGCGGCTACGGCGTCGCGGTCCGCTTCTCCGGGGATGGCGCCCCGAGCGGCGGGGGATCCACGGTCGTGCGGATGCCCGCATCGTGCTGGTGGGAGTCGGTGAAGTACGACTACGGAGGATTCCAGCAGGACAATCCCTCGTCGTGGGTTGCCTGGTACGACGATCTCACCAATCCGCTGGCCAGTCATTCGTACGCGTCCGACGGCAACTACACGTGGGGCCCTCGCTCGATGTACCAGGCGGCTGCGGCAAGTCCCAACGCGAACGCCTTGGACCTGTACAGCATCAACTGTCGGGACAATGCAACTTACTGTTCCGGCATCCTCATGTCGTATGCCGGAACTCCGCAGGTCTACGACCCGGGGAGTTGCCCGGTCCCGGTCACCTTCCGCTTCTTCGCTGGTGCCCCTCCTCAGCCGCTGGTCGACCCGCAGGATCTCGCCCAGGTTGCTCGGGACTACATGGTCATCCCCGATCCCGTTGCTGAACGCAACCCGAAACTGGACCTCACCGGCGGCGGGACCCTGGTCTCCCTGCCGACGTGGTTCTGGGTCACCAACCCCGACGCTGTCGGGGCGGCCACGGGCGGCACGCGGACGATCCGGGCTCAGGTCGGGCCGGTGTGGGCCGAGGTCGTCGCGCGCACCAGCGGGCTGAGCATCAATTCGCCGGCGGGTGGGACGAGTTGCTCGCCGGATCGTGCGGTCCGTGTCTATGCCCCAGGGGCCGACGACTCGACGGGCTGCACGGTCGCGTTCGATGCGGCGTCGGTCCGGTATGCCGATGGGTATCCCGTCGATCTATCGACGTCGTGGTCGGCGACGTGGACCGGGTCCGGTGGCACTGGAGGTGCCTTGCCCGGCCTCTCGCGGACCGTCACGACCAACGTCCCCGTTGCCGAGTCGCAGGCCCTGGTCTACTCCTACCGATGACCGTGCGAGCGCTATCTCCGGGGTGGGTGGCGTGGGGCTGGTCCGTTAGGGTCTGGGGCGTTGGTCAGGTCGGCGCGTCAAGGCAGGGGAGCACCATGGCACGGCTTGCACGAGCACATATCGCTGCAGTGGCAGCCGTCGTCGCCCTCGCTGGGTGCACCTCATCGCCGGAGCCGACCCTGCCGAGTTTCGGTACCACGCCCACGGCAACCGCGTCGTCACCTTCGACTCCGACGGCCGTGGCGACATCCACGGCCTCAGCCGCCGCGACTGCCGTCGACAAGATCGACTTCCCGGACCTGCCAAGCGGTCTCTCCGCCGAGCAGGAGGCCGTGGGCCGGGCCTGGCAGGCCTACTGGAGGCTGGCCTGGACGGTGTTCAGGACTCCGAAGGAACCAAACTCCGACTTGGGCAAGGTCATGACTGGGCGGGCGTTGGGTCTCTTCAACGGTTACGTCGACAAACTCAAGCTCGAAGGGCGCCATCTGGAGGGCTCGACAACCTTCTGGGTTGACTCGATCTCCGTCTCGGACGGCACCGCCACCGGGTGCGGTCGGCTGGTCGACTTTTCCCATGAAGTCGACGACGTCACCGGCGAATCGAAGGAACCGATCAACCCCCGGGTGCGCGTCATGTCCGCCACATTCGTCAAGTCTGGCGATCTCTGGCGGATCTCGTCGAGCACCAAGGGCGGCTGTTGAGCCCAACCGGGTCGAAGCTCCTAGGCCCGGTTCTCATGAGGCTGGTAAAATGCGCGAACGTCTCGGCACAGGGGAGCTAGCATGCGACAGATCAGGGCGGCGCTTATCTGCGCCGTAGCGGCAATCTCGTTGCTGGTCTCACCGGGAACGGCCCAGGCGGGCATAGAGGACGCGTCAGACGGCGCGGGCTTCGGCGTTCGAGTCGGTTTCTCCGGAGATGGCGCACCCAGCGGCGGTGGGTCCACGGTCGTGCGGATGCCGGCGTCATGCTGGTGGACTCCCATCAACTACATGGGCTTCCAACAGGACAACCCCTCGTCGTGGGTTGAGTGGTACGACACCGTCGTCCGGGAGCTGCGCGATCATGCGCACGCTGCGATTGCCTACTTCCAGATGGGCCCTCGCTCGATGTACGAGGCGGCTGCGGCCAGCCCGAACGCGAACGCCTTGGACCTGTACGGCATCGACTGTCGGGACGATGCCACCTATTGCTCCGGCATCCTCATGTCGTATGCCGGAACTCCGCAGGTCTACGATCCGGGCGGTTGCCCAGTCCCGGTGACGCACCGCTTCTTCGCGGGCGCAACTCCACAGCCGCTCGTTGACCCCGAGGACCTTGCCCAGGTGGCCCGCGACTACATGGCGATTCCCGATCCTGTTGCTGAACGCAACCCGAAACTGGACATCGCCGGGGGCAGCACCCTGGTCTCCCTGCCGACGTGGTTCTGGGTGACTAACCCCGACGCCGTGGGGGCGGCCACCGGCGGGACGCGGACGATCCGGGCTCAGGCCGGGCCGGTGTGGGCCGAGGTCGTCGCACAGACCAGTGGGCTGAGCATCAGTTCGCCGGCGGGTGGGACGAGTTGTCCCCCAGATCGTGCGGTCCGCGTCTATGCCCCTGGTGCCGACGACTCGACCGGCTGCACGGTCGCGTTCGAGGCGGCGTCGGTGCGGTATGCCGATGGGTATCCCGTCGATCTATCGACGTCGTGGTCGGCGACGTGGACCGGGTCCGGTGGCACTGGAGGTGCCTTGCCCGGCCTCTCGCGGACCGTCACGACCAACGTCCCCGTTGCCGAGTCGCAGGCGTTGGTCTACTCCTACCGATGACCGTGTCTGCTGACCGTGTCTAGTGCGCGCTCGCGCGCTCACTAGACTGCCCCCTCGTGACCGCCCCGGTGCTCGACCTCGCGCTTGCGCGCCTCGCCGTGATCGAGGACATGCTCCTTGACTTCCGGCGCGACGTCCATCGCCACCCTGAGTTGTCCTTCGCCGAACACCGCACGACCGCGAACGTGGCCGATGCGCTGACCGACGCGGGTGTCAAGGTCACCTTGCTGCCCGGGTCGGGGCTGGTCGCCGACCTGGGAGCCGAGCACGCGGCATACCGGATCGCCTTGCGAGCCGACCTCGATGCGTTGGCGCTGCCGGAGCGGACCCACCTGCCCTACGCCTCGGTGGTGCCCGGGGTGGCCCACGCGTGCGGTCACGACGTCCACGTCACGGTCTGCCTGGGCGCGGCTCTGGCCCTCGTCTCGGTCCAGGACCACTTGGTCAGCAGCGGGCTGGGCGTTCGGGTGATCTTCCAACCCGCCGAGGAAGTCATCCCCGGTGGTGCGCTGCCGATCTGCGAGTCGGAATGGCTCGACGGCGTCGACGAGATCTATGCCGTCCACTGTGACCCCACCCTCGACGTCGGGAGCATCGGCCTGCGCGTCGGCCCGCTGACCGCTGCGGCCGACCGGGTGACCGTTCGGCTCTCCGGCTCCGGTGGTCACACGTCGCGGCCCCAACTCACTCAGGACCTGGTCTTCGCGCTCGGCAAGGTCATCACCGAAGTCCCTGCCGCGCTCGGCCGACGGGTTGACCCGCGCTCGTCCGCGAGCCTGGTGTGGGGGACGGTCGAAGCCGGGCACGCGGCCAACGTCATCCCCGAGAGCGGCAGCGTGTCGGGGACCCTCCGGGTGCTGGACGCGGGGGCGTGGGACAACGCCGGTGCCCTGGTCGAGGAACTCGTCTCATCCGCGGTCGCGCCGTACGGCGTGCAGATGGCCATCGAACACATCCGCGGCGTCCCGCCGGTCGTCAATGCCCCCGAAGCGGTAGACCTGCTCACGGATGCGGCCAAGCGCGTCGGCGTCGACCCGGTCCCGACGGAGCAGTCGATGGGGGGCGAGGACTTCGCCTGGTACCTCACCAAGGTGCCCGGTGCGATGGCCCGACTGGGCACGCGTATGCCGGGTGGTCCGACCTTCGACCTGCACCAAGGGGACCTTGTGGTGGACGAGGCCAGCGTGACCCATGGGGCGCGTGTGCTCACTGCGGCGGTGCTGTCGCGACGGCTTCCGGGAGGCGTCGCCGTGGGCGACGTTCCCAGTCGGTAACGAACGTTCCGAGTCGGTAACAAACCCGCACGGTGTAGGGCAGTCCTCGCCGGTGCCTGTAGGCGTGGCGCTACGCTCGCGATATCCGCGCGCCGGCAACCCCGGCGCCTTCGGTCATGGAGGAGATACCTTTGCGTCACTCAATCAAGGCTGCAGCGCTGCTCACTGTCGCTGCGCTCGGACTCGCAGCCTGCAGCAGCAGCGCGAGCACCACGACAACCACGACAGCCGCCTCGACGGCAGGGGCCCCTGCGGCGGGCGCCCTCAAGGTCGGCATGGCCTTCGACACCGGTGGGCGCGGCGACGGCACCTTCAACGACCTCGCGGTCAAGGGTCTTGAGCGGGCTGCCAAGGAGCTTGGTGCCACGGCCAAGGAACTGAGCCCCAACGCCGACGGCACCAACCGGGCAGACCTGTTGCGCCAGCTGGCCGATGGCGGCTACAGCCCGATCTTCGGCGTTGGCTACAACTACGGCGAGCCTATGGACCAGGTGGCCAAGGAATACCCGAAGGTCCAGTTCGTCCGCATCGACGGAGCCCCGTCAACGGTGGCGAACGTGGCGGTCATGGACTTCGCTGAGCAGGAGGGTTCCTTCCTCGTCGGTGTGGCTGCGGCCCTGAAGTCCAAGACGCACCACGTCGGCTTCATCGGCGGCAACGAATCCGTCGTCATCAACCGCTTCGGTGCGGGCTTCGCACAGGGCGCCAAGGCCGCCGACCCCACGATCGTCGTCGATGACAAGCGTCTCGCCGCGGCCGACTCGGGTGCCGGTTTCGGCGACGTCCCGGGAGCCAAGGTCGCTGCTGCGGCCATGTACCAGAACGGTGCCGACATCGTCTTCACCGCCGCTGGCGGCTCGTTCGCAGGGTCGTTCCCTGCGGCCAAGGACGCCGGCAAACTCGTTATCGGCGTCGACAGCGACCAGTTCAACACCGTGTCCGACGCGGCGCTGAAGCCGCTCATCCTCACCTCGATGATCAAGCGCGTCGACAACGCCGTCTTCCTCAGCGTCCAGGCCTTCAAGACCACCGGGAAGCTCACGTCGCACAGCTACAACCTCAAGGACGAAGGGGTCGCCTACTCGACGTCCGGTGGCTTCGTCGACGACATCAAGTCCAAGCTCGAGGACTACAAGGCCAAGATCATCGCGGGCACGATCGTCGTCAACACCAAGTAGTTCGCTGTCGATCGGACAAGGACGTCCGCCTGACACGTACCCACGTGGGGGGCCCGGCACCTGCCGGGCCCCCCACGGCTATGGAAGGATGCGCGCATGCCCACCGAGGTGCACCCGACGCCCCCGTCTGCCCAGTCCTCGCCGGCCGCAGCGATCATCGAGCTGCGAGGCATCACCAAGCGATTCCCCGGCGTCGTCGCGAACCGGGACATCGACCTGGTCGTGCGCGCCGGAGAGGTCCACGCGCTCGTCGGGGAGAACGGCGCCGGTAAGTCGACGCTGATGAAGGTCCTTTACGGGATGTACCACCCGGAGGAAGGGCAGATCCTCGTCAACGGCACTCCGACACCGTTCCGCGGGCCCAACGACGCCATTGCCGCAGGGGTCGGCATGGTGCATCAACACTTCATGCTGGCCGACAACTTCACCGTCCTGGAGAACATCATCCTGGGCAGCGAACCCCAATCCCGGGGGCGGCTGGACATCGACGCTGCCCGCAGCAGGATTGACCAGATCTCGCGGGACTACGGCCTGGATCTTGACCCGGACGCACTCGTCGAGAATCTCACCGTGGCCGACCGGCAACGCGTCGAAATCGCCAAGGTGCTCTTCCGCGGTGCGCGAGTCCTCATCCTCGACGAGCCCACCGCCGTCCTCGTGCCGCAAGAGGTCGACGAGCTCTTCGAGCATCTTCAGGAGATGACGGCTGAGGGCCTGGCGATCGTCTTCATCTCGCACAAACTCGACGAGGTGCTCAAGGTGGCCGACGTCATCACTGTCATTCGGCGTGGGACGACGGTCGCCAGCGTCGATCCCGGGTCAGTGACGGCCCGTCAGCTCGCCGAGCTCATGGTCGGCTCCGAACTGCCCAAACCGGATACCCGCGAGTCCACCGTGACCGACCACGAGCAACTGCACGTCACCGGGCTCGCGCTTGCCGCGCCGTCGGGTAAGCCGATCCTCGACGACATCTCATTCGTCGTCCATCGCGGAGAGGTCGCCGGGTTTGCCGGTGTCGAGGGGAACGGCCAGAGCGAGCTCGTCGCCGCCCTACTCGGGCTCGTCAAGCCCGACAGCGGAACGATCTCGGTCGACGGTCGCGACATCAGTAACGAGACGACGATGGGGCGACGCAACGCCGGCATCGCGGTCGTTCCCGAGGACCGCCACCGTCAGGCGCTCCTTCTCGCCTCGCCGCTGTGGGAGAACCGGCTCCTCGGGCACACGCACGACCCGCGCTTGTTCACCTCGTGGGGCTGGCTCAAGAAGGGCGCCACCGTCTCTGACACGGTCAGGATCATGGCGGACTACGACGTGCGGGCACCCGGGCCGGAGACTCTCGTCGGATCGCTCTCCGGCGGCAACCAGCAGAAACTCATCATCGGTCGCGAGCTTGAGTCCGACCCGTCCATCCTCATCGCAGCCCACCCCACCCGCGGCGTCGACGTCGGGGCCCAGGCGGCGATCTGGGATCGCATCAGGGCGGCGCGAGCCAAAGGCCTGGCCACGGTTCTCATCAGCGCCGACCTTGAGGAGCTCATCGGCCTGTCCGACGTCCTCTACGTCATCTACAAGGGAAGGCTCGTCGCCAAGCTAGACCCGGCTGACGTGACACCCCAGATCCTCGGCACCTATATGACCGGGGCTGCGAACAAGGAGGCCTCGGCATGACCCGCTTGCGCCGGGTAGTGCTCACCGGAGTCCTCCCCGCCACCCTGGCGTTGCTCGTGGCGGTCCTCGTGCTGGCCGTCGTGCTCCTGGTGCTCGGCGTCGACCCAGTGAAGTCGTTGGTGGCCCTGTTCGACTTCGGCGAGACTCCGCAAGCTCAGGCCAACCAGATGCGCGCTTGGGTGGAGGGCGTCGTCCCGCTCTTCCTCTCGGGCCTCGCGGTGAGCCTCGGCTTCCGCATGGGGCTGTTCAACATCGGTGTGGAAGGGCAGTACCGCATTGCTGCGCTGGTGGCGGCGTGGTTCGCTGCGACCGTCCCACTCCCCGGCGCTCTCGCCATCATCCTGACGATCATCGTCGCCATGCTCGCCGGCGCGCTCTATGCCCTGATCCCTGCGGTGCTCAAGGTGACGCGGGGAGTCAACGAGGTCATCACGACGATCATGCTCAACAGCATCGTCGGAGGCCTCATCGGCTATCTGCTGCGCGGCCCGTTCCGCGACCCGAAGCTCGGCGAAACGGGGACCGGACGAACCGCCGACATCCGGACCGACGCCTGGTTCCCCGGTTTCGAGGACCCGTTCGGGTGGCTCGGCATGCTGACCCCGAGCCGACCGCTCGGCGGCTTCATCGTCGTGGCGCTCATCGTGGGCGTCGCAGTGGCCCTCGGCCTGAACCGCACCCGCTTCGGATTCAACCTGCGGGCGTCTGGAAGCAACCCCGAGGCGGCCGCCACGAGCGGCGTCCAGTCGTCCCGGATGATCGTGCAGGCCATGCTCCTGTCCGGTGGCATAGCCGGGCTGGTGGGACTGCCCCAGATCCTCGGCGATGTCCACGCCTACGGTGCCGACAGCTTCTTCCTCGGGTTCGGCTTCTCCGGTATCGCCGTGGCGCTCCTCGGCCGCAACAACCCTCTGGGCATCGGCTTGGCGGCCATTCTTTTCGCCTTTCTCAACCGGTCCGGGCCTTCCCTTCAGAATGTCGAGGTCCCCCCATCGGTGGTGTCGATCGCCCAGGGCGTCATCGTCCTGTCGGTCGTCATCGTCAACGAGGTCCTTCGTCGCAGGTTGCTGCGCATGGAGGACCGCAAGGCTGCCGCGCAGACCCCCGCAACTCCCGCGGCCCCCACCACCTCGGTGAGCGGCACCCCCGGACCGGCAACCGCAGGAGCGTCGGCATGAGCACTTCCACCGCATCAGCGCCCACTGCCACGACCGTCGCCCGGCGCGCTCGACGCAACCGCCTGCTGCTCCTCGCCGGCCTCGGATTGGTCGCCCTCTCGATCACCCGGGTCATCTCGGGTGAGGGCGTCCTCACCGCGTCGGGCACCATCAATGCGATGGTGTGGCTCACCCTCCCCGTCGCCCTGGCCGGCCTCGGCGGCCTGATCAGCGAGCGGGCCGGCGTCGTCAACATCGGCCTCGAGGGCATGATGATGCTCGGTGTCTGGGGGGCCGGCTTCGCCGGGTGGCGCTGGGGACCACTGGCCGCGCTCGTGGCCGCTCTCATCGGTGGTGCCCTCGGCGGCCTGCTGCATGCCCTTGCGACCGTCACCTTCGGTGTCGACCACATCGTCAGCGGTGTCGCCATCAACCTTCTTGCCGCAGGCACGGTTCGCTTCCTCTCCGAGCTCACCTTCACCCCAAGCACGGGCGGTGGGCCGACCCAGTCGCCCCCCATGTCCGGCAACATTCCGACCTTCGACATCCCCGTCCTCGCATCCGGGCCCGACGTGCTGGGCAGTGTGGAACGGACCGGCATACCCGTGCTCGCCGATGCCGCGGGCGTCCTGCGCGGGCTGATGGTCGGCATCACCCCCTACGAGCTCCTCGGCCTGGCGATGTTCCCGCTCACGGCATACCTGCTCTGGCGGACCGCGCTGGGTCTGCGGCTGCGCTCCGCAGGTGAGAACCCGTGGGCTGCGGAGTCCCTCGGTGTCAACGTCGTCCGGGTCAAGTACCTCGCCGTTGTCTGGGGCGGCGCGCTCGCGGGCCTCGGTGGCCTCTTCCTCGTCATGTTCACGGGCAGTTACCGCGAGGGCATGACCAACGGTCGCGGTTACATCGGCCTCGCGGCGATGATCTTCGGCAACTGGCGGCCCGGCGGGCTCGCCGCAGGCGCCACCCTCTTCGGGTATGCCGATGCCGTCCGCCTTCGTTCGCAGAACTCCCTCGCCGTCCTCGCGCTCTTCATCTTCGCCGGCATCGTCGTCATCGCGTTGGGTGTCCTGTGGTTGCGCCGTGGCCGCCGACTGCCCGGTGCGATCTTCATCGGCATCGGCGTGACCTTCCTGCTGGGCTACCTCGGCCTGGATTCCCTTCCGAACGAGGTCACCACCCTGACGCCGTACATCGTCACCTTGGTCGTCCTATCGGTCTCCTCGCAGAACCTACGCATGCCCAAGGCCGACGGCATGGTCTATCGCAAGGGCGAAGGCCATTGACCCAGCCGCCCCCGCCTGACCGCGCGGACGCGGCATACCCCTCGGGTATGCCGTCGCCGGACTGGGTCGCGCTGCAACGAGCGGCCATCGAGGTGCGCGACACGGCATACGCGCCGTATTCGGGGTTCCCGGTCGGCGTGGCGGGCCTGGTCGACGACGGCCGGGTTGTCGTGGGCTGCAATGTGGAGAACGCGAGCTACGGCGTGGGGCTGTGCGCCGAGTGCGGGATGGTGTCGGCCCTGGTGGCTGGCGGCGGCGGTCGGTTGGTGGCCGTGTCGTGCGTCGGGCCCGAAGGCGACACGCTCATGCCGTGCGGCCGCTGCCGACAACTGCTCTGGGAACACGGCGGGCCCGACTGCCTCGTCGCGACGTCGACCGGGCCGAGGCCGATGTCCGAATTGCTTCCCGACGCGTTCGGTCCCGCCAACCTCGGACGCTGACTGCGCCAGCAGGTCCGTCGGTTAGGGTGGGCGTCATGCCAAGGATCTTCAGGGGGGTCCTCGTCGCGCTGGCGACCGTCGTGGTCGGCGTTTCGGGATGCACGACGACTCCCAGCGGACCGCCGCAGACGACCATCACCTGGCCACAGGAGACGTCCGACGCGTTGCGGCTGTTGCTCGTCGGGTCCGGTTCCACCCTGTATGCCGTGTGGGGCGACCGTTCAGTGGTCATCGCTGGACCTCAAGGCACCCCTACCCCCACCCGGTTGCCGAAGGATGACCAGCAACCGGGCAGCGAGACTCCGCAACAGATCGCGGTCGACCCATCCGGACAGGTCTGGTTGATCCGGTCCAATCAGCAAGTGACCACCTTCCTGGGGGTCGACCATCCAGCGTCCGCTGCGGTCTCGGAGCTGGGCCGAGGCTCGATCACCCTTCCGACCGGCCGGGTGGTTCCAGATCGCCTGGTGTCAGAGGACGGACTAGCGATTCTCGACGGGACGACGCTGCTGGCCTCGACGTACACCGGCGGGCGGACATTGAACCCTGACCAGGACGTCCTCATCAATCGGGTCACTGCGTCCGGCCACGACGAGGTTGCCGGGAGGTGGCGGACCAACCCGCCAGACCCCTTGTCCGGCGTCCCAGAGGGGACGTCCGTGCCTGCAGGCTCCGTCGATCTCGGTGTCGTCCGAAGGGTTGCGGCACTCGCCCCTGATCGGATCGCGTTCGTCGTCGGGACCGTCTCGGGCACGATCAAACGGGACTCACGACTGTCCTTGGCCGTGCTCGAGGCCGGGACGGTGCGTCGCGTCCCCATTCCAGGGCTTTGTCCCTCGGATTACGACGCAACGCTGGTCCGGCTATCCGATCGGGTCGTCCTGCTCGGTGCTCCCGCGCCGAGGGACAACGGCGAGTGCCGGAGCGTGTCCGCGGCACGGACCTGGCTGCGCGTCGACGTGGTGGACGGGACCAGCCAGGTGCTGGCCACTGACACGGAGACCCTGGCAGTCGTCGGGGATCGCATCGTCACCGCCACCACGACGCACGTCGTGGACACCTGGACGACCAGGATCACCTGGGGATCGTGACGGCGTGCGCGTTACCTCCCGGCTGCCAACCCGGCGGCCACCTTCAGCGCGTCGATTCGGGTGCCGAGGAAGTTCTGGACAGCAGGGTCGAGGAGCCAGTTGAGGTAGGCCTGCCGCTGATAGGGGTTCATCTGCGAGATGTTCAGCACGCCGGTCGCCTTTCCCGCTGAGTCACGGGCGAGGAAGTCGTCGGTAATCGGGTGAGCCGGGTCTCCCGGGACATAGATGCTCACGTGGCCGACATAGGCCGTTGGATCCCCGTTGTGGGACGTGGGCGTCGGATGGCCATCGGCGCCGCCCGCGGTGACGACCGTGGTCGGCCCGCGATCGGTACCCAGATCGACGACGAGTTGCGTGGCAATCATGTTGATGTCTGTCCAGACCGAGGGCTTCACGATCGGGGAGTCAAGGCTGCTGGATAGAGATTGGATCCGGGCTTCGTACTGGGCCTCAATGTCCTTGGTCGTTGGGAAGGTCCAGTCGACCGCCTTGTCGATGGCGAAGTCCACGAGTTTGTCTGTGACGTCAGAGACGATCAACTTGGGATCCCGTGCCCAGTCCACGAGCTGACCGAGGATCTGTTTGGCCTGCTCCTTGTCCTTACCGAGTTGGGCAAGCTCGGCCTCTAGGGCCTTCTGCAATCCGTCGAGGTCCGCCTGCAGGTTCGTGCCGAGGAAGTGCCGGGCCGCCTCCGCCTGGAACAACTGCACTGACGTGATTCCGGTGTTGGGGAGGTCGAATATCCCTGTCGCGGGGTTGTAGAGGTAGCCCATGTGCTGCGCTTGTTTGCTCTGCCCGTCGATGAACGTCCCGAACGCCGCGATGACGGCAGCTGCCGTCTTGGGCTGCAGCATGGCTTCTTGATGTAACGCGGCCCAGAGGGACGTGGCCATGAAGGGCCCAGCCGACGGATCTGCCCAGTTCGTGTGCACGCCCGACAACCCGGCTTGGTTGTCGCCGAACGGGTTGGTCACCGACATAAGGGCGCCGTTCATCATCCGCGGGTCGGTGATGACGGTCCCCAAGGCAATCTGGACCGGTGAGAGCAGGTGCCCGCCGGCGTGCTTGGCGAGGTAGTCCGCGACCGCGAACAGCGCCGCATCGGCCAGACCCGGGCTGGTCTGCTGGTAACCGATCGTCGCCTGGGTGAGCAACGTCCCCAACGACCCACCCAGCCAGTCGTGGACACCCTCGCTGTTGTACAGCTCGTCGCTGCCGCTCATCAGTCCCAGGAGCGCATTGCGGTGAGCCAGGAAGACTGCGTTGGAACTCGATGCATAGTCGCCTGCCCGGTCGAGCGCCACATGCAGCAGATCCATCCGGAACGGGTTGCTAGCGTCACCTTCCACGTAGGCCAGCAACCGCATGGGGTCGAGGCTGTCGTTTCCCCGATAGAGGGACCACCGTAGGTCCTTCATCGGGTCTTTGGAGTACGCCTCGTAATCCTTCATCGCCTGGTCGGCGATCAGCCTGGAGAACTCCTCCGAGAGGGCACCTTCTCGTTGGAGGAACGGCAACAACAAGTCTGGTCGGTATCCCGTCGCGAAAGCCGATTGGCCGTTCATGCTCAAGGCGAAGCGCCACCGTTCACCGAGCCCGCTCGCCTCGTTGGGGTTGAAGTGCTTGAGCCACTCCTCGTCCAGCAATGCCCGCGTGCCGCCGCCGGGGGAGTCGACGATGACCTTGCTCGCCGTGCCATAGACAGTCGTCAGCGCATCGAACAGTGCCTTGCCGCGCGCCTGGCTGTCCTTGTCGTACGGGTTCTCGAAAGTCGCGCGAACGCGCCAACTGAGCAGCGCCGCGCCTCCCGGGCCGAGCGAGGTCATCAAGGCCTCGACGAAGTCCGGGTCGTCGCCCATTCCTTGAAGGGCGGCCAGCACCTCAGCGGACACGGGGACGGGGAGATCGTCGCGACCGGCGTCGGCCGCCAACTCGTCGGCGATCGCCTTGCCATAGTCGCGGGCAGCAGCGCGATGGGCGAACGACTGATCTCCTAGCGCCTTGGTGGCCAGTGCCGTTCGCATGCCCGGAGGGATAGATCCGCCGCGGACGGCCGCCCACTCGGCGTCGCTGAAGGCGATCGGCATCGCCGACCGCAGTCCGGCCCCGAGGGCCGTAGCGGCCCGCTGCAGTTCGCCGACGAGTCCCTGGAACTCAGAATCCAGCCGCTCCTGGGCACGGAAGTGCGAGCCCGCAGCCGAGGAGATCGCCTGGTCACGGGTGCGTTGGGCCGAAGTCCGGGCGGCCGTGCGCTCGTCCTCGGGCAGCAGGCGGATGTCGCTGACAGCGACCGAATAGGTCGACCGCGCCTTCGAGGCCGCCGATTCGTATGCCGTGTTCGCCGAGTCCCAGCGCCGGTTCAGGTCGGGCAGGGTCGTCTGGATCGCTGTGTCCGCGACCCGTTTGAAGGCATCGATGGCCTCCCCGGCAGCACCGGCCTTGCCGCTCGCCAGGATCATGGCGTCGGCCAGTCGCGTCATCTCGCCGAAGCACGCCGTCGCGGCTCGGCCGGTCCAGGAGCCCTTGTTGCCGCTGAGGCGTTTGAGTTTGCCGCCCTCGTCACCGGCGCCGAGCCCGGTCTCCAGCCGGCCGATCGCCCGGGACGCTGCACCCAGCTCGGACGGGTTGAGGGTCAAGGTGTAGTGGCTCACGGGAACCCCTTCAGCTCAGAGTCACGGTGAGGTCGCTACCGGCCGCGTCGAGGGCCGAGAAGTCGATCGCGGCCTGCCCAATGCTGGAGCCGAGGATCGAGGCGTCGTCGCCCGCCGTGTCCAGCCACAGCCGCCAGGAGGCGGTGAACTGGTCGAGTGCATCGCCCAACTGGGAGAGGAACTGCCCGACGCCAGCCGTCGTCGCCGTCCGGGTCGGAGTGATGCTCGCGCCGTCGGCGTTGTCGAACGCCGAGGCGAGGTTGAGCACTTGTCCTTTGAGATCCGCAAGGTCGGTGTAGGTCACCTTGATCGGGTCGTTCGACATTCGATTCCACAGCCCCTGGTCGTGTAGGTCCCCTGAGCCCCCGACAATAGCGACGCTCGGACAAGCGCCTTATCCGCACGCGTACTCAGGTGGACGGCATACCTCCGCGTCCGTGACCCCGTCCGCACGGGGGCTGCGGGACGTGCGGGCGCGACTCCGGTACGGTCCAGGGGTCGGCCCAGCGGTGGCGGCGTCAGGGAGGTATGCCGTGCGGTTCAGTGTGGTGGTGCGGGACAGGAGCGCCGGCACGGAAGCCGTCGTGCTCGTCGACGCCGACCCGGACGCCACCGTCGCGGCGTTGCTGCCGGCGTTGTTGGGCGCGGTCGGCAGCGCCATCCACCCCGGCTTCGCCAGCAAGGTCCCGGTGTGGGTCGACGGTCGGCCCGTCCAGCCGGAGGACACGGCGCGGGAGTCGGGCCTGGCGGCCGGCTCGGTCGTGTGTCTTCACGAGAACGATGCGACGCCATCGACCCTCCCGACCGGCATCGTCGAGGTCCGCGTCGTCTCGGGGCCGGGCGCGGGGCGGATCCATCGGGCTCGCCTCGGGGAGACGGTCATTGGGTGCGGGGCGAACGGGTTGTCCCTGCCCGATCCGCTGCTGCCGGCCGACGCGCTGACCCTCACGGTGGCCCGCGACGGCACCGCGACCGTGCAACCGGCCGACGGGATCGCCGCGACCCTCGATGGCACTGACCTCGAAGGCGCCACGCAGTGGCCTCCGGGGACGACGTTGAGCGCCGGCCAGACCCTGCTCACACTTGAGGCGCCCTGGCAGCCCGATGCCCTGACCGTGGCAGCCGACGGCCGCCTGGGTCGCGACGTCAACCGGCCGCCGCGCCTGCTCCCGGCACCGTGGATCCGGGAGTTCACCCTGCCGCACAAACCCGAAAAGCCCACGCGGATGGGGATCCCGTGGCTCATGGTGCTCTCGCCGATGCTCATGGCCGTGCCGATGGTGTGGCTCATGGGCAGTTGGCGGTTTGCCGCGTTCGCCCTCCTCTCGCCGATCATGGCGATCTTCAACCTCATCCAGGGGCGGCGTTCTGGTGCCGCCGACTACAAACGCAAGCTCGCGGCATACGAGAGCACCCTGGTGAAAGTCCGCGAACGGGCGGCCGAGGCGTTGGCGCGGGAGCGCACCGAGCGGCGCGCGGCCCTGCCCGACCCGGCCCAAGTGCTCCTGCAGGCGGTCGGTCCCGGCGCTCGGCTGTGGGAGCGCCGCCGCACCGACCCCGACTACCTCGTGCTGCGCGTGGGCACAGCAACCCGCGCCAGCCAGGTCCGCGTCGAGGATCCCAACGTCGACCGCAACGCCGAGGACGTGGCCCCGGCGACAGTGGCCGACGTGCCAGTCCCCGTGGCGCTTCGCGACTTCGGCGTGCTCGGAGTGACCGGAGCCGCCGACCAGGTGGACGCGACGGCTCGGTGGCTCATCGGCCAGGCAGCGGTCCTGCACAGTCCCCGCGACCTCCGCCTGGTGGTGCTCACCGATCAACGCGGCGAGGACCGCCTCGGCTGGGTGCGCTGGCTGCCGCACACGCGCACCGACGACGAGACGCTTCCGGCGTTCGTCGGCAACGAGCAGCAGTCGATCGGGGCCCGGGTCGGCGAGTTGACCCGGTTGGTCACCGATCGGGTCGCCGCCGCCGAGGAGGGCTTCGGCGCGGGGGCCAGGGAAATGACCGGCCCGGACTACCTCGTCGTCCTCGACGGTGCCCGGCTGTTGCGGGCGCTGCCGGGCGTCGTGACCATCCTGCGCCAAGGCCCGGCGGTCGGAGTTCGGGTGATCTGCCTCGACCCCGATCGGCGGTCGCTGCCCGAGGAGTGCCGGGTCGTGCTGGAGTGCTCGGACGACGAATCGCTGGTCACCGCAACAGGGGTCGCGGACGTTCCCGAGGTGCGACTTGACCTCGTCGAGACGGCCTGGGCGGCGCGGGTCGCGCAGGCCTTGGCTCCCTTGCGAGACATCACGCCGTCGCTGGAGGATGCCGGCCTGCCGCGCTCGGCCCGGTTGTTGGAGTGTGTCGGGCTGACCGATCCGACTCCCGATGCCGTGGTGGCCGGATGGGGGCAGCCGCAGACCGACGTCGTCATCGGTGCGGGCTTCGACGGAATGTTCCGGATCGACCTGCGCCGCGATGGGCCGCACGCGCTGGTGGCCGGGACGACGGGCTCGGGCAAGTCAGAGTTGCTTCAGACCATCGTCGCTTCGCTCGCCCTGGCCAATCGCCCCGATCAGTTGACCTTCGTGCTCGTGGACTACAAGGGCGGGTCGGCGTTCAAGGAGTGCAACAAGCTTCCGCACACCGTCGGCATGGTCACCGACCTCGACACGCACCTCGTCGGCCGGGCGCTGACCTCCCTTGGTGCCGAGTTGCGTCGGCGCGAGCACCTGCTCAGTGTGCCGGGGGCCAAGGACCTCGAGGACTACTGGGCGTTGTGCCGCACTGACCCGACCCTGCCGACGATCCCGCGCCTGGTCCTGGTCATCGACGAGTTCGCCAGCCTCAAGGCCGAGTTGCCCGACTTCGTCACCGGGCTCGTCACCATCGCCCAACGCGGCCGATCACTGGGGATCCACCTCATCCTCGCCACCCAGCGCCCCAGCGGTGTCGTGTCGGCAGACATCCGGGCCAACACCAACCTGCGGATCGCCCTGCGGGTCACCGACGAGAGCGAGAGCCGCGACGTCATCGACGCACCGGAGGCCGGGCGGATCCTCGCCTCGACCCCCGGGCGCGGCTACGCCCGGCTCGGTCCGTCGGGCGTCCTGCCCTTCCAGGCCGGCCGAGTCGGCGGCCGGCGACCCGACGCCCCGAGTGAGACCCGCACCATCCCGACGCCGCTCGCATGGGGGATTCCGTGGTCACGCACCGGCATACCGGCGCCGGGTCGGCCCACCACGGCGGCCAGCGACACCGACGAAGGGGAGACCGACCTGTCGGTCCTCGTCACCGCCGTCCGTGGGGCCGTCGACCACCTGGGTATGCCGCCCCAGCACAGTCCGTGGCTGCCCGCCCTGCCCGGGTTCGTCACCCTCGACGAACTCCGTGCGCGGTTGGTGGAGAGGGATCCGGCCGCCGCGGCCGATCCCTTCACCGTCGGTTGGGCGCTGGAAGACCGGCCTGAGGATCAGGCCCAGGTGCCGGCGACCTTCACCCTGGGGACGTCGGGACATCTTTTCCTCGTCGGCGGGCCCCGCTCAGGACGATCCACCGCGTTGCGCACGTTGGTCGGCGCGCTGGCCGAGAAGGTGGCGGCCAGAGACCTGCACGTCTACGGCCTGGACTGCGGCAACGGTGCCCTGTTGCCCCTCACCGCGTTGGCCCACACGGGGGCGGTCGTGCGCCGAACCGAGGTGGAGCGCGCCAGCCGGTTGATCCGGCGATTGACCGAAGAGGTCGCCCGGCGGCAGAGCGTGCTCGGAGCCCACGGCTTTGCCGACATCCAGGAACTGCGCAGTGCCGCAGCGCCGGACGATCGGTTGCCCTATGTGCTGCTCGTGCTCGACCGGTGGGAAGGCTTCATGTCCGACCTCGCCGACGTTGATGTCGGCAGCCTCCTGGACGGCATGGTCACGCTGCTGCGCGAGGGCGCATCGGTCGGCATCCAGGTCGTCGTGACGGGCGATCGGACGCTCAACTCGGCCCGGGTCGCCTCGCTGGTCGAGGCCAAACTGGCCCTGCGGCTGCCCGATCGGCAGGACTATGCCAGCCTCGGCCTCAAGGTGCGGGACCTGCCCGAGGAGTTCCCCGAGGGTCGTGGCGTCTGGGGCGAACGCTCCATCGAAGCCCAGATCGCCGTCCTCGGCGCGGACGCGAGCGGCCAGGGTCAGGGAACCAGCCTGCGCGAGCTCGCGGCGGCAACGGCCGAGCGCGACCGCGACCTGCCACGCGCCCTGCGTCCCATGGCGTTGGGCGCGCTGCCGGACCAAGTCGCCTGGGCCGACGTGGCCGCGGACTTCGACCCCGGCGCGCGGCCGCCGTCCTGGCTCCCGTTCGGGATCGGCGGCGACCTGGTCGAGCCCATCGGCCTTGATCTGGATCGGTCGCCGGTCGCGCTTGTGGCGGGGGAGTCTCGCACCGGCAAGACCGCGACGCTGTGCTTCCTCGCGGCATACGCGCGGCGGTCCGGGCGTGCCGTCCTCGGTTTCGTACCCCGCGACAACGACCTGTCCGCAGACCTGGGTGAGGGCGCCTGCATCGTCGGTCAGGAGGACCCCAACGCGGCGGTGGCCCGGCTCCGAGACCTCCCCGAGGGGGCCCTCGTCCTCGTCGACGACGTCGAGGCCTACAAGGACGCACCCCTGACGCCGCTGATGAACGCGCTGGTGCGCCAGGCCGCCGACCGGGGCTTCACGGTCGTGCTCTCCGGGCGATCCGCCGACCTGGGGGCCGGCTACAGCGGCTGGATGTTCGAGGCCAGGCGGGGTCGGCATGGGCTGGTCCTGTCCCCGTCGGAGGCGATCGACGGGGAATTGTTCGGGTCACGGGTGGCGCGGACGGCGTTGCGGTCGCGTCCGCACGCCGGGCGCGGCGTGCTCTTCGACTCCACGGGAGCACAGACGACGGTCCAGGTGCCGCTGGTCGAGCGGGGCTGACGCACGAACGCCCCGGCCGGTCGGCCGGGGCGTTCGACGTGCGGAGGTGAGGCGTTCGCTCAGCCCTTGAGGCTGAAGGCAGCGTCGACCTCGGCGAAGGCCTTGGAGGTCTTCCCCAGGTGCTGGCCGAACTGCTCCATCAGCTGCAGCGTCGTGGTGATCGAGGTCGTCCACTTGGCGTACTCCTCGGTGAACGAGGATCCCGACAGACCCTGGAAGGCGCCGCTCTCGTTGAGCGAGACGACCTGGGCCTGCGCGCGCTTGAAGTTCTCTTCGAGCTCGTTCTTCATGGCGGCGAGCGCAGTGGCCTGCTGCTCGATGTCACCGTGATTGATCTTGACGTAGTCTCCAACAGCCATGAGTGTTCCCTTTCGAGTTGGTATGTCGGGAACAGCCAAACCCCCTGAGGGCGTCGGCAACGTCGCCGACCAGCTGAGGTTCCCTTTCGTCGAGGGGATGCCTCGACGACGACGACACCATGACACGGGTCCGGCGCATGGTCAATGCGTGCTCCTACGGATGTACAAAGTCGTCGGGACTAGGTAGACCTGGCTTGCTGAGTAGGTACACCTGCTCGCTGAGTAGGTACTCCTGCCTAGTGCGTAGGGGCATGGGCTGAGCGCCTAAACTGTGCGGTCGGTAGCCAAAGACCGGCGGTCATGACCGCCACGAATCAGGGGGCAGCACCATCGACGACGTCAGCACCTCACGCACGCGGGTCGCGGCGGGAGCGGCCGGGGCGGCTCGCGCCGTGCCACGACCGGTGTCCGCCGCTCGCCGGCGCCGCCCAGCCATGATCGGGTTGGCGGTCCTGCTCATCGTCGGTTCCGCAGCGATCGCGGGCCTGCTCGCGATGCGGATCGACAGCCGGGTCCCGGTGCTCGTCGCCGCTCATGAGATCCCTGTCGGGGCGCAGATCACCCTCGCCGACCTGGCGACCCAGCGGGTCGCCAGCGATGGCCTGGAAGTCCTCCCCGCTACTGCCGCAGACCAACTCGTCGGCAAGTACGCCGCGGGCACCATCCCGGCGGGACGGCTGCTCGACCAGGCGATGTTCGCCCAGACCGGTTTCCTGCGGGACGGCGCGGTCGCCGTGGGTGTCTCGCTCGCGCCCGGTCGGATGCCGGCCAGCGGCCTGCGCGCCGGAGACCGGGTCCAGGTCGTCGACGTCAAGGACGGGGTCGGCGTGGTCCTCGTCGAGAACGCCACAGTGTCCTCGGCCCCTGACACCACGTCCTCCTCAGGGGCGTTCGGGGGAGGCTCGACCGGCGGGTCCGGCAGCGTCGTCGCGACGCTGATCGTCCCGCCGTCCTCGGCTCCCGGGGTCGCCGCCTCGTCTGCGGCCAACCGCATCGCCGTGGTCCTGCTGCGCCGCGGGGCCTGACCCATGGCCCTGTATGCCGTGTGCTCGGCCAAGGGGTCACCGGGCGTGACCACCCTCGTCGCCGCGATGGCGCTGGGCTGGGACCGTCCCGTCGTCATGGCTGACCTCGATGCCGGCGGGGGAGACCTGGCCCTGCGCTACCGCGACGAGCGAGGGCGTCCCCTCGATCAGGATCTCGGGCTTGTCTCGCTGGCCGCGTTGTCGAGGCGCTCGACCACGACGACGCCGATCGGCCCGCACCTGCAGGTGCCTCTCGGAGGCCCGCCGATTCTTGTTGGCGTCGCCCGCCCTGAGCAGGTCGGTGCCCTGGGCCCGGCGTGGGGCCCGCTGGCCCAGTCGTTGGCGGCATACGAAGGCGACGTCCTGGCCGACTGCGGTCGGGTCACGGCCGGCGCGGCCGTCACCCCGGTCCTCGCCGCCGCGGACGCGCTGCTCTTCGTCGTGCGTCCGACGATGGAGGAGCTCTACCACCTGCGTGAGCGCCTCGGCGGTCTGGCCGAACAGTTGGGCTCGCGGGACATGCACGGTCGACGGATCGCCGTCGCTGTCGTCGGCTCCGACCGCAACCGCACCGGCGCTTCCGACGTCCAGCGGCTGCTCGACGCGTCGGGGTCCGGAGCGACTGTTGTCGGGGTGTTCGTCGAGGACGCCAAGGGAGCCCTCCGCCTGCGCTACGACCTGGCCGGGGTTCCTGCCCGGTCGGTGGTCCTGCGCTCGGCGGGCGTCGTGGGCGCTCGCGTGCGCGAGCTGGCCGGCCACGATCTGACCGCAGCGATGGGGGTCTGATCGTGACCGATCAACTCCTGCTCCGGCGGCTGCGCGAGGACGTCGCCGACATCGTCTCGAGGCAACGGCGTGAAGACGCCGCCAACGGCGTGCCGCCGATGTCCAGCGAGGACGAGCGTCAGTTCGGCCGAGCCGTCATCTCGCGGGTGCTCGAGACCCACGCCCGCACCGAGATGGCCGGCGGTCGCACCCCTCCCACGATGGAGGAGGAGGCCGAGCTCGCCGACGGCATCCATGCGGCCCTCTTCGGCGTCGGACGGCTGCAGCCGCTGCTGGATGACCCCATGGTCGAGAACGTCGACATCAACGGCTGCGATCGAGTCTTCGTCGGCTATGCCGACGGGCGCGAGGAGATGGTCGCGCCGATCGCCGAGTCCGACGACGAGCTCATCGAGCTGGTCCAGGTCCTTGCGGTCTACTCCGGCCTGACCAGCCGGCCCTTTGATACGGCCAACCCGCAACTGGACCTGCGCCTGCCGGACGGAAGCCGGCTCTCGGCCGTCATGGGCGTCACGGCCCGACCGTCGCTGTCGATCCGTCGCGCCCGCCTCTCGCGGGTCTTCCTCGACGATCTCGTCGTCAACGGGTCGATGAGCAGCGAGATTGCCGAGTTCCTCTCGGCGGCCGTCCGGGCCCGCAAGAACATCATGATCGCGGGGGCCACCAACGCCGGAAAGACCACGCTGCTGCGGGCCTTGGCCAACGAGATCCCCCGCAACGAACGCCTCATCACCGTTGAACGCGCGATGGAGCTCGGGCTGGGTCAGTTCCAGGATCTGCACCCCAACGTCGTCGCCTTCGAGGAGCGGTTGCCCAACTCCGAGGGCCAGGGTCACATCGGCATGGCCGAGTTGGTGCGTCGTTCGCTGCGTATGAACCCCAGCCGGGTCATCGTCGGGGAGGTCCTCGGCGACGAGATCGTCACGATGCTCAACGCCATGAGCCAGGGCAACGACGGGTCGCTCTCGACGATCCACGCCAACAGCTCGCTCGAGGTGTTCAACCGGATCTGCACTTATGCGATCCAATCCGTGGAGCGCCTGCCGGCCGACGCGACGATGATGCTCATCGCCGGCGCGATCGACTTCGTCGTCTTCGTCGAGCGACGTAACGAGTTCCACTCCGGCGGTGGGATGCGACGAATCATCACCTCGATCCGCGAGGTCAACGGTGTCGATGGCCGGGTGCTCTCGAGCGAGGTGTTCGCCGAGGGATCCGACGGTGTCGCCGTCCCGGCCGCGGCGATCAGTTGCATCGATGACCTGCTCGCCGCGGGTTACTCGGGCATGAGCCGATGACGGCGGGCCGACGCCGATGAACGGCGTGTTCGCACAACTCCTGGTCCCGCTCGTCGTGCTGTTCGGCGGGCTCTGCGGCGTGGGGATCCTGCTGCTCGTCAAGGGGTTGACGCCCACCGAGGTCTCGCTGCGACCGCGCAGCACCCTCGCGGCCGACCTGCGTCGGATGTCGATCATGGCCGGCCGCAAGGTCCCGGTCGCGGTCGGGGCCGGGCTGTTCACCCTTGTGATCACCCGCTGGATCGTGCTGGCCGTGAGCGTCGGGCTGGTCGTCTTCTTCTGGGGCGCCCTGTTCGGGGGAGCGGCAGCCGAGCGCGCGGCATACGAGCGCCTGGAGGGCCTCGCGGCGTGGACCGAGTCGTTGCGCGACACCATTGCCGGCGCGGTCGGGCTGGAGCAAGCGATCCCGGCCACCGCCAACGCGGCGTCGCCGCCCATCGCTCGGGCGATCAACGACCTGTCCGATCGACTGCGGGTTCGTGTGCCGATGACGACCGCCCTCATGCGCTTCGCCGACGACCTGGACGACTCGACGGCAGACCTCGTCGTCGCGGCGTTGATCCTCAACGCCAAACTGCGCGGGCCAGGTCTGCGGGACGTGCTCTCGTCGCTGGCGTCCAGTGTGCGCAGCGAGGTGGAGATGCGCGGCCGGATCAGCGCCGGTCGGCGCGGCACCCGCAAGAGCGTGCAGATCGTCGTCGCCATCACCGGGTTGTTCGTCATCGGTCTGCGGGTGCTCAACCCCGACTATGTCGAGCCTTATGGCACCCCCCTCGGCCAGCTCGTGCTGCTGCTCGTCGCAGGGATCTTCGCGCTCGGGTTCTACTGGCTGCGCCGGTTGGCCACCTTCCAGATGCCCGCTCGCTTCCTGCAGACTGCGCCCACCGACCTGACGTCGGGAGCCCCCCGATGACCCTGACCTTCGTGCTCATCGCCGGAGCCATCTGTGGCGTCGGCATCCTCGCGCTCGTGCTCCTCTTGGATGTCCGACCGGCCCGGGGACCGGCTGCTCTGGCCCGCCTCGATCTGGACCGGCGCCGGTTCCGGCGAGAGGCCGTCCTCGAGGTCGACGCCCTGCACGCCTACGAATCGATGCGGCTACGGCGCGTCGGTGCGGCCCTACGCGAGAGCCTCGAAGCCCGTGGCATCCGGTTGCCGGCTGGCCTGCAGGCTGACCTGGCCATCACCGGACGTTCGGTCGAGAACCACCTGGCGATCTCGCTGGCCTCGGGGCTCGCCGGACTGATGCTGCCCCTGCTGCTCGTCGCCCCGTTCGCGGCCTTCTTCGGGCTTGGAATGGGCCTGGTGCCGCTGTGGATCGCCCTGCTCCTCGGAGCCCTCGGCGCGATCCTGCCCAGCCTGAGCGTGCAGTCCCGGGCAGCCGACCTGCGGCGGGACTTCCGGCACGTCGTCAGCAGCTTCTTGGATCTGGTCGCGATGAACCTCAGCGGCGGGCGCGGAGTCCCCGAGGCCCTCGAGGTCGCGAGTTCGGTGTCCACCTATTGGGGGATGTCCCGGATCCGGGAGAAGCTGCGTAACGCGCGGCTCCAGGGCGTCACCCCGTGGTCGGCCCTGGGTGAGCTCGGCCAGGAGTTGGCGATCGACGAACTGCGTGATCTGGCGTCCGCGCTGACCCTCGTGGCCGAGGACGGCGCCAAGGTGCGTGACTCGCTGTTCGCCCGCGCGTCCTCGATGCGCCAGCGCGAGTTGGCCGATGCCGAGGGGCGCGCCGCCGCCCGCTCGCAATCGATGGTGGTGGCGCAGATGCTGTTGGCGATCGGCTTCCTCACCTTCCTCATCTTTCCCGCCGTCGCACGACTGCTCAGCAGTTGAGTGCCGGGGGAGGACGGGCTCACCGAGCCCGTCAAGTGCCGCCAGGGCGCCAGCGCTCGAAGCGGTTTCGCAAGGTCACACTGATTCGGGGTAACCTGAGGCGTTCGGTCACGCCGCAGGTCATTCTCGGCAACTGCTGAAAGGGGACGGCATGTACGTCAAGAGTGTCGGAGCTGCGCACTATCTGGAGGCCGCCCTGCGTGCCCGGCTGGGGCACGCTCGGGCCGACCGGGGTGCCTCGGTCATCGAGTGGGTGATCATCAGCGCTGTGTTGGTGATCCTCGTCGGGGTCGTCGGAGGCATCCTCTATACGAAGATCAACTCGGCAGCGAATGCGGTCAACCTCGCTCCGGCCGTCGGTGGCCCCTGACCGTCGGCGCGGGGACGCGCAGCCACACGGGGGGCGTCGCGAGCGAGGGTCCAGCGTCATCGAGCTGACCCTCTATATGCCCATCCTCATGCTGGTCGTCTTCGTTGCCGTCCAGTTCTCGCTGACTTACCTGGGCAACCAGGTGGTGTCGTCGGTGGCTCGAGAGACCGCGCGCGCGGTGCGACAAGGTGCCGACACCGGTCAGGCGAACGCGGTCGCGGTGGACTACGCCCAGAAGATCGGTTCCGGGGTGATCTCCAACCTGTCCGTGACGGTCACACACCCCGACGCCGACACGGTCCGTGTCCGGGTCGCCGCTGACACGCTGCACCTGGTGAGCATCTCTTCGCTGAGCCGGGTGAGCGCGGAGGTCCAGGGGCCGATGGAGACCTTCCGCCCGGACACAGGGCCCTGACGTGCGCGCGCGTCGTGGTCGGGAGCGCGGGTCGATGGCCATCGAGGTCATCATTCTCGTGCCGATCCTCTTCTCAATGATCATGCTCATCGTCGCGGGCGGGCGCCTCGTCCAACGCCAGGGCCAGGTGGATTCCGCGGCGCGAGATGCCGTTCGGGCGGCGTCGATGGAGCGGTCTATCGACGCGGCGAGGACGGCAGCCAGCCAGACGGCCAACGTCACCCTGGGCGGCCAACCGTGCCAGACGGCCGACCTCTCGGGCTCGGACTTTCGGGCCGGTGGGCTCGTGCGGGTGCGTCTGACCTGCACCGTCTCCTACGCCGATCTCGGCCTGGTCGGAATGCCGGGCCAGACGACCGTGACCTCGGTGAGCACCGCCCCCCTCGACATCTTCCGGAGGGCCGGGTGACCCGCGCAGCCCGGCGACAACCGGCCTTCTCATCTCAACTGCGGCTGCGGCTGCGCGGTCGACGTGCCACCGAGCGCGGCGCCTCGACGATCTTCGTCATCGGCATGGTTGCCGTCCTCTTCGCCGTGGCGGGGTTGGCGATCGATGGTGGCCGCGTGCTCAACGGCAAGGACCGGGCCTACGACGTCGCCGAGCAGGCTGCTCGCGCCGGGGCCAACCAGCTCAACATCGCCGCAGTGCGCTCCGCGGGCGGCGGCCAAGTGCTCCTCGACGAAACCGCTGCTCGCAACGCCGCAGCCGCCTTCGTGGCCTCCGTCCCCGGCTATTCGGTCGAAGGGATCGCGACCTCGCCGACCCAGGTGACCGTGCGCGTCCGAGGGACGGTCAACAGCGTGCTGTTGAGCCTGGCTGGGTTCAGCACCTTCACCGTTCGGGGAGACGCAACCGCGTCACCCGTCACCGGCATCACCTCGGGAGCTATTCCATGAGTGGACAGAGCGAACGCGGCCTGTTGGAGCGGACCACGACCACCACGCCACCGAGCGGACCGGAGCGGTTCCGCCCGGCTCCCGCCCCCGCGCAGCGGGCCCCGCTGGGCTTGCGGTTGCTGAGCGCGCTTGGCCTGCTCGCATTGGTCATCGGGGTCCCGGCCCTGCTGTTCTGGCTGTCCGGACCGCCGCCGATCCCCACGCGGTTGCCCACCCGTGAGGACATCGCGGGTCAGATCGGCATCGAGCAGGTCGTGACGATCCTCGTCGCCATCGTCTGGCTCGCGTGGTTGCAGTTCGTCGCCTGTGTCATCGTCGAGGCCTTCGCCGCGGTGCGCGATGGCGGCATACCCAAGGCGTTGCCCTTCTCCGGGCCCAGCCAGCGGTTGGCGCGAGTCTTGGTCGGGGCCCTGCTGCTGTCGGGAGTCGTCGCCGGACAGGTGTCCGCCGTCGTCTCGGCCGTCTCTGCGGAGAACCTCCGCGCGACCTCGTCGATCTCGCAGTCGGTCGCGACCTCAAGCGCCGTTGCCCCCACGACCGAAGCCCCGGCGACAGCAACCGCGGCCACCCAGCTGCCCTCGACAGCGGTCGGTGCCCACCCCGACGGCCCGAAGGTCTACACCGTCGCCCCACCGGTCGGTCGCCATCACGACTCCCTGTGGGACATCGCCGAACGCCATCTGGGTGACGGTCGCCGCTACAACGAGATCTTCGCCCTCAACGAGGGCCGCGCGCAGCCCGACGGTCGGGCCCTGCACCTGGCCCGGCTGATCCAGCCGGGCTGGCAACTGGTGATGCCCGAGGATGCGATCGGCGTGGAGCGCATGCACCTGGAGTCGGCTCCTGTGCCATCGTCCGCTGCGAGCGAGTCTGCGGCCACGCGTGCCGTCCCCGGCACCGAACGGGCCGAGGCCGGCACCGCCGGAGACCTCGCCCAAGGGGCCGGCTCCGTCGGCGCTGTCAGCACCGCAGCAGCCAGCACCGCGGCCGCGAGCACCTCGGCCGCCAGTAGCGCGTCCTCGGTCGACCAGGGTGGCACCGGCGGCATCCTCGACGTGAGCAGCCCGGCTGCCCCGGTCAACCCGCTGGTGGCGGCGTTCGCCATGAGCGGCACCTTCGCCGCGTGCCTGCTGGCCGCGGTCCTGCGCCAACGCCGCCGCAGCGGAGGTGGCGGGCAGGCCGGTGACGACGCTCTCGACGTCGAGGTCGGCCTGCGCGCCGGCGCCGACCCCCGTCGCCTGGCCTTCGTCGACGGCGCCCTGCGGGCCTTGGCCACCGACTGCTCCGCCACCGGGCTGCCCGTGCCCCAGATCTACGCTGCTCGCGCCGATGACGAGACCTTCACCGTGCTGCTGTCCCCTTCCCGCGCCGATGCGCCCGACCGGTGGTCGGTGCACGACGACGGCGCGCGTTGGGAGATGCAGCGCTCGATGCTCGGTCGAGGAGCGGCAACCGGCCCCGCGGCATACCCGGCGCTGGTGTCCTTGGGTCGCGACCGTCAGGGGCGCGACGTGTTCGTCGATCTCGAGGCAGCCGGAGGGCCCATCCAGGTCAGCGGTGACGGGGTGGTCGCCGGTCAGGTCATCACGGCCCTGGCCGTCCAGCTGGCCACGGTGCCGTGGACGGACGGCGTCACGGTGAGCGCCTTCGGGTTGCCCAAGCACGTTCGGGCCATCGCTGCGGACCGGATTCGCGTCGTCGACAACCCGCAGGACGTCGTTCGTCGGTTCGGCGAGCGCTCCGGCGTCCAGGGCCAGGACGTGCTCACCGGCCGGGTCGTTCGGCCCGTGGACGTGCTGCCGGAGTATCTCTTGGCGGCGACCCCGCTTGAGGCCGATGTGGCGCTCGCGCTGGCGTCGGTCACGTCGGGAGGTCGGCACCCGTTCGGTTTCGTCGGCGCCGGTCAGGTGCCCGGCGCCGCGTGGGTCGCCCATGTCGATGAGGCCGGGACCTTGACGTTGCCCCTGCTGGACATCGAGGTCAGCGCCCACCGGGTGGTGCCGCGGACGCTCGACGCGTTGGCGGAGTTGTTCATGGCTGCCTCGCAGCCCCAGGCCGGTCCGCCCGCGGGCGCTGCGGCCGCGCCGGGGGCTCCCGCCGTGGCACTCGCGCCCCCTCCTGCCGTGGTGCAGGACGACGCCCTGCTGCGCACCGCCGCCGCGTCGGTCAGCCTGCTCGGCCCGCTCACGTTGTCTGCACCCGGCCGGATCGACCCGAGCCAGATCCCGTTGGCCGAGGAGATCGTTGCCTACCTGGCGGTGAATCCCGGCGGGGTCCACAGCGGTGTCCTGGCGGCGGCGATCTGGCCCCGCGGGGTCGGCCAGGCGGTCGCGTCGGCAACGATCGACCGCGTGCGCGACTGGCTGGGCACCGACGCGGACGGCAACTATCGGCTCATGCTCGACCCGTCCGGGCGGCTGCGGCTCTCGGACGCCGTCGGCGTCGACTGGTTTGCGTTCTGCACCCTCACTCAGCGGGCCGGTGCGGCTCGATCCCCGCAAGAGGAGTCCGAGTTGCTGCGTCGGGCGCTGCGCCTGGTCCGCGGGCAGATGCTCGAAGCGAGCGCGCCGGGGCGGTTCTCGTGGCTGGCGCGCACGACGCTCACCCGCACCGTGGAGCAGTCCGTCGTCTCGGTGGCGCACCGGCTTGTTGTCCTGGCCGAGCGCGAGCCCGACCCCGAGGGAGCGGCCGTCGCGGCTGCGCTCGGGTTGCGGATGGCGCCGCTGTCCCAACTGCTGTGGCGTGACCTGATCGCCGCCCAACACGCCGGGCACGGCAGCGAGGCCATGAAGGGCGCGGTTGCCGAGATGGTCCGGGTCTTGGACGGTGCGGACGTCCCGATGGAGGGCGAGACCGAGGCCCTCATCGCCCACCTCTCCGGGCCTGGGTCGGCCGCGCAGGCCTGACCGCGCGCGTCCGCTCACGGCATACCGGCTAGACCTCGTATGCCGCGTGATGGTGAGCCATGATGGGCGCCATGACGACCCCCGCCAGCGCAGCCCCCGAGCCGTTCGACGCCGTCGATGTCATCGTCACCAAACGCAACAAGGGCGACTTGAGCGACGGGCAGATCGACTGGGTCATCGACGCTTACACGCGGGGCGTTGTCGCCGATGAGCAGATGTCCTCGCTCGCGATGGCGATCCTGCTCAACGGGATGACCCGCCGCGAGATCGCCCGGTGGACGGGGGCGATGATCGCCTCAGGCGAGCGGATGGACTTCTCGTCGCTGTCGCGTCCCACTGCGGACAAGCACTCCACCGGCGGGGTCGGCGACATGATCACGCTGCCCCTGGCACCCCTCGTCGCGGCGTGCGGAGTGGCCGTGCCGCAACTGTCCGGCCGCGGTCTCGGCCACACCGGTGGCACCCTCGACAAGCTTGAGTCCATCCCGGGGTGGCGCGCCTCGGTGAGCAACGAGCAGATGCTGCGCCAACTCGAGGAGGTCGGCGCGGTCATCTGCGCGGCGGGCGCCGGCCTCGCACCGGCCGACAAGAAGCTTTATGCCCTCCGCGATGTCACGGGCACCGTCGAGGCGATCCCGCTCATCGCCAGCTCGATCATGAGCAAGAAGATCGCCGAGGGGACCGGGGCGCTCGTGCTCGACGTCAAGGTCGGCTCCGGTGCCTTCATGAAGGACGTAGCCCAGGCCCAGGAACTGGCCCGGACCATGGTGGCGCTGGGGACCGACGCTGGGGTCAAGACGGTTGCGATGCTCACCAACATGCAGACCCCGCTGGGCCTCACCGCGGGCAACGCCCTTGAGGTGCGTCAGTCGGTCGAGGTGCTCGCCGGCGGTGGTCCTCCGGACGTCGTCGACCTGACCCTCACGCTGGCCCGGGAGATGCTGGCAGCCGCCGGCCGCGAGGAGATCGACCCGGCCGACGCGTTGGCGGACGGGCGCGCGATGGACGTGTGGCACCGGATGATCCAGGCGCAGGGCGGCGACTCGCACGCGCCGCTGCCGTGGGCGCGGGAGACCCATGAGGTGCGGGCGCCCGGCACGGGGGTGCTGACCCAACTCGACGCCCTCAAGGTCGGGGTGGCCGCCTGGCGGCTCGGTGCTGGCCGGGCTCGCAAGGAAGACCCGGTGCAGGCCGGGGCCGGTGTCGTCATGCACGCCAAACCGGGTGCCTACGTCCGGGCCGGCGACCCGCTGCTCACCCTGCACACCGACACCCCCGAACGCTTCGAGCGCGCGCTGGAGGCGTTGGAGGGTGCGTGGTTCATCGCACCGGAAGGGTCCCGTCCCGACCTGCTGCCCCTCGTCATCGACCGGATCAGCTGACCCGCGGACCGGGCCACACGGCATACGCGGGGGCTCGCTAACCCTCTAGGCTGCGAGGATGCCGCACGTCACCACCGCGCCGACGCGGATCCCGGTCCCTGGGGGCAAGGTCATCGACGAACACGTGGGAGCCGCCTCGACCGGCACCGACGCCGTGTCAGTCGCTCACATGGTCGCCCCGCCCGGGTGGGAAGAGCCTTACCAGACACCACAATTCGACGAAATCACCGTCGTCGTCAGGGGCTCGATCCACGTGGACTGCGACGGCGTCCGTCACGAGGTCCACGCCGGACAGTCGATCGTCACGACCGCAGGCGAACGCATCCGGTATGCCGCCGGCCCCGACGGCGCAGAGTATGTCGCCGTCTGCCTGCCCGCCTTCACCCCCGACCGTGTCCACCGAGAGGACTGACCGTGAGCCCGCGGCCTGACCCGAGCCCGAGCCCGAGCCCGCGCTCCGGTCCTGATCTCGCGACGATCATCGCGGCCCCGAAGGTGCTCCTGCACGACCACCTCGACGGGGGAGTGCGCCCCCAGACGGTCATCGAGATCGCCGAACAGATCGGGTATGCCGACCTGCCGAGCACCGACGTCGCCGAGTTGGACCAGTGGTTCCGCGACAGCGCCGACTCGGGCTCGCTCGTGCGCTATCTGCAGACCTTCGACCAGACGGTGGCGGTCATGCAGACCGAGGAGGGGCTGCACCGGATCGCCAAGGAGTGCGTCCTCGACCTTGCCACCGACGGCGTCGTCTATGCCGAGAGTCGCTATGCCCCCGAGCAGCACCTGGCCGAGGGCCTGACCCTCGAGCAGGTCGTCGAGTCGGTCAACGCTGGCTTCCGGGACGGCGAGCGCGAGGCCGCGGCAGCCGGTCACCCGATCCAGGTCACGGCGCTGCTCACGGCGATGCGCCATGCGGCCAAGAGCTCGGAGATCGCCCGGTTGGCCGTGCGTTACCGCGACGACGGGGTGGCCGGATTCGACATCGCCGGGGCCGAGGACGGTCACCCGCCGACCCGCCACCTGGACGCGTTCGAATACCTGCAGCGCGAGAACGCCCACTTCACCATCCACGCGGGCGAAGCCTTCGGATTGCCGAGCATCTGGGAGGCCATCCAGTACTGCTCGGCTGATCGGCTCGGCCACGGGGTGCGGATCGTCGACGACATCACCATCGACGGGGTGCCCGTGCCCCTCTGGGTGGCTCAGGCGCACGCCGCGCACGTCAACACCTACGACGAGGTGGACCTGTCGACGGTGCGGCTCGGGAGGCTCGCGGCATACATCCGCGACTCCCGGATCCCCCTGGAGATGTGCCCGAGCAGCAACCTGCAGACCGGCGCCGCGCGGAGCATCGGCCTGCACCCGATCTCCCTGTTGTTGCGCTTGCGGTTCCGGGTCACGTTCAACACCGACAACCGGTTGATGAGCGGCACCTCGATGTCACGCGAGGCTGCGCTGCTCGTCGAGCACGCCGGGTGGACGTTGGGCGATCTGCGCTGGGTGACGATCAACGCGATGAAGTCGGCGTTCCTGCCGTTCGACGAGCGGCTCGCGTTCATCGACGACACGATCAAGCCGGGGTATGCCGCCCTCGGGGCCTCTGCGTCGGCCCCTCGGTAGCGTCGGCCCCTCGGTAGGAGCGGCCCTCGGTTGGGGCCGGCCCGCGGGTCGAACGGGTCAGCGCGGCATACCTGATGACGGGGTGACCAGCGGGTCCGGCGGGATGAGTCGGTCGCGCAGGGTGGCGTCGCGCATCAGCCGGCCGAGGTCGCGGCGGCGGCGGTCGGCGACCACGGCCGCGAGGATGTATTCCGGGTGGTTGCCTGGCGGCGGCAGGGGCGAGACGAACTCCATGACCTCGGCGAGCAGCGCGCGGCCCAACTCCTCCCGAGCGTTCGGGTCCATCCCGAACGCCGCCGGAAGGAAGGTCCGCACGTCAGCGGCGAGCCGGTCGGGCAGTTGGGCGATGTCGGCCGACGCGGCCCACACGGCCAGGTGCGGCGGCATGGGGACCGGAGGCGGAAGGCTCGCCCGGGTGCGCTCACGCACGACGTAGGTGCCGGCAGCCATGTCACCCAAGCGCTTGCCGCGCGGGTTGATGATGGACGCGATGACGGCGGGGACCCCGTAGAAGGCGAACACCTCGATGACGCCGACGAGGCTGCGGGTTAACGCGTGACGGAAGGTGATCGGTCCCGCGTCGTCACGCACCACCCGCAGGCCGGCGGCCAGTTTGCCCACCGTCTTGCCCCGCGTCAGGGTGAGCATGGCCGTCGGGTAGCCGACGAGGCAGGCCACCGTGAGCAGCACGAGGATCGAAGCACCGAGGGCACCGTCGAGTTGGTTGGACAACAGGGCGCCGGCGACGAAGACGACATAGGTCAGGACTTGGACGATGATCAGGTCGAGCACGCCGGCGAGGATCCGCAGCCCGACCGAGGCCGGGGGCAGGTCGAGGGCGACCGCCTCACCGGTGACGAGGTCGTCCTCGGTGACACCGATCGTCGCGATCATTGGCTGGCTCACACGGCATACAGTAACCGTGTGGACCTGGATGCCTACGTGGCCGCGCACACTCATGAGTGGTCGCGGCTCGAGCAACTGGTCGGGCAACGAGGCAAACTCCAGGGCGCACAGGCCGACGAATTGCTCGACCTCTACCAGCGCACGGCCACCCACCTGTCCGAGATCCGCTCCACCGCGCCGGAGCCTTCCGTCGTCGCCTACCTGTCCTCGATGCTCGCCCGCGCCCGGTCCCGAGCCGTCGGGACCCGCTCGACGTCGTGGAGCGACTTCGGGCGATTCTTCGTCGTGACCTTCCCGGCGGCCCTCTATCGCACTCGCCGCTGGTGGCTGACGACGATGGCGATCAACGTCGTCGTCGGCTTCGCCATCGGGTGGTGGTTCGTCATCAACCCGCAGTTCGAGTCAGCCCTCGCGTCCCCGGCGGAGATCCAGCAACTCGTCACCCATGACTTCGCCGACTACTACAGCGAGTATGCCGCCGGCTCCTTCGCGTTGAAGGTGTGGACGAACAACGCCTGGGTCACCGCCCTGTGCATCTCGTTCGGAGTCTTGGGGCTGCCGGTCCTCTGGCTGCTGTGGAACAACATCCTCAACGTCTCCGTCATCGGCGCGATCATGTGGCGCTACGACCGGGCTGACCTGTTCTTCGGCCTGATCCTGCCGCACGGCCTGCTCGAGCTCACCGCGGTGTTCGTCGCGGCGGGCGTTGGGCTGCGCATGTTCTGGGCCTGGATCGAGCCGGGGCCGCAGACCCGGATGACGGCCATCGCCCGCGAAGGTCGAGCGGCCATGTCCGTCGCGCTCGGCTTGGTCGTCGTGTTGTTCATCTCCGGCGTCATCGAGGCCTTCGTCACCCCCTCGCCGTTGCCGACCTGGGCCCGGATCGGCATCGGCATCCTCGCGGAGGCGGTGTTCCTCACCTACGTCTTCACTCTCGGCCGGTATGCCGTCCGCCGCGGTGAGACGGGCGACGTCGCCGCGGTGGACCAGGGCGACACGGCACCCGTCGTCGGCTGAGATCCGGGCTCACTCGCCCTGAGCGCGACCGGGGACCGTCGCGATCGGGACTGTCGCGATCGGGACTGTCTAGAGCAGGCCCTGCGCCTTGAGCATGAGGTAGTGGTCGGCGAGTTTGGGCGGCAACTCGGCCGGGCTGGCGTCGATGACAGCCACGCCCATCCTGCGTAGCACGGCTGCGGTGCGGTCCTGCAGCGCCATGGTGCGTTCGGCTGCAGCCGCGGCATACGCGTCCTTGGTGGTCTCTCGGGTCTCGGCGAGCGCGGCGATGGCCGGGTCGGCGACCGACGCGATGACGACCCGATGGTGGCGCGTGAGGGCCGGGAGGCTGGGCAGCAGTGACTCCTGGATCGCCGCCGGCTCGAGGGGGGTGAGGAGCACGACGAGGGCTCGGCGACGACTGGTGTCGGCGATGGCGCTGGCCAGGGTGGGCCACGAGGCTTCCAGGAGAGCGGGATCCAGCGGCGCCATCGCCTGAACGAGGTCGTTGAGCAGGGTCGTGCGGTTGGCGGCCGCTGCGACGCGGGCCCGCAGCCAGCGGTCGCCGGCGAGGAAGTCGACCCGGTCGCCGGCGCGGGAAGCCAGCGCGGCGAGCAGCAGCGCGGCATCCATCGCGGCGTCCAGACGGGGCTGGTCGCCGACCCGGCCGGCCGAGGTCCGGGAGGTGTCCAGGACGATGATGACCCGCCGGTCGCGCTCGGGTTGCCAGGTGCGCACGACGACATTGCGCCGCCGCGCTGTGGCGCGCCAGTCGATCGAGCGCACGTCGTCGCCCTCGACGTAGTCGCGCAGTGAGTCGAACTCCGTCCCCTGTCCTCGGGTCCGAACCGCCGAGCGCCCATCCAACTGGCGCAACGAGGCCAGGCGGGAGGGCAGGTGTTTGCGCGACTCGAACGGGGGCAACGCCCGGATCGTCCCGGCGACGTCGAACGATCGCTGCCTGGCGGCCAGCCGCAGCGGCCCGAACGAGCGGACCGTCACCCGGTCGGCGTGCCGGTCGCCCCGGCGGGTCGGGTGCAGCGTCGTCGTGAACCGGCGGCGCTCGCCCCCCTTGATCCGCGCAGTATGCCGCTCGCCCCGGGCCCCGGCCGAAGGCACCCAAGCATCGCGCAGGTGCCCATGCAGGGTGCGTCGGGTGGGGTTGGTGACGAGGACCCCAGACTGGGCCGACTCGCCGAGCCGCACCGAGGGAACAGGTTCGCGTTCGATGACCAACCGGGTCGGTGACAGGGCCAGCAGGACGTCCAGAAGCACGAGCGCGAGGCAGACGAGCGCCCAGAGGAGCACGGTGCGCCGAGTCGGCTCCAGCACGACGGCGACCGCCCCGAGCACTACGAGGATCGGTAGTCGTCCGCTGACGGTCATGGTTGGCCCTTCGCGCCGGTCAGCGGGGGACCGGGACCGAGGCGATCGCCGTCGCGAGGACCGCCGCGACGCCGACGCCTTCGAGCTCGGCCTCCGGGCGCAGGGTGAGCCGGTGGGCGAGGGTGGCGTGGGCGAGCGCCTTGACGTCGTCGGGGGTGACGAAGGTGCGCCCGTTCATCCAGGCCCAGGCCCGGGACGTGGCCAGCAGCGCGGTCGCGCCACGCGGCGACACTCCGAGCGACAGCGAGGGCGACTGGCGGGTCGCGCGGCCGATGTCGACGATGTATGCCGCGACCTCCGGCGCGATCCGCACCTGACGCACCTCGGCGGCCCCGGCAGCCAGGTCGGCGGCCGACGCCACCGCCCGGATCCCCGCCGCGACGAGGTCACGCGGGTCGAACCCGGCGGCATGGCGGGTGACGATCTCGATCTCCTGCTCTCGCGGCGGCACCGGAAGGACCACCTTGAGCAGGAACCGGTCCAACTGGGCCTCGGGCAGCGGGTAGGTGCCTTCGTACTCCACGGGGTTCTGGGTCGCGGCGACGAGGAAGGGCACCGGCAGTTTGCGGGGATGCCCGTCGACGGACACCTGCCGCTCCTCCATCGCTTCCAGGAGCGATGCCTGGGTCTTGGGGGGCGTTCGGTTGATCTCGTCCGCGAGCAGGAGGTTGGTGAAGACCGGACCCTCGCGGAAGGAGAACTCGCTGGTGGCGTTGTCGTAGATCAACGACCCGGTGATATCGCCGGGCATGAGGTCGGGCGTGAACTGCACCCGCGTGGTCTCCACCGACAGCGCTTGGGCGACCGCGCGCACGAGCAGGGTCTTGGCCACGCCAGGGACGCCTTCGAGCAACACGTGGCCCCGGGACAGCAGGGCGATGAGGATGCCCGTCACGGCGGCGTCCTGCCCGACGACCGCTTTGCCGACCTCGCCGCGCACCGCGAGCAGCGCCGCACGGGCGCCACCGGGCGACGCGGCGGGCGACGTGGGGGCTGGCGGGTTCGAGGGGCCGGCTGCGGGCGGGGCGGGCGGGGCGGGCGGCGTGGCGCTCCAGGGCTGCTCGGTCATGAGCGACGGATCTCCTTCTCCAGGGCCGCCAGTCGCGCGGCGAGGTCCAACAGGTCGGTGTCGGTGGTGACCGGCGGCCCACCCAGGAGCCATCGGGTCTGATCGAGGGGTTGGCCGGTTGCCGCGGACACGGCTTGGGCGACCAGGTCGGCGGGGGTGCCGGGCGCCAGGCCGAGGTATGCCGCGAGCCGCCGTCCGCTGGCATCGCGCAGGACCGCTCCGGCGCGTTCGCTGTCGCGAGCCTTGTGATACATCCGGCCGCGGCTCTCGGTGGTCTCGACCGCGCGGACGACGACCGGCAGGGGTTCGGTGACCAGGCGCCCGAACCGTCGTCCGCGCCACCAGAACACGGCCAGCATGGTGAACGCCAGCAGCCCCAGCATGGGGCCCCACCACACGGGCGTGAAGGACTCGGTCTGCTCGGCCGCTGTCGGCGGCACGTCGCGCAGGTCAGGGACGTACCAGACCAGGCGGGAGGAGTGTCCCAGCGCCCGCAAGGCCAGCGCTCCGTTTTCGACCTCGGCGGTGCGATCGTTGGTGATCGGGTCGGTGCTCCCGATGAGGACCACCTCGCGCAGCCCGGGGCCGGACGTGACGAGATAGACGGCCTGACCGTCGTTGACGTAGCAAGTCGCGGTCGCCTTGGTGTCGCGGTACTGCGATTGCGAGCGGCTCAGCCTCTCACCGGGGTGCACGTCGGGGGTGTCGCACGTGCTCACCAGTGCGTTCTGTGAGTGGGCGACCTCCGCCATGCTCACGCCAGGAGTGAGGGCGCGCACCACCCGGCGTTCGGGATGGATCAACACGAGGCGCTCGGCCGGGCGAGCCGCGGTCGCTAGCGCCTGCAACGTGACCTCGCGCAGGTCGGACGACTTGCTGACGACGATGGTGGTGTCACCGTCGATCGGCGCACGCTGAAGCGCGGCCTGGCCCTCGGCGACGATCACCGTGACGCCGTGTGCGGCCAAGACCCGGGCGACCGCTTGGGCGCCTTTCGCCGACGGGTTCTCCGGGTGGTATGCCGCGTCGCTGCCGGGCTGCCCGCCCCGGCCGAGCAGGTATGCCGCCCCGATGACGACCGCGACCAGGACGGCGATTCGCCACCAGCGTCGGCCCGGCGGGCCTTCGGTCGGAGCGTCGGTGCGCCACAAGGTCGTTGTCACGATGGCCTCGTCACGATGTTGTCGTCCGCGACGGGGAGGGTGGAGTGACCGGCCAGGACCGGGCGGGCCTTGCGCACGGTCTCGTCATGCGCCTGCGTTGCACGGGCGTCCGCCTCGGTCGCGGCATACCGGCCGTAACGGACCGAGTCGAAGAGGTCCATCGTGCGGGCGGTCGCCTCCGCGTGCTCGGGGAAGACGGGGGCGAGTTGGGCGCCGATCTCGTGGGCGGTGAGCGAGGGGGCGTCGGACAGCAGGGTGCGGTCGGCGGCCTCGCGGGCGATGGCTCTGGTGAAGTCGATGACCGCGTCGTTCCACCGGCCTTCGCGGATCGAGGCGCGGCCGCGGTCGCGGAACTCGACCACGCTGAGGTTGAGGTCGCCGAGGACCGCGTCGCTGCTGGTCACCGTGCGTCGTTCGCGGCGGAGTCTGCTGAGCAACAGGGCCAGGCCGGCGAGGAGCACCACGACCACGAGGGCGACGACGATGGGCGGGGCCCCGCCACCGGAGACGCCAGTGACCCGGAAGCCGGACAACAGGTCGGTGATGACATCGACGAGCCACTCGATGATGCGCGTCAGCAACGGACGCCCGTCGCGATATTCGTCGTTGGCCAACTCGTCGGCCAGCCACTGCCGGGCTTCGGAACCGTCGGGATTGAGGTCCTGGGCCAGACCGGTGAGCCAGGCTGAGGCGGTGGCAAGGACGCTCACGACCGAGCCTCCATGTCGGCTGTGGCGGCGCGCTGCAGCGCGAGGTCGAAGCCTTCTTTACGAATCCGGGCGTCCAGATAATGCAGCGCCATCGAGGTGGCGACGAACGGCGTGACGAGGATCGCGGCGCCCAGGTTGGCCAAGGCAAAGTTGAAATTACCGATCGAGTCGGCCGCCGGACCGGTGATCTCGAGGAAGCCGGTCAGCAGGCCGTAGATGCCCAACTGGGGCAACTCCACCACCCAGTAGACGATGAAGGCCAGCCCGACGACGACGCAGAGGACGCCGACGAGAGACCAGGCGCGCCCGCGGGACAAGGACCACGAGCGGGCAATGGAACGTCGTAGGGACAGCCCTTCCAGGACGGCGGCCGGGCCGCTGTAGAGCAGGCGTGGCAGGACGAAGGCGTTGGCCGCGATGGCGAGCAACCCGAACCCGAGCCCGACGAGCAGGACGACCCAGACCGAGTCTTGCCCGGCGATCGAGAGCATCCCGACGAGCAGAGCCCAGGGCAGGGCGGCCGCCAGGACGACGAGCGCCTGGCTTCCGAGCACCGTCCAGATCCGGGAGCGGACGGCGGCCCAGATCTCGCCGAGGCGACGGCGTCGACCCAAGGCGGCCTCGGCGGCGGCATACGAGAGCACTGCGGTGAGCACGAGCGTGGCGTAGATCGTGCCCACGAGGTTGAGCGCCGCCCCCACGGCCCACGCGTCCATGATCGTCGACACTCGGGTCGCGCGCAGCCACGAGCCCGCGAAGGCCGCGGTGACCAGGACGAGCACCGGCAGGACGCTGAAGGCGTTGGTCAGGGCGGAGACGCCGAGCACCGGGCCGGGGTTGCGCCGGATGTGTTTGACCGACCCGTCGAGCAGGTCGCCCAAGCGCAACGGGGCCAAGGGGATGATCCCCGGCTTGGCGCCGCGGGTGAGGGCATAGCGACCGCGATTCGCCGCGACGCTCGCTCCCGGGCGAGCACCCGGGCCGCCCGGCGGCAGATAACTGGCCCGCCGCACGTGGACCGGCGCCTCGGGCGGCCCGGGTGGCGGGCCGAAGCCGCTCACCACGTCACCCTGGGCGACGAACGTGCTCCCACGGCTCTGGTCCCCTGTCCGACTGTCGTGTGGTTTCGCCCGACGCTATCAGGCGGGTCTGGATCTCTTTGAGCACCGAGGCCGGGGACCCGCACGACGCGCCGAGACTCGCGGCACGCGAGACGATCCGCGGTTCCCGCCGCCACAATTCGATCCCGCGTCGGAGCAGGACGAGCGGCGGCTTGCGCCCCTCCCGCAGGTCGCGGACGAAGCGCAACACGGCGTTGGGGGTCCGGCCGTGGGTGATGCAGAAGGCGCCCGCGAGGCGGCCTCGTTCCACCAACGCCGGGACGATCTCGGCGGCGAAGATCCCCTCGGCGAGCACGAGGTCGGTGGCCGCGGCGGTGGCCTGGCTGTGGCCGATGGCGCGGGACGTCGCGATGTCGTAGGTCGGGACGCGGGTCGTGCCGGTGTCGAGGAGTTCCTCGAGCGCGGCGATGGCCGCCGGGGCGTTCCAGGATCGCGGGTCGTCCCAGTCCGGCAGGTCGTGCCCGCCGAGGGTGACCATCGGCAAGTCTGGGTCGTCGCCGTCGCGATAGAAGTCGTCCAGGCGGACGATCGGCCAGCCGTATGCCGCGTGCAGCCTGGCCGCCAGCCGGGACTTCCCGGCCCCCGAGGGTCCGGTGAGCACAACGACCCGGGCCCGACGCGCAGACTGTTCCACGGAGCACAGAGCCTAGCTTCGGGCGACCCGGCGGCCTAGCGGCCCTTGGGGTGCCAGACGGTCTTGGTCTCGAGGAACGCGGTCATCCGGGACAGATCTGGCGTCGGTGCCCAGTCGGGTTCGACCGCTGCTGCGCCGGACCCGGCCGGTCGCAGGACCCGCTTGAGGTTGTCTGCGGCTGCGCGCTCCAGATCGGCCCAGGTCACTGCCTTGCCGTCAGCGGTGGCGGCTGCGTTGGAGCCGTCAGTGGCGCCGGCCAGGTCGATGGCGTTGACGTCCCGGTGCGAGGCCAGCCATGGCGCGATCTCGGCGGTGCGACCGGTGATGACGTTGACGACGCCGCCGGGCACGTCGGAGGTCGCGAGGCACTCGGTGAGGGTCACGGCGGGCAGCGGCCGGTCCTGGCTGGCGACGAGCACCGCGGTGTTGCCCGAGACGATCACCGGGGCGAGCACCGAGACGAGCCCGAGCAGCGAGGACGCCTGCGGGGCCAGCACCGCGACGACGCCGGTCGGCTCGGGGGCCGAGATGTCGAAGTAGGGCCCGGCGACCGGGTTGAGCCCGCCGAGGACCTGGGCGAGTTTGTCGGACCACCCGGCATACCAAACCCAGCGGTCGATGGCGGCCTCGACGGTGGCGCGTGCTCGGGCGGCCGTGAGGCCCTCGGCGGCGGCGACCTCCTGCTCGAACTGCGCGGCGCGCCCCTGCATCACCTCGGCGACCCGATAGAGCACCTGACCCCTGTTGTATGCCGTCGCGCCGGCCCACTTGGGGAAGGCGCCCCGGGCCGCGACGACGGCATCACGGGCGTCCTTGCGCGAGCCCGCGGCGGCGTTGGCGAGGAAGGCCCCGGGACGGCCGCTGCGGCTGGGAGCCGCGTGGACGGCATACGACCGACCGCTCTCACTGCGCGGGAACTTGCCGCCGATGTAGAGCTTGTAGGTCTTGCGGACCTCGACGTGCGTGCTCACGCCGCACCCCCCGTCCGGACGTAGGCTTCCAGGCCGTGGCGGCCACCCTCGCGGCCGTAGCCGGACTCCTTGTAGCCGCCGAACGGCGAGGTCGGGTCGAACTGGTTGAACGTGTTGGCCCAGACGACGCCGGCCCGGAGTTGGTCGGCCATCCAGAGGATCCGCGAGCCCTTCTCGGTCCAGACGCCCGCGGACAGGCCGTAGGGCGTGTTGTTGGCCTTGGCGACCGCCTCGGCCGGGGTGCGGAAGGTGAGCACCGACAGGACCGGCCCGAAGATCTCCTCCTGGGCGATCCGGTGGCTCTGGCTGACCCCGGTGAAGACGGTCGGGCGGAACCAGAAACCGTTCTTGGGCAGCGGGCAGTCGGTGTCCCACCGGGCCGCGCCCTCGGCCTCGCCGGCGGCGCTCAGCTCGGTGATCCGGTCGAGTTGGCGGCGGCTGTTGATGGCGCCGACGTCGGTGTTCTTGTCCATCGGGTCACCGACGCGCAGGGTGGCCAGGCGGCGCTTGAGGCGGCGCTCGACGTCGTCAGCGATCGACTCCTGGACGAGCAATCGGCTTCCGGCGCAACAGACTTGGCCCTGGTTGAAGAAGATCCCGTTGACGATGCCCTCGATGGTCTGATCCAGCGGTGCGTCGTCGAAGACGATGTTGGCGGCCTTGCCGCCGAGCTCGAGGGTGGCGCGCTTGCGGGTGCCGGCGATCTCGCGGGCGATCATCTTGCCGACCCTCGTCGAGCCGGTGAAGGCGATCTTGTCGATGCCCGGGTGGTCGACGATCGCCTGGCCGGTTGCGCCGGCGCCGGTGACGATGTTGACGACGCCCGGCGGCAGGTCGGCCTGCTGACAGATCTGCGCCAAGAGCAGCGCGGTGAGGGGAGTGGTCTCGGCGGGCTTGAGGACGACGGTGTTGCCGCAGGCCAGAGCCGGGGCGATCTTCCACGCGAGCATGAGCAACGGGAAGTTCCACGGGATGACTTGGCCGACGACGCCTAAAGGCTGCGGAGGTCCGGCTGCGTCATTGGACAGGCCGGCATACCCGAGTTTGTCCGCCCACCCCGCGTGGTAGAAGAAGTGCGCCGCCGCCAGCGGCACGTCGACATCGCGGCTCTCCTTGATCGGCTTGCCGTTGTCGAGGGTTTCGAGGACGGCAAGCTCGCGGGAGCGCTCCTGCATGATGCGGGCGATCCGGAAGAGGTACTTCCCGCGGTCGGCGCCAGACATGCGACCCCACACGCCGCGGTATGCCGCCCGCGCGGCTTTGACGGCGCGGTCCACGTCGTCGGCGCTCGCCTCCGCGACCTCGGCGAGGGTCTCCTCGGTGGCCGGGTTGATGGTCTTGAACGCCTCGCCAGAGCCGTCGACGAACTCGCCGCCGATGAACAGGCCATAGGAGGGCTGCAGGTCGACGACGGCCCGTGACTCGGGGGCCGGTGCGTAGTCGAAGGTCGCCATGTCAGGTCCTCAGGGTCAGTAGATGCCGGGGGAGTCGTCCGGGACGTAGTCGGCCCCGGAGTAGGCGCCGATGGCCAGCCGTTGCCGCTGCAGGATGAGGTCGCCCAACAGGCTGGACGCTCCGAAGCGGAACCAGTGGTTGTCCAGCCAGTCGGGCCCGGCGACCTCGTTGACGGCCACGAGGAACTTGATCGCGTCCTTGCTGGTGCGGATGCCCCCGGCGGGCTTCACGCCGAGTTGTTGGCCGGTGGCCTCCCGCCAGTCGCGGACGGCCTCAAGCATGATGAGGGTGACGGGGAGGGTCGCGGCGGGGGAGATCTTGCCGGTGCTCGTCTTGATGAAGTCGCCTCCGGCGAGCATCGACAGCCATGAGGCCCGGCGGACGTTGTCATAGGTGACCAGTTCGCCGGTCTCCATGATGACCTTGAGCCGGGCGCTCGTTCCGTCGGGTCGGCGGCAGGCCTCCTTGACCGCGACGATCTGGTCGAACACCTGCCGATAGTGCCCGGCGAGGAAGGCACCGCGGTCGATGACCATGTCAATCTCGTCGGCACCGTTGGCGACCGCGTCGCGCGCGTCGGCGAGCTTGACCGGCATACTTGCGCGGCCTGAAGGGAACGCGGTGGCGACGGCGGCGATGCGAACTGTGCTGCCCTGCAACACTTCCCGCGCAAAGGGGACCATGTCGCCGTAGACGCACACCGCGGCCGGGCTCGGGGTTGTGGGGTCGGCGGGGTCGGGGTTGAGCGCACGGGCAGCCAGGCCGCGGACCTTGCCGGGGGTGTCGGCACCTTCGAGCGTGGTGAGGTCGATCATCGAGATCGCCAGGTCGATCGCCCAAGCCTTGGACGCCGCCTTGATCGAGCGGGTGCCCAGCGATGCCGCGCGGGCCTCGGCCCCGACCTGGTCGACCCCGGGGAGGGCGTGCAGCCAGCGGGTGAGGGCGGTGTCGGAGAGGCGGGAGACGCCGAGCAGGTCCCGCGCCCGGGCCAAGGGATCCGGGGTCGCGTCGACGGCGGGGTCGAGGCGAGTGCCAACAACGGTGTCGGGGACGCTCACCGAAGCGAGTCTAGGCCCACCGTCAACGGCGCGCGCCGTGTCATGATGGCGCGGATGAGCGCCTCCACTCCTGCCTCCGGCGGCCCGCCCGACGGGTCTGGCGGTCCCGGCGGTTCTGACTCCGGCCACCTGGTTCACGTCCTGCGGCCACGGGGTTCTGTCTTCCTCGGGATCGTGGCCATCGTCGCTGCCTCGGTCATGCTGGCCTTCTCCGGCGGCGCGGGACTGGGCTTCATCGGTGCGATGGCACTGCTGGCGACGTGGTCGTTCGTCTTGCTCGTGCGGCCGCACGTGCGGGTGTCGATCGAGGGGGTTGCGGTCCACAACCCGTTCCGGCGCACCTTCGTCCCGTGGCGAGTGTTGGAGGACGCCGGGTCGCGCTGGAACCTTGAGTTGTATGCCGCGGAGCGCACCATCCGCGTCTGGGCGATCTCCAACCCGATGATCCGCCCGCGAGTGGGCATGTCGTTGGGGTTCGGTGGGATCGGGGCCCCGAGGGCGCCGGGGGACGCCGCGGCGTCTGCGGACCCGTTCGCGAAGGCGAAGGCCGAGGGAGCGCAGCGACATGGGGCGACCTCCGCGCCGGCCGCGGCCCGTCTCATCGAGGCGGCGCGTGAGGATTGGTTGGAGGCGGTCGACGAGGGGATCGTTGCCGAGCCGCCGAATCCTCAGATCGTCGCTCGCTGGGACCTGTGGGACATCGCCCTGGTGGTCGTCCCCGCGATCTTCATCCTCGTCGCTGTCCTGACCTGATAGACCCCCGTGGTTGCGAGACCAACGAGAGGTGGGCGGTGGCCATCGATGGCTGAGTTGGCGGGGGCGATCATCGACCTTGTTCTTTCCGTCCTCACGGCCCGGGCGATGTCGTGGCGCCCGTTCGACGGCGTTCGCGCACGGCGAAGGACGACGGAATTCGCACGTGGTCAGCAGGTTGCCGTCCCGTTCCGCTGGGAGGACGTTCCTCTGCTGCTGGGGCTGGGTGGGGTGGCGCTCCTCGTTGGAGGGATCGGCGTGGCCAACACGATGGTGATCTCGGTGCTGGAACGCCGTTCGGAGATCGGCCTCAGGCGTGCCCTGGGCGCCACCCGCCGACAGATCCACGCTCAGTTCGTCACCGAGTCCCTCATCCTGTCCGCTCTCGGCGGCCTCGGCGGAGTCACCTTGGGTGCGCTGGTCACGATCGGGTATGCCGTCCACCAGGGCTGGCCGTGGGACCTGCCACCCTGGGCGGCCTTGGCAGGCGTGGGACTCACGGTGCTCATCGGAGTGATCGCCGGCCTCTACCCCGCATCCCGGGCAAGTCGAACGTCGCCGACGGCAGCACTCAGCGCCTCCTGATGACGCAAGGGCGTCGACGCTCAGTCGATGATCTCGCTCCGCAGGCATCGGATACGCCGACGTCGTCCAGACCCGCAGGGCGAGACGCACGCGGCGGGTGACCGTCGTTGTCACCTACGAAGTCGGGGGTGTTCGGCGGGGGCAGCGCCGCATGAAGTCGCCCATGAAGTCGCCATTGGTGCTGTCCCAACGACAGCAGGGACGCCTTCATGCGCGACTTCATGGGTCACGGGGCGACGACGGGTGAGCTGGGTGAATCTCGCAGGCGGGTGGCGCAACCGGCCCCATGGCCGAGGAAAATCTAGATCCGGGTGAGTTCCTCGAAAGCGGCGCGGATCGCGGCCAGGCGGGTCGCGGC
>ENA-UOWE01000713-UOWE01000713.1-activated-sludge-metagenome-genome-assembly--contig:-NODE-713-length-45461-cov-5.259723_pt1 | contig 45461 bp, 35 predicted proteins | sample MGYA00249841_ERZ761562 | MGnify/ENA primary metagenome ERZ761562 (study PRJEB28883, sample SAMN05720200) | activated sludge metagenome | isolation source: Anaerobic digester | place: Japan...
CTGTAATGCAAGAAGCTGCTAAAATTCTTGATCAGTTTCAAGTCCCTTATGAAATGACGGTGGTTTCTGCACATCGCACTCCCGAGCGTATGTTCTCTTACGCAAAAGAAGCTGCCGGTCGCGGTATTCGTGTAATCATAGCAGGGGCAGGTGGCGCAGCTCATCTACCGGGTATGGTAGCATCTGTTACTCCATTGCCCGTGATTGGTGTTCCTGTGAAGTCGAGTAATAGTATCGACGGATGGGATTCTATCTTATCGATCTTACAAATGCCGAACGGAGTTCCTGTTGCAACTGTAGCATTAAATGCAGCTCAAAATGCAGGAATTCTTGCTGCTCAAATGTTGGCGACAGGTGATGCATCATTGCTCAAGAAAATCGTGGGATTTAAAACTACATTAAAAGAGAAAGTACTTGCAGCTGCAGGCGAAATGGAGAAAGTAAAAAAAGCTCCTTCAGCAAAGCCTTCAAAGAAAGTTACAGCGAAAAAATCAGCGGCTAAAAAGAAAAAATAGTCGTTAAGTTCTAATATTCACTTCCTTCCTTTTTCATTGGGGGAGCTATCATTTTTATCATGAATAAAATTACTTGTTCACTAACAGTGATGTTAGTGCTTATGACGCATATATTGTGCGCTCAAATTTCTTCAGCTTCTGAAAGAAATCGGTTCTCTTCCGGCAACGAAGAGGATTTAAATCTCGTTGGCAATCCCGGTGCATTGCAACCCGATTCATTGCAACTTGTGGGTATGCGATATAGTCGCAGTTTTTGGCTTCGTGAACTCGATAAGAAGTCGTTTTTGTTGTCAATGCCGGTACAATTAAAATATCGGTTATCCGTGGCCGTTAGTGACCGTGGATTTAACCTCTATCGCGAACAAGATTATACAGTTGGCTATTCACAAAAATTCGGGAAGCAAATTACGGCAGGGCTACGCTGGAATATGCATCATGTTAAGTTTGGTGAGGACTATGGCTCGCTGAATCATCATCGCATTACCGCAGGAATGCAAGCTCGGTTAACATCACGCTTAACAACGGCAGTGATGGCTGTTGTTCCGGTTAGTCAGACGATGTATAATCCTTTGTCGGATTATTCGAGAATTATTATTTCCGCCGCCGCCGATTATCGCTTCTCTCCTCAATTTGTGGTTGAAGGTGAGGTGATGCAATGCGAAGGAAGTAAGCCGGAGATAAGAAACGGATTTAAATATTCCCCTCTAAATGCAATTAGTTTTTCTGCAGAAGTCAATTGGATGACTATGCAAACAGCTTACGGATTCAGTGTTTATTATAAAAGGATGAAGTTGATAATGGAGACTTCTTATCATCGACAATTAGGCTTCTCTCCTGTTTGTTCTCTCTTGTTTTTACTGCCGAAAAAATAAATGAGAAAGTTATTGCTATTGGCATGCATGCTGTCGGGGACAGTGTGCTGCATCGCTCAGCAATTGCCTGATGAGATTTCGGAAGATCGAATTGAGAATATTGCTGCGCAATCATCAAGCGAGACCGATTTTACGGAGATTGAAGAGATGAAATCCTTGCTTAAAGATCGTCCTATCGATTTAAATTATTCAACTGAGGAGGAACTTTCTTCGTTCGGAATATTTGATCCGGTACAGGTGATGGAAATCCTTCAACATCGAAAATTGTTTGGTAATTTCATTGCACTCGAAGAGGTCCAAACACTCGATTATTTCGATCCTCAAATAATGCAACAATTATTGCCGTATTTAAGAATCGGTGAACCTATTATTGATGAAAAATTACGTCCGAAATCTTTGTTGACGAAAGGTTCTTCAAAAATTTGGATGCGAGCACAGCGCTTGCTCGAAGATCAACAAGGATTTATGAAGGACGAAAATGGGATCAAGAAGTATGATGGTAGTCCTTGGAAATTGTATAGCCGCTACCGTTACACAGCAGGCAATTATTTTAGTTTTAATATCACTGCTGAAAAAGATGCAGGAGAAAGTTTTTTCGAGGGAAATCATAAAAACGGATTCGATTTTTATTCGATGCATCTGTTCGTGGTGCCAAATAGAACTGTTAAGTCGTTCGTGATTGGCGACTATCAATTGCAATATGGTCAAGGGTTAGTTGCATGGTCGGGATTAGCATTCGGAAAAGGCTCAGAAACTGTGTTGGTAAAAAAACAGGGCATGGGCATCCGTCCTTATAGCTCGGCTGGTGAATACGGATTTTATAGGGGAGCTGCTGTGCATACAGTCTTTCATCATATGAATGTTGATGCATGGATAAGTCATCAAAAGGTAGATGCTTCAATAAAATCAGATAGCCTGCAAGGTGATCTTATAAATGCTGTTCAAACTGATGGCTATCATCGTAACGATAGTGAGATGGAAGGGAAAGGGAACAGCACACAATCGATCGCCGGAGCTAATATTGGAATAAAATTAGGAGGATGGAAGTTTGGATATACTTCGCAATGGATACGTTACAGCGAACCATTATATGCGGGTAATGATGTCTACGAAATTCACGATGCGCACGGGAATAATTTTTTCAATCAAGGAATTAATTATGCGGGATTAATTAAAAATATCAATGTGTTTGGAGAAGTAGCCGTAGACGAGAAAATGAATAAAGCAATGGTCAACGGACTAATAGCCGGAGTTGATAAACGAATCAGTATTTCGGTAGTGCATCGCCGTTATGATGTAGGCTATCATTCGGTAACTGCAAATGCATTTAGAGAAGGCTCTCAAGTAACGAATGAAAACGGGACGTATGTGGGACTACAATTTGTGATCGCCAAGCCTTATAAATTATCTCTTTACAACGATATGTTCAGTTTTCCTTGGCTGAAATATCAAGTAAGTGCTCCATCGCGTGGTAATGATCAATTTGTACAATTTACCTATACGCCTTCACGTACTACAGAAGTTTATCTTCGTTGGCATATCGTTCATAAGGAACAAAATAATCCGAATCAAATGCAAGGAGCTGAAGTGCTGATTCCGGTGAATACGCAGAGTTATCGTTTTCAAGTGAAGTTTAAATCGGGGATGGATTGGTACTTCCAAAGTAGAGTTGAATACGTGAAGAATGTAACTCTTGAAAGCACTGGAGGAAGTGTGATTTATCAAGATGTGATTTATAAACCCTTGGGTAAGCCATATTCATTTGCATTGCGGTTGGGATTATTTACGACTGATAGTTACGATACGCGTATTTATAGTTACGAGCAAGATATTCCGGGAAGTTATAGTATTAGTCCGATGTATGGCAGCGGCAAACGCGTTTACCTCATGACTCGACTTCGTCCCTATAGAGGGATTGATCTATGGATCAGAGCCGGAAGAAGTATTTACCCCGGAACAACGACTATAGGAAGCGGAAACGACGCGATAGAAAATAGCCATAAAACCGAAATTAAACTACAGTTGGCGGTGCAATTATAAATCCCACAAAATGTATTAATCTATGAATCCCTTGATTTTTAATAAGAAGAGAATTGTGAAATTTACATGAAAATGTTGTTTTAAGGTAAAGAAAGAGCTGATTCATCGATAGATGCGAGGAGTAGGTTGGCGGTTACGGTGATAAATTATATCTTCGTAATGCACGAACCAATACAAACTATGCGAAAATCTTTACAACTGCTGACAGCCGCTCTTGTGCTGTCGACAAACCTATTGTTTGCGGGTAACCCGGTAAGCGGAAGTCGCTACCAAATGCCTGCGAATGTGACTGCCGATGATTACATCGCAAAAACGATCATACTGAAAGTTAAAGATCAGTATCGCGGTCAATGTAGTAACGAGAATGTGAACATCCCTTCAGTTCAACGTGTTTTAGCTAACATGGGACAAGTAGATATTCATAAAATTTTCCCGAACCACCAGAAGCCGTCTCGTGAAACGAATGAGTACGGAAATAAATTGGTCGATTTAAGTTTGATTTATGAAATGCATTATAAATCGGATGTAGATTTAATTAAATCTATCAATGCACTTTTGAATACCGGTGCGTTAGAATTTGCAGAACCAAAATTTTTGCCGAAAGTTTCTGCATATACTCCTAATGATCCTCAACAATCCACACAATGGTTTCTTGCAAAAGTAAAACTATTTGATGCCTGGGGAGTACAACAAGGTGATACGAATGTGGTAATCGGAATAACGGATACAGGTACAGATACAGATCACCCGGATTTAGCAGCAAACATTAAGCACAACTATGCCGATCCAATCAACGGAATTGATGATGATAATGATGGTTATATCGATAATTTCTCAGGTTGGGATGTTGGAGAAAACGATAACGATGCACAAGTAGGAAATTGCGGAACATGCGATCATGGTAGTCACGTTTCTGGCTGTGCTGATGCTGTTACTGATAATGGAGTAGGAGTAGCAGGTCCTGGATTCAAATGTAAATTCATTCCTGTGAAGATTGCAGATGCTACAGGAGCACTTACTAAAGCATACGAAGGAATTACCTATGCTGCTGACGCAGGATGTCAAATCATCAACTGCTCATGGGGCGGTGCAGGTGGTGGGTCGTTTGGACAACAGGTTATTGATTATGCTACATTCAATAAAAACAGTTTAGTAGTCGTTGCTGCAGGAAATAACAATTCAAGTATTGAATTTTTTCCTGCGGCTTATAATAACGCATTTTGTATAGCAGCTACTAGCACAAATGATTCAAAATCTAGCTTCTCTAATTATGGCTCCTATATTGATGTTTGTGCACCGGGAAGTAATATTTATTCGACTGTTTACGATAACTCATATGTAAGTTATAGTGGAACTTCAATGGCGTCTCCTATAGCCGCCGGATGTGCTGCAATTGTAAAATCACAAAATCCATCTTTTAATGCATTGCAAATTGGAGAACAGTTAAGAATAACTGCAGATAATATTTATAGCGTGCCTGCAAATGGAGGTTTGTTAAATCAGTTAGGAAGTGGAAGAATTAACTTGTACAATGCTTTAGTTAGTTCTGGCCCTTCTGTACGTGCAAACAACTTAAATGTAGTTGATAATAATGACAATGTGTTTATTGTTAATGATACACTGCGTATCACAGGCGATTTTACAAATTATTTATCTCCTACTACTGCTTTAGGAGTAACGTTAACGACAACGTCTACATACGTTACAATTCTCGACGGATCAACTACAGTTGGTGTATTGGGTACAATGGCAACCACAAATAATATTGCCGATCCGTTCACCGTAAAGATCAATGCAAATGCTCCGCAGAATACTGTTATCACATTCAAGTTAACATTTACTGATGGATCATATACAGCTTTTCAAATCTTTAAGGAAACGGTAAATGTAGATTATTTGAACATCACAATGAATGATGTCTTTACTACAAATTCGAGCAAAGGAAGATTGTGTTATAATAGCGTTTCTCAAGCTGACGGATTAGGTTTTGATTACCAAAATAATGGTACACTTGCTTATGAAACAGGTTTCATGGTTGGAACTTCTTCAGGGGTCTCTGATAACGTTCGTGGAGCTTCAGCAGGTGCAACAGATGAAGATTTTGCAGTTGTTCAAACTATTCAAAAGAATGACCCTCCGGTATGGTCTGATTTCGATACTTATGGTAAATTTAACGACAACGTTGCTCCGGTTTCTCAACATTTAACGGTATCACATCGTTCTGCATCATGGATCAACGCTCCGGATTCGAAATACCATATTTTTGAATATACTATCAAGAATACGGGATCTTCAACCTTAAGTAACTTATGGGCTGGAATTATGTCGGATTGGGATATTCAAACTTATGCAAATAACAAAGCTGCTGAAGATGCCGGATTGAAAATGGGATATGCTTGGTGTACTGATGCCGGTGGATTATATGCGGGAATTAAATTGCTTACAAGTGTTGGTGGATTTAATCACTATGCAATCGATAATGTTACCGGTGGTGGCGGATTAGATTTATCGAACGGATTCGATGATTCTGAAAAATTCACAGCTCTTTCTACTCCTCGTGCTACGGCAGGAGGAACAGGTACAGGAAACGATGTTATTGATGTTGTAGGAACAGGTCCGTTTACATTAGCTACAAACGACTCGGTAACCGTTGCATTCGCATTAATCGCCGGAAATGAGTTAGATGATATTCAAAGTAGCGCCACTCAAGCACAGATAAAATATGATTTGATGACTGCCATTAAAGAAAACAATGGCGCCATCATTACTTCAAATGCTTATCCTAATCCTGCGAAAAGCCAAGTGATCATTCCTTTCTACTTACGTACTGTATCTCCTGTTCAATTAGAAGTAGTAGATAACATGGGACGCGTATTAGAATCACGTAAGTTAACATCTGTAGTTGCAGGTGAAAATCAAATTACATTAGATGTAGCTAATTACGCGAACGGAATTTACCACTTCCGATTAAGTTCAGCACAAGGTACAGCTGCTGGAACAATTCAAAAGATGTAAAATGGATTTCTAAAAACTAGAAAGAGTTTTTATATTATTGCAGAAGAATATCGCTGCAATGAAAGAAATACTACATACCGAACGCTGCATCCTCAGAGAGCTTACTCCTGAAGATGCAGCGTTTGCTTTTGAACTTAATTTAGATCCATTGGTTTTGAAATATACCGGTGATAGACCTTTTGCATCAATAGAAGAAGCAAGGACTTTCTTGGAGAATTACGACTACCGTAAATTACACAATATGGGTCGTTGGGGAGTTGAGAGAAAATCGGACGGGAAATTATTAGGTTGGTGCGGACTAAAATACCAGCCGGAACTTGAAGAAGTTGATTTAGGCTATCGTTTTCTTATTCAGCATAGGAATGAAGGGTATGCTACCGAAACATCGTTAGGATGTCTGGATTACGGATTTAACACGCTGCAACTTGAACGCATCGTAGCGAATGCAGTAAAAGAGAATGGAGCATCGATAAAAGTGATGCAAAAACTCGGGATGCAATTTTGCAAAGAAACTTTGCTACACGATCAACTATCTGTTCAGTATGAAATCTTCCGCAAAAAAAATGATGAGTATATTTGAAAAAAAATAAATTATGGCTTTAATTAAACCGGTTCATGGTATATCACCTGTTTTTGGCAACGATTGTTATTTAGCGGAGAATGCAACCGTAGTAGGACAAGTAACTATGGGCGATCAATGCAGCGTATGGTTTAACGCTGTGGTTCGTGGTGATGTACATACCATCACAATGGGAAATAAAGTAAACATTCAAGATGGAGCAGTAATTCATTGTACGTATAAAAAAGCTGCAACGGTAATTGGAAATAATGTATCGGTAGGACATAATGCTTTAGTACATGGATGTACAATTCACGATAATGTATTAGTAGGAATGGGTTCTATAGTAATGGATCATTGTGTTGTAGAATCAAATTCTATCATCGCTGCAGGTGCTGTTCTACTCGAAAATACGCACGTAGAATCGGGCAGCATCTACGCAGGCGTCCCGGCCAAAAAAGTAAAAACCATCGATCCCGAACAAGTAAAAAGACTTATCGAAGGCATTGCCGATAATTATGTGATGTACTCGGGGTGGTTTGAGGAAAAATGAGTTTAATGTGCTAATCTGCTAATTTGCTAATGTGCTAATGCCCCCTGGGTTCGTCATTAGATTTTGTTAGGGATGAAATGTCGAAATACGATGCAGGATTAAAGATAAATGATGCATGATTAATTCGAACTCCAAAGAATGAAGTAGTCTAATTGAAGAAGAAATTACATAGCAATACCTCTGTGGTCTTCAATTCTCGGCTTCGCCGCCTCCGCACCCTTTGTCGCAAGCATAGCGCCTTCGTGTCCTCTGTGAAAAACTTTGTGATCTCCGTGGTTAAAGTGATTTTTATTTAACCACAAAGACCACAAAGGTCACACTGAGAAACACAGAGTTTCATCCCCAAAATTTTTTTTCAAAGGAAGAAACCAATGGACTACCAAATTCAAAATCCCTTTAAATCCATTTAGCTCCGAAGGAGCGAATCAGCGTTCAGTTTAGATCTCAATAAATAAAGATGTACCATCATAACAAATCATAAAAACCATAAAAATCTGCGGCCCATCGAAAATTTCGTTTCGAAAGAAGAAACCAATGAGCTACCAAATTCAAAATCCTAAATTCAAAATTCATTGCTATTCCCTAATCTAAATTTACTTCCTTCCGACGGTGAAGTGTTCTATTTCGGCAAAGTATTTTCCGAGAAGAATGCTGATTTTTATTTGGAGCGTTTGCTGAATACAATCGAATGGAAAAACGACGATGCTTTTATTTTGGGTAAACATATAATCACGAAAAGGAAAGTTGCTTGGTATGGTGATCGACCGTTTTCGTATACATATTCAAAGTCAACGAAGTACGCACTACCGTGGACAAGCGAATTGTTGGAGTTAAAGAAAATCGCTGAAGAAAAATCCGGCAGCTCTTATAATTCTTGTTTGTTGAATTTATATCACAACAACGAAGAAGGAATGGCCTACCACAGCGATGATGAAAAAATGTTGAAAGATGAGGGTGCCATCGCCAGCCTTAGCTTCGGTGCTCAACGCAATTTTTTATTCCGTCATAAAAAAGCAAAAGAAAATAACTTGCCTACCATCACTGTCACCTTAGAACACGGAAGTTTATTAGTTATGCAAGGAGCGACTCAAAAAAATTGGTTGCATCGCCTCCCCCCAACAAAAAAGCTGATGGGCGCAAGAGTGAATTTGACGTTTCGAACGATAGTTCAATTTGATGATGTGAAAATGTGAAAATACCCCAGCCTTAAATTCAAGATGTTTAAAGTTATTTCTGTGTGATAGAGATTTCGATCTTACTATTTTGTAAGAAATATTAAGCACATTCAAACTTATCGACGAATTCCCGCGCGTTAACCAAACTCGCTTCGCGAACTTTGAACTATGAACTTCGAACCATGATCTTTTTTTAAACCACCTCTGCCACCGTAAACGTACTCCCACCAACAAATATTAAATCTTTATTAGTTGCGTTTTCTTTTGCTGCACTTAATGCTGATGCTACACTCGTGTATACTTCTCCTTTCAAATTAAATTCAGCGGCTTTTGATTGCAATAAATTGGCATCCATTCCCCTCGGAATATTCGCTTTGCAGAAATAATAGATAGCGTCCGAAGGAAATAAGTTGAGCACCTTACTTACTTCTTTATCTTCCACCATTCCGATAACAATATGTAATTTCTCTTTGTCGACCGATTTTAATATCGGAATGATTTGCGTTAACCCGTCAACGTTATGAGCGGTGTCGCATAATATAACCGGATTTTTCTGTAAAATATACCAGCGTCCCTTGAAGCCCGTGTTTTTCTTTACGTTTAACAATCCTTTCAGCAGCGCTTCGTGTGAGACAGTGAATTTTTGTTTGTTAAGTAAATCGACACAGGTAATTACGGCAGCCATATTTTTTAATTGATAGGTGCCTGTTAAGTCGCTTATAATTTCAAATCCCGGTTTCGTTTTACTCCTCGCTTCAACTACCATGAAATCAGCTATTGGGTGATAGTGTTCAGCTACACAGCTCCATTCGCTATTGGCAAAGTATAATTCCGTTCCGGCTGATTTAGCTTTTTCTTCAAATACTTCTTTTACTTCTTCTTGGGTTTCGCTTACAATTACCGGGACATCCTTCTTAATTATACCTGCCTTTTCCGTTGCAATTTCTTTAAGTGTATTGCCCAATAAATGCATATGATCCCAACCGATATTGGTGATGATCGATACTTTCGGTTGTATTACGTTGGTCGAGTCTAATCGTCCGCCTAATCCTGTTTCTATCACTGCTATATCGACTTTCATTTCCTTAAAGTAAGCGAAAGCCATTGCTGTCGTCATTTCGAAAAATGATGGTTGAATGCGATCAAAATCGTCTTTGAATTTAGATACAAATGAACTTACCCATTCTTCACTCACCGGTTCTCCATTTACTCTGATGCGTTCTCTGAAATCGCGCAGGTGAGGGGAGGTGTAGAGAGCAGTTTTATATCCTTGTTCTTGCAAAACTGAAGCAAGCATATTGGAAGTAGATCCTTTTCCGTTGGTGCCTGCAATATGAATGCTTGGCAGATCCTTTTCAGGATTACCCAATAGGTCTAAAAGTAAATAGGTATTATCGAGATTCGCTTTGTATGCCGCAGGACCCACTCGATGAAACATAGGCAGGGCTGAAAGCATATAATCCAGCGTCTGTTGGTAATTCAATTGATTCACACTGCAAAGTAAAGATATTAGCTGAAATTTATAGTTGCATGTCATTCAAATTTAAGTACATTTGTTTTAAAATAAGAAAACTACAATGGTTCGATTCATTAGAAATATTGTTTTGGTGGTCACATTAATGACCTCATTTAATTCTTTAGGACAAAGTCCGGTTTTTAAATTCTCTACCGGTGATGAGCAATTACCTGTGGATTATCGAATATATAGATCCGTTGTACAAGATAGTCTTGGTAATTCATTCTACACCGGTTCCTTTCAAGGGTCAATAGATATTAATCCCGGGTCAGCTGTTCAAACTGTTACTGCCGTTGGACAAACAGATATATTCGTCTATTCTTTGGACTCAATGGGAGTGTTTAGATGGGGATTTTCACTTGGAGGTGCTTCAGGAGATTTCGGGATTAAAATTCTGCCTGAAAGGAGCGGAAATATTCTTCTCTTCGGATATCAATCAGGAAACATAGATTTAGATCCAGATACAGGTGTAGCTACAACTCCATCAACAGGAAAAGTGTTTTTAGCTCGCTATTCACCAAGTGGGCAATTTTTAACTGGATTTGATTTGCCATTTATTAGCAATCAATCATCTTCCATAGACTATCCTGATATGGCAATCGATAATAACGATAACATTGTTGTTACCGGCTTCGGACAAGGCGATGTTGATCCGAGTGCAGGAGTAACTAGTGTTGGAGGTTCTGTAAGTGCTGATATTATTGTTGCGAAATACTCATCATTATTGCAACTCGATTGGGCTTTCTCATTGAATTCAACAAATGGTATTTCGGAGGTGCCACATCAGATTGTTGTCGACTCCCTTAACAATATTTATATTGCCGGATATTTTAGTAATTCGAATACCGTAGATTTTGATCCCGGAGCAGGTACTGCTAATTTAACGTGTTCAGCTTCGTACGATATTTTTTATGCTAAGTATAATTCTTCTGGAGTATATCAATGGGCAAAAAATTTAACCACAGGAGTTTCGGTTTATGGTACACAACCCATTCGAATGTGTTTAATGTCGGGAGGGCGATTACTACTATTCGGACAAGCATTTTCTTCGATTGATTTAGATCCTAGCGCTTCGGCAACCTATGTCCCGAATGGACAATTCATTGCTCTGTATACGCAAAGCAGTGGAAGTCTATATTTAGCTTCGGCTGTTAATTTGGGCTATAGTAATTTAATAACTGATCTTGCAGTCGATAAAATCGGACGTATATTCATTACAGGTAGTTTCGTTGATTCTGCCGATTTTGATATGACTTCATCCGGCATTTATAAATTATATGGGAATTCTTCTCCTTACTGTTCAGAGTATGTAGCTTCATATAGTTCCCTGCTTCAATTTAGATGGGCTCGAAATTTAACAACTTCAACGAATGCAATTTCCGGGGGATGGTTGATAAGTTGCAAAAAACCAAATTCGATTTTAATTTCATCGAGGATCAATGGTAGTGGCGATATGAATCCTTCTTCAGCTGTTTATCCTGTATCAAGTCAATTCACTAATTTTTGTGAGCAGACTTGCTGGACAGATGGGGCAATTCCTTCATTTACTGTAAGGCCAGGTGACACCGACAATAACGGTGTTGTTGATTTAAATGATCTAATTCCTATCGGAGTAAATTATAATGATTCTTCTTATGCTCGTGATACCATTTCTATTTCATGGTCCGATCATCCTGTGCCTGCTTGGGGCGCTCCCCTTCAAGCGAATGGTCAAGATCGTGCACATGTTGATTGCAATGGAGATGGAGCAGTTAATACCGATGATACATTAGCAATTATTCAAAATTATGGTTTAGTAGGCTTGCAAAATCCTGAATGGATTGATCGTTTGCAAACAGGTCCTGAAGTGCATTTTATTCCTCAAGTAAATTCTTGTCACGCAGGTGATACTGTACGTATTCATGTAATGGCCGGCTCTATGCTACAACCTTTCTCTACGTTGCTGGGAGCAGGATGGACGTTACCATTAAACCCTTCTTATATTCAGTCCAATTCAATCAAATTCTCTTATGCAAATAGTGTACTTGCTTCATCTGCTTCATATTTGAAATTGAATAGAATTTTGTCGACAGGCGTAACTAATTCAATCGTAAAAACTGATCACTTGGGAATTAGCGGATATGGAGAAATTGGAGAAATTAGTTTTATTATTCCTTCAAACTACACAACGCAAACAATTGTGCCATTGCAAGGAGTACAAATTAAGCTAATTGATGAAAATGGAGCTGACCTTGCTGCGATACCGGGAACAGATACTTTATTCATAAACATGACGTCCGGTATTGAAGAATTGAATGCTGATCAATGGTTAGTTTATCCTAATCCGATTAGGGGAAACAGCATTCATATTACAGGACCACTTCGCGCTGAATCAGTAATGTTAACAGATATTTCGGGACGTAAAATCGCCGATCTTTCTATTTCAAATGAATCGTTAATTGTTCTTCCGGAAGGAATAGAGAATGGAACTTATCTTTTGCAATTGCAAACAAGTAAAGGCAAGGTAATTAAAAAAGTAGTACGTTGATTTAAATTCTTTATCGCAAGATAAATTTAAATGTAATCGTTCCGCGTTGTTCTTCAACACCACTTGGACTAGGCGAAAATTTCGCTCGCATCGCTGCTTCTTTTGCTTTGCGAACTAATGTGCCATTCGTATTGGTTGATCCTCGTCCGGGGCCGTTAGCCGATACCACCGTTCCGTTTTTATCTACAACAATATCGATTACTACGTTTCCTTCTTGCTGAGAGTTGTCTTCTACTCGTGGCTTCGACATCCAGTTTCTTCCCGTTAAATCGAATCCAACTCCGTTACCATCACCATTGCCGCCACCATTACCGTTTCCACTGCCGCCTCCTGATCCCGGACCGGTTCCACTTCCATTACCACCTCCGTTGCCTGTTCCTTGTCCTCCGGTACCATTGCCATCGCCTGTGCCATTCGGATTACCTCTTTGTCCTCTTTTACCCGGAGTGTATAACGCACGTTCATCAGGCTTACGTTCCGGCACTTTTGCTAACTCAACAGTTTCTTTTGGCTTAACTTTTACTTCAGGTTTTTTCTCAACCTTTTTCTCAACTTTTACAGGTTGATCAATCGCTACTGTTTCTTCAATATCGGAAGTCATGATTTCATCATCTTTCACTTCTGCAACAGGAGGAGGAGTGTTTGCTTCTGAAATATCGAGTGTTCCGAATTCTACAAAGCTGCCGCCACCACCGCCACCGGCAAGACCCTCTTCAAAAGGAGGGTTGGGAGTGCTGATGTACAAATACATCATGAGTATTGCAATCAGCACGTGAATGCCGAGTGCAAGAAACAACGAACGTGTTTGGTTAGCCGTCATTGATCAATCTTGGTAACGTTCGTCGCCGCTACCATTTTAATTTTATTTTTATTTCCGATGTCGAGTAAGAAAACAACTTCTTGCCAAGGCACAGCTTTATCAATTTTCAATAATGCAGTAGGATCGTTTTCTCCTTGAACTGCTGCAACAACAGCCGCCTCTAGAGTTTCGCGTGTTACCACTTGATCGTTCACTCCATATTGCATGTCGGCAGAGACACTAATCACCACCGGGTGTTTCACACTCTGAATTCCTGTTTTTGAATTCGGCAACAATAACTTCAATACCGATGGCGTGGCCATAGTAGAAGCGATGAGGAAGAATAACAACAGGAAGAACATAATGTCATTCAACGAATGACTATAGACTTCCGATGCTGCTTTATGTCGGCGTCGGAGGTTCATGGTTTAGCTGGTTCTTCTAATAAGTCGATGAATTCAACAGAACTAATTTCCATTTTATTGATAACGCGATCGATCAATTGCACTAAGTAATGGTAACCCGCATATGCAATCATACCTACTAATAGTCCCGATCCGCTGGAAATCATCTTTACATACAAACCGCCTGAGATCGTATCAATCTCTAAACTGTTTTGCAATGAAATTTGATAGAAGATTTTAATTACCCCGAAAATTGTTCCAAGGAATCCGAACATCGGAGCAATACCCGCTATCGTTCCTAAGAATCCTAAATTTCTTTCGAGCTTATAAATTTCAAGCTTACCTGTATTTTCAATTGCCGCTTCAATTTCACGTACCGGCTTTCCTAAACGCATAATTCCTTTTTCAATCATACGTGCCACCGGACTATGTGTATTGCGACAAAGCATACGAGCTGCTTCGACATTTCCTGAATTCACATAATCTTTAATCTGATTCATGAAGTTCATATCGAGCTTGCTCGCCTTTAAAACAACGAATAATCGTTCGAAGAAGATGAATAACGCCAGAATACTTAAAATTCCGATGGGAATAAGAATCGGACCTCCTTTCGAAGCCATCTCCCAAAGAGAAATACTTTTTTCTTCTACAGGAGCAGCAGCAGCGATAGGCGCAGCAGCGTTAGCAATAGTATCGGCAACAGTAGAGCCGGCTTGTTGTATTTGAAGTAATAACGACATAGTTGAACAGTTTGAAGCGAATGAACGCAGAATGTAAAAGTAGATTTATGTCGATAGCGATACGATTGATTTATGAGTGGTTTACTAACAGTTTGATGTTGATGAGAGGCTAACGCAATTTCGCACTCCTTTAGTGTGCATTTGGCCTTATTTCAACCGATATGCTGCTGAACGAGCCTTCCTATTCCGTAATTTCGCTTTCTCAAATCCAAAACCATGAAATTTAAAATTTTCTGTTTCTTTCTCTTGTCATTGATGCTTTCTGCCTTCCAAGGCCAATCCCAACAATGTATCGGCGCTTCCAATTTGAAGCATGGCAAAGGGATATTTTATTATCTCGATTATGTCGCGGGTGATCAAATTATCGCTGTCGGTACTTATTTTACTTCCACCCAAGGATATTTTGCTATGGATGGAGATACTTTGTTTCCGAATCCCGGTGATCTTGTTACCGCTTATGCAGTAGTGATGGATACCAACTTTAATGTGATCAGAATGTTTAACGTTATCGGGTTAAATGATCTCGGTGGTGCGTTCAACAATACTCGTATCTGGGATATGACCGTTGACGACAATAAAAATATTTATGTGGTGGGAGCGCATTCTCAAGATACACTAACTGCCGGGAATGATACGATTATCGGTGAGGATTATTTAGAGTGCTTCATTGCAGGAGTCGATTCAATGGGTAATCATATTTTGTTGAAGAGCTTCGGGTCGCGATCGTGGACATCTTACGTTTATGAAGATGCCATCAATGCCGTTGCTTGTGATCATGCGGGAAATATTTACGTGACGGGAAATTTTGGTGGAAATTATATGATCATCAATAATGATACTGTCAATAATCCTGCTATCGTTGGTGTGAATGGTAAACCGCAAATTTTTACTGCTGCATTAACACCAACAGGGCAAACTATTTGGCTACGACAGTGTGGAGCTGCTCAATACGATGATCTGCCATTAGGAATTGAAGTAGATAACCTTGGCTCTGTTGTAATTTCAGGAAGTACCGAAGCTTCTAATGCCGATTTCTTATTTGGGACGCATGGTTATCATTATAAATCAGCTCCAAGTAGTTTTCAAGGTTTTGTGGCGCGGTATGGACCCGGTGGAGTGGAGAAATGGCTTTACCCTATTGAATCATATACCGGTAACGGTCCTGATGTTAGTGGATATGATGTCGCAACTGATGAAGCAGGAAACACTTATGCCATGGGATTCTTTGATGGTTATGCTGTCTTCAATCAAGATACTATTCGCCCTTTGTACGGATACACAAGCAGCTTTTTGATTAAATTGGATTCTACAGGAAATAGAAGTTGGTTGAAGACAGGAAGAATAGATACGTTTTATCCATTCCCAGGTAAATTAGCTTTTAAAGACGATCATTTATTTATCACCGGACAAACTTATACTAATCAGCTATGGTTCGATCAACTCGCAGTATGCTGCAGTAATGATGTTTACTTTGCAATGTATGATACAACAGGAACATTGCAGTGGTTGAAAAGCGGACAAACAGCAGGGTCGGCTAATTTATATTCAACCTCGGTTGCAATCGGGAAGGATGGAAGAGGATATGCAGCCGGACAAGCAAGTAACGGACAAGTAACCTTTGAACCAAATACTTTTAATGCGTTGTCAACAGGAGAATATTATATCATCCGCTTTGGCGATTTGCCTTCGAATGGCTTAGCAATAAATATTCAAAATAATACCGGTACCGATACTGTTGCATGCGGAGGATATATCGCCTTACAAGGAATAGTGACTCCTTCAAGCTTAAGTTCAACTGCTAAATATTATTGGTATGCCGATAACGACACTATGACGTTTACTTTCCCTGCGGCAACTCTCAACGCAACACCGAAAGTAAATAGCACTTACATCGTAACTGCTTATGCAGGTGGATGTGTTGCATCGGATACAATTGGTTTGTTTGTAAACCAATTGCCTTTTTCTGCAGGACTCGATACTGCAATTTGTTTTGGTACAACCATTCCGCTTTCTGCGACTACTTATTCGGGAGCACATTATAGTTGGGTTCCTTCTTTAGGATTAAGTAATGACACAGCTCAAAATCCGGTATTGACAGGAATAAGTTCAACCCAATACATTGCAGAAATGAATTCAGCAGGATGTATTAGCAGAGATACATTTGATATTTTCGTTAATCCATTGCCGTTAGCCGATTATACTTATTCTGCAAATTATTTGGCAGTAGATTTTAACGATATATCAACTTCGTCAACAAATAACAGTTGGGATTTTGGCGACGGAGTTGTGGCAAATCAAGTGATTACTGTTCAACACATCTATACAAATACGGGAACGTATACTGCCTGTTTAACAGTGCAAAATGATTGCGGAGCCGATACTATTTGTAAAACATTTACAATTACAAATGTAGGTTTGAACGAATTTGGTGAATCGAGTGGAATAGATGTAAAAGAAGACATCGGCAGTTTTAATATTAATTCAAAAAGTAAATTGAAAGAAATAGAAGTTGTATCTATTTCCGGTGCTGTACAAATAAAAGCATCTGCCGAACAATTAACCTATCGCATTGAAAAAAATAATTTGTCTGCAGGAATATATCTCGTAAGAATTACAAACGAAAGCGGAATTTTTTGTAGAAAAATGCAAGTGATAAGATAAAAGAAAAGGTCCTGAATATTTTCAGGACCTTTTCTTTTTTAATCATTAATACTCATCATGATTTTGTCAAAATCAGGCTTATAAGTTTCTTTTTGCGCGCTACTTGTAAAGCATATAAGTTTGTAGAAAGTTGTAGGGGTTTCAATTACCCCGACGTAATAATAAATATCAAGTTTAGCTTCTTCGTCGAAATATGAAAAGTCGCTGTGGATATACGTATTACCATTAACTTTTCTTACATCCGGTTTTGAAAACTTTCTCGAAGGTTGGTCTTCTAAAAATCCCTTAGCAAAGTTGTCGTAGAATTCTTGTGCATCGGCAAATTTCATGTCGGCAATAATCAATTCCTCTTTATTGTCTTCTACAATAAATCCTGAAACATCTTTAGGTACATTATGGAATTGGAATGATGCATTGTCATTAAGTCCAAGTGTACGCGTCATGTATTCAGGAAGAGAAACATTAACTACATGGCCGTATTTCATGTTTTTAAACGCTGTTTGCGCTGATGCCGATTGAAATACTACAAATACTACAATGGCTAATGATAGTATCTTTTTCAAATTTCAGAGTGTTTATTCGACAAACCTACAAAATATCTTTCATACAATAAATCCCCTTTGTGAACTGTGAAAAATGCAAGAGTAGAGGCAAGGAGATGACTCAAAATACACTGCTATGACCAATATTCGTAGAAATATTATTACTTTAGCATTATTCTAACTAAAACACATACTTATGAAAAAAATCTTTACGCTAATTTTCCTTTCGGCATTTGCAGGAATAAATGCCAATGCGCAAACCGATACCTTGTTATTTGAGAACTTCGATATTGATAATACAGCGAATTATCTAACATATAACAGTGGTAATGACCAAACTTGGGTTGACTACGATGTTGATGGATTAGCCGATGCAAATAGTCGCCCGTTAAATTGGTTCTGGAACCCTACTTCATTTGCAACTATTGATACTACCGGATGTCTCTTCAGCTCTTCTTGGTTCAATTCACCTGCAAATGCAGCTAACTACTTAATTACACCTCCAATTCAAATTGTTGACGCTACAGCAGTACTTAATTGGAAATCTGCTCCTCGTCAAACGCCTCGTTATGTTGATGGATACAAAGTATTAGTTTCAACAACAGATAATATCGAAAGCAGTTTTACAGATACTATCTTTGTTGCTGCTGAATTTCTTTCTGGAGCGGCTTCAAATGGTGCAAATTATTCTGCATATTCATTCTCTGACGGATTCGTGCATGGTTCAGATCTTACTTATGTTGAGTTTGATGCAACCTCTGATTCAGCAAATTTATTAGGAGTTTTACGTCCGTTTTCTGCCTCATTAGCTCAATATTCTGGACAAACAATCTATATCGCATGGTTACATGATTCATTCGATGATAATTTAATTGCTTTAGATGATATTTTAATCACAGGAAACCTTGCTTCAGGTGTTCAACAAATCGAAAACAAAGAAGAAGTTAAGGTTTACCCTAACCCGGCTTCTGATCGTATCGAACTTAGCTACAATCAAAAATCGTCTGCACAGGTTTCTGCTCAAATATTTGACGTGAAAGGATCTGTTGTTCGCACTATCACAAAAGGAATGATGTTGTCAGGTGAACAAAAATTGGCGATTGATATCAAAGGACTTGCTTCCGGAAACTATCAATTAAAAGTTGCTGCAGGCAACCAAGTTTTACATAGCTCGTTTATTGTTAAATAAGGCGACTTTAGTAAAAGAAAAAGGGCAACTCAATGAGTTGCCCTTTTTCTTTGTCAATAATTTTGTTGTTATAAATTCAAGATAAAATACTGAAGAATATTCTGTACATCTGAACTAATTACGCCTTGAGCTTCATTGTGGAAAGTTGTGTAGAAAATTTTACCCCCCGGATAGTTTCCGTTGAAGTCGGTTGTTGCTGCTAATGGCTCGTTTGTAATTGGATCATTAATAATTGATGTAAATGGAGCATCAAGCAGTCCTATGCGCTCCCATGCTCCTAAATTGTAATCAATATCGATAGAATCTTTTCCTAAAAGCAAAACTAGATTTGCATCACTGATATGCGCATTTGCAACTATTCCACTGCTCCCAATTTTTGAAGTGCAGAGTGAAGAATCTTCAATAAATCCGCCTAAGTCGGCAGTCGAACACGTCGACAATATTTGTATTCCCGACGCTGTGTGATTGCTATTTCTGAATGCCCATTGTGTTGAGCTGTTAGATTGCCTGTAATAGCCGTCACCTGTTAAAAATTCTACTGCATAGTCGGAAGCATAAATACTTCCTCCGTTTTGCATGAACCCATTTAAGTTTGAATAACGAAGGCTATCCATATGAGCTACATTCAATGCACCACAGTTCATAAAGATCACATCATATGTTTCTAGATTTGAGGCAGAATCCAAGTCTGTAACCGTAATAGGAACTGCCATGTATCCTAATGAATCGTTTATAATAGTTTCAATTTTATCCCAAGTGCCTGCTATATAGGCCATATTGCCTACTTGATTCAATTTTGTTTGAGAATAAGTCAAAGCGGTATTCTGGTTTGCTGTGGCAGTGCAACTTACAGTAGTTTTAAACACATTACCTCCCCCCGTCTGAATAATTAACTGATAAGTTCCAGCTGCTACAGGAAGGCTGAAGTCTCCGTTTTTATCGCTTTTTGTTTTGTAATTACCCGCAATAATTTCAGCTGCACCAATCGACTTGCCGGTAGGAGAGTGTACTTTCCCTGAGATGGTAGAGTTTACTGGCGCTGAATCGCCTCCTGATGTGTCTTCATTTTTTTTGCATCCTGACGATGAAATGCAAAGTGCAGCTGCAATTAACAGCGACAATACTTTGTTAAATGTGTTCATGTGGTTGTGTTTTGGTGATTGTAATATATTAGGTATACCGAAAGTATAAATAAATTTTGGGAAATACCCAATAATTCAGTCTGTTTTTTAAGTGACAAGTGATTTTTGATGTTCATTATTAAGAATTCCTTTCCTAGCCTGTTTTTGCGTTAGGTTTGACAAATAGTCACTTATTGATTCTTACTCATGAGAATGCCCAAATGGTTCATAAATACCTAAGATTTTGGCCGTCAATTTGGTGTAGCTTGATCCTTATTGTTTTAATATTTATACCAAGTTTGGGATGCCAATCCGTGTTTTAGCCACTAATTGATAACGATTTTATGTTTTTGCATTATTTAATGATGATTAAAAAAGGTATAATGGATTGTAATACAGTTATATGCGTTTAATGTGGCCTAGTTTTCGTTGCATTTCATGAATTTTCTTCATTTTTTTTTGACTCTTTTTTTGGAGATTAAATAACACTGCCTATATTTGCAGCCCCGTTGAGAAATATTCAGCATTGGGAGCATAGCTCAGCTGGTTCAGAGCATCTGCCTTACAAGCAGAGGGTCACAGGTTCGAATCCTGTTGCTCCCACCAAAAAGATCACTCGAAAGGTGATCTTTTTTATTTCTAGAAAGTGCCAATTTGATCACTTTTTTGAAAAGGACATGATTATAGGCTTGCCCCTTAATTTTAAGGGAAAATTTTTGATTTATTATTTTGTGTGGATACAGATATCGGGAAATCAAATCACAATTAACTGGTTTGTTCTGAATTTATCCAAGTTTTCCGAAATCTTCGTTTTAGGATGTCTTTTTCGTAATAAAGGGCTTAAAATATTGTACTCGTTCCAAGAATAGTTGGTTTATGGAAATTAAATGCTAAACAATAATGATTTAGAGGGAATTATGATTAAGGACTTATATGGTTTCAAATAATTCATACCTCACTCTATTTTGTAAGTAATATAGTCTGAATTAGTATGTTCAGGAATATAAGACAGAGTTTGATTTTGCTGGCAGGGGAGGTCACCTTTAAACGAATAATTAACAAAAATCAAAAGCGCTATAGGTTTTTATTTTTGGAGGCGAGCTTATATCTAATTTTACTAGTGTATAACATTCTGTGGAATTTATTTGTAATTATACATCCATTAGACAATCACTGACATATAGCGATATTTATTTTCAGTTTGTATTTTAAATATATCGATATTTCAGAATATATGAATCGGTTGTATGTATGTTATAAAGTGAATGGGCTCATGATAAGTGATCGCCCTGTAGAAAGTGATTTTAATACAATAGGTATTTCTCAAAAAAAATTATTTTGCATTGAAGGATTTGTTTAGAAAAAAGAGCGTTCGTGTCCCTTTGCATGTTAATTATAATGGTGAAATAAATCAACTAAGCTCTTTTGAGTATGCAAGTTTGAAAGCGATTCCTTTTCGTTTTGATTTAGCCAAAAGGTCATTGTATTCTGAGATAAATGTTTCAATTTTTAAAAATAAGCTTATTCCGCACAATGGAAATATGTCTTAATATATCAGGAGATAAACATCTTAATTTCCTACATGTGTTTTTACTTTGAAGCAATTTTTTAAATTGCTTTTTATTGTTTTTGGGAAGCGGAATTGCCAAGTATTCGCTTTTATGTGCTCACGCCTCTCAAATTGATGGTGGATCTCGTTTGTTTGATTAATTATAACTATTTTCATCACCTCAACTATAACTATGTCTACCAATACTCAACGTTCAGCAGCGGCTCTGCCGGTCCTAATCTCTGTATTCTTCTTCTGGGGCTTCGTGGCAGCCAGTAATGATATTCTTATCCCTGTATTCAAAGAGAAACTTAATCTTGAACAGTGGCAAGGTCAAATGATTTCTTTTGCTTTCTATGTTGCTTATACTGTTGGCTCTCTCATTTATTTCTTTATATCTAAGGCGAGTGGTGGCGATTTGCTGAATCGTATGGGTTATAAAAATGGTATCGCCCTAGGATTGGTAATCTCTGCTTTGGGAACTTTATTGTTTTACCCCGCTGCCGAGTCTTCTTCCTTTGGGTTGATGATTACTGGTTTATTTATCGTCGGCCTAGGATTTTCTCTCCAGCAAACGGCCGCTAACCCTCTCGCCATAACTATCGGCGATCCAAAAAAAGGTGCTCAACGATTGAGTTTGGCCGGAGGTATTAATAACGTCGGAACTACTATCGGCCCCATCATCGTAAGCTTCGCCATTTTTGGTTCTCTTGCTGCCGGTGCGAAACTTGATTCTCTTTCTGCTGTTAAAGGCCCTTACCTGATTTTGGGTGCTGCTTTCCTAATTGTTGCGGTGATATTTAAATTCTCTTCTCTCCCTAATAAAATTGAGCATGAAGAGAGTATCCCAACATCTGAATCTCTAGGCACTTCTTATGATTCTGCTTTGTCTTATCCTCAGCTGTGGATGGGTATGATTGCAATCTTTCTTTATGTAGGAGTAGAAGTTTCTACTGCTTCTAACTTACCTGAATTTATGCGTGTGCACCTTGGTACTGAAACTTCCGGTATCGCCCCTTATGTTTCTCTCTTCTGGGCAAGTTTAATGATCGGTCGCTGGAGAGGTGCCGTAGGAGCTTTCGATGTAAGTGCAACAATGAAAAGTGTCTTGGGAATTTTTCTTCCTTATACCGCATTCGGAATTTTCTTGTTTGCGAATAAAATTGCTAACCACGATTTAACTCCTTTCTATGTTTATGCTTTAGTAATCGTTGCCGTTATTATTGCCGACTTCCTAAGTAAAGGAAATCCCGCACGTCAATTGCTGATTTTCTCTTTCTGCGGAATTACTGCCTTAATTATTGGAATGATGTCGACAGGATTAACAAGCGTCTATGCTTTCATTAGTGTTGGATTATTCTGCTCTACTTTATGGCCTTGTATCTTCACTCTTGCTATTGCAGGATTAGGTAAACATACTAACCAAGGTTCAGGATTCTTAATTATGATGATCATGGGTGGAGGATTTATTAGCTTGCTTCAAGGGTATTTGGCAAGTGATCATTTACTCGGAATTAGAATGAGTTATATAGTTGGTGTACTTTGTTTTGCTTATCTGGCATTTTATGGATGGAAAGCGAAACATATTCTTGCTGCAAGAGGAATAATTTACGATAAACCTGCAAACGGACATTAATATCATTCAGATTAAATATTATGACAATTACTCGTATCTATTATCTTAGCATGTTTATCTTGCTTTGCTTTTTCTTTTCCCCTGCTCTCGCACAAAAGAAGTCTGATATAATTCCTTTCCCTTCTTCAGCAGAAGGAAATCATGGTCATTTCGTATTTGGAAATGATGTCACTATCGTTGGAAATAAACCTTCTGTAGATATATTTAATGCTTGGTTGCAAATGACTAGCGGATATGCATTGCCGTTAGTAGAGTCAGCCACTAAAAAGCAAAAAGCCATTTATTTAACTGTTGTTAATGATGATTCTACAGAAAATTATCGATTAACTATTAAGAAAAATGCAATCTACATTCAAGGAGGACGCGCAGGAGTTATGCACGGAATGGCTTCGTTAATTCAGTTGATCTCGATGTCGAAAGAACATAAAAATCGAATTTCTTGCATAACTATTAGCGATGCACCTGTTTTTAGTTATCGTGGTGTTCATCTCGATGTTTGTCGTCATTTCTTTCCTGTCGATTTTGTAAAGCGTTATATCGATTTATTGGCCTTGTATAAAATGAATACTTTTCATTGGCATTTAACAGATGATCAAGGCTGGAGAATTGAAATAAAAAAATATCCTTTGTTGACCGAAGTTGGTGCATGGCGAAAGGGTAGTATGATAGGACCTTATCGCAACCAACAATTTGATTCAATTTATTACGGCGGTTTCTATACTCAAGAGCAAATTCGTGATGTAGTGGCTTATGCGAAAGCTCGTGCGATTAGTGTAATTCCTGAAATTGAAATGCCCGGACATTCAACAGCAGCCATTGCTGCTTATCCTTTCTTGACTTGTAAAGATACAGTAGTGGAAGTTGCAAAAGGTTGGGGGGGATTTCCCGATGTGTTTTGTTCAAAAGACTCAACTTTTACTTTTCTTCAAGATGTATTAACTGAAGTAATTGATCTTTTCCCTTCTAAATATATTCATATCGGTGGCGATGAATGTCCGAAGGAGAGATGGAAAGAATGTCCGGTGTGCCAGAATACAATTAAGACAAATAACTTAAAAGATGAAGCAGAACTGCAAAGCTATTTTATTCATCGCATTGAATCTTTCTTAAATAGTAAAGGGAAGAATTTAATTGGATGGGATGAAATTTTAGAAGGTGGACTTGCCCCAAATGCAACAGTAATGAGTTGGAGAGGTATCGATGGCGGTATCGCTGCAGCAACCTCCGGACATGATGCTATCATGACTCCCGGCTCTTATTGTTACTTCGATCATTATCAAGGTGAGAAAAATTTAGAACCTCTGGCTTTTGGTGGTTATACTCCTATCGAAAAAGTTTATAGCTACCAGCCTGTACCGGATACTTTGAATTCAGAACAGCGTAAACATATTTTAGGCGCACAGGCAAACTTATGGACAGAATACATCACCGATCAAAAGCAAATTGAATATATGTTAATGCCTCGATTGCTTGCTTTGTCAGAAGTCCTTTGGTCTGATTCTCTTCGTCGCGATTATAAAAATTTTGAAGAGAGATTGCATAGCAATGAACGTTTGTTGAAGGACCTCAAAGTGAATTATGCTAAAAGCTTTATGCGCCCTTCAATTGAAGTAATAAAAGCAAATGTGATGGGTGAAGTGAAATTGAATATTACTCCTAAGGATCATCAGTCTGTTTCATGGAAGTGGAGTGATGCATCAGACTTTAAAAAATATAAACGCCCGATTTCAATTTCTCATTCGGGATTAATTCAAATCCGCTCAATTTCGGATAGAGATACCGTTATGCTATTCCGCAAGTTTGATATGGCTCCTTCTAGTGGTTGTAATGTTAAACTTCTAACGAATACTAAAGGTGCTTATGCTAATCCTACTTCAACACTCACCGACGGAATTATTGGTGGTTATCCTTGGAGTGGAAAACAATGGTTGGGGTGGATTGGTAAAGATGCTGTTGTTGAACTTGATCTTGGTGGCGATTTTTCTATCGATAGCGTGCAGGTTTGGCACCTCGATGAACCTTCGAGCTGGATTCATGCTCCCGCATCTGTTTATTTGCAAGATGATTCATTGCATTCAGTACCTGTTGTTTTAGGGAAATCTGCAGTGAATTGTACTACTGTTTCAATGCCAAAGACTGCATCAACGCTAAAAGTTACAATGAAATCGATAGGAAAGAATCCTGTCGGTACCAACGGCGCAGGAGAGAATGGATGGCTTTTCGTTTCTGAAATACTTGTATACGGACATAAAGTAACTAAAGAATAATGTATTGTTTTTGTAATAGGAAAATGTTGGGTCGGCTGTTAATGCTGATTGGATTTACATTTTTCTGCAATGCAAATTCATATTCGCAAAATTCTGTTGTGAAAAATCTATCTCAATGGAAATACTTTAGTACTTATAAAAACAAATGGATCTCAATTACAGTGCCCGGTTCAGTTCAAAGTGATTTACTTGAACATGAGATCATTTTTAATCCCTTAAGAGGTCCTGAATATGAGGGTTCCGAGAAAATTTCATCTAACCCGCATAATTATCAGACTTCATTTAATTGCACTCCGCAAGAGTTGTTGATGGAGACTGCGATCCTCGATTTTCAAGGAATCGATACTTACGCCGAAGTGTTTTTAAATGACCAAAAAATTATTTCTGCAAATAATATGTTTCGCGAATGGAAAGTGAATGTGAAACCTTTGCTGAAAGAAAACAATGTATTGAATGTCCACTTCTTGAATATCGATTCAACAGAAGCAGCTAAAATTAAAATGCTGCCTTATCAATTGCCCGAAGGTGCTCGAGTATTTACTAGAAAAGCACAGTATCAATATGGATGGGATTTTGCGGCGAAGCTAAAAACAGTCGGACTTTGGAAACCTGTTACTCTTTCATTCTCGAATAACGCTTTAGTCTCAAATGTATTTGTAAATACATTGTCATGTAAATCAGCTTTGTTCACCGGAAATGCTGAGGTTCATTTAGACGCACAGCGAGATTCTTCTTTTTCGTTGTCGTTTGTTGTGCCAGAAAATTTGTTGTCGTTTGATACTTTAGTTTCTGTGAAAAAGGGAGAGAATGTTTTCTTTGTTCCTTTTTCAATAGATAATCCTCGTCTTTGGAATCCTGTTGGAAATGGTGAACCCTTATTGTATACTTTGAAAGTTTCGATCGGCTCAAATAGCCCTGTTTATCGTAAGTTCGGTTGTCGTGAAATAGTGTTAAATCAGGATAAAGATTCAGTAGGTTCATCTTTCTATTTTACAATAAATGGTAAACGTAAATTCATTAAAGGAAGTAATATCGTTCCTCCGGACTTAATTCCTTCTCGCGTGCGTGATGATGTCTATGAAAACTTAGTACTTCAAGCAAAAAATGCAAACATGAATATGTTGCGCATCTGGGGCGGTGGATATTATTTTCCTGATGAGTTTTACGACTATTGCGATCGCTACGGGATTATGATCTGGCAGGATTTTATGTTTGCTTGCGCCATGTATCCGGGTGATGATGCGTTTATGAGTACTACTAAACAAGAAATTATTGAGCAGGTAAATCGATTGAAATCTCATCCTTGTATCGCATTATTCTGTGGTAACAACGAAAGTGATGAGGGTTGGAAGAATTGGGGATGGCAAAGTCAGTTTAAGTATAGCGCATCTGATTCTGCAGCGATCTATAACGATTATCATAAATTGTTTGAGTCGATGATTCCTCATGTAATCGATTCAATCGCTCCTACTATCTATTATCATCCTTCTTCACCTAAAAATGGTTGGGGGAGAAAACAAAGCTTGACAGAAGGAGATTGCCATTATTGGGGAGTATGGTGGGGATTTGAACCATTTGCTAACTACAATAAAAAAGTTGGTCGTTTTATGAGCGAATTCGGATTTCAAGGATATCCTGATTTGAGTTTCTTGAAAAAATATTCCGATAAGTGTGATACAAACGATATTACTTTTCGTTATCATCAACAACATGGCCGTGGATTTGAAACGATTGATACTTATATGAAGCGCGATTATCCCGTTTCTGATTCTTTTCCCGATTATGCTTACGTTTCTCAATTAATGCAAGCCGACGAAATTGAAAATACAGCATTGATTCATCGGAAGAATTATCCTTATTGCAGCGGTACTTTATACTGGCAATTTAATGATAGTTGGCCTTCAATTTCATGGAGCAGTATCGATTATGCTTTGCATCCTAAATTGCTGTATTATCGAATGAAGAATGCTTATGCTCCTATTGTTATGTTTACAGATACAAGTGATGGTAAGCGAAATTTGATTTTTCATAATGAAGGAAGTAAACTCAAATCTTTTCTGCTTCGAATTACTGAATGCACAACAAATACTGCTGATAAACCTTTTATGACGGATTCTAAAGTAGTGAACTTATTCCCTGATTCAGTTCAAAATTATAATGTGCTTACTTTAACATCAGGAAAAAATAGTAATGTTGTCTACCATTTTTCATTGTCTGAATTAAGCGATACTTCAAAAATTGCAGAGTGCTTCATGTTCAATGGTATGCCTAAAGATTTACCGCTTGTTAAAGCTAATGTCGATTTAAAGTTTGCCGGAGAACAAATGATTGAGGTTTCTGCCGATCATGTTGCTTATGGTGTTTACCTCTATGATGATGAACATTCTTGTTTATTTAGTGATAATGGTTTTCATTTGATTCCCGGGGAAAAGAAACTCATTAAAGTGCAGGGAGATATAGCTCGTGTGAAAGTGAAATGTTTGAATAATATCTCGCACCGCAAGTTATAATTACTCTGTTTTAAGTACATAGCTGGATTTTTCCTTCAATTTCTTTGATAGTTTTATTTTTTGCTTCTTATGTACTACTTTTCGGTCATGAATAAGCAACTACTTTCGATTGTCGGACTGTTCCTCCTGTTTGTCAGTCATGATTTAAAAGCTCAAGATTGGGCATCTTTTGTAGACACTAAAGATCAAAATTGGGCGCAGTTTGTTGACCCTATGATTGGTACCGGTGGGGTCGGTCATACTTACCCCGGGGCTACGGTTCCTTTTGGAATGGTTCAGCTTAGCCCTGATACTCGAAGAGATGGAAGCTGGGAAGGTTGTGCAGGATATTTCTATCCCGATTCATTAATATACGGGTTCTCACATACTCACCTTAGCGGAACCGGTTGTAGTGACTATGGTGATGTACTTACTATTCCTTGTAATGAGGATGTGAATTTTAAACCTGAAATTTATGCTTCAACTTATTCACATACTAGTGAGGTTGCAACGCCGGGATATTATGCTGTAACTCTTGCTGATAATAATATACGTTGCGAAATGACCACCACAACTAGAAGTGGGATGCAACGTTATTCTTACCCAAAAGAGATCAATCCAACAATTTTACTTGACCTAGTACACCGTGATTTTGTTCTGACTTCTACGATAAAAATTGTTAGTAATAATCGTATAGAAGGTAGTAGAAGAAGTGAGGCCTGGGCAAGGAGTCAAATTGTACATTTTTCAATGGAGTTTTCACAGCCAATTGAGAAAATAGTTGTTGAAGGGAAAGAAAAGCCTTTTGTTGTTGGTGATTCTTTAGAAAGTAAATCAATTCGATTGGCAATTTATTTTAAGAAAACAAAGTCAAACGTCATTTTGGTTCGTAGTGGAATATCTACTGTGAGTGAGGCAAATGCTCACTTAAATGTAGTTAAGGAAAATGATTCGTGGGATTTTGATAAGGTCCAAAGTCATGCCCGCGCAGCTTGGAATAGTGAATTGGGGAAAATTGCAGTATCTGGCGGAAACAAAAAAAGCTTGACAAACTTTTATACATCATTATATCATACAATGATTGTTCCAAATGTTATGTCAGATGTTGATGGTCGCTATCGTGGACGTGATAATAAAATTCATACTGCCGAAGGTTATACTCAGTATTCTGTTTTTAGTTTATGGGATACATTTCGAGCAGCTCACCCTTTATATGCACTCATTGATCGAAAACGTACTCTAGATTTCATTAAAACTTTCCTTGCACAATACGAGCAAGGTGGACGATTACCTGTTTGGGAGCTAATGTCTAATGAAACTGATTGTATGATCGGTTATCATAGTGTGTCAGTCATTGCTGATGCAATTGGTAAAGGGATTAATGACTTTAATATAAATGAAGCGTACGAGGCAATGAAGAAAAGCGCTAACTGGAATCATTTTGGTTTAGGGATGTTTAATAGAAATAATTTTCTTCAAGTGGATGATGAGTCTGAATCAGTTTCTAAAGCTTTGGAATATGCTTACGACGATTGGTGTATCGCTCAAGTTGCTCGTACGTTGAATAATGCTTCGGAAGCTACTGCTTATGATTTACGTGCTGCTTCTTATATCAATCAATATGATCCTTCAACCGGATTTATGCGCCCTCGTAGAAATGGTGCTTGGTTTTCTCCTTTCGATCCTCGTGAGGTAAATAATCATTATACAGAAGCAAATAGTTATCAGTATTCGTTTTTTGTTCCTCAAGATATTCCTGGCATGATTGATCTGATGGGTGGAGTTGATGCGACTGATAAAAAGCTCGACGGACTATTTACAGCTCCGAATTCAACTACTGGTCGTACTCAAGCTGATATCACAGGTTTGATTGGTCAATATGCTCACGGTAATGAACCAAGTCACCATATGGCTTATTTATATGATTACATAGGTAAGCCTTGGAAGACTCAAGCTTTGATTCATCAAATTATAGATAGCCTCTATCATCCTGTATATGACGGATTGCCGGGGAATGAAGACTGCGGACAGATGTCTGCTTGGTATGTTTGGAGTGCCCTCGGATTTTATCCCGTTACTCCGGGTAGCCCTTACTATGCATTAGGTACTCCGTTGTTTGATAGGGCAACAATTCATTTAGAAAATGGAAAGTCAATCGAGATCAATGCATCGCGTAAATCGAATAATGCTTTTTATGTTCGCGATTGGAAAATTGGAGGTGTATCGCAATCCGGAAATATTTTAAATCATAGTTCTATAAGTAATGGAACAGTTATTGATTTCGTTCTAGATAGTATTCCTGTTTCTACTCGTGGTACAACACCCGAAACGATTCAACGCCTCGATAAATGGGCGTTCGTTAAAGCTCCTTTTATACAAACTGCTTCAAGAAATTTTGCAGATAGTATGTTGGTTACAATTACTTCTGATCCGGGAGAAGAAATTTATTACACTCTCGATGAATCTAGTGAAGGTGGTCCCGTAAATAAATACGTTAAACCTTTTTATATCACCCAATCTATTAAAGTAAATGCGTTTTGTAAAATCGCCGATCGTAAAAGTGGTATCGTAACAGGAACATATTATAGACTTGCTCATCCGAAGTGGAAAGTTACTTTGTTGAGTAATGTTACCAAGCAATATAGTGCAGAAGGCCCGCAAAGCATGGTTGATGGCGTTTGGGGTTCTCCCGACTGGCGAAAAGGTGATTGGCACGGTTACCAATCGCAAAATATGGTGGTAGACATCGCTTTCGATAAAGAAGAAACAATCACTTCAGTGCGCCCGGGTTTCTTACAAGATACTCGCTCGTGGATCATTATGCCTACTAACGTAAAATTGCAAGTTTCGATGGATGGAGTAAATTGGACTGATGCCGGTGAAAAGAAAACAACTGTTCGTCCGAATGATTATAATGTTCAGGTGATGCGACCAACAATGACGCTTGATAATGTAAAAGCTAAATTCCTTAGAGTAACAGCCGAAAATTATGGAGTCCTTCCGGGATGGCATCAAGGCGCCGGATTTGATGCATTTATTTTCTGCGATGAAATAGAAGTTAACACAGTTAAATAAACCAATATGACAAAAAGTAATAAGTCAACAGATGTAAAATTCACTATGGGTGTTTTTGTTTTTCTTATAGTTGGATTTTGTTTAATGGCATTGTTTTTAAACAATGAGAATTATTCGAATGGCGAGAGAATCGGTTATGTAACCAAATTTTCACATAAAGGCCAGTTTTGGAAGTCGTGGGAGGGTGAGTTGAATCTCACTCAGACAGGTATGAATACTAGTTCTACTTTCAACTTTTCAATCGATAATGATAAGAACTTATCGACTGTTATTGCAACTATCGATGAAGCGGTTAACAAGGGTTGGAAAGTGAAGATGACTTACCATGAAGTTCGATTTAAAAATTGGTTTAATAATCGAGGTGAAACCGATTATTTTGTTGATAGCATCGTGGTGCTCGATAAAAATACTTTCGGCTCTAATACTTTTTTAGGGAATGATGAACCTAAAGGCCATATCATCGATACTGTATATGTAGTAATTGACAAAGCTGAATTGCAAAAGCAAATGCAAGCTAAAAAGGCATTGAACGAATCAAAGTAATACATCTTTCTAAAATATCACTCCATGGATCGTCGTAATTTTATCTTAAAATCTATTCTTGCTTCAGGTGGATTAGTAGTGCTTAAAAATACTAACGGTTTGGCATTACCGAAATCAATGCCTTTAGTAGAAACTGCTAAGAAGCCAATGGTAATTAGTACTTGGGCGCCCAATGTAAAGGCTAATGCTGCTGCATGGGAAGTCTTGTCGAAAGGCGGCCGTTGCCTCGATGCAGTTGAAGCCGGTGTTCGTGTGCCGGAAGCTGATCCGAATGATACCAGTGTAGGTTACGGCGGACTTCCTGATCGCGATGGACATGTTACCCTCGACGCTTGTATCATGGATGAATTCGGAAATATTGGTTCTGTGATGGCGCTCGAACATATCATGCATCCTATCTCTGTTGCTCGATTGGTGATGGAGAAAACGCCTCACGTAATTTTAGTAGGAACTGGTGCTTTGAAGTTTGCGCTTGAAAACGGATTTAAGAAGGAGAATTTGTTGACGCCGAATGCAGAGAAAATTTGGCGTGATTGGCTCAAGACTTCTAAATACGATCCAATGGATACTATGAAGTCGTTGCAAGAACCTAAAAGCATAAAAGAAAAAGGCGGACAAGGAAATCATGATACCATTGGTATGATAGCCATGGATGTGAATGGTAATATGAGTGGTGCTTGTACAACTAGCGGAATGGCATTTAAAATGTCGGGTAGAGTAGGTGACTCACCTGTAATTGGAGCAGGATTGTTCGTCGATAACGAAGTAGGAGGCGCAACTGCAACCGGTGTTGGTGAAGAGGTTGTTCGTATTTGCGGTTCTCATACTATCGTTGAGGCAATGCGTTATGGTAAATCTCCTATGGAGGCTTGCAAAATTGGAGTTGAGAGAATGTATAAAATCAGAAAAGATAAGATTGCCGATATGCAAATCGGTTTTTTAGCTGTGAATAAAGCAGGTGATATCGGAGCTTATTCATTGCGTCCCGGATTTTCTTATACTTACAAACTTGGTGATGGAGTGGATGTGATTAAACAGGCTGAATCTATGCTTGACAAATGAGCGTACTCGTTGAATTAGCAGTTTTTAATTTGGCATCAGTAGCTATTGCTGCCGATTGCAACGTTCCTCGTATCGAATTATGTAGCAATTATTCTGTCGGTGGAGTTACTCCTGCATTTCCCGATTTTATTGAAGCTCGTAAATTATTTCCAGGGAAAATCTTCGTAATGATTCGCCCTCGACCGGGAAATTTCGTTTATTCTGATGAGGAGTTTGAGTCAATGCTGAGTGAAATGGAAAAGTTTAAATCAGCTGGCGCCGATGGATTCGTTTCCGGATTTCTGAATGAGAATACTGCCGTAAATATTCTTCAAACAAGAGCATTTGTAGATGCTTGCGCTCCTTTGCCTGTTACTTTTCATCGAGCTATTGATGAATGTGTCGATTATAACACTGCAGTTGCTAACGTCGTTGAATGCGGCGTGAAAAGAATTCTGTCGGCAGGAACTGCCCCGTCTGCTTTTTTAGGAAAGCAAATGCTTAATGAAGTACAAAAAAAATATTCCGATCAATTAATAGTTGTTGCCGGTGGAAGTGTACGTTCATCAGGTCTAACTGATTTCTTAAACAACTCCGTAATATCCGAAGTTCATTCAGCAGCTATAATGAAGGCCGGTAATGACGTTGTAAATGCCGAGGAGTTAAATGAGTTGATTCGACTCGCAAACGTGTTCTAATCGCCTATAAAGTGGCTTTAATCGAAAGATTGATTATTCTTCCCTCTGTTGGTCCCCATAGATCTGTAAAAACTGGCTCTCCATTTACTATTGTTACTAAGTCTCCTTTTCGCGATTGACGGAAATCGGTGAGATTTTCACAGTTTAATATGATACTGATGTTTTTAATCTTTCGTTCAACCATCGCTGCCATAAACCAATAGTTCGGGACTTTTTCTCCGCTCGAATTATACTGATTGGCATTGTATGATGCTTCTATTCCCATTCTCCATTTTTTCTCGATCTCATAAGCTAAGGTCGTAGCAAATTTATCGTTGGGATTGTAAGCAATGTTGAAGTCGGCCGGATACGCAATTTCTTTAGCTTCGGTATGATTATAACCCAAATAAAGTTCCAATTCTTCTAATGATAATCGAATGTATGTGTCGGTTCCGATACTCTGAACTTCATGGTCGTTGTTTAACAAATGGATTATTCCGAAATAGTTTTGTTCCGATAGATAAGTTGTATTTTCAATGCCGGTATAATAAAATGCTTGATCTAATTGCATCGAAATTTTATTTCCGATTAATGCATGGTAACTTATATCCATGTTTAATCCGTTCGATAATTCCGATTTTACATTTCGTCCGATAATTGAAATGTATTTTAATTGATCGGGATTAGCATTCACAAAATTGTTTGGTGTTTTGTACCCTCTTCCGTAATGTAGTCGCACCGAAATTTTTTCAGAAGGCTTGTAGAAAATTCCTTCCGAAGGAAGTAAGATATATCCGAACCTGCTATGTTTATCAATGCGAAGGCTCGTCTCTATCGAAAGTTTCTCAGTGATTTTGAAGATGTATTGAGTGTATATTCCTACTGTGTTATAATAGTAATTAGGAAACAGAATGCTATCGCCTTCCGATTTTTCGAATCGATCGTAGTTGTAGTTTATTCCGCTGAGCCATGTGCTCTTTCCTTTTGTTACAAGATAATTCGCTTCTGAATAGGTTAACAGCTGATTCCCGTTGAAGATTGCAAATTGAGATTCATACTTTCGTTGGAATCGCGATGCAGCTCCTTTTACCGATAGCGTTTTGTTTTTTGCAAGTCGGTATTCAAAATGCATATCAGCAGTTATTCTAAAGCTATTTTCTTTTTGTAGAAAATGATGCTTTTCTCTCGAATCTTCTCTGATAGCAAAAATATTTCCTGATCGTTTTTCGTCGCGGTTAAATGTAAACCCTACATCTGTTTTAATTTTTCTATTGTCGTTGTAAAAGAATCTCGGATGTAGTGTGAAGTTTTTGTCTTCCGGCACTTCGGCATAATCATCGTGATTGATGTCCTTCGCTTTTTTCAAGTTAGCTCCCGTGAAAATGGTGAATCCTCTATTGTCGAACATCTTTCCTCCAAACATATTTAAATTGTTTTCATTTAAATCGCTGTGGTTATAGGTCAATGTAATAGTTGGCGAGTCAACAGGTTCTTTCGAGATGAAATTTATTAATCCTCCAATGGCTCCGCCTCCATATAATGTCGACGATGATCCTTTTATAATTTCTACTTGTTTTAAGTCTAACGGCGGAATGGAAAGCGCTCCTAAGCTTCCTGAAAATCCTTCGTACATCGGAATTCCATCTCTTAAAAGTAATGTGTATTTACTGTCGATGCCTTGCATTCTTATCGCATCATTCCCATTTACGGCATTCGTTTTTTGTACGGTTATTACCGATAAATCTCCTAGTATACTTCCGATTCCTCCCGGTACAATCGTGCTTTCTTCATCCATCTCTTCTTGCCCCAATACTTCTACTTTCATTGGCAAGTCTTCTATACGCGCATTGTTTCTTGTTGTACTTACAACTACTTCTCCAAGATTTTTTGTGTCGTCAGTTAATTGAACCTGGATGCTCGTTTTACTGCTGTCTTTTAATTGTACAGTCTTGCTTTTGTATCCCATCATTTGAACAACCAATTCAACAGGGAATGAGTTTATTTCTAACGATGCTTGTCCAATACTATCTGTTGCTGTTCCTGCTTTAGTATCACCAACTGTGATGATTGCCCCCGAAATACCGAATTTCCAAAGGCTGTCGCTTACCGTTATGTTTATTGTGCTTTGCGAATACACGGCATGACTAAAAAGTAGCAGTAGTAGGGTGTAGGCTAACTTATTCATGTTTCATGCTCGTTTTTGAAATGCTGTAGTTTTTTGATCACTATTTCAGCATTTAGTCTTCAAATTTATGACATTGTTGAATGCCGATTGCAATAAGATTCCTTTTGAATTAACAATCGATTTTAATATTCCTCCAAAATTCATTTTGCGTCTGCAATTTAGCTCTATAATTTGAGAGTGGGAAAAGATCGAATATGATTCTTCTCAAAAAATCAAGTCGTTTATTTTAGAAAAACTGATTTTAGTTGGCAACAATTATTGCTTTATGGCAGGTTGTCAATTTTTGAAAAAAAATGCCCTTGTAATTCTCTTACTTTTCGCTCAAAACTTCATTCCCGGTTCTGAAGTAATAGATGAACCATGTAACGATACCAAATAGCTTAATAGCATCTTCTAAAAAGGTGTCTTTGGGAATAGGAAGCGGAAGTACGTCGATTATCGTACTCAATCCTAAAAAGAAAAAGGCTAATCCTAATATCGTAAATTCACTCGCAAGCAATCGCTTTCTAAAGTAGATGAAGTACAACAAAAAGATGTTCATATACGTCAAGTAAACTGCATTGTCGGAAATTGAGAAGTAGTTCGGGAATACAAATTCGTGCAATTGGAATAGATCGTCCAGCGTCATCATTAAAGTAATAAATGCACTGAAGAGGATGAATAGGAAGTTTTCTCTTTCCTTCGGATTGTCTTTTATCTGATACGCCACAAAGAAGTTAATCATTGCCGCTCCCGACCAAATCATAATTCCTATGTTCGAGAAGAATCCTAAATAAAATGGGGCATTCATTAATGCCGTAGGATCTTTGGTGAACGATTCTAAAGGAATGTCTTTTACCGTTGATGCATAAATGCCTAACAACAGACTCAATAGCGTGATCAACCATACTATGAGTAATATGGGTGTTACCGTTTTGAATTGTTGTCCTATACTGCGCATTGGCTTTCTTTATTTCTCTCCGAAAAGTTGTCGCTTCTGTAAGTTGAATTCTTCGTCAGTTAATAGTCCTTTATCACGAAGATTGCCCAACTTTTCGATCATCTCTAACTTTACATCGCTGCTTTCTGTTGCACCGTAATTGTTATTGCTGCTAGATGTAGTCTCTTTCTTTCTCATGAACATCCAAATTAATGCTACGAGTAAAATTACTGCTACAATGATGTTAAAGATGAATAGTATAGAACTGGTATGCGACGATTGTAAATTGTCGCCCATCGATTCTTCTAAATCTGACTTCAATTTGATGTTTTCATCAGTGAGTCGCTTTAATTCTATTTCTTGTGTCCTGATCTTATCTTCCAGCTTGCTGATTTTATCTCCAGCCTTTTGCTTCTCATAAATGAGCGCATCAACTTGGTTCGTTAAGCTGTCAATCAATCGTGCTCTCGAATAGATCATCGCTCGCGCTGCGTCAGGTGCAGCCGATGTTTGCCCCATTACCGGAATTACCGGCGCCGACATCATCAATACGATGATGATGGTGCGAATAATTGTATTGTTCAGAAATCTGTTCATTGCGGCAGATGTCGTGTTTTATTAGGTAAATAGTGGGAATAGTTTGGCAAAGGTAAGTTACTACCTCATGCGAGTCCACTTTTTTCTTATAGATTTTAATTATTTACTAACCGCTGACAGGGCAAAAGCTATGCGTCCACCTAAGGCCGCATTGTTTTTTATCAGCGCAATATTGGCTGCCAGGCTTTCTCCTCCGCTGAGTTCCGCTATGCGCTTCAGCAAAAATGGTGTGACTAATTTTCCCTTTATCCCTTGATTGTCTGCTTCTTTCAGTGCTTCTACGATGGTCTTTTCCATTTTGTCGTGTGGCACTTCCATGGCTTTCGGCACCGGATTGGCTATTAATACTGATCCTTCCAGCGATAGGTCCCATTTGGCTTTTAATAGTCCTGCTATAGACTCCGCATCATCAAGTCTTAACGGTGATGTATATCCGCTTTCTTGTGAATAAAAGCTCGGAAAGGCGTCTTGCCCATAGGTAACTACCGGAATCCCTAATGTTTCTAGATATTCTAATGTGAGTCCTATGTCGAGTATCGATTTCACTCCCGCCGATAACACCGCTACGTTGGTATGCGCCATCTCAGTAAGGTCAGCAGAAATATCCATGCTGTTTTCCGCTCCTCTGTGCACGCCACCGATTCCTCCCGTTACAAAAATGCGTATTCCCGCCATCGACGCGATTCTCATCGTAGCAGCTACGGTCGTCGCACCCGGAATTTTCTGCGATATCACATAGGGCATGTCTCGCAGACTTACCTTCCATACTCCTTGTGTCTGCCCGAGGTAATCCAGTTGTTCGTCATTAAGTCCTACACAGCATTTTCCGTCGAGAATAGCTATTGTAGCAGGTACGGCTCCGTTCTCACGAACTATATTTTCTACTTCTCTTGCAGTAGCTACATTTTGTGGCCAAGGCATTCCGTGTGAGATGATAGTCGATTCTAAAGCAACTACCGCTCGCCCTTCTTTTAATGCCGTTGCTACTTCGGGATGTATCAGCAGATAGTCGTTCTTATGCATTGGGATAGAGACGTTGTTTTTCTTGTTCTAATATTGCCGGTGTGAGCGAATTAATAATAGCTTCTTTTTGATGTAGTACCAAGGCAGCTAATGTGTGACCATAACTGATACAGTCTAATTGTGTTGCTCCGTTTACATGTCCGTGTACCCAACCCGCTAATGCTGCATCTCCGGCTCCCGTACTGTCAATTACATTTACTTCTGGCGCATGTAATGCAATGGGTTCATTGCCGTCGTGCATCACAGATCCGTTTTCTCCTAATCGTAACCACACTTGTTTTACTCCTCTTTCACGTAATGCTTTTATAGTTGCTTCTTCTCCCGGCTCCGGTGATACACTTTGTATCGATGATAACTCTACTTCGTTCGGAGTAATTAAAAATAATTCCGATAAATCCATCCCCGCTAATTTCGATGCTTTCGGTATCGATACCGGCTCTATTACACAGGGAATATGTTCTTTCGCACAGAAGTTTAAGAGCCACTGAATACACTCCGGTGCCATATTCGTATCGGTGATGATAAGCTTCGCCGATTTTAGTATTTCTGTTTTTTGTTCAAGGATTTTGCTGTTCAAAAGCGGCTCTAGTTCGTTCACTACCGTGCCAACAAATAATTCTCCATCCGGACCTAATATCGCCGAAAATCGTCCAGTTATTCCATTCATGCGTACCGTATGCTGCATGTCAATTCCCGCATCAGTGCATTTTTTCATCAGCCATTCTCCTTCAGCATCATTGCCGATGATTGTGATCAATTGTGTATTGTGTCCGAGTAATGCTAAGTGATGTGCGATGTTGCGTACTACTCCTCCTGCACTTTTCTCGATGGTTGCAGGATTGCTGGTGCCGCGGATGGGCGCGTGAACACAATAAAAGGTTTCATCAACCAACGATCCTCCGATACACAATATGGGCTTATTCATAATAATTGTCTGGAATAAGCCCGCAAAGGTACTGCTTAGCGACTGAAGATAAAATTAATTCAGAAATGAAAATTCCCGGCTGTAGGTCAACCGGGAATCTTGCTATTTATCAGTGGCTCAGCTTAGTGCGCCGTTTTTGATGCTTTCTACTACCAAAGGATCCAAAAGCGTTGAGGTGTCGCCCAAGTTTCCGGTTTCTCCTTCAGCTATTTTTCGAAGGATACGTCGCATGATCTTGCCCGAGCGCGTCTTTGGTAATCCCACAACAAATTGAATCTTGTCGGGCTTCGCTATCGGACCAATTTGCTTCGATACTACTTCTAATATCTCTCTCTTACGTTGATCGGCATGATCGGGCATATGATCGCAAATTACATAGGCATAAATTCCTTGGCCTTTAATAGGGTGTGGGAATCCTACTACCGCCGATTCGATTACGTGCGGATGTTCGTTGATAGCGTTCTCTACTTCCGCCGTTCCCATACGATGCCCGCTTACGTTAATTACGTCGTCTACACGGCCTATAATGCGGTAATATCCGTCGTAGTCTCTGCGGCAGCCATCACCGGTGAAGTATAAATTGCTATAGGTAGCGAAATAGTTCATTCTGCAGCGTTCATGGTCGCCGTAAGTGGTGCGGAGCATGCCCGGCCATGGGAATTTAACGCAGAGATTTCCTTCTACATTGTTTCCTTCTAACTCATTGCCATTGGCATCTACCAACATCAGCTGTACACCCGGAAGTGGTAATGTAGCGAACGTAGGCTTGGTAGGAGTGATATGCGCTAATGGCGATATCATAATTCCTCCTGTCTCTGTTTGCCACCAAGTGTCAACAATCCAACATTTCCCTTTTCCGACATTGTCGAAATACCATTGCCATGCTTCTTCGTTGATAGGTTCACCTACCGATCCTAAGGTCTTCAGCGACTCTAACGAATACGGATATACGAACTCGTCGCCTTGTGCCATTAATGAGCGAATGGCCGTTGGTGCAGTATAGAATATATTTACTTTATGCTTGTCGATTACTTGCCAGAATCTTCCTGCGTCAGGATAGGTGGGAACGCCTTCAAACATTAATGTTGTGGCTCCACTTAACAACGGACCATATACGATATAGCTATGTCCCGTAATCCAACCTACATCGGCTGTGCACCAGTAGATATCACCCGGGTCATATTGAAATACGTTGTTGAAGGTATACCATGCCCATACCATATATCCTGCTGTGGTATGCACTACTCCTTTCGGTTTTCCTGTCGATCCCGATGTGTATAGGATGAACAGCATGTCTTCTGCATCCATCACCGTTGCTTCGCATACATCGCTACAAGTAGATACTGCATCATGCCACCATATATCTCTTTCCGCTACCATCGTTACAGGTGTCATCGTATGTTGTAATACAACAACTTTGGTAACAGTAGGTGAGGTGAGTAGGGCTTCGTCAACTATTTCTTTTAGTCCAATGGCTTTCGCTCCTCTGAAAGCTCCGTCTGCCGTAATGATAATCTTGCATTCTGCATCTGTAAGGCGATCTGTTAATGATTGAGCTGAAAATCCTGCGAAAACAATAGAGTGAATAGCACCTATCCTCGCGCATGCTAACATAATCACTGCCGCTTCAGGAACCATTGGTAGATAGATGCAAACACGGTCGCCTTTCTGAACGCCTTGCGCTTTCAGCATATTGGCAGCCTTGCATACTTCTCTATGTAATTCGCGATAGGTAAGTGTTCTTACTGTATGTGTAGGGTCATTCGGTTCCCATATAATGGCTGTTTGATCGCCTCTGGTTTCGAGGTGTCGATCTAAGCAGTTTTCGGTGATATTTAATTGTCCGCCTTCAAACCATTTAACATCAAATTCATTGAAGTTCCAACTGAGTGTTTTGTCCCACTTTTTCTTCCAGGTAAATTCATGCGCCATTGCAGCCCAAAATTGTTCGGGTTGCTCTACACTTTGTTGATAGGCAGCTTCGTATTCTGCCATGCTCTTTATTCTCGGGTTCATTCGGTGGATTCTGTGAGGTTTAGGATTTCAAATATAATCTTTGCCCCACAATAAAAAAAGAATAGGGGACGAATACGTCGAAATTTCTGCTGACCAAACTTTTTTCGGCTTTGTAAGAAAAATACGATTAATGAGTTTTTTCTTTTTCCGGCACGAGTAAATTGCCTTCATGTTCAAGCAAACAGCCATCATCATCGGATTTGTTTCCTGTTCTACAGGGACCTTCGCTCAGATGAATGAGAGCTGGAAAGAAATGGTCATTAAAGTGGCTACGCTCGACGAATGGGGAGTATATAAAATCAATCGTCAGCTGCAATGTCTCGAGGGACTACACTTTAGTGGATATTATAAACCCGCAAGTTGCTTATTACTAAAGTATGATCCACGAAAAATTCTCGATCCCGCCATAGTGCCGATCGTAGTGTACAGACTAAATCAAAAGTTGAAAAATAAAATATTGGAGGACATCACTATCTATGAAGTAATCGACGGAAAAATTGATCCGGCGCCGCCAAGTAAGTCGCCGAAGAGAACAGTTAAGAAGTAAAGGAGGACGATTAAATGAAATAAATAATAATACAGCTAGACAGCTGTTGGTTGGTATTCCTCAAGAGAGGAAAGCTGATGATTCCCGTTTAAAGTTAAGGCTCGATGAAGTAATTTCTTTTCTCCGGTTATGAGACGAAGAAAAGAAAGTTCCTGAAACTATGATTGAAGATACTTGAGCATTTCAGCTCGTACCATTTCCTTTAAACGGGGCACATCTTCTTCTGTCATGCCAATAGTAGATATTGGCTTGCTCCAACTACCATGTAGAGTTCCCGGCGACATGCTTAGCAATTGCTTTGGCGAGTGTAAATGATGCGCGTTCTTTAACGTAAGGACTGCCATCGGTACTTGCGCGGCAATAGCTAAACGGAATGCTCCGTCTTTGAATTCGAGTAATGGTTCACTTGTAGTGTTTCTGGTTCCTTCGGGAGCAAGAAATACCGATAGCCCGCTATCGATGGTGGCTTTCATTTTCTCGATGCTCTTATGACGATCGGCGCGGTCGCTACGATTTACTGTGATATATAAGTTATTTATAACATATCCGAGTAAAGGAACTTTCGCTAATTCAGCTTTCGCTAAGAAGCGAAACGTGTTGCTGCATGATGCTGCGTAAGCAGGTATATCAAGCATCGACAGGTGATTCGCAACAAATACATATTGCGTCTTAGGGTCGATATATGATTTGTTTTCAATTTTGCATCTTACAAAGAAGAGCGCAAAGATTAAGTGTGCCCAAAACTTCGATAGCTTGTGTGCTACATGAGGCGCTTTTTCTTTTGACCAAAGGTTGAAGATGATGAAGTAGCAGGGGATCACAATTAAAAAAGTTGCCAAAAAGGCAATGATGCAGTATACTGCAAAGATGGCACGGAAGATTTTCATAAGGTGTCAGGCACTGTTTTTAAGGGGTACTGAGGGCAACGGGAATGATTTTTCCGTTGAAATAGTTATTTCCGTCCATGGCGAACCGGGATACATAACTACCCATTTCTTGTGCCGTTAGCGGAGCCTTGTAACCGGGGAAAGCATGACTGAGCATGTCGGTTTGTACGGCGCCCAAAGCTAAGCAATTAACTTTAATGTTCGTTTTTGAAAATTCTTCCGCTAAACATTCAGTCAGAATCGATAACGCTCCTTTACTCGATGAGTAGGCCGTGAGTCCTGCAAATTTTACACTTCCTTGCACGCCACCTACGGAGCTGATATGTACAATATGCGCCTTCGGCGATTTTTTTAAGAGCGGAAGTAATGCCTGTGTCAATAAATAAGGGGCAAATACATTTACTGTATAACATCCTTTTAGTTCTTCAGCAGTAATATCTTCGAAAGGCTTGTTTACAATTTTACCTGCGTTGTGTATTAATATGTCGAGGTGGTCAATTGACTTAATCGCTTCCTGTTCCAATATCGATTGATAATTGCCCGCTTCTAAATCGAATACTAAGGGGATGATTTTGTCGCCGCTTTTTTGTCGAAGCGATAACAAGGCTTTTTCATTTCGTGCTAATGCAATAACCGTATTTCCGGGCTCGTTAGCCATTAATAACGCCGTTTCATATCCGATGCCGTTGCTGGCTCCCGTGATAAGGATCGTTTTGCCTCCTGATTTATTCATGTTGCAAAGAAAACAATCAAATGGATTCCATTATCTTTGATCTGCAAAATATTATGATGAAAAAATTGCTGTTGTTGGGCATTGCTCTCTTCTCGGGACTATCTATGTCATTGGCTCAGGATACATTAGGTGTTTCACGTCCTCCAAAACAAGGGCCTTCGTTTGCCGACCGATTATTCTATGGCGGCGACTTAAGTCTGAATTTTGGTGATGTTACTTATATCTACCTAGCTCCTACAATAGGGTATAAGGTAACCCCAAAGTTTGGTGTGGGCCTCGGACCTTCTTACAGCTATTTGAACGATAAACGTTATGCCGGTTATCATTATGAGACAAGCACTTACGGGGGACGAGCTTTCGCTCAATATCGTATTATTGAACAAGCTTTGCTATATACCGAATATGAATTGGTAAATGCGGAAGTCTATAATCTTCTTCAAACGAAACTAGTTAGAGCAAATATTGGCAGCTTATTTGTAGGTGGAGGATATATCGCCCCAATAGGCGAGAATTCTAATTTTACTATAATGGGCTTGTGGAATGTAGCTCCAAGCCAATACAGCTATTACGAAAATCCTATCATCAGAGCAGGATTTAATATTGGCTTTTGAGGTGCCGATTTTTGCACTTGAGTAAAATCGAATCGCCTTTCAGAGTACGGATATTTAAATTTGATGTATGAAAAAATTACTAGTCCTATTTACGTTTTTAACGATTGCTTTTAATTCTGCTAAGGCGCAAGATTCTTTGGCTTATGTCGATGGATTCGATAATCCGAAATTAGGCGCTTTGCTTACTCACTTTTTTGTTGGAGGCGATATTAGTGGAAGTGGTGGCGATGTCGATTATTTTTATTTCGCTCCTACCTTGGGATATAAAATAGCAAATGATATGGGCGTAGGCATTGGACCTGTTTATACTTATCTGCATGATGCTCGCTTGCCTAAAAAAGAATATACTACGAATGGCTATGGAGGAAGGATTTTCGCGCAACAGCGCTTATTTAGCTATACTCTTTTGTATGCCGAGTATGAAGTGATTAATGTTGATGTGTGGAATGTTTTTCAAACCAATCTCAGCCGACATACTATCGGTAACGGAATGGCAGGAGTCGGATATACACAACCACTATTCAATCGCTTTAATTTTACGGTGATGGGTCTTTATGTTTTCGCTCCGAGTAAATATTCTTATTACAATGATATTATTATCCGCGCAGGAATAAATCTCGGGTTCTAAAAGCGGTATTGAATCTAAATTTCTTTTAGTTCAATCTTTCGCATGTGTTGCAAAATCCATGCTTTCTTTCTCGAAATATAAGGAGTTGGCTTCGCTGCCGACCATTTAATTGGGTTGGGAAGGATAGCTGCTATTAACGCACTTTGCTCACGAGTAAGTTGCGATGCAGGTTTGTGAAAATAGTATTGTGCTGCTGCCTCCGCACCATATACACCCGGTCCCATCTCAATTACATTTAGGTAAACTTCCATGATGCGTTCTTTACTCCAGCATACTTCAATCACAAATGTGAAATATACTTCAAAGCCTTTTCTGATCCAGCTGCGCGATGGCCATAAAAAAACATTCTTCGCTGTCTGCTGACTAATTGTAGAGGCCCCTTTTACTTTTCCTCCTTTGTGTTTCTGATTGTACTTGGCTGCTTTTTCTATCGCTTCAATATCGAATCCGAAATGGTCTTCGAATTTTTGATCTTCCGATGTTACTACTGCTAATGGTAATGATGAGTTAATCTCACTCAACGGTTTCCATGTCTTGTCGATCTTGCCGTCTTCCATCTCAAAATATCTGATCACCATCAATGGCGTAGCCGGAATAGGTACCCAACGAAAGATCAGGGTCGATATAAAACTTAATGCCACAAAACCTAATATGCAATAGGCAATGGTGCGAACGACTTTTTTTAGCATTCGGCGAATTTAATGCTTTCTTTCAAGATTCACTGATTGTTGCTTCTTTCTAAACCACTACAATCATTGTTTTGTAAGTCCCTAACATAGGTTGACGAAGTTTTTGAAAAAATATTAGGAACGATATATCAAAATTTTATATCGAAGCGGATCGTCCGCCTTAAATTTTTGCGGATAGAACGATGAGAACGACAAC
>ENA-UOWE01000716-UOWE01000716.1-activated-sludge-metagenome-genome-assembly--contig:-NODE-716-length-45281-cov-57.401782_pt1 | contig 45281 bp, 32 predicted proteins | sample MGYA00249841_ERZ761562 | MGnify/ENA primary metagenome ERZ761562 (study PRJEB28883, sample SAMN05720200) | activated sludge metagenome | isolation source: Anaerobic digester | place: Japan...
TATGGCAGGCCTTTTTCCACCTTATTACCCCGTCCAGTTTTTGGAGAGCATTTCAGGCTTATGATTAATTTGATTGAGTTTACATAACTATATAATATAGTTTTATGAGTCATTTTATAATCGTCACAAGAATCAATCCCAGACAATGCTGAACTGCCTATTCAGGAAAGGATTCGTTTATTCAATAATCAAACTCTTACCATATTTGGCACTCATCGTATATATCACATAGTAAGAGACAGCGACAACTTCATCTGCGCATTCGGCTATGCCTGCGACTGTGATCTACCTTCAATAAATGTTACGCTTAGCGGGCTCCTTTCTGAGGTGGACGATCCCAATATTAGTAAAATAAAAAAATGTTTCAGGACAGTTTATTTTAATTATTAAAAAGGACCAGCAGTTATTCTTATTCACTGATTTTATTGGAGGCAGGAATATATTTTATAACTCAGAGCAGAGTGTTATTTCATCCTCATTTGCTCTCGCTGAAAATGCCGCTGGGTTAAATTCTAACAATCTCGATACTTATAAGATAATTGAGTTTCTGGTAACCAGAGAGATACTTTATCCATGCTGGCTTAATCGCCAGACATTGAATAAAAAAATAAATTGGCTGCTTCCATATCAATATATAAAGATTAAAGCTGGAGATTCATTATTTGAAATAAGACCAATTATTTATTATATAAATAATCATAAACAAAAAGATACCAATTCGCTTTCTGAGCAATTATTAAGAAATCTCGAATCTGTATCGTATAAAAAAGAATTCAAAAATTCTACCGTCTGCTGCTCGTTAACAGGAGGTAGAGATAGCAGATTAATAGCAACTATGGCCGCCAGATATTATCCTAAGTGCCAATACAGAATAGCAACTTCCTCATTGAATAAAAATTCTTTAAAAGACCTAAGGGTTGCCAGGAAAATTGCCAGGATAAATAAAAAGGCACTTAATATATATGAATTGAACTTAGCCGAGCATGAAAATATTTATATCAAAACAACTGAAGGCTTTTCACCAACTTTTAACATCACAGTTACTCCTATTATTATCAACGCTGAAAAATATGCCCTGGGTTGAGGAGGTGCATTTGGTAGTGAACTTTTCTCTCCGATATCTTATACCAATGTCGAAGAGTTTTATCGAAATATCATGATAAAAGTTCAAAATTCAATTAAGGCAGATAAGGTTTTCTGGGACAAATTTGATATATCATTACAAGAACAAATGAGAGATATTAAAGAACATTACAGACTTTAAGACGATGATCAAAGGGATCATATTAGATTGTTCCACCTGCTTATTACCGCTTGATATAATTCATTTATTAACTCAGCCATTAACCAATTTGGATATCAGCTTGAACCGTTCGGTACATTTCCGGTAATCGAGACAGGTCTTCAAATCAGTCCCGAGTATTGGGGAAATAAACGTAGTATTGTTGGTGATGCACTCATTGAAAAAGAAGCTCTTTACAGAATATCGCCGAAGGCAGCCATGGTCTTAGCCTATTCAAGCTATAGACCGGTTATGCCTTTTTCCTTTTGGTCAATGCCCCTGTATATGGGAGGATATATACTTAATTTGCTGAACTGGCTATCAAGAAAGATACTGCCCAAAAATATCAAAGAGCTGAAACAGATATTGCCCGAAATTTATTATAAATCCGATGGATGGGAAAAATATTATTTAGAGAGACTAAGTAAATATACCCGATAGCCTTTTTCGGAAAGATGTTCCTTGCATTTAGGCAGGATGAGAATATTTGCCAAGAAGATTTGCACTGTAGATTGTTTGACATCATACCCTAAAAAAAATATTATTTTACAGGCAAAACTTTTTAATATTTTTGAAACCAGGAAGTAAGCTTGCCTCCACAACTAGCACTTTTATTAACATCGGTTTTTGTTCTATTCGTTCTCATCATAGAATATAGACGATCTGGTATAACGAGTGTTGCCAGTTGGATTCTATCTATATGGCTTCTATATTCAGGAAGCAAAGGAATTGGGGCGTTTTTAAATATTAACACAACAATTGAATCTGGTAGTGTTCCAGACAGGTATTTTTTACTTGGAATAGCGATAATAGGGATTTCGATATTAATGAAAAGAGGGTTTTCCTGGAGAACAGCCTTAAAAAGGAACGAGTTATTTGTTTTGATACTGGCTTATATGCTGTTAAGTGTTGTCTGGGCTAAAACCCCTGGCATTTCTTTCAGACGTTGGGGCAGAGAGCTAATAACCTTAATCATGATGTGCCTTTTAATATCAGAAAAATTCCCCGTCAAAACATTTATTAGCGCCTTCAAGAGGGCTATTTATTTTTATTTGCCTTTTTCTATCTTGCTAATTAAATATTTCGGGATTTATGGCCGAGAATACAACAGATGGACTGGAGAATTAATGTGGGTTGGCCTGGCCAGCCAGAAAAATGGGCTGGCTTTATTTTGTGCTTTTTCTATCATATTCCTCATCTGGTCATTGTGGCAGGATCTTTCCAATTGGAAGATATTAGAATATAAGTTGCCTCTGTTAGTTGATACCTTAATGTTAGCTCTGGCTGTTTATTTGATGATGGGACCCAAAAGAACTCTTGCCTATTCAGCTACATCCCTTCTGTCTCTATTGACAGGATTAGTAGCTATACTGCTTCTTAAGCAGGCTGTTCAGAAAGGGACTAAATTAGAAAAGGGAGCAGTCGCTTTATGTCTTGTTTTGATTTTAGTTGGGATTTTCATGCCACTTTTCGGAAAGATTCCGGTAAGGGGCCTACCCCAACTTTTTGGCCGCAGTGAGACTTTAACTGGCAGGACAGAAATCTGGAACTCATTATTACCCTATGTTCAAAAACATTTTATTTTCGGATATGGATATGGCGGTTTTTGGACCACTTCTTTAAGGACAAGTATTGCCAGCCATGCCCACAACGGGTATCTGGATGCTATTCTCAACCTGGGCATCGCAGGACTTATAATGCTCATTGTCTTTTTAATTAAGATCGTCGGAACATGCGCCAGATTAATAGATAGTGGATCGAATATTTTTTTGCTATTCCTGGCAATCGTATTTATGTACCTTGTTCATAATATTGGAGAAGCATCATTAGGAGATTTCCAATCATTACCAAGTGCTTTGATCGCTATCATATATTTTCTGGTCAACGAAAAACAAGGCCAAAAGACACCAGAAGTATTTGAAAATTGAACTGGATATTTTATATTTAAAAGGCAAGGAAATTGACGAAAAGCCATATCTCAGTATGCATCTGCACATATAAAAGATCTCACTTTCTTTCACCATTGATAAAATCAGTCGATTCTCAGGCAACAGAAGACCTATTCACCTTTGATATTATTGTGGTGGATAATGATTGGCAAAGAACTGCTCAAAAAATTGTCTCGCTCTGTAAAAGGGAATGCAAAACAAAAATAACTTATGCTGTTGAGGAAAGGCAAAATATCTCTCTGGCCAGAAATAAGGCAATTCAATACGCTAAGGGAGATTTAATAGCTTTTATAGACGATGATGAAATTCCTGATAAATTCTGGCTTGTAACTCTATACAAAGCAATGGGAAAATATAAAGCAGATGCAGTAATGGGACCGGTACTCCCAATTTATCAGGTTAAACCTCCAGAATGGGTAATAAAGGGGAAATTTTTTCAGCGGCCCACCTACAAGACTGGTTTTATAAATGACTGGACCAAGGGAAGAACTGGAAATCTTCTTATAAAGAAATCCCTGTTTGATTATACGGGCATAAATTTTGACCCTAGATTTGGAAAGGGTGGCGAAGATCAAGATTTAGCCCGGAGGATGATGAGGAGTGGCTTCAAGTTCGTTTGGTGCAATGAGGCCATTGCTCATGAGATTATTCCTCCAGCCAGGTGGCGTCTAAAGAACATGATCAGAAAAGCATTTACCAGAGGCAAAATGTCTGCTCAATATCCCGGCTCGAGGTTTATTATGGCCTCTAAATCAATAATAGCCGCTTCTGTCTATGCCTTATCGTTGCCTTTTCTGCTAATCTTAGATTATGCATTATTTATAGAATACTTAGTAAAGATTAGTGATCATTCCGGAAGAATTATAGCTATAATCCTAAAATCAAGAATTCAAGAAAATGAATGAACCCGGGCAATCAGAAAACCAAGATTATTTCGTTACTAATCTGTCTGACGTTGAGCTGAAGCACCAAGCTATTAAGGGTGGAGCCGTTTCTCTAATTGCCAGGGGACTGGCACTTATAATTCAGTTTATCAGTGTAGTTGTCCTGGCTCGATTATTGTCTCCGGATGACTTTGGCATATATACCATGGCGACCGTTTTTACCAGTATATTTTTTGTTTTTCAAGACGTTGGTTTAACTGATGCAACTATTCAGGCCCCATCCTTAAATCATGAGACATTAAGCACACTTTTCTGGATAAATTCGGGCATCGGTTTAATAATAGCCATTATTATTTGTGCCCTCAGTCCTGTTGCTGTTTTGTTTTTTAAAAAACCAGAACTTAAATTGATACTCTTCGTTTCATCGACGGCGTTTATCTTTTGGGGGATTTCAGTCCAGCATCTGGCACTACTTAAAAGAAAATTAAAATTTACTGAGGCCTCTATTATAAGCGTCACTTCCTACTTTTTAGGAACTCTGGCTTCAATTATTGGCGCCATGTCTGGAATGAGATATTGGTCATTAGTTTTAAGAGATATAGTTTCGGCTTTATTTGTTTTTATCTTAACCTGGATATATTGTAAATGGCGCCCTGGTCTTCCTCACCAATCATCTGAAGTAAATAAATTAGTCAAGTTCGGGCTCAATTCTGTTGGCTTCTACATCGTCAATTATTTTTCAAATTATATGGATAAAGCAATAATCGGGAAGAAATTCGGCAGCGAACCACTTGGATTCTATAGCCGGGCCTACTACATCGCTGTTACTCCCTCGTCTTTTATGAGTCAATCTCTTTTCCATGTAGCCGTTAGTACGCTCAGCAAGCTCCGTGAAGACCAAAAAAAATTTCAATCATATTATCACAATGCACTTTCTTTGATTTCTTTTGTCGGTATGCCTTTCAGTGCTTTTATAGTCGTTTTAAATAAGGAGCTTGTTTATATTTTACTTGGTAAGCAGTGGGCACCCACTGCCGGGCTATTTGCGATCTTAGGTATCTCAGCCGGACTATTCATAATTTATCAAACCAACGGTTGGCTTCACGTATCACTCGGTCGGTCAGACCGTTGGTTTAAGTGGGGAATTTTCAGCGCAGTAGTTCTATCCTCAGGATTTCTTGTCGGAATGTTAATCAGCATTAAGGCCATAGCCTGGGCTTATAGCATAGCAATAATTGTTTTGACCATACCTTCACTCATTTATGCAGGAAAACCAATTTCAATTACTTTTTCCCTTTTGGTTAAAGCAATATCAAAAAACACAATGGCTTCTATCGTTAGTGGCTTGATCTTCTGGCAAATCAAATATCATTTTTTAGATAAAATTGCATTAATACCAAGAGTCATAGTTTCGTTTATTGTTTTTACCTTAAGCTATTTAATTATCTTATCTTTGCTCCACCGGAGAATAAAGCCTATATTTGATTATTATCATCAAATAAAATCAGGCATATTGGGCAAGTAAAAGCGATATTATAGCTTTATTCATCTATGAAACAGAAAATATAAAATTCTCAAGTATTAGAGGCCATCATATTAACTTAGCTGGTGGTTTTAGCTCAACTGTCAAAAAAATTTATGTAAACTTTGTCGTTATAACGACGAAAATTGGCAAGCGCAAAAATATTCACAAAAATCCACAAATAAACTTGACATTTAACATTGGGCTAATATATATATTAACCAGCAGGGAGCGTTATCAGGGAAGCGGGATTATCACCAGGTAAAGGGCGCCGATTTCTATGCTTTTGAACAGGTGAAGCCGCGATGGTCGGAAGCAGGAACTCACAGCAGAGGGTTGCAGATTTTAATAGAGGTTTTATATCGGTTTTCTGGGTAAAGTTGGGTTCCATCAAGCCGGATCCGGCTTATCCTGAAAAGTGAAAGAAGAGGAAATATGGGCATTCCATTTGTTGATCTCAAAAGCCAGTATCAATCTCTCCAACCTGAAATTGATGCTGCCATTCAATCAGTCCTGAACGACGCGGCCTTTGTTGGCGGCAAATATGTCGAAGCTTTCGAAAAAGCTTTTGCCAGTCAGTACGGGGTCAAGCACTGTATAAGTTGCGCTAATGGCACCGATGCTATCTACATCAGCCTCAAAGCTGCCGGCATCGGACCTGGTGATGAAGTTATTACCGCCGCCAATACTTTCATTGCCACTTCCGAGGCTATCACCCAGACCGGAGCCCGGCCCGTCTTTGTGGACAATGATGAATACTTCCATCTCGACCCGACTCGGCTTGAAGAAAGAATTACGAGCCGCACCAAAGCTGTCATCCCTGTCCATCTTTATGGGCAGCCGGCAGCCATGGACGAAATAAAAGAAATCTGCGACCGTCATCACTTGCTCATGATTGAAGACTGTGCCCAATCTCACTTTGCCACTTACCACGGCCGCAAAACAGGTACCTTCGGACTTGCCGGGACTTTTAGCTTTTACCCCGGGAAAAACCTGGGTGCCTATGGCGATGGAGGGGCAATTATCACTAACGACTCTGACTTTGCGCGCAAGGCCCGCCTCTTTGCTAACCATGGCTCGGAGAAAAAATACATTCATGAAATTGAAGGTATAAACAGCCGCCTCGACGGCCTGCAGGCTGCTATTCTCAGCGTCAAACTTAAATACATCGAAAGCTGGAACGAGGCTCGCTATCAGCATGCGCTCAAATATACCGATCTTCTCCAGGATATTCCTGAAGTTAAGTGCCCGAAGCTACGACCCCACTGCTCCCACATTTTCCATATCTATTGCCTCAGAGTGCAGGAGAGAGAAAAACTGATTGATTATCTCAAGGCTCAGGGTATTGCCACCAATATTCACTATCCTATTGCTCTCCCCTACCTTCCTGCTTATAGCTATCTTAAACACCAGCCTGAAGATTTTCCGGTGGCTTCTGAATATCAAAATAAGATTCTTTCTTTACCCATGTTTCCAGAGTTAAAAGATGAGCAAATAGAATTTATTTCTGACTCTATACATAAATTTTATTCCCGTCAGGTTTAGCCAAGGACCTGCCGGGAAAAAGGGAGCGAGGCATGATTAATGTCGGCATTATTGGTTTCGGTTACTGGGGGCCGAATGTAGCCAGAAACTTTAATGCCAGCCCGGAGGCCAGACTCACAGCTATCTGTGATCTGCGTCCTCAACGCAGGCTGGTAGCTACTACGACCTACCCCTTTATCAAAGGTTATTCTGACCCGAGCGAAGTCATCAACGATCCGGAAATCGATGTGGTGGCAGTAGTCACCCCTGTCTCCAGCCATTATGAACTGGCTCGACAAGCCCTCCTGAACGGTAAACATGTATTTGTGGAAAAACCCTTCACCATGAACAGCCAGCAAGCCCAGGATCTGATTGATCTGGCTGCCAGCAGAGACCTCAAAATCATGGTCGATCATACTTTTCTTTTTACAGGTGCTGTACAGAAAATGAAAGAGACAATTGAGAACGGTGAACTGGGACAGCCTCTTTGTTATGATTCAGTCAGGATCAACCTGGGCCTTTTCCAACATGATGTGAATGTCGTCTGGGATTTAGCCCCGCATGATTTCTCCATCATGTGCCATCTGATTAAAGACAGGCCAGTAGCTGTTTCAGCCCAGGGCGTTTCTCACTATAACGGTGATCTGGAAGACGTGGCTTACATTACGGTCTATTTTGAAAATCCCCATCTTATCGCTCATTTTCACCTTAACTGGCTCAGTCCGGTTAAAATCAGGAGAACCATAGTCAGCGGGAACCGCAAGATGCTTCTCTGGGACGATGTAGCGGCTGACGAAAAGGTCAAAATATACGACCGCGGTGTTGAGCTTAAAATTGAAACTTCCGAAGAACATGTTCATAACCTGCTCATCAATTATCGCATCGGCGATGTCTATGTACCAAAGTTAGACGCAACAGAAGCCCTGAAAAAAGAAGTTGATTACTTTATAGACTGTTTGAATAAGAATGTTGAGCCTTTTAATAATGGTCAGGCCGGGTTGATGGTGGTAAAATTACTGGAAGCGGCCAACCGGTCTATTGCTCAAAAGGGGCAAATGGTAAAATTGAATGAGTAGCTGATTTGAAGCTTGAGGGAGGATAGGATGGAATACTGCCGAATCGCCCCTGATGTAAAACTCGGGGAAAATGTAAAGATTTTTGCCTTTGTCAATTTATACGGCTGTTCCATTGGCGACAATACCAAAATAGGAACCTTCGTGGAAATTCAGAAAGGTGCTGTTGTTGGCCGCAATTGCAAGATTTCCTCTCACACCTTTATCTGTGAAGGGGTGACAATTGAAGATGAAGTCTTCGTAGGTCACGGTGTTACTTTTATTAATGATCTTTACCCCCGAGCCACCACAGCCAGCGGCGGCCTTCAGACTGAAGACGACTGGAAGGTTATTCCAACTGTCGTCAAAAAAGGCGCATCCATTGGTTCTGGAGCTACCATTCTGGCCGGGGTGACCATAGGAGAGCAGGCCATCGTCGGAGCAGGTTCTGTGGTTACCAGAGATGTTCCGCCTCGAACTGTCGTCGCCGGCAATCCGGCTCGGGTATTAAGAACTCTTGACGAAAAAGATTAAAAATGCGATATCCTAGAGTAGTAGCGGTTTTGATGGAATGAGGGCAATGCTAAAAGAGAGGGATCGGTTCATCAAGGAGGTTGCTTTCCTTTTTGACCTTCTCTTTTTAACCTTAGCCTACCTTTTCGCCTATTTTATCAGAGAAGGAATTAGCCTTAACCTCAGTTTGAGCCGTATTTTTCCAGAAGCTGAGGTTAGTGCCGCTCCCCTCTCTACTTTTCAACAATACGCTCTAGCCTATCTGATAGGCCTGGTGATCTGGCTGCTAGCCCTGTTTCTGGCCAGGGGTTACAAATTCCTGAGAATTGAGCCTTATTACCGAACAGCTCTCCGGGTAATTAACTCAGCCATCTTGATGTTCTTTGGCTTTGGGACAACTCTTTTTATCCTGAAAGCGGCCTACATCAGCCGTCTATTTTTCTTTATCTTTGTAATTTGCGGGACCCTGGCCCTCCTTGTCGACCGGGCTATTCTTAATCTGGCCTTCAAAAAAATTCACCAGCGAGGCTATAACTTCCGAAATGTTCTGGTAGTCGGAACAGGAAAACGAGCGGCCGATTTTATCCAAAAAGTCAGGGAGAATCCCGACTGGGGGCTACAGGTTGTCGGTGTCATCAATGATGATGAAAGCAGACATATAAAAGAAGTAAATGGGATCGAAGTAATTGGCGGTTTAAAGGACCTTTTAAAGATTTTTCACCAGCTGGCTATTGATCAGGTAGTTTTTGTTTTGCCCAGGTCAAGGCTTAGCTATATTGAGGAAGCTCTTCATGTTTGTGAAATAGAGGGTGTGGAGACTTCTCTGGCTATCGACCTCTTTGACATGAAAATTGCCCGCTCGGTTATCACTGAATTAGACGGCATCCCTCTACTCAGCTACAACACGATCAAAGTTTCAGAGTGGCAATTATTTGTCAAAAGGGCAATAGATATAATCGTATCCTCAGTGGCTATATTTGTTTTGAGCCCGGTATATTTAGCAGCCGCCCTGGCCATTAAATTGACCTCACCCGGCCCGGTTTTCTTCAGGCAGGAAAGAATGGGGCTTCACGGCCGTCGCTTTATGCTTTTAAAATTCAGGACAATGAAGATCGATGCCGAGCGGGAATTATCCAGGGTCGATAACCTGGAACAGATGACCTCGCCCGAATTCAAGAATAAAAAGCTTCAGTACATAACTCCCGTCGGCCGGTTACTCAGGAAATTCAGCCTTGATGAATTACCTCAGTTCTTTAATGTCCTGGCCGGTGATATGAGCATTGTGGGTCCCAGGCCGACCGTACCCGGGGAAGTGGAAAAATATGAGATCTGGCAGAGAAGGCGATTCTCAATGAAACCAGGCCTCACCTGCCTCTGGCAGATATCAGGTCGAAACGAAATAAATCACAGCGACTGGATGAAACTTGATCTGGAATATATTGATAATTTTTCCTTCTGGCTGGACATAAGCATTATGTTAAAAACCATTCCGGCAGTTGTCCTGGGCAAAGGTGCTTATTGAAGACAGAATCAGTTAATGTTATAAAGAAACGGAGCAAAAAGTGAAAAACCTCTCTGGGCTGGCCTCGTTTATTTTATTTATCTCAATTTTTCTACTGACCGCCGGCCGGAGTTTTGCCCAAAGCGGCAACTGGATGGGCAATACCATTTTAAACCTTTTCCAGCAGGCTCCCTGGAAGCTGGGTACCGTCAGGGCTTACCGGCAATTTACCCTGGGCAACGCAGGCTATGATTCAGATATCTATTATGGTTATTATGATACTCATTATCCTGACGTCAGCTTTAATGCTACCCCTGCCTTCCAGTGGTTTGTACCTCTCAGCAAACTGGTTATTTTTGATTCCTATCAATCGCTGGAAGGAGTTTTTTATTTTAAAAATGAAAATGAACGGGCATTTAACTTTGTAACCAGGAACCAGGTTCATTTTCTGTCTAAAAAGTTTTATGGGAAGACTGGACTTAATTACTCCAATGTCAGGCAGCGTTTCAGCCCGGAGCTGCTTCTTCACATCCGCCAGGAAGAAATTTCCTGGGATGGGCTCTTCCTCTGGCAGTTTTCAAGGTCCGGCGCCATTGCCTGGCAGGTCCGTGGAGCCAGGCTCAATTACCGCCAGCCAGCCTCTGACAGCCTATCCATTGACCGTGAATTAAACCGGAACGAGTATTATGCCGATGCTTTTCTCTATTTTCAACCGGGAACCAGGCTCAGGCTCTATTTAAATGGCCAGTTAGGACTGTATGATTTTCGCTATAGAGAATCCAGGTTCAAGGATAGCCGCACTTACGCCGGGTTTGGAGGTATCGAATTTATTCCTGCCGCTGGTTCGGAAAGAACGGTCTTCGAAGGCAATTTTAATATTGGCTATATGTACCTTGATTTAAAGAATCGTTCACTTAAGGATGCCTCTAACGTGGTCGGAAGTGGCAATATAACCTTAAATGTCACCCGCTGGCTGAGCCTTCAAGCTGACTACAGCCGAGACTTTAATGTTTCTATTTATTCCAGCCTGTTGCATTATCTTCAGACCACTTATGGGGGAGGGCTTAGATTTACACTAAGCAGAAGGGTTACGCTCAGCAATCACCTTGGTCAGGGCTTAACCAAATATCCTTTCAGCCAGGAAGAAGGATTAAGCGGGCCTGAATATAAATTTACCACCTTCATGACCAATCTCGGCATAAGAATAAGCCGGGAATGGCAGCTTAATATTTTCGGAACTTTAAATCAGAGGAAAATATTTCCTGAGGATCGCCAGCTGAAACGTCAATTTATCGGCTTTAATCTGATTTTCGGCTCAATCCCGGGAGAAAATATTTTGCCTATTCCATCCCTGTTATGATATTTTAAATGCTAGAAATATTAGATTTAAGAGATACAAAGAAGGCTCTAAAAAGGCTATAGAAGAAGGCAGAATGAGGGAGAAAAGCGAGATGAAATTTATAAGCTCTTGTTCACGGTTAGCGGCCGTAGCTATGATGCTGATGGTTATACTGATTTTTGGCCAATCGCTTTTAGCTCAGCAACCGGAACAAAACCAGCCGGCCGGCCAGGTCATAGAATACAAGATCGGCTCCAAAGACCTGCTGGAAATTAAGGTCTATGAACTGCCTGAGCTAAATCAGACCGTTCGGGTAGCAGAAGATGGAACGGTCAGCCTGGCCGTAATCGGCAAAGTTCAGGCGTCCGGTCTGACTGCTCAGGAACTCGAGAGGAAACTGGCTGCTATTCTGGATGAAAAATATACTAAAAATGCCCATGTGACGGTGATTATAAGAGAACACCAGAAAATCGCTGTGATTGGAGCAGTTGGACGTCCCGGGCTGTATGAAATAGCCGGTCAGACCAGCTTGCTTCAAATTCTGTCTGAAGCCGGCGGGCTCACCCCTCAAGCCGGGAAAGAAATTCATATCATGAGGCAGACTGAATCGGGAGAAAAAGAAAGACTGATCATCAATGTTGACCGGTTAATGAAACAGAGCAACGATGCCAATATCATACTTCAGCCCAAGGACGAAATTATTGTACCCTTTGACCAGCAGCTAACTGTTTACGTTTATGGAGAGGTTAAAAATCCAGGGGCAATTCAATTTATGGAATCAAAAAAAATAACTTTGCTTCAAGCTGTGGCTCAAGCCGGTGGATTAACAGAATGGGCTAATGGGGTGCAGGTACTGGTCAAGAGAAAAGATCCCCAGACGGGGAAAGATCTTAACTACTGGTATAACCTGAAAAAAATTATCAACGGGAGCAAACCAGACGTTTATTTGCAGGATGGAGACGTGGTGGTGGTCCATTGAGAAGACCAAATCTAACAGGAACAGAGTAAAATCATGGTTGAATCCAAACCAAGCCAGCAAAATTTTTTAGAGCAAATCCTTTACTACTGGCACGCCATTCTTCGCTGGAAGTGGACCGGCCTGACCGTAGCTTTGATCATTCTGGTCATCACTGTTGGCGTAATTTTTATCTTCCCTCATGTCTATTCGGCCAGAGGAACGATCTGGATAGACGAGGGTTCTAATATCCTGCCGTTTGAAGATCTGAACCGCCTGTCGGGCGAAATAAATGCCCAGAGCCATTCTATGTTATTAACCAGCCGTTCCCTGGTGGGCGAAGTTATTGATAGGCTGAAGTTAGCTGATAATCCTGACTTTACCGGCGGGAAAAAAATTGTCGCTCATAGATCAGCCAGCAAAGATACTATAAAATATAAAGAAAAAGTGATCGATAATTTCCTCAAGAATCTGTCTGTCACCCCTATTTCCGGAACTAAACTAATTGAAGTTACTTTTAATCACCAAAATCCCGAGCTGGCTGCTCAGATCTTAAATACCCTGTTTGATTGCTATATCGAAATGCTCGTTAAAAGAAAATATTATGCCTCCGAGCAGGCTACCGAATTTCTGACCAACCAGATGGCTGCTTTACAAAAAGATATTGAAGAAAATGAAAAGAAGCTCTCAGAGCTCAGCACCGAACAGGGCATCCTGCCAACCAGTTCAGCCGAGGCTCCCCTTCTGACCAAAATTACTGAGGTAAATGCTGCTCTGACCGCAGCTACCCTCGACAGGGTTAACAAACTATCCAATTACAATCAGCTTAAATCAATGAGGCCAGAAGATATTTCTGTGGCTGACAGCAATTCAGCTCTGGCCAAACTGAAGGAACAATATCTGCTTTTAAGCCGGGAATATGCTCGCCGGCTGGCCAATATCAAGCCTGAATACCCGGAAATGCAAAAATTAAAATCAGAAATAGAAGCAACTTATGAAGCCCTGCAGGCAGAAAAAGAAAATATGATTAAATCAGCTTATGCCGATTATCTGGGAGCTCTGGCTAAAGAGCAGAACCTGCAAAGGCTGCTGGATGAACTCAAAGCTCAGGTCTACAAAACTAATAGTAATGTCATACTGTATAACAGCCTTAAGATAGAAACAGATAACAAGAAAGCTCTGCTCGAAGCCCTGTCTAAAAGGCAAAGCGAAACAGATCTGGCTTCCAGGCTCAAAGACCTCCAGGCTCTGAATGTCTGGGTGGTGGATAAAGCCTCAGTGCCGGTCGACCCGTCCTTCCCCAATAGAAAGAAAACGCTCCTGATTGGTCTGATTTTAGCCCTTCTGGGTGGGGCAGGAACCTCGCTTTTTATCAATTATCTTGTCGCTACTGTCAAATCATCCAGAGATGTTTCTCAGGCTACCGGTCTGGCTACCATCGGCACCATCCCCGCTTTTGAAAAGGAATTCAAGCCAAAGGGACCTCTGGCTGAATATAGATCCTTACGCAATTTGCTGAGTGGACGGCCAGATTCAGGTGATAAGCGGAGAACAAAGGCAGTCAGGACAAAGGAAAGATCAGATCTGTCTCCTGCTGTTACAGGAATAAAGGGGCAGGCTGCCACTCGTCGGATAGAACTTATTCTCGCCCGTGAACCGCAGTCTATTCAGGCTGAGAGTTTTCGCTCGATAAGAACCACACTGATGCTATCTTTGATGGACTCTAATCGCAAAGCTTTCCTCTTATCCAGCCCGCTTAGCCAGGACGGCAAATCTTCGGTTATCTCCAACCTGGGATTGGCTTTAGCTCAAGCTCACAAAAAAGTGGTCATTGTTGATTCTGATCTGCGTAAGCCCAGACAGGATAAGATCTTTGAGCTCGATTACAGCTGGGGATTGAGTCACTTTTTAAGTTCCATTGTTGATGCGACTGAGGTTATTTTGCCGACCCCATACACCAATCTGTTTATTGTTCCAGCTGGTAACGCCCAGATTCCTCCCCTGGAGGCTCTCCTCTCGGACAAGATGAAGGCTTTTATCACTTTTCTCAAGCAGCAGTATGATTTTGTTCTGCTGGATTCGCCCCCACTTCTGGCCATCTCTGATGCCCTTGTCTTAAGTAAGATAGTGGATAACCTCATCCTGGTGGTCAGGGCGGGACAAACCCCCATTTCAGCTCTCAAGCAGGTCAAAGCTAAATTAGATGCCCACCACCTCAATTGCCTGGGTGTAATAATCAATGGGGTCAGTTTGCTCGAACAGGAAGGCTATTACTCGCGCCAGTATTATCATTATTCCAAACCTCTTTAAGGGAGCAAGCAATGGAATCAGCCTTCTATATATATTTAGGCAGTTAAGACTTTGTCAGGCCTGAAAGGCGGCAATGCGGATAAAACAAGAGTTTTGACAATTTAGCCTTTTATGATGTATAAAGTTACCAGGGTTAAATGGGGTAATGAAGAATAATTAACGGGAAGACTTACATGAGTGAGAAGCTTATTTTAGAGACGTTAGACAGGTTGGAAGACCGCTATCTGAACCGCCTGCTGGACCAGATTACCGATGGTTGCCTGATTCTCGACAAAGGGAAAAATTATATATTCTGGAATAAATCGGCTGAAGCTCTAAGTGGTTTCCCGGCAGAACAAATTCTCAATAAATCCTGTCAAGCAGAACCGCCTTTGTTCATTAATTCCAGTGGAAAGCCATTATGTGAAGAAAATTGTCTGTGTGATCAGGCTTTAAAAGATGGCCAGCCCCGGCTGCTGGATGTCTATCTTCAGCATAAAAATGGCTTCAGGTTGCCGGTCAGGTTAAAAATCATCCCGTTATTAAACGGCGATGGTCAGTCGGTAGGTCTGGCTGAAATTTTTACTGATATCAGTCCGGCAGTGGCCATCCCGCTGAAAATGGGCGAACTGGAGAAAATGCAGCTTCTTGACCTTGACACCGGACTACCTAATCGGCTTTATATGGAGATGTACCTTAAGAACAAAATCGATGAGTATCAAAAATATGGGTTACCTTTTGGCCTCATTTATGCTGATGTTGATAATTTTAATAAGATTCAGGAGAGATTCGGCCGCTTCAACTCCGCCAAACTCATTCGGATGATTGCCAGAACCTTTCAAAAAAATATCCGTTATTTTGACATCGTTTGCCGCTGGGAAAATGAGGAATTTCTGATATGCCTCTTAAATATCGATGAGAACCGGCTCGATATTGTAGCCAATAAGCTAAGGTTGCTGGTGGCTGAATCCTATATAACCGTTGAGACCGGGTTGCTCAATGCCACCGTCTCGATGGGAGCCACCCTGGTCCAGAGATTTGATACCATTGAATCGCTGGTCAAGCGAGCCGAAGAACTGATGCTCCACAGCAAATGGCTGGGCCGAAATAAAGTCAGCCTGACTTTTACTCAAAAAGAAACCTGAGACCATTGAAGCCAGAGAGGCCAGAATAAAATACCCCTTTTCCGTCTGGAAAAGGGGCATAGAAAGGAGGGGTTAAAAGGGGGTAAAGGGGGTTCAATTAGAAAAAGAAGATTTGTATTTTTTGCCGAGACATTCGGCCACAAAGGCTACCTTATTATCTGAACCGGTCAGAATCAAATCAAGTTCGGTGTCTCCGATGTCCCAGGAAGACTTGAACTCCAGCTGCCCGGCACCCAGAGCTTTTCCCCAGTATTCATTTTTGGCCTGGTAAGTCGAATCAAACCAGACGACCCGATCGTTAACTGGCTGACCCAGTCTGGTCTCTAAATAATTTTTCAGCTTTAAATAGTCAGAAATGTAGTAGTTATTGTCGGTATAATTATCAAGCAGATGGAAGCGGGCCGAAATTAATTCGTGACGCCAGAAAATATACTCAATGAGGACCTGCTTGTTCATAATCTGACGACGATACTGATAAACCTCGGTCTCTCCTGATTTTTCCTGAGCCAGCGGCCTGCCTTCTATTTCAATCAGCTTGTCCTGAGAAGAACCCCAGATGATTACAGGTTGATATCCCTGATTGACATCAAGCTCCTTTGGCTGATAATCAGCTTCGCCGCTCGAAATCAGGACAGAGTTGACTTCAGGAAAGAGCTTCCTGAGCATTGGTTCCTTCACATAACCGGCCAGCGTTTTCCCCTTTTCTGGAAACTGGTAATAGACAAAAATCCAATCTCGCTTAAAGCGTACCGCACTGGCCTGGGCCAGAATTTCTCCAGCCGGGACAGAAATCACCACCGGACTATTTTCATTCGGCTCAAGGTGAAGGTTAACTTTGGGCACAATCACCTGGTACTTCCTGATCTGAGAATGAAGCGGCGGACTCAGGAATGAACAAAAAACCAGAACTAAAAATATAATTCTTGAGGCAAGACCTATTTTTTTCATTTTAACCCTTCCCCGTTAAATATTTCCATTTCGTTCCTTTCTGCCTCCAGCATAAACCGGCCTCAGTTGAAAACAATGCCCGTCAAAGATGATTCGGGGGGGGAGATTATCTAACCCCGGAAGTGACGATTAAGACCGGCAGCTGGTGGGCTTGCCACATAACCTCGTCCAGGTCACCGCTTTCCTGGCTCATCATCGCCAGAATATTTCAGGCAACACCATTACACCCAGCAGAAGGTCAGAAAAATAGAGAATAAACAGGACTGAAATTTGACATAAAAGCGGTCCACCAGGATGAAGAAAGCGACAAGAATACTGGCCATAGCACTGGCCGGTCGGGGGGAACCTATAATATTGGCCTGAGATTGAGACCAAAAGCCAGTAATAAGTCATGTTGAAGGAAAAACAGATGTTATTTGAAGAAAGCCAGCGAGAGGAATCGAACCTCCGACCCGCTGATTACGAATCAGCTGCTCTGCCGTCTGAGCTACGCTGGCCTGATGATCGAATTAGCTTTACCAACTGGATTTTTATTATAACATAAGGTTGGTCTGACCGACAATAAAACGGGAAAGGCAGGCCTTCAGGTTCCCTTTCTTATCTACCTGTCAAAAAATCTTTTAATTTTATGGTTGCTACCCTTCAAAAAACAGGGCCATTTGATTAAAATACTCATCTGTAGCTGCAGGCGACGACTTTATTCTGCCTTCCGGGGCAAATTAAATCAGCTAAGTTAAGACAGGAGGCGGCCGGCCAGGTTCGGGCCGAATTGGAAAGGTAAGAAAATTTAAATGTTTATAAAGAAATTAGAAGTTCAGGGTTTTAAGTCATTTGCCGATCGGACAAAGATCCTTTTTCATCCAGGCATTACAGCTATCATTGGCCCCAACGGTACCGGCAAAAGCAACATTGTCGATGCCATTCTCTGGGGGCTGGGGGGAATGCGTCTGAAGTCAGTTCGCGGCGACCGAACTGAGGATATTATCTTTAATGGAAACACTAAAAGACCTCCGCTCAGTCTGGCCGATGTCGTCCTGACTCTCGGCAATGATGAAGAGCTGGTTATCTCCCATCGGGTTTTTCGCTCCGGGGAAAGTGAATACCGTTTAAACGGCAAGTCTGTCCGCCTGAAAGACATTCAGGATGAGCTCTGGAAAAATTCAATTGGAGAAAAAGAGTATTTTGTCATTGAACAGGGCTCAATCGGTTCCTTTGTCACTTCCAAGCCCCAGGAAAAGAGGGCCTTAATAGAAGAAGCAGCCGGAACAGCCTATTACAAAGACAAAAAAAAGCAGGCTCAGTCCAAGCTGGAGTCAAGTGAACAAAACCTGACCAGGCTTGAAGATATCATTATAGAGGTGGAAAAATCCAAGAATTCTCTCTATCGCCAGGCTTTAGCCGCCGCTCGCTACCGCCGGCTAAGAGAAAGGCAACGGGAACTGACAGCTCACCATTTCTACCGGCGAATGCTCAAACTCGACCGGTGGCTGGAAGAGATCACCACAGAAATGGAAAGAGCCCTGGCCGCCGAGCAGGAGCTAACCGCCAGGGTAAAAGATGGCGAAAGAAACATTTCTGCCCTGAGAAAAAATCTCTGGGACGAGGAGAAAAGCCTCAAGGAAAAGCAAGAACGGGTCTTCAGTCTTCAGACTCAGCTCTCCCGGACAGAAAGCGAAACAGAGCGTGAAACGAAAAGGCTGGAATATCTGGAAACTGCCAGAAAAAGAGCCGAAGAAGACAAAACTGAGCTGGAGGAAGAAATAAAGACAATTGGAGCCGAAATAGAGCAGACTCTGGTCCGCCTGGCTGAGCTGGAAAAGAGCCTGGTCGAAGCCGTTCAGGCAGCAGAAAAAGGAAGGCTTTCCTGGGAAAAGGCCAGCCAGGCAGTCAAAAATGAAGAGAACAGCCTGAGCAGCCTCCGTCAGGCCCAGATGGCGAAATTTCAAGAAAAAACTGAAGTTCATAATAATTTGTCCAGGCTGGAAAAAGAACTGGAACTTCTCAGCCGCCAGGGAGAAAAGCTCCGCGAGGAAAAAGAAAAGTTGCAGGCTGAGAAAGGCCGGCTGGAAAGAAGTCTGGCTGAACTGGATGAGCAACTGATTGAAAAGCTAAAAAGTAAGGAAGACAGCGAAAAACTATTAAAAGAAGCTAACGATAAGCTTCAGACCAGCCTGAATGAGATCGCCTGTCTTGAGCAAAAACTGGCTGAATTCAGACGGGCAGCAGAAGAACTCTCCTACCAGCTACAGGCTCTGGGGAAAATCGCCGAGACGGAAAGGGAGACTACAGGTCAAGCTGTCATGTCAGGAGCTCTTGGTTGGTTTCCTGAACTGGTTGAGATACCGGAGGGCGAAGCTACTCTTTTTGATCTTTTCTGGAAAGAAGAGGCCCGAGCTCAGGCTTTTTTAGTTGATGATTTTAAGAAAACACTACCGGCTGAAATAAAAACTAATATCCTCTTGCTGGCAGAAGAAGGACAGAATGACTGGCCAGCCGGACTCTCAGAAGAACAAGCTGTTCTGGGAAAGCTGAAGAGTAGAATCAAGGCCAAAGAGCCGCTAGCCGGACGTCTTGGCCGTCTAAAGGAAGCAATTATCGTCGCTGATCTGAGCACAGCTATCAGGCTATGGGAAAAGTACCCAGATTTAAATTATATCAGCCTTAATGGTGACATTCTGGAGTCATCCGGACTGCTCCGGCCGGCTGAAAAAAGGGAAGGGTTGTTTACCTTAGAACAGGAAAAACGAAAGTTACAGAAAGAAATAGATACAATCCAGGCGGAACAGTTACCGCTTCTGGTCGAGCTCGACCGGCTAAAAGAAACAAGACAGTCAGTTGAAACTGAAATCGAAGGGTTAAAAAAGGCTGTCCAGGATAAAGAGAGAGAACTTCATGATTTAGAGCGCGATAAGAAATTTGCCGCGGCTGAACTGGCCAGGGTCATGACGGGACTAACCGTCACCGAACGTGAAGAATCAATCCAGGCAGGAGAAAAAGAGTCTATTGATGGAAAGAAACTTGAAGCCTCCTCCAGACTCAAACAGGTTGAACTCGAACTCAGACAAATTGAAGAAGCAATAAAATCAAAAGAGGATAGACTCAGAACACTGAAAGACCAGGAGCAAATTGAAGAAAGAAATTATTACCAATTAAGAACTGACCGGGACCTTCTTGAAGAAAAAATAAACAGCAGCCGCAGTCATCTAAAATCTCTGGAGAAAAGGCAGGAGGCGATAAAATCAAAAATCGGCCAGCTGGAAATAGAAGCTTTGACCAGCGAGGAAGAAAAAACCAGCCTGCTCAAACTTATTGCTGAGTTAAAGCAGAAAGCCTCAACCTGTCTGGAAGAAAAGCAAAAGGAACAGAACCTCCTTAAGGAACTGGAAGAGCGCGTCCAGACCCGGCAAAAAGAGCTGGAAGAGATGGAATCAGCTCTGAATGAAGTCCGGGCAAAAGAAGAAAAAGCCAGGGAAGAAAGAATGCAGCTCGAAATCAGGCGGGCAGAAATTGAGAGGGACCGGGTAAATCTGGAGGAAACCTGCTGGCAGGAATTGAAGAAAAACCTTATCGAACTCAGGCAGGAAATTGAATCAAAAGAAAAGCCGGGCGAAGGAAATGAAGAGGCCGGAGAAAGCGAAGATATTTCCAGGGGACTGGCTGAAGAAAATGAGGGTGAAGAAACAGAAGAACCGTCCGAGGAAATAATTGAAGAGAAGCCGAAAGAGCAGAAAGAAAAAAGAAAAGGCAAACCTTTAATTCCAGTTGGAGAATTGACTGATGAAGAACTGGAGAAGGAACTCGAAGCTATCAACGAGACACTTCTCCGCTATCGGGCAGTTAATCTCATGGCTGAAGAAGAATATCTGGAACAGAAGAAAAGATATGACTTTCTGGTCCAGCAGAGGCAGGATTTAAAGGATTCTATCCATTCAACCGAGGAAGCCATAAAAAAGATAGACGAGGAAAGCAAAACGCAGTTCTTAACCGCCCTGCAGGAAGTCAATAAAAATTTTCAGGAAATTTTTGCGTTATTGTTTAGAGGCGGAACAGCTGAAGTTAAGCTTCTTGAGCCTGACAATCCTTTAGAAAGTGGAGTGGAAATTGTCGCTCAACCTCCAGGCAAAAGAGTTCAGAATCTAACCCTTCTTTCTGGAGGAGAAAAATCACTGACCAGTCTGGCCTTTCTGTTTGCTCTTTTTAGATACAAACCGTCTCCTTTCTGCATTCTGGACGAGGTGGATGCTGCTCTGGACGAGGCTAATTTAGCCCGTTTTCTGAACCTGATGAAAGCCATCAAGCACCAAACCCAGTTCATCATCATTACCCATAACTACAAGACAATGGAAGTGGCCGATTATATCTATGGCACAACCATGGAAGAACCCAATATCACCAAAGTTTATTCGGTAAGAATGGAAAGAAAGGAATTCCTGGAACTGGAAGGGACAAACGGCGAGGTTCTCAATGATGGCCAGCCAGCTCAAAACCCACCGGAAGAAAAATAATCATGATGGCTGAAGAGGCCACCATCTATACCTTTAATCTCTTCACACCAGAAAAAACAACTCAGTAGAAAATTTTACAAATTTCTCTTTGACTGCTATCTGATATTTGATATATCATTCAATTCTATGAAAGCCGCTCAGAATTCGGGACAAAAGATAGACCTTGGTTTATCACTATGTAAGATCGTTGCTTTTAACCTTAAATCTGATTTTAATACCCTCGAAAGAAGGAGGACTTAATGACCATTTACCTTTACATTATCCTGGGTTACCTCGTTGCTCTGACGGCTATCAACTTCGTTCGGGCCAGAAAAATTCGCAACCAGGAAGATTTTATGGTGGCCGGTCGCAAGCTAAAGTGGCCGGTCATGGTTTTCACCCTGATCTGTACCTGGATCGGCTCAGGGACATTCATCTCAGGGGCAGAATTCGCTTCCAAGGCTGGCTTTTCCGCCCTCTGGCTTTCAGCCGGAGCCTGGGTAGGCATAATCATAATTTATTTTCTGGCGGCTAAAATTCAGACTTTTGGCCAGTATACGATTGGGGATATTCTGGAAGTCAGATATGGACCATTGGCCAGACTGTTCGGAGCCGTTGCCTTGATTATTTCTTTCACCGCTATCGTTTCCTATCAGTTCGTAGCCGGTGGGTTTATCCTCAATGTGGCTACTGATGGCGCGATATCCGAGCAATTAGGCATTTATATATCAGCAGCTTTTGTCATTCTGTTTACAGCTGTAGGCGGAATGATAGCCGTGGCCTATACCGACCTGCCTAATGGGATAATTATTGTTCTGGCCTGCCTGCTGTCCGTTCCTTTTGTTTATGCTGCAGCTGGCGGTCTCCAGGGTGCCCAGGCCAGTCTTCCTCCTGGCTATTTTGCCGTGGTGAACTCGCAATTCGGGGCCAATCCCACCCTGAAGGCCATGGGCTACTTTTTATCAACCATGCTGCTCCTGCTGGGTGTTCAGAGTATGTACCAGAAATTTTATAGTGCTCGCAGTCCTGAAGATGCCAAAAAGGCCGTCGTCTTCTGGACAATCGGGACAGTTCTGGTTGAGACTCTGGTGGTGATCATTGCCGTTTTTTCTTACAGCAAATTTAAAGATCAGATTGACCTGAGCATACCAAAGGAGGGCGGAAAGGTTGTCCTCCTGGCAGCTCGTAACCTGGTGCCTGCCCCTATCGGGGTTCTACTCCTGGGAGCAGCCTGTGCCGTGGTCATTTCTACTGGTATGAATTATCTCCTTTCTCCTTCCAGCAATCTCATCCGTGACGTCTATCAGAGATTCATCAATAAATCAGCGACCGATCGTCAACTGGTTGGATTGCAAAAAATATTTATTGTCGTTATTGGCATTGTGGCCTTTTTCCTGGCGCTTCGCCTGAAATCAGTCCTGGAGATGAGTTATTTTGCTTACACCATTTACGGCGTGGCCATTACTCCCGCTCTTATCGCTGCGCTTGCCTGGAAAAGAGCAACCAAAGCCGGCGGCCTGGCCTCAATTATTTCCGGGACAATCGTCTGTATCGGTCTGAAAATTCTAGGCGGGGTTTTGCCTCCCGAAATGGTCCCTGAGGGGGATCCTTTCGGGATTCCTATCATTTTCCCGGCCTTGTTGGTCTCATTGGGAACGCTGATCATTGTCAGCTTATTAACCAAGCCACCGCGACCGGAAGAGCTTAAAACCTTCTTTCCCGATAAATGATCAGGATAGATGGACTTAACCAGTTGTCAGATAGATAATTAAATCAGATAAATAGTCAGGCTAAAATTAGATAAATTAAAAAAAGTTGAGACTTAAGCCAATGGCGACTGGCCTGGTCTTTGATAAGCGTTTTGCTCTGCATGAGATGGGACCAGACCATATTGAATCACCACTCAGAACCATTGTCCTGCAGGACCTACTGACCACGAGGCTGAAAGGATTTTATGTGCCTGTTACTCCTCGTCCGGCCACCGAAGAAGAACTGGGCTTTGTTCATCTGCCTTCTTATGTCAGTTTTTTGAAGGAAACGGCCGGTCAGGACTATTTTTTCTTTGATCCTGATACTATTGCTGGCCCCCACACCTACGAGATTGCCTGCCTGGCGGCCGGGGCTGGGCTGGTGGCGGCTGATCTCATCCTGGACGGGAAAATAGACAACGCTTTTGCCCTGGTCAGGCCCCCAGGCCACCATGCTGAAAGTAACCGGCCAATGGGTTTTTGCTTTTTCAATAACATTGCCATCACAGCTGAATATCTGAGGCGGTTGTGGGGAATTAAGAAAATAATGATAATTGATTGGGATCTTCATCACGGCAACGGGACCCAGAAAGCCTTTTACAGCTCCAGAGAAGTGCTTTATATCTCTTTGCATCAAAGCCCTCTTTTCCCCGGGACCGGTTCGGCCTCAGAACTGGGTGAAAAAGATGGTTTGGGTTTTAATCTGAATCTGCCTTTGAGTGCCGGCAAAACCGATGAAGACTATCTGGCTATCTTTCAACAAGTAATTTTTCCTGTAGCCAGGGCCTATCAGCCTGAATTCATCCTGGTTTCGGCTGGTTTTGACGTTTTAAAAGGCGATCCTCTGGGGAGGATGGAACTGACTCCGGCTGGCTGTGCCGATTTGAGTAACCTTATCCTGATACTGGCTCAGGAGCTTTGCTCAGGCCGTTTACTATACTTTCTCGAAGGTGGATACAACCTGGCAGGTCTCCAGGAGGGAGTAGAAAAGGTCGTACTTAGCCTGACCGGCCGCTGGACTAACGCCAGCCGGGAAATTGCTTTATTCCCTTCCCTCGAAGAGGAACTTGGGCCGATTTTAAGAATCTTCAGACATTACTGGCCGGCTATCTCTCTTAGATGACAACCGTCATCTGTAGGAGACAGCGGTTTGAGGGACAGGTCAATTTTCCCCCTGTTAGAGACCGATTAAATCTGGCACAAAATCTGCATATAAAATAAGTGCAAGGAGTAAAGCCATGAGAAGGAATAAATTATTGATTTTAGCCAGCATAATTCTCTTATTGTCTTGGCCAACCTTCTTAAAGGCTCAAAGCAAATCGGAGCAGCCGGCTGAGGAGACCCGCTACACTAATGAGTCCATCGGACGTGTAACTCTGGTGGAAGGTAAGAGTTTCATTCAGCGGGCGGCTGAAGTTGGCTACGAGGAAGTAGTAGTCAATGATCCGATAGCTGAAGGGGACAGGATCGAAACAGCCGAGGGGCGTCTGGAAATATTATTTGGTCAGAGAAATTATTTGAGGCTCGATACCGAGACCAAGATAGATGTACTCAGCCTGCCAAAAAGAGATAGCGAACTAACCAGATTCAGGATCTGGTCTGGCCATGCTTATCTGGAGGTTAACCGGCTGAATCAGGAAAAGAATATAGAGATTCATACCCCTGATTCTTCCTTTTACATTCTGGAAAAAGGTGTCTATCGTCTGGATGTTGATGGCAATAAAGGAACAGAGATCAGGGTTTTTAAAGGAGTAGCCGAGGCAGCGGGGGAGCAGGATTCTTATCTGGTGAAAAGCGCTCAGCGCTTGGAGATGGCTCAGGGGCGTTTTATTTCCAAGCCGGCTGGCTTCAGGCCAGTGGCTGATGATGGCTTTGATCGCTGGCAGGAATCAAGGTCAAAAGATGTTAACAAATATTACGCCAGCCGCTATCTGCCTGAGGATCTAAGTGATTTCGAAGCTGAGCTCTCCCAGTATGGTGATTGGGTCTATGTAGCTCCATATGGCTATGTCTGGGTCCCGCGGAATCTGGATGATGACTGGCGTCCCTATTGCAATGGGCACTGGACGTGGATTCCACTGACCGGCTGGACCTGGGTCCCCTACGAACCCTGGGGCTGGGTAGCTTTCCACTATGGGCGCTGGCACTGGGGCGTTGGTGTTGGCTGGTATTGGATTCCAACTTCTATCTGGGGCCCAGCCTGGGTCTCCTGGTGGTGGGATGATTTTTATTTCGGCTGGGCACCACTTAGCTGGTATGGTTATCCAGTGGTAGTAGTTAATGGAGTTTTTTACGATCATTATCACGGCGTCTATCCCGTTCATTCCAGGGCTCTGGTAGTGGTCAGAAGAGACCAGTTGAGGTCACGCCAGGTAGCCCGAGTGGCCTTGAGGCCTGAACATTTAAAGGCTGTCAATTTAGAAAACAAGATAACCTTTAACAGCAATCGGCTGCCTTTCCGGCCAGATGGCTCAAAAATTAATGTCGAAAGACTGAGTGGAAATAAAGTAATTTTAAGGCAGGATGGTCAGTCCTCGCGTTTAACCCAGGTCAGACCTGATTCTCTCCGTGGAGGCAGCAGCGGAACAGCTACCAACATCAGAAAAACTGATTCTGGCCAGGGAAAGAGCACTGTAAAACCGGAAAGCCTCAAACCAGCTGCTTCAGGTAAGGAAGGGAAATCCGCTAGCTCTGGCGCCACAGCTCCAGCCGGAAAAGTGACCCCGAAAAAGATTAAGAAAAAAGAATCATCTCCTATGTCCTCTCTTTCGGACAGCAAGCCTTCTAATATCTCGAGAAATATGCCAACTTATCCCTCATCTCCAAAAATCAGCAGGCAAAATATTAAGCGCAATGAATCTTCTACTCCATCCAGATCTTATTCGACACCCCTGAGATCTTATAGCAACAGGACTTACAGCTCGGGGACAATCAATTCTGGCCGCCAGAGTTCAACAGTAAAAAGGTCAGTGTCAAGCTCCCCTTCCAGGCTCTCCGCTCCCAAGAAAGATAACTCATCTATTTCGAGGTCAAGCAGCCATTCCCCATCCATCTCCAGGGGTTCGTCAGCTGTTTCCCGTCCGTCTTCTTCAGCGGCTCGAAGGAAAAAATAAAGACCGCGAAAGCAACCGGGAGTTTTTCAGTTTACTTCTTCGCGCGCTTCCTTCTCGGAGTAATAATTCAGAACCCTTAAATGATCCTGAAGAGTGCAATAGCGGGTAGGCTCGGTGCCAGGAAAGAAAACTTCCTGAAAAGGATATTTACAGGTAGGTGAAGCCAGCAGCCCGGTTTTTCTGTCTATAGTCACAAAGACCAGGTTTGGCGGAACCTCGAAGTCTTCGATCAGGCCCCCAGTTGCTCCTACACTTTCGCCCTCTTCAGCCGCAGCCAGAGTGGCCCGGCTCAGCTGATAATCCTTTTTCCTGTCTTCTATTACTTTTTTAAAGAAGTCAATCCAGATTGGCAAAGCCACCACTGCCCCGGATTGCCTGTTGCCCATGGTCACTTTCGTATCATAACCGACCCAGACCCCGGCACACAGTGATGGAGAGAAACCGATAAACCAGGCGTCGGTAAACTTATTGGTCGTTCCAGTTTTGCCCGCTAAAGGCCAGCCAAGACTGGCGGCCTGTTTAGCTGTGCCCCTCTGAATTACTCCCTCCAGAAGAGAGGTCATCATATAAGCTAGCTGTGGCGAAATGACTTCCTCGGTCGCGGGCACATTCTCTTCGAGAACCTGACCGTCCTTATCCTCCACTCTGACTATAAAATAAGGCCTGGCCCTCACCCCCTTATTGGGATAAACACTAAAGGCTGAAACCAGCTCCTGCAGGGTCACTTCAAAGGCACCCAGGGAAAGTGACAGATAAGGGTAGATAGTTGAAGTCAGGCCAAACTTCCGGCAGTATTCCACACCAACCTGGGGTGAAATGTAATCAAGGAGTTTGGCTGTGACCATATTTCTGGACTCCTCCAGACCTGTTCTCAGGGTAACCGCACCATGATACTCTCCGTCATAATTTCTGGGAGACCAGGGCTGGCCGGTCCATTTATCAATAAAATTGGTTGGTTCATCAATAATGATGCTGGCCGGGGTAAAACCTTTATCCAGCGCAGCCGTGTAAAGAATGGGTTTAATAGCTGATCCAGTCTGCCTTAAGGCCTGGGTAGCCCGATTAAACTGGCTCCTCTTAAAGGAATAGCCTCCGACCATAGCTTTGATCTGACCGGTAGCCGGATCAAGACACAAAAAGGCACCTTCCAGTAGAGGCTCTTGATCAAGTGATACCTGAGCCGTTTTATTTTCTTCATTAACGGAAATAACAGCGACCTGAATGATATCACCAGGTTTAATCAGAGAATCAAGAAATTTTGATCTGGTCCAGCTTATATCTTTATTGGTCATCATACCAACATAGTCTTTTATCCTGACTCTGGCTTCTTTCGGGCTGACTTCCAGAACAATGGCCTCTTCCACCTCCTCCGCTGACAGGCTGCCACTTTCCCAGTCAGTTAGCCAGTATTTCTCCAGATCGGTCTGACCTTCAGCCAGTAGATTACGAGCTGGCTTCCTCCAGCCATATTTTTTGTCCTGGTTTCTTAAGCCTTTTTCCACGGCCTTCTCGGCATATTTCTGCATATCAAGGTTGATGGTGGTATAAATCTTGAGGCCACCACGGTAGAGAGCTTCATCACCATAATTTCTCTCAATGTACTTACGGACCTCTTCAAAGAAATAAGATCCAGTCTCAGCTGTCGCTCTTCTCAAGGGTAAGACATTCAGCGGTTCCCGCTTGACGGCTTCCCCGACCTCCTTGGAAATAAAGCCCTCCTCCACCATTCGGTTAATAACATGATTTCTCCGGTTCAGTGTAACTTCCGGATTATTATAGGGTGAATAGACTCCAGGACCCCGAAAAATTCCGGCTATCAAGGCTGCTTCGGGCAGTGTTAGCTCACTGATACTTTTCCCAAAATACAACTGAGAAGCTGCCTCCACCCCCCAGGCTCCGTGTCCCAGATAGAATTGATTGCAATAGAGTTCAAAAATTTTCTCTTTGCTAAATTTTCTCTCCAGCTCGACAGCCAGAAACATCTCTTTTAATTTGCGTCTGATCGTCTGTTGGGGATAAAGGAAAACGCTCCTGGCCAGCTGCTGGGTAATAGTGCTGCCTCCATGAAGCTTCTTTTTCCTCAGCACTACTCTGAACACATCCTCTTTCACCGCTCTCAATATACCCCTGTAATCTATTCCTTTGTGAGCAAAAAATCTTGGATCTTCGGTGGCGATAATGGCTTGCTTTAAAACCAGAGGGATCTGGCTGTAAGGCACCTGAATTCGCCTTTCGGCAGCAAACTCCTTGGCCGGGAGACCCTGATCAGAATAAACAGTGGAAATAATTAATGGCTTGAGCTCGGCCAGTTCGTCAACCGAGGGAACATTATCTTTAATAGTCAAATAGGCACCGAAGATGCCACCCAGAGCTAAGGATAATAGCAGAACTAGGACGATCAGCAATCCCTTCAGCAGCCGGCGCCAGCTTATCTTTGGCAGTTTCAGTTTTAAAATAATCTTCTTTTTTTCAGCCATAGAATGTCATTTAAACCTGAATCTTTTTTTATTAATATAGCAGATTGTCAAAACAAATGACAATTAGCGAGCTGTTAGCCAGGGGAATCTTCTGGCTAAAATCTGCCAGACCTGCCGACTGATGTCCTCAGGCGGCTGCCGTCCATCCAGAAGGTAACATTCTGAGTCCTTGAGTTTTAAAAAATTTTTCCTCACTTTTTGCAGGTAGCCAGGGTCCTCAAACAAGCTGTAAATAACCGGCCGGCTGGCTATTCGCTTTAGGGCCTGGCTAACCGGCACATCAAGGATAAAGACAATATCGGGCTTTATGACAAATTTATCATGTTTCGCTCTGATTTCATTCATATCCAGTCCTCTGGCTCCCTGATAAGCCAGGGTAGAATAAAAATAACGGTCAAGGATGACGATCTGTCCCGCTTCTAAAGCCGGTTTTATATTATTTTTAATATCCTCTTTTCTGTCTCTTATAAAGAGTTCAAGCTCTTCTGGAGGCGACAGCGCCCCTTTAGTCCGGGCTGAATTTCTTATTTTCTTTCCCCAGCGACCGGAGGTTGGCTCGCTTAAAGTCACGACCTGTTTACCCCGACGCCGAAGTTTATCAGCCAGCAGTTCCACCTGAGTGGACTTTCCGCAGCCATCAATTCCTTCGAAGACAATGAACAATGCCCGGGCCGAGCTGGGTTTTTTTAAGGTTAACCGTTTTTTTTGTTCTTTTTCCACTTTTATCCTGTAATTTATTTTTCTAACTTTTATGGGTTTATGTTATCGAGAAAATAAGAAGTCTGCAACTTTTATAATTCCCGGCTGTTTTAAGGCTATAAGTTTAGAATTCGTCCGGTCAGATAAGACCGGCTAATTGAAATTTGGTGGCTTATATGATATTTTTTAAATGATATTCAGGGAGGCCTAAATGAAAAAGCAATTGTGGATAGGCGTCATCAGTTTTATCCTGGGTTTACTGGTTGCCGGATTTATTTTTCTTTCACCTGAAAAAGAGGTTATACCTGAAACTTCAATTAACGCACTTCCCTCCGGCTCCGGCCATTTAATCGCCGGCGAAAAAGCTCCTGCGCCGCTTGAAAGTGATCTTAACCAGAGTTTCGTCTCCGTCGTAGAGAAAGTTGGTCCATCAGTCGTCAGAATTGTGGCTGAACAGGTTCAGCGCGTACCAAGCTACAGCCTGGACGAAGGCTGGCCATTTGAAGATTTCTGGGAAAGATTCTTTGGCCTTCGCCCGGATTCAAGAGGCAGAGAAAGAGAATTGCGGCAAACAGCTGTTGGCTCCGGCTTTTTTATTTCCTCGGATGGCTACATTTTGACCAATAATCATATTATTGAAAATGCTGTAAAGATTACCGTCGTGACCGGAAGCAGCAAAGAATACGAAGCCGAACTGGTCGGCAAGGACCAGGCCACTGACCTGGCCCTGGTTAAGATTAAGGGAAAAGATTTTCCCTATGCTACCCTTGGTGATTCTGCCGGGATTAAGGTTGGTGAATGGGTACTGGCTATTGGTAATCCTTTTGGTATGGAGCATACAGTTACGGCCGGTATTATTAGTGCCAAGGGTCGCCAGCTCGGTCTGGGTGGTAACACTCCAACTTATGAAGATTTTATTCAGACCGATGCGGCTATCAATCGAGGCAATAGTGGCGGGCCGCTGATTAACTTGAGAGGAGAAGTGATTGGCATCAACAGTAGCATTCTCAGCCCCTCGGGCGGAAACATCGGCATTGGTTTTGCCATTCCTTCTGATCTAGCTAAAAAGGTAGTTACCCAGCTAAAAGAAAAGGGGCGGGTCGTCCGGGGCTACCTGGGCATCAGGGGAACTGATATAACCGAAGCCATGAAAAAACAGTTCAAGCTGTCCGTTGATAAGGGTGTTATCATCTCTCAAGTCGAGGCCGGTAGCCCGGCTGATAAAGCTGGTCTGAAGAAATACGATGTGATCGTGGCCATTAATGGCCAGCCAGTTGAAAACTGGCGAGATTTAAGATTTAAAGTGGCCGATCTGCAGCCCGGGAATGTGGTGAACATTAAAATCATAAGGGATGGCAAGGAAATGACGGTCAAAGCCACTGTCGATGAGCTGCAGGTGGAGACGCCTTCCCCAACCGGGGAAAAGATTGATAAAGATGTCGGGCTCAGTCTGACTCCCCTGACTCCTAATCTGGCTCGTCGTTATGGGCTATCAACCACCGAAGGCTTGCTGATAACTAATGTGAAAGAGTACAGTGCTGCCGCCAGAGCGGGACTTCAGCCCGGGGATATTATCCTGGAAGTAAACCGCAATAAAGTGACCTCGGTCAGAGAGTTCCAGAATATCTTGAAGAAAACTGAATCGGGTGAAGAAATCATTATGCTGGTCAGACGGGAGGCAGACGGAGAGAAAATGGATTTTATAGTCACCCTGAGGGTACCATGATTAATTTCACCAAGGTTCATGCCCTGGGTAATGATTTCTTATTGGTTGAAGATAACCAGGAAATTCAAGCTGATCAGCTGCCAGCTCTGACCCGACTGTTGTGCGAACGGCATACCGGCATCGGCGCCGATGGGCTTATTCTCATTAAAGTTTTAGATTTTGATCGAGGCCGGGTGAGCTTTCGAATCTTTAATGCCGATGGCTCAGAGGCGGAGATTTCAGGCAATGGTCTGCGTTGCGCCTCCGCTTTTCTATTCCATTATCAGAAGGTCCCGGGCAATGTGATCAACTTCGAAACGATTGTCGGCGAACATCTGACCGAGCTTATCAGTAGAGACAATAACCACTTTGAGATCCGGACTGATATGGGGCAACCAAAGTTTTCTTCTAAGGATATACCATTCGACGATGGCAGTGAGCATGACTTTATCATTGATTATCCACTTCCCATCAACAGGAAAATTTACAATGTCACCTGCGTTTCGACCGGTAACCCCCATTGCGATATTTTCGTCGAAAGATTTTTCCCGGCCAGAATAGAATGGCATCAGATTGGCCAGGAAGTCGAGCATCATCCCTTTTTCCCCAATCGAACCAATGTCGAGTTTATCCGGGTTCTAAACAGGAACGAGATCGAGGTTCTTTTCTGGGAACGAGGAGTCGGAGAAACGCTGGCCTCAGGGACGGGCGCCTGCGCCGCCGCTGTTGCCTCAATTCTTAAAGGCTTAACGGAACGTAAAGTCAGGGTCTGGACCAACCTGGGAACATTAATTGTCGAGTGGGAAAAAGACAAAATCTTCCAAACCGGTCCGGCTGAGCTGGTGTTTGAAGGACGTTCGTTTATTTAGACCGTTTTGTCCCTTTGCCTTTAGCAGTCTTTTTACTTTTAAGCTTCTGGCCAAGGGGAGCAGCCAGAGCGTGGTGAAAGACTTCTTTTATATCTTCGACAAAGACAAATTCCATCTCCTGCCTGATCTTTTTCGGAATATCGACCAGATCTTTTTTATTAGGTAATGGCAGGATCATCTTTTTAATTCCAGCCCGCTGAGCAGCCAGGACTTTTTGTCTTATTCCGCCCACTGGCAGCACACTCCCTCTGAGGGTAATTTCACCAGTCATGGCCACTTCCCAGCGAATAGGGATATTGGTACAAACCGAGACAAAAGCGGTGGCAATTGTCACACCAGCTGATGGCCCATCTTTGGGAATAGCCCCTTCTGGAATGTGGATATGGAAATCATTTTCCATAAACATCTTGCTGCTCAGCCCAAACTCTTCAGCATGAGCCCGGGTATAGCTTAAAGCTGCCTGAGCTGATTCTTTCATGACATCTCCGAGCGAACCGGTCAACAGCAGCTGACCTTTACCCTTCATCATGATAGCTTCAACAAAAAGTATTTCGCCACCGGAAGCCGTCCAGGCTACTCCTGTGGCCACTCCAACCGTATCTTTTTTCTTCAACTGGTCACGGAATATAATCGGCGGCCCGAGAAGTTTTTCTATTTTCTGAGCGGTAACTCTGACTTTATCCTTATGCCCTTCTGCTACCTGTCTGGCCACCTTCCGACAAACGGCTGCTATTTCCCTTTCCAGATTTCTAACCCCTGCTTCACGCGTGTACTGGGAAATAATAGCTTTTATAGCTCCTTCGGTTATTTCTATCCATTCAGGTCTGAGTGCATTTTCTGTCATCTGTTTCGGGACAAGATGCTTCAGGGCAATCTGCAATTTTTCCTCTTCTGTATAACCAGGCAGCTCAATAATCTCCATTCTATCTCTAAAGGCGGGCTGAATCGGATCAAGTAAATTGGCGGTAGTAATGAACATAACCCTGGACAGGTCAAAGGGAACACCCAGATAATGATCAAAAAAGGCATTATTTTGTTCTGGATCCAGCACCTCCAGCAGAGCAGAAGATGGATCACCACGGAAATCAGCTCCGATTTTGTCCACTTCATCAATCATAAAAACTGGATTGTTGGAACCGGCGCGCCGCAGCCCTTGAATAATTTTACCAGGCATGGCCCCGACATAGGTTCGCCGGTGCCCTCTGATTTCAGCCTCATCATGAACGCCGCCCAACGAGATTCTGACAAACTTCCTGCCCAGAGCTCTGGCGATTGATTTCCCCAGGGAAGTTTTGCCCACGCCAGGCGGTCCGACAAAGCAAAGAATGGGACCCTTAATCTGATTAGACAGTTTTCTCACCGCCAGATATTCAAGAATTCTCTCTTTAACCTTTTCCAATCCATAGTGATCTTCATCCAGAATTTCTTTGGCCTTTTTCAGGTCAAGGTTATCTTTAGTGCTTATATCCCAGGGTAAAGAGAACATCCAATCAAGATAATTTCTGATGACCGCCGTCTCGGCTGATTCTGGATGCAATTGCATCAAGCGATTAATTTCTTTTTCTATTTCTTGCCGGACCTCGTCATTGACCTTGAGTTTTTTTAGCTTCTCCTGATAGGCTTTAACTTCTTCCTGCAGCTCCGAACCTTCGCCTAGCTCTTTCTGAATAGCCTTCATCTGCTGCCGGAGAAAATATTGCCGCTGCATTTTATCCAGCTCGCCTCGGGCTTCATTTGATATTTTTGATTGGATTTCCAGAAGTTCCAGCTCACGGACGAGCAATTCATAGACTTTCCTGAGCCTGGCTACCGGGTCAACTATTTCCAGAACCTCCTGGGCATCGGTTACCTTGAGCTCCAGATTGGAAGCAGTCAAATCGGCCAGCCGACCAGGATCATCCAGATTGGCGGCAATAACCAGAATCTCAGGCTGAATTGATTTTCCAAGAGCGGTTGCTTTCTCCAGACCTGATCTGATATTTCTGATTAGAGCTTCGACCTCCAGGCTTTTTTCTGGAGGAGCCGGCTCCTGAATGACAGAAATCCTGGCCTGCAGGAATGGTCCATCTTCTTCGAGAGATTCCACCCTGGCTCTGACCAACCCTTGAGCCAGAATCCTGATACGACCATCAGGCAGCTTTAACATCCTCATGATGACGGCAACTGTACCGACATCGTAGACATCTTCTCGCTTCGGTTCCTCCATCTCCATATCTTTCTGAGTAAGTAACAGAATCATCCTGTTGGTGGAAAGGCTATAATCAATAGCCGCCTTTGATTTCTCTCGCCCCACATAAAGAGGAGCAATCATATAAGGGAAAACAACGACATCCCTTAAAAGCAAAACTGGTAATTTTTCCGGTATTTGTAACTTTTGTTGTTCTTCTTCAGATAAACCACTGATTGGCTCTTCTGAAGAACCTTCAAACTGCGACATTACTTTCCTCCATTTTCTTCTTTTGGCTTTTGAATTTTCACTTCTATTTCTTTATGCCAACCAGCTTTTTTCAAGCGAATGGTTAACACCCCATTTTCCAGAACAGCCACTGTTTTTTCAGGTTGAACTGGAACAGGTAAAATAATCTCCTTGTGGAAAAAGCCCATTTCTCTTTCCAGCCGATGAAATTTAAATTTTTTTCCTTTTAATTCTTCTTTTTTTACTCCACTGAGGATTAAACGGTTCCCCCACTGGACTATCCGGAGATGCTCAACCGGAATACCCGGTACTTCCGCTTCGACCACCACTTCCTTCTCTTGCTCATAAACATCAACCTCTGGTTCCCATAGAACATTTAAACCACCTCCGCTTCCTCTCCGGTAGATGACATCCCCCCGATCCCTTTTGATTTCCTTCTCTGCTTTAAATATTTTAAATTCCGGTCTTATTTTCCTCTTCATGGTCTCCCACGAATTTATTCTTCTTTCAGTAAATTTTCCAGAACATGCTTGAATTCTACCACATCTTTAAATTCTCGATAGACAGAAGCAAATCTGATATAAGCAACTTTGTCCAGAGCTTTTAATCTTTCCATCACCAGCTGGCCAATTTCCGCTGATTCAATTTCTTTATCGGGTCGCTCCTGTAGAATTGATTCGACTTCCTCCACAATTTCTTCCAGCTGGCTGATCTGTATTGGCCGCTTTTCACAGGCTTTCATCATTCCTCGCAAAAGCTTCTGGCTATCAAATGGCTGCCGGCTGCCGTCTTTTTTGACCACCATATAAGGAATTTCTTCAACTCGCTCATAGGTGGTAAATCTTTTCTGACAGGACAGGCATTCGCGCCGGCGTCGGATTGACACGCCTTTTTTACTCTCGCGAGAATCGATCACCTTGCTTTCTAAAAAGCCACAATACGGACAACGCATTAACTTTTTCTACCTTTGCCCAGCTCTCTAATCTGGAAAAGGCTCAATCGATTTTTCCATATTATAACATAGCCCAGAACACATGTCACTATGAGCTGTATAGCATGAACCACTATGGTCAGACCGACCGCCAGGTTGGCCTCCAGGCCATAGAGACTGGTCAGACCCACCCGGCTGAAATAATCGAAACCACCAGCCATGCCCGGGGTCGGGATAGAAGCCCCCACTCCGGTTAGAAAAACATAGGGAATAGTCAAAAAGAACGGAACTCTTACCTCGTAGGCAAACAGAAAAATCCAGTAAAAAAAACAAATGCCCAGCCAGACCACCAGCGACAGACAAAAATAGCCAATCAGTCTTGGCCAGGATTGAAAAAATTTTAGCCCTTCAATAAATTCCTGACCAAAATTGATCACCCTCCATCTCATCCTTTCCGGAAATGGGCGCGATAAAGATAATACCAGTTGGTTGGCTTTTTCCTTCAAGGAATATATCAGGATAATGAGCATAAAAAGCAGAAGAGATAGGACGAGGCCAACCTTCCCCCAGCGATAAAGATGAGTCAAAGCTTCCGGCCTGGTTTGATAGAACGAGCCATAGACCGGCTTTGAGATCAAAAAAGCTCCCAGTAAAAAACACATGGCAAACATGTCAAAAGTTCTTTCGACAACTATTGTCCCGATCAAATAACCGGCACTTAATTTTTCCTTTCTGGCCAGAAAGACCGGACGCACGACCTCGCCCAGGCGGCCCGGGAAGACATAATTCATGGTGTAACCAAGGGTATTAGCTTCAATGGCGTTAAATATTTTCAGGTTAGCCTTAACTGGCCCGAGAAGATACTTCCATCTGATCGAGCGGGTGACGAGATGAAGCGGCACCAGGCATAGAGTCAAAGCCATCAAATAAGGGTTAACCTGCTTTATATATTTCCAGGTATCAGCCCAGTTAACATTCTTGAAAAAAAACCAGAGGAAGGCAACAGTAATCAGCCCGATAATCAGGTAGTTAATGAGCCTTCGCCTTTTTGAACTCATAAGTCAGATTCCTTTAAAGCTTTTATTATACCTTAATAAACGAGCTAACCTGAAGAACTGGTTCTCATCTCACCTGTCTTACTTGCAAAATTAAGAGGAATTGGCTATATTTAATCGAGCGCTGGGAAGTCGTCCAATGGTAGGACACATGACTCTGGATCATGTGATCTAGGTTCGAATCCTAGCTTCCCAGCCAACCTCCCCAAAACCCTCCTTCTTGTATAGAAAGGCAGCTCCACCCCCTCCGGAGCTGCCACTTTTTTATTTTTGACAACAACTCTAGTCCTCTTCATTTTTTCAATCGTTGGGCCTTTTAACTGTTGTTTTCAACCGCCAGACATCAGTTTGAACTGTGCCAGAAAACAATACGGAGTGGGACTCAATCCGGAGAATTCTTCAATCTGGAGCTTCTTAGCATGGAGAAAATATAATCAGCCATTGTCTCTACCGGCTGCTCTTTGCCCTCTACCCTGAAAAACATGACCGGTGGCGGTAAACAGGGAAGAAAATCCGCCAGTAGTTTTTCCCTGATGACCAGCAAACAATTTATTTTATCCAACAGCGGATTGAGGTCGGGCCAGACCCCTTCCCCCCTGACTTCGGCCGGCCCGATTTCATCTACCACCAAAAGATCAGAGTCAGAGGTTGATCTGATTATATCCCTGGCTGTTTTTAAACCCGGTAGCAGAAAATAAAATTGTCCAGCCCCGGCCAACTGGCCGTTAGTGCCTTCTTTTCTTAGAAAGGGCAGGCGACGGCCAGAGTTGATCTCGAATAAATCATAACCCGTTGTTTTCCTCTTCAACCTGACCGCTTCAGAAACATAGCCAGAAAGCGTCAGCCCTGATGACCTTAAGCCCTTTACCAGAAGCTTGACCAGAGTTGTTTTACCCGCCCCCACCGGACCGGTCACGACGAAAATCATGGTCCAGGCCTCTCCTCAACTTAAGATTTTTAATCTTTCTCACTGAATTACATGGGTCCCTGCTTCTATTCTGACCACGTGAATAGCCGGTTCCTGCCCGCTTGCCTGCCGGTAATCAGCTGATACTTTTTCGGTAAAAGAGCCAACCGCCTCTGACCTCACCAGACTGATGGTGCAACCACCGAAGCCAGCACCCATCATTCGTGAGCCATAGACACCCTCTACCCTGGCAGCAGATTCAACTAAAAGGTCCAGCTCACGGCAGCTTACCTCATACTCATTTCTTAGCCCCAGGTGAGACTCGTACATTCGCTGGCCAAAGGAAAAGAGATCCTGTCGGAGTAAATCCTGGCAGGCCTGCTCTACTCTCTGATTTTCTTTGATAACATAGACGCATCTTTTAAAGACGACCGGGTCCAGCTCAGTTTGATGGGCAACCAGCCTGGTGAGAGTCACATCTCTCAGACTTTTTATTTCCGGGTAATATTTTTTAAGGAGATTGACTCCAACCTCACACTGCTGTCGTCTCAAATTATATTCTGAAGTGGCCAGCGCCCGCCGGACGAGGCTATCGCTGATAACAACTCTTACCTCTTCCCACTCAAAAGGATAATAGTCGAATTCCAGGCTGCGACAATCCAGTTTAATAACTTTTTTAGCCTGCCCGAAAAGATTGGCAAACATGTCCATAATGCCACATTTGACGCCAACAAAATCATTTTCAGCCTGACGGGCCAGTCTGGCCAGCGTTAAGCCATCCAGCTGAAGATCGTAAAGATAATTAAGGGCAAAAGCCAGACCACCCTCGATAGCGGCCGAAGATGACATTCCACCGCCGATTGGAATATTTCCGCCAAAGGCCAGGTCAAGACCCCTGATCCTGTAACCAGCCTGCAGAAAAACAGCCAGCACTCCCTGAAGATAATCAGGCCAGTGCAAATCAGACTTTTGAAGACAGTCAAAGGTAGTGCTGAAATCCTGGTTGAAATCAAAGGCATGAAAGCGACAAACATCGTCTTCCCGGGGGGCAATGGCCAGTATAATCGCCCGATCAGTGGCCCCCGGCAGGACAAAACCTTCATTGTAATCAGTGTGTTCTCCGATAAGATTAATTCTCCCGGGAGAGGAGATTAAGACCGGCTCCCGGCCAAATTTCTCCAGAAAGCTGGCTCTGACTTTTTGTACCATTTCGTTCATTTTTTCTCCTGCGCTAAAACTTCTCATTTTCCAGTGCTCCACCGTTAACTAAGATGATTATCAGTTTAACCGCCATTTGTCAAAGACAGAAATAAAGACTCATAAAATCCCTCTGGCCACAGTGATAATCAGGATAGAAAAATCAGTTCTACCTGGGAAAGAGATAAAACAGGGCCAGGACCAGCTGAGCTGGTTTCCGATAAGGAGTATAACTGGTATCAAACTGACCACCGCTCGACGCATCTGGAAACCACTGCCACCAGAATATTCCCCTCAAATAAGGCTTGCCGCGGACCATTCTGAGGGCAGCTTCATAACCATTTCTCTGCACCTTGAGATCAACCGGGCCGGTCCTTTGCCAGTCCCAGGGATTAATGGTTCCGCCTTCGAGGCTTCGATAGCCGATTTCGGTGATCAAAACGGGCTTCTTCCATCTGGAAGAAAGAGCTTCCAATCTAGGTAAAATCCGACGCCAGCCGGCACACAGTTCAGATACGGAAGGATGCAGTTTGAGGCTGAGAGTTGGGTAAAGATTCTGTCCAATGTAGTCCAGAGCATTCCAGAAAGTAACTGCCTCCGGCTGGCTCTCCAGCTGATCATCAGCATAGACCAGCCTGCCTTTATAAATCTGGCGGATGGAAGCAATGGTAGTCAGCCAATCCTGTCGTCGTTCTAAAGTGCTATCCAGCTCGCAGCCCAGGCAGAATTCTTCTGCGCCGGTTTGAGCGGCCAGGCTGGCATAATGGAGGATGAAATCCTGATAGGAAGAAAACCATAATTGCCATGAGGCCTCACCAAAATTCTGACCAATCTGCCCTCGCCAGTGTTCCTGGTCGTCAAGTAAGTCGACATGTGGCTTGAGCATGACTTTCAAGCCCAGCTGTCGAGCATATGAAATGATTTCAATCAGTGACTCATCAGAAGGAGTTAAGGCGTGGTTATAGTCTATATAAGTCGAATCTATGTTCTCCTGGTAGGCAGTGACCAGCAGACTGATCCAGCCTGCTCTGGTCTGCCTCAGATGTAGCAGGGATTGCCTTGCTCCCGGGCCAACGTAGGCCTCGCGACTGTAGCCGGTAAAGGACATACCTTTTTGAAATTCGCTATTTGAGATGTTCAAAAGACTGTAGCCCTGAAACAGGATCAGAACAATAGTAATCAGACTGAGAGACAGAAACTTATTATTCATCTTGCACTTTTTAGCATGACCGGCCTGGAAAAGTCAAAAAAGGCCTGGCTGAGAGCCAGCCAGTTGAAAGCAGTTGTTTTTTTGACAATTGACCGCCTAGATGCTATTTTATAATTGGTGAGAAAGGCAAGAGAAAGACTATGAAAAAAAAGCTTATTCTAATCTCTTTAATTCTGGTTTTTTTAACAGCAGGTTGCGGAGTGAAAAGTCTGCCCTCCAAGGATTCCTGGTATGCCCAGCATTATTTTATAATGCATGATTACGAACAGAAAATATATCATCAGCTGTCTCCGCAGGGGCGACTTGAGTTTCAGAAACTATTCTGGGAAGCAAGGCAACCTGTGGCCAAACAAGAATTCGATAGCCGGATGGAAGCCATTCAAAGCCTGTTTAAGAGTGAAAATCGCTCTCAGCCCTGGAATACCGATCGGGCCCGGGTTTATTTACTAAATGGTTCACCGGCTTCTATTGATTACAGGCAAAATACGGATTGGGTGATTACTACCGCCCGCGCTGCTTCTGGTGCCACTGGCAGTCTCGATTTGAATGACCGAACCAATGAAGATATCCAGGCAAATACGGCTGAAATCTGGGTTTATCCCTACGACAGATATTTCATCTATTATATCTTTACTTTTTCTCCGCCCAGCGGCTGGAAATTAAATCCGGCTACCTTCCAGAATAACCGGTACCTGCAAAAATTCGAAGAGCTGAATAAAGACCTGATTTTCTCAATAATTGATGAAGAAGCATACAAAGCGAAACTGGCTGCCCTGGCTCAAAAATAACATGGATATAAAAGACGTAGCGCCACGGGGATTCGAACCCCGGTTTGATGGCTGAGAACCACCCGTCCTAGGCCTCTAGACGATGGCGCCATAAGTTTGAAAAATAGCAAATAATTTTCTGACTGTCAACCGACCGCTCTGTTTAGTATGAACCAATCAAGAAACGATGAACAGAAAGCTGGCCCTCTCTTCCAAAGACATTAAACTATCCTGATTATTGGTGGCATCTGCCACCATCTTGTCTTCAACCTGGTCGCTTTTTTTCTTTCTATCTTTTCTGTGAATTTTCAGGATCTTTATATCTTCGATTTATATAGATTATATATACTCAATGGTAGCTGGCGGCTTGGAAGTAATCTCATAGGCTACTCTAACTACTGAAGGAACCTCAGTCGTGATCCGCCTGGCCAGATTGGTCAGGACATCCCAGGGGACCGGCGTTGGCTGAGCGGTCAAAGCATCCTGGCTTTCAACCGACCTGATAATTATAATATGTCCGAATTTCCTCTGGCCTTCAGCCAGACCGGTAGCCATGTCATTCATTAAAACGGCAAAAGCCTGAAAGGGCTGAAGGGAAGCCAGCTCTTCCTCCACTATTCTGGTTGCTTTTCTGACCAGTTCCAGCTTTTCTGGAGTCACTTCTCCTATAATTCTCGTAGCCAGAGCTGGCCCCGGGAAAGGCATTCTCTGGAAAATTATTTCAGGTAAACCCAGCTCACGGCCGACCTCACGAACTTCGTGCTTGAACAACTCCTTCAGTGGCTCGATTATTTTGAAGCCAAAACCTTTCTCTGGATCAATTCCAATTTGCTCCAGGATGTTATGCTGGGTCTTGACTCCGCTTCTGGTTTCAATGATATCAGCTGCGATGGTGCCCTGAATCAGGAAACGAGCTTTACTCTTCACAACTTCCCGGCCAAAAACCTTATAAAAGGCATAGCGAAAAGCTTTTCTTTTTTCCTCAGGATCGGTCTTACCTTTGAGAGCCTCAAAAAATTCTGCTCTGGCCTCAATTACCTCCAGGTTGAGGCCAAGCTGCGAGAAAGCTGCTTTAACTTCTTCCGGTTCATTCTCTCGCATCAAGCCGTTGTCAATGAAAATAGCTTTAAGCTGAGGTCCGAGGGCCCGATGGGCCAGAACAGTGGCAACCGAACTGTCCACCCCGCCCGATAAGGCAGAAATAGCTTTATCGCTACCTACAGTCTTTCTGATTTCTGCCACCTGTTTGTCAATGAACTTCCTGGCATCCATAGATTCCTCCCTGACGGATGGTATAAGAATAATACATCAGAATGGTCAATTAAGTCCAAAAAAAATATGAAGCTAAGTCATCTTTTTTATTGATTTTTTTATGAAAATATTGAATATTAAAAAAAAGAGGAGGGCCTCCATCCAAGGCGTAAGACTTACCGGAGAAGGACACCCCCCGAGAGTCCTTCTCCCCTGCCCTCCTCGGGAGCGGTTTCTAATTATTTAGTCGCTGTTCCAGTCCATAGGTTGAAAATCTTGTGAAAATTTTTGACCGATTGGCCCCGCTAACTGGTTATTTGCCTGCCTGCTGCCGACCTGAATTTATTGCTTAATCCAGCCCAAAATGCTACATTAGCTAAAAATAATATGAAGCCTTTAAAATTAAGTGTTTCCGGAGTCCGAGGGATTGTCGGTCAGGCCATCACTCCAGAACTGGTAATAAATTTCGCCTCAGCTTTCGGCACCATGGTTCCGGCTGGCCCGGTTCTCGTCGGACGGGATAGCCGTAATTCCAGCCCGATGCTGACTGATGGAGTTATCTCCGCTCTGCTGGCCACCGGCCACGAGGTAATAGATCTCGGTCTCTGTCCGACACCAATTACTCAATTTCTGGTAAAGAATAAGAAAGCCCGGGGGGCTGTTTCGGTCACAGCCGGACATAATCCTGCATCCTGGAATGCTTTAAATTTTATCAATAGCCAGGGAACCTACCTGAATGAATTTCAAGGACAGGAACTCCTTGACATATACCATTTAGGCCGCTTCAAGCAGTTAGCCCTAAAAAGAGCGCCAAAAATTATCAGAGAGTTGAACCCGGAAGAACCTTATCTGGAATGGCTGCTTGGCCGTCTCCATCTGACTCCGATAAAGAGAGCTAAATTCAGAATAATAGTGGACCCGACCAACGGAGCTGCTTCCAAATTAATTGACAAGCTTTTTGCTCTTCTGGGTGTTCAGCTCATTGCCATTAATAATGAAGGCAACGGCTATTTTCCTCATGATCCCGAGCCCAGGCCCAGGAACGCCATCGAAGTCTCGTCTCTGGTCAAAATAACCACAGCTGACGTTGGTTTCCTGCTCAACAGCGACGCCAGCCGCGTATCCCTGGTCTCCGAAGATGGTGAAACATTATCCGAAGAATATACCCTGCCGCTTGTTGCCCGCTATTATCTTAAAAAACATCCAGGGCCAGTGGTCACCAATCTGTCCACTTCGATGATGATTGATCAGGTAGCCAGAGGACTAAACTTACCCGTCATCAGGACGAAAGTCGGTCAATCGGCCATTATTCAGGCAATGCTGGAAGAAAAAGCCTCTCTGTCCGGAGAAGGAAGCGGCGGTCTGGCTTTTGACTTTTTTCAACCGGCTTTTGATGCCCTGGTTACGATGGCCCTGTATCTGGAAATGATGGCGGTAGAAGGTGAAAAATTATCTACTCTGGTAAAAAGGCTGCCTCGCTATCACATTGTCAAAGATAGTCTGGTTTGCCCGGCGTATCGGTTGCATACTCTGGTGGCTGAAGTCAAGAAACTTTATAAGGGTCTAGAAATAAACCAGCTGGATGGCTTGAGACTGGAAAAAAGAGACCTCTGGGTTCATGTGCGGGCCTCGACTACTGAGCCATTGATTCGGGTTATAGCCGAAAGCACATCTCAGCACAGGGCTCAGATGGAAGTAGATAGAATAATGGCCTTCCTACGGAGGTTAACAGCCTGAAGTTGCAGGCGAAAGAAAATGAGAAAATTTTTGCCTTTAAAAGTCAGTATCTCGGGTGTAAGGGGCATTGTTGGTGAGAGTTTGACCCCTCAACTGGCTGCACGTTTCGCTTCAGCTTTCGGCACATATCTCGGTCAGGGGCAGGTCCTGGTTGGTCAGGATTCCAGGCCTTCCGGACTGATGCTGAAAAAAGCAGTCATAGCCGGGCTGCTGGCGACTGGCTGCCAGCCAGTAGAAGTAGGGATTCTACCCCTGCCGACCATTCTTTTTTTAACCAGGAAAATGCAGGCCAGAGGAGCAGTAGTCATCACTGCCAGTCACAATCCGTCCAACTGGAATGGTCTGAAGTTTATTAGCCAGGATGGCCTGTATCTTCGCTCTTCTGAGGTGGAGGAATTCCTTGATATTTTTCATCAGGGCGAATTTACTTATGTGCCCGCAGAAAGAATCAAACCGGCTCTAAGCGAAAAAGAAGCTGGCTATTTGCACCTGAGGCGTATTTTCAGCCAGATCAAGGTCAATGAGATAAAGAAAAGGAAATTCCGGCTTGTAGCCGATTGCGCCAACGGGGCAGGGGCGACTCTGCTGCCTCGTTTTCTACAAGAGCTGGGGGCTGAGGTCAGGTTTATCAATACCGAGCTCTCCGGAAAATTTGCCCATCAATCAGAGCCAACGCCGGAAAATTTAAAAGAGCTAGGCCACGAAGTGAGAGCTCTTCAGGCTGACCTGGGCCTGGCCCAGGATGCTGACGCCGATCGACTGGCCCTGGTGGATGAACAGGGCCAGCCGCTGGGAGAAGACGCCACATTAACCCTGAGTGTCGATCATGTTCTCTCCAGGAAAAAGGGGCCGATAGTGGTTAATCTTTCTTCCTCGATGGTTATTGAAGATATAGCCAGAAAATATGGGGTGCGGGTCTATCGCACAAAAATCGGCGAAAGCAATGTGGTGGAAAAAATGCTGGAGACCAGAGCGGTGGTGGGAGGAGAAGGAAACGGTGGCGTCATCTGGCCAGCTGTTCACCCCTGTCGTGATTCTTTTACGGCAGCAGGCTTGATTCTCGAGAAGCTGTCCTCGTTTCCGGGTTCAATTTCACAATTGATGGCCACTTACCCCCGTTATTACCTTCTAAAAGATAAATTCGACTGTCCAGCTGAACTGGCCTTTAAGGTCGTCACAGAATTAAGGCGCCGTTATCAACGAGAAAACACCTCGACTCTGGATGGACTGAAGATTATCTGGGAAGAGGCCTGGGTTCATCTTCGGCCCTCTAACACCGAGCCTATCATGCGGATCATAGCAGAGGCCAGATCGCCTGAAAAAGCCAGACAGCTTCTGGAAAGATTTAAAGGCGAAATAGAACAAATCCTAAAACAGATGAGCTAAAAAGTTAATGACCAGCCACAATCAGCCTGCCCGCAAGCTCAGGAAACTCGAGGAACCAGCAAAAAAGGCCAAATCTTCGCCGGCTCCGACCAGGGCGATATCAATATATGGATAAATGTTTATTTAGCGATGGTCCAGTCGAGATTATTTGAGGGCAAAACAGTAACTTTAAAATTAAAATGATAGTTTATAAAATAACATCTGTTACTATTGTTACTATCCTTTTTTAAGGAGCCAGTATGAAAAAGACGGGACAATTTGATTGGGTTTTGATTGCTCTTAGCTTTGCTTTTTTGTTTTCAGCTGTGGCTGCTGCCCAGCCCTATAGTGGAATAGAACCTCAGAGCCGCTCCGCTTTTAGTTTCTTGCCGGAAACAATTATTAATCTGACTGATTGGTTTATCCAGTCTTCAGCCAGAATAAAGC
>ENA-UOWE01000722-UOWE01000722.1-activated-sludge-metagenome-genome-assembly--contig:-NODE-722-length-45220-cov-53.545400_pt1 | contig 45220 bp, 39 predicted proteins | sample MGYA00249841_ERZ761562 | MGnify/ENA primary metagenome ERZ761562 (study PRJEB28883, sample SAMN05720200) | activated sludge metagenome | isolation source: Anaerobic digester | place: Japan...
GGTCGTCATCCGCTGGGTGGCCAGCGACGAGTGCCAGACCGAGGCCGGCGCTCAGCGGGCCCTGGGCGGCGTCGACGCGATCCTCGTGCCCGGTGGGTTCGGCGTGCGCGGCATCGAGGGGAAGCTCGGCGCCCTGCGCTGGGCACGGGAGCGTCAGGTCCCCACCCTCGGCATCTGCTTGGGGCTGCAGTGCATGGTCATCGAATACGCCCGCACCGTGTTGGGCATCGCCGACGCCTCCTCCAGCGAGTTCGACCCGCAGACGACCCACCCCGTCGTTGCGACGATGGCTGAGCAACTGGCCTTCGTCGAAGGCGCCGGAGACCTCGGCGGCACGATGAGGCTGGGCCGGTATGCCGCCCGCCTCACCCCGGGGAGTGTCGTCGCCACGGCATACGGCACCACCGAGGTGAGCGAACGCCACCGGCACCGCTACGAGGTCAACAACTCCTATCGGGAGCAACTCGAAGGCGCCGGCCTGGTGTTCTCCGGGCTGTCCCCGGACGGGTCGCTGGTTGAGTTCGTCGAGTTGCCGGCCGACGTGCACCCCTACTTCGTCGCCACCCAGGCGCACCCGGAGTTCCTCTCGCGCCCCAACCGCGCCCACCCGCTCTTCGCCGGGTTGGTCGGTGCGGCCCTGGATCGCCAGCGCGCGCAACGCCTCGTCGAGGTCGAGCGCACCACCCGACCCGAGTCACAGACCGCCGCGGTCGGCTGAGGTGGCCTTCGACGCGCCGATCGGCACTGCCGCGCTGTTGCGGGACGAGATCGCGCCGAAGCCCGTCGTGGCGAGCGACGTCGTCTGGCAGGGGCTGGTCTTCGACGTCCGCCGGGATCGGGTCGACCTTGGCGCCGAGGTTGTCACCCGCGACTACGCCGACCACCCCGGCGCCGTGCTCATCCTCGCGCTGCGCGAGATCGACGGGGTCGACCACATCGTCATGATTCGGCAGTACCGCCACGCCTGCGGTTCCTACCTCTGGGAGCTGCCGGCCGGCCTGCTCGACATCCCCGGGGAGCCGCCGCGCGACGCCGCCGAACGCGAGCTGCGCGAGGAGGTCGACCTGGTCGCGGGCCGGTGGGACCTGCTCATCGACGCCTACGCCTCGGCGGGAGTCTTCCCCGAGGCCTACCGCGTGTTCCTCGCCCGTGACCTCGCTCCCGCTCCGGGCGAACCGCACGCGCGCACCGGCGAGGAGGCCGACCTCACCGTCCGCTGGGTCAGCCTCGACGATGCGTATGCCGCGGCGCTGGCTGGGCAGCTGCACAACCCCGGCGCGCTGCTGGGCATCCTCGCCGCGTGGGGAGCCCGGGCCCAGGGCTGGAGCACCCTGCGACCGGACGATGCCCCGTGGCCGGAGCACCCGGCATACCGGGATGGTCACCGCACCGGCCCGCAGGCGGGTTGAGCAGCGGCTCGGGGAGTCTGAGTAGCTCAGAGTCTGAGTAGCCCGCGTCTGATCTGAGTCGCCCGGAGTCTAAGTAGCACGTACTCAGGCGCCCGAGGCGCGGACGCTTTACGGTCATGGCTGACGCGTGCGAGACCGATCGCGCGAACAGGTTGTGACAGGGGGAGCCGATGACGGGCTCGATGACGTGGGACGAGGGCGGTGCCGGCGAGGCGAGCGGCCAGGTGGCGTCCATGGCCGATGCCGTGCAGGCCCAATCGAGGCGTCTCGCGGGGATCACCGTGAACCAAGGCGACGCGACGGGGATGATCCGCGAACTCCTGCACACCTGGGCCACGGAACTGGACCTGCGGGGTGAGGCCCTGGACGTCTGGGCCACAGCCGTCAGGGCGCAGACCGAGACGGTGGCTCGGACCGATCACAGAATGCGGTTGGCGTGACGACCTCGACCGATGAGGCCCTGCACCTGGCCCGAGTCGGCGATGCGTTGGTCGATGCCCATGTCGACGTGACGGCTCTTCGCCAGATCGCCTGGGCTGCTGAGTTGGCCGGGCTACGGGCCGTCCTCGCACTAGGTCCGGGGCTGTTGACCGACCCGCGGGCCGGCGCGGTCCTCGTGGACGCCCTCCAACCGCTCGCGGTCGATTTGGCCGACGGACAACCGCAGTCGCCGGATCTCACCCATCGGGTTCGGCGGTTCTTCGCCGACCTCGTCATGGTGGTGGGGGCCCTGACGCACGAGGACCCGGCGTGAGCGGGGAGTGGCAGGTCACCCACCTGCTCAACGAGTCTCGGAGTTTTCTTCGGACCCTGGGTCACGTGGCAATCGCCCTCGTGTGGCCACCGTCGCTCATTGCCGACATCGAGCGTTTCCGGCGCACGATCTCGTACCCGCCCCCAGGCGACCCCGCCACCATCGAGGGCATGGCGACGTCGCTGGACACGGCTGGGCGAGCGGTGGACGAGGTCCGAGCCGACCTGGACCGGCGCCGCGTCGGGCTGCCGGCGATCGTCGTGGGAGTAGCGGCCGGGACCGCTACCCAGGCTGCCGCCGCGTTGTCATCGGGCCTGAGTCACGAGGTGACTGGGCTGGCTCTCTCGGCGCGCGCCCTGCGACGGTATGCCGCGAGCCTGCAGGACGCGATCACGGAGCACGGCCGCGTCGATGACCACTTCGACGACGCCGTGGCCCACCTGCGTCGATGTGCCGACCTCACTGTCGAGGCGTTTGGCGTCGACACCGGCGTGCCGGACGTGCCGGCGGTCGTCCGGGAGGTGAGCCGCGCCCTGGCCGACGCTCGAGAAGGTGTGCGGACTGCGATGCGGGCCTATGAGCAGGCGGAGACCGCTTTGCAGGCCCTCCAGCGCGAGGGCTCCGACGGGCGTGGCTGGGCGGTGCTGGCCAGTGCCCCTCGCGTGCCGGGCTTCACCGTCCTGGACGTCGCGGTCATGGTCGACCAATGGCGTACCTCAGACCCCGACAATCGCCTGCTCAACCCTGACCAGTGGCAGCGTGTGGGCGCCATGCTGGCCGCCCTGACACCGGCCCAACGGGCCGCCCTCGACGAGTTGTTGGCCGCGGCCGGGTCATCGACGCAACGCGCCGTGCTGCTGTCGACCCTGGCCGCCGGAGCCGATATGGAGCAACTGCGCTTCATGGCTGACGCGGTCCGTTCCATGAGCGACGAGGACATCGCCCGAATGATGTCGCTCAACACCGACAACCTGACCAGTGGCGCGACCTACGGCCTCGATCGCGTCATCCAGGACCCCACGACCGGCAACACGTGTGCGTCGACGAGCCTGCTCGCTCTGCTGGCCCGGTCCGATCCGATGCTGGCCCTGTGGCTGACGTCCGGCCAACGGCCCCCAGGGTGGGACCCGGCCTACCTCCAGCACCTCACCGAGGCGCAGTGGAACGGTGCGACGTTCCTCGAACGATTCATTGCCGCCCAGCATTCGGTGTTGACGACCACCGACAGCGATCTGGGCACGTGGCCCGAAGCACTCGGCACGCCGCCGTGGGGCGCAGCCGCACTGGCCACCCTGGGCTCGCCCACGGCATACGAATCGGTGTTGTACGACGACCAGGACCCGGCGCTGGTCCGCAAGCTCATGAGCCGCGCAGGGGAGGCGGCGAACAACGGCACCCCGGTGCCGTTCTACGTCGGCGACGACTACACCCCTCGACACGTCATGCTCATCACCGGCTATGCCGATGGCTACTACACCGTCTACGAACCCGGCTCGGGCTCGATCACCCGGGTCCCTGAAAGTGTCATGTTGGGCACGGGCACCCCGGGTGCGTTCGGAGGCTGGTCGCACATCGACTACCTCGTGTTGCCGGTGACCTGAGGCTCGGGTCCGGAGTTATCGAGGGGGGCCGTCGACCAGCGGGGGAAAGGCTGAGCCCTCGGAAGCGTTCGCCGACGGCAAGGTGGCCTGATCGGCGCAGGTCGAGGTCAGCCCACCTGCAGGGAGCCCGCTCGGTGGCGCGAAGACGTTCGGCTCGTCCAGGTGGAAGGGCAGTCGCGCCTGCTGGATCATCTCCACCCGTGGAAAGGACAGGTCGGCGGAGCCGTAGTTCCGGGAGACGGCTGCACTGAGCTGGAGCAGCGCCCAGACCTTCGGGTCGCTCGCCATCGGGCGCCGGGCCTCGACCAGCCAGGACCGATGCAGGCTGGTGCCCACCGAGGTGATGACCTCACAGTTGGCGGAGGTCACGACCCACCCCCGGCGCCGCAGGTCCTCGAGCGTGCTGCGCAGGGCAGCGACGGCGCTGCCCTCGTCGGCGGCAAGTACCTGCTTGGCCGTCAGGCCTTCCAGTGAGCCCGCCGGGTGGGCCGGTACGAGGGTTCCTCTCACAGTGATCGACGGGCGCCGATAGCGCAGGTTGACGCTGCCCACCCCGCCACCCCCGTAGCTCACCTCGGTGGAGGCCAAGCCCGGATCCGCGGCCAGCAGCGCATCGACGCGGGCTCGGTCCACCGCGTCGGACTCGATCGGGGGCGCCGGACACGCACCCGCGGTGAGCAGCAACCCGACGGCCGCGACAGTCACCGGGGCGGCCCGTCGCCAGCCCCGCAAGCCCTGCACCCCTGTACGCATGTGGCTCTCCTGGTGACACCGAACCGCGGCCACCCACAGCAAACCACACTCGGGCCCGCCACCAACTCGGGCGAACAACTCGGTCGAGCAGGTATGCCGAGCCCGCCTAGGATTGACCGGTCACCACTGCGCCGTCCCCGGCGCGGTCCGTCGGCTGGCCGCAACGGCGAGCGGGCGGCATACCTGCGCAACCATCCGAACAACCCGAGAAGGACACCTACCGTGCTTCGCACCCATGAGGCCGGCACCCTGCGTGCCGACCACTCCGGCCAAACCGTCACCCTCGCGGGCTGGGTGGCCAAGCGGCGCGATCACGGCGGCGTGGCGTTCCTCGACCTGCGGGACGCGTCCGGCGTCGTCCAGGTGGTCGCCCGCGACGAGGTCCTCGACGACGGAGGCGGGCACGACCTGCGCAACGAGTACTGCGTGCAGATCACCGGTGAGGTGCGGCTGCGCCCCGAGGGCAACGCCAACGCCGACCTGCCCACGGGGGCAGTCGAGGTCGTCGCGTCCACCCTCGAGGTGCTCAACGCGGCCGCGCCGCTGCCGTTCCAGATCGACGAGCGCGTCACCGTGGGGGAGGAGGCCCGGCTGAAGTACCGCTACCTCGACCTGCGCCGACCTGGGCCCGGTGCGGCAATCCGGTTGCGCTCCAAGGTCAACGCTGCCGCCCGCGAGGTGCTTGCCGGCCACGACTTCGTCGAGATCGAGACCCCGACGATGACCCGCTCGACCCCCGAGGGCGCGCGGGACTTCATCGTCCCCGCCCGGCTGGCCCCGGGGTCCTGGTATGCCCTCCCGCAGAGCCCGCAGCTGTTCAAGCAGTTGCTCATGGTCGCCGGCATGGAGCGCTACTACCAGATCGCCCGTTGTTACCGGGACGAGGACTTCCGCGCCGACCGGCAGCCGGAGTTCACCCAGCTCGACATCGAGATGAGCTTCGTCGAGCAGGACGACATCCTCGCGCTTGGTGAGGAGATCGCCGTCGCGCTGTGGAAGCTCATCGGCGTCGACATCCCGACCCCGCTGCCGCGGCTCACCTACGCCGAGGCAATGGCTCGGTTCGGGACCGACAAGCCCGACACCCGCTTCGGACAGGAACTCGTGGACTGCACGGCATACTTCGCCGACACCGCGTTCCGCGTCTTCCAGGCCGACTACGTCGGAGCTGTCGTCATGCCCGGCGGCGCGAGCCAGCCGCGCAAGACCCTCGACGCCTGGCAGGAGTTCGCTAAGCAGCGCGGCGCTCGCGGCCTGGCCTACGTCCTGGTCCAGGAGGACGGCGAGCTCGGTGGCCCAGTGGCCAAGAACCTCTCCGACGCCGAGCGAGCCGGTCTGGCTGCCCACGTCGGTGCGGCCCCCGGCGACTGCGTGTTCTTCGCGGCCGGCGTCACCAAGGCGTCTCGGGCCCTGCTCGGCGCGGTCCGGCTCGAGATCGCCAAGCGCAGCGGGCTCATCGCCGAGGGCTCGTGGAGCCACCTGTGGGTCCTGGACGCGCCGTTGTTCGAGCCGGCCGGTGACGCGGTCGCCGCCGGTGATGTCGCCGTCGGCTCAGGCGCCTGGACCGCGGTCCACCACGCCTTCACCTCGCCCAAGCGGGAGTTCATCGACACCTTCGACTCCGACCCCGGCTCGGCGCTCGCGTATGCCTACGACATGGTGTGCAACGGCAACGAGATCGGCGGCGGCTCGATCCGTATCCACCGTCGCGACATCCAGGAGCGGGTCTTCGCCGTCATGGGCCTGTCGGAGGAGGAGGCGCGCGAGAAGTTCCACTTCCTGCTGGACGCCTTCGCCTTCGGCGCCCCGCCGCACGGCGGCATCGCCTTCGGCTGGGACCGCATCTGCGCGCTGCTGTCGGGCGCCGAGTCGATCCGCGACGTCATCGCCTTCCCGAAGTCCGGTGGCGGCTACGACCCGCTGACCGGCGCTCCGGCGCCGATCACGCCGCAGCAGCGCAAGGAGGCAGGCGTCGACTCCAAGCCGGTGCCGCCCACCGCCTGACGGTCATTCCTGTATGCCGTGTCGCGCGTGCCAGCGCGCCAACGGTGCCGGAGCCCACCAGTTCCGCTCGCCGAGCAACTCCATCGTGGCCGGGACCAGCAGCATGCGCACCAGGGTGGCGTCGAGCAGAACGGCGACAGTGAGGGCGACGCCCATCTCCTTGATGATGAGCATCTTGCCGGCGATGAAGCCAGCGAACACGATGACGACCAGGGCCGCCGCCGAGGTGACGATCCGGCCGGAGCGCTGCAAGCCGAGCTCGACCGCACGGTTGTTCTCGACGCCCGCCTGGTGCAGCTCGGCGATCCGCGAGATGAGGAACAGCTCGTAGTCCATCGAGAGCCCGAAGCCGAACGCGATGACCAGCGGCGGGATGATCGACTCGATGGCGCTCACGGAGGTGAAGCCCAGAGCCGACGCCAGGTGCCCGTCCTGGAAGATCCAGGTGAGCGCCCCCAGCGAGGCACCGAGGGACACGACGTTGAGGGCCAGCGCCTTGACCGGGATGACGACCGACCCGGTCATGAGGAACAGCAACACGAAGGTCGCAAACACCACGAGCAGGCCGGCATACGGCGCGCCCGCGGCGATCGATCCGGTGAGGTCCAGCAGGGCCGCGGCTTGACCGGTCACCCAGATGGGGACGGCCGGTCGGTTCGCCCGCAGCGTCTCGACGAGGGCTCGTGAGCCTTCGTCGAGGGGCGCAGCGCCAGTGTGGACGGCGACCGCGGCATACCCGTCGCCCAGGTCACGCGCCTGCGCCTGGGTCACGCCGGGGAGTCGGGCAACGGTGCCCTGGGCCCAGTCCTGCGCTTGCTGGAGGCTGCCGTTGACGACGACGGTCGCCGTCGGTGCCCGCAGCGCAGGGAAGTCGCGGTCGAGCCGCTCGTAGAAGTCCCGCTGCGGCGAGCCGACCGGGACGAGCTCGACGCCCGACGAGGTGAGTCGCATCGACAGGGCCGGCACGGCCATCGCCAGCAGGAGCGCGCTCGTGGCGATCATGACCACCCAGGGGCGGCGATGAACGGCCGCGGCCAGGCGGGAGAAGACCCCTTCGTCCGGCGCGGTCTCGGTCCCGCGCGCCAGCAGGCGCCGCGCTCCGAGGGTGCACAAGGCCGGCATCATCGAGACCCCGACCAGCATCGCGACGAGGACGACCGACATCCCCGCAGCGCCGATGGCCCGGATCGTCGGCGACCGAAAAACCATGAGACCGGCCAGGGAGATCGCCACGGTGACGCCGGAGAAGAGCACGGTCCGCCCTGCGGTCGCCGTAGTTCTGGCCATCGCCAGCCGGATCTGCTCGTGGGTGAGGTCTGCGGCTGGCCGCCCCTCGGCCAGGGCGCGCAACTCTTCGCGGGCTCGCGAGACGAACAGCAGCCCGTAGTCGATCGACAGGGCCAGGCCGAGCAGGGTGACGACGTTGACGGTCGCGGCGTCCAGGTCCATGACAGTGCTGAAGCCGTACAGCGCGGCCAGGGCGCCGCCGATGGAGACGACCGCACCGATGATCGGCATCCCGGCGGCGACGAACCCGCCGAAGACCACGACCATGAGCGCGAAGGACAGGGGCAGAGCGATTCCCTCACCGAGGCGCAGATCGGCCTCCATCTGGCCGACGATCTCGTCGCCGAGGGCCGCCCCGCTTCCGATCGCGATGCTCGCCCCTGGGAGCGTGCCCCCCATCCGGGTGTATGCCGCCCGCACCGCGACCTCGGCACGATCCTGCGCCGCGCCCTCCAGGCCGGCCTCCAGGCGCGTGACCATGAGGAAGGCCTTGGGCGGGGTCGACCCGGCTGTGACAAAAGCCGCGGCGCGCGGGTCGGCGGTCCCGGCGGGGAACTCGAACGGGCTGGCGACGTCGGCGACTCCGTCGATGGCCGCGATGTCGGCCGTGGCGGCCGCAGCGGCAGTCGCAACGGCCGGGCTGACCAGGTCGACGCCGTCAACGGTGAGCAGGATCGCGGGTCGGTCGGGCTCGGCGGCGGCCAGCAGGTCACGGCCGGTCGTCGCTTCACCGGGCGCCGTGGGCTCCCCGGTGGACAGCTTGCTGAACAGGGACGGACCACCCACGCCGGCGGCTGCCACGAGGAAGGCGGCGACAGCCAGGACCGCCCAGGTGAGCACCACGCGCCACGGATGGTCAGCGGTCGAGGCTCCCCAGCGCGACAGCCCCGGTTGCCGCTGGGTGCGATGACTACCGGCGGGGCGCGGCGGGGCGGACCCCGGGGCCTGCGCGGTGTGCCGTCCCCTCCGAGTAGACGAACGCCGGTCGGTCACAGCGATAGCCTCTCATCGGACGAGAGCGGACCTGAAGGGAATTCTGTGACGTCAGGTGACCTGTTCGGGGCCGGTGCCGGGACCGGGGCGGACGCGGCATACCCGGCGCTGGACCTTCCCCTCGCGGTCCGGATGCGACCCCGCAGTCTCGCGGAGGTGCGCGGCCAGGAGGCGGTGCTGCGGGTGGGCAGCCCCCTACGGCGGCTCGTGGAGGGGTCGAGCGGGCCGGCCGGCCCGCTCTCGGCGATTCTCTGGGGGCCGCCGGGCACCGGCAAGACGACCCTGGCCCACCTGGTCGCGGGGGCGTCGGGGCGGCGGTTCGTTGAGTTGTCCGCGGTCACTGCCGGGGTGAAGGACGTGCGTGAGGTGATGGCCGCGGCCACCCGAGAGCGCGACCTCTACGGACGGCATACCGTGCTGTTCCTCGACGAGATCCACCGCTTCACCAAGGCCCAGCAGGACGCCCTGCTGCCTGGCGTCGAGAACCGCACGGTCATCCTCGTCGCCGCGACGACCGAGAACCCGAGCTTCGCAGTCGTCGCGCCGCTGCTGTCGCGCTCGGTCATCGTCGCGCTTGTCCCGCTGTCCGACGACGATGTGGCGGCCGTCGTCGGCGCGGCTCTCGACGACGCCAGAGGGCTGGACGGGGCCTTCACCCTCGATCCCGACGCCACCGCACACCTCGTCCGGATGGCCGGCGGCGACGCGCGGCGTTCGCTGACCGCGCTGGAGGCCGCGGCCGGCGTGGCCGGAGACCAGGTGCCGCTCGGTGCGGCCGAGCCGACGCGCGATACGCCCACGGCCATCACCCTCGCCCACGTCGAGCGGGCCATGGCCCAGGCGGCGGTGCGCTACGACCGCGCAGGCGATCAGCACTATGACGTCGCGTCGGCGCTCATCAAGTCGATGCGGGGGTCGGACGTCGACGCAGCCCTGCACTACCTGGCCCGGATGCTGGAGGCGGGGGAGGACCCGCGGTTCGTCGCACGACGGATCGTTATCGCTGCGAGCGAAGACGTGGGGATGGCCGATCCGACGGCCCTGCAGACTGCGGTCGCGGCGATGCATGCCGTGGCGCAGATCGGGATGCCGGAGGCGCGGATCGTCCTGGCCCAGGCCGTCGTGCACGTCACCTTGGCCCCGAAGTCGAACGCGGCATACCTCGGCATCGACGCGGCCATCGCCGACGTGCGGGCCGGGCGCGGCGGTCCCGTGCCGTTGCACCTGCGGGGGAGCGGGTATGCCGGTTCCGCCCGGGTCGCGGCGTCGGCCGCGGCCGCCGGGGCCGGCCCCGCGGACGCCGTCTACCGGTATGCGCACGACGCTCCGGAGGGGGTGGCGACCCAGCAGTACCTCCCGGACGACCTGTCCGGACGGGTCGATTACTACCGCCCGACCGGCCGCGGATTCGAGGAGCGACTGGCCACTCGATGGACCTGGCTCAAGGGCCTGCTGCGGGGATGACCGGCTGCCATCCCGAGGGGTGGTTTCGCTGTCCAACTGGTGAGATCTTCGGTCGTGTCGTGCGTGGACAACCGTCTTCGGTCGGGGAGAACTGGTGGGTAACGATTTGTTATCGCTGACGCGCAGCGTCGTGCCCCGTGGTGGTTTTGTGTGACATGGTGTCGCGGTAGTAGCCACAACGGTGGCGACTGGCAGCGACCTGTGGGGGGTGCGCGCCAGGGACCGTTGGCCAACCCGCACGATCGACGACCGAAGGAAGCGAGCGCTCGCCTTGACGATGGGTTCGACGACCGAAGTAGCGGACGATTCGGCCGCTCGGGCGACCGCCGCGGCAGCGACCGACAGGCGCTCAGGCCGGTCGCCGTCGCAGATCGCCTGGGATCGGCTCAAGCGGGACAAGGTCGCCATCACCTCGTTGGTGATCGTCATCTTCTTCATCCTGGTCGCGATCTTCGCGCCCCTGCTGGTGGCGTTGGAGGGCGAAGAGCTCAACAAGTACCACCCGGAGCTCATCTCGGCCCTCAACACCTATCCCATCATCGGCGCCAACCCGCAGCACTGGTTCGGCGTCGAGCCGCGCACTGGGCGTGACCTGTTCGCGGTGTGGGCCTTCGGGGCTCGCCCCTCGTTGATCATCGGGTTCGTCGCCGCGACCTTCTCGACCATTCTCGGCATCATCATGGGTCTGGCCGCCGGCTACCTCGGCGGCAAGGTCGACAAGGTGATCACGTGGATCATCGACCTGCTGCTCAGCCTGCCGTTCCTGCTCATGGTGCTGGCACTGGTCCCGATCATCCAGAAGCGGTTCGCTGCCCCCGGTGAGATCCTCACCGCCGAGGAGACCTCGAGCATCCGTTTCGTCGTGCTCATCGGCATCCTCGTGTTCTTCGGCTGGATCGGCCTGGCCCGCCTCATCCGCGGTGAAGTCCTGTCGCTGCGCGAACGCGAGTTCGTCCAGGCCGCCAAGGTCATCGGGGTGCCTACTCGCGCGATCCTCTTCCGCGAGATCCTGCCCAACCTGGTGGGCCCGATCATCGTTTCGGCGTCCATCGCCGTGCCGGCCTACATCACGGCCGAGGCCACCTTGTCCTATCTCGGTGCCGGGCTCGTCGAGCCGACACCGTCGTGGGGCCGCACGGTCTCCAACGCGCAGAACGCCTATGCGCGCTACCCCTTGTTCCTGTGGCCACCGGTCCTGTCCATCGCCCTGCTCGTCCTCGCCCTGTCCCTGCTCGGCGAAGCGATCCGCGATGCGTTCGACCCCAACACCCGTCGGTAGCGTCAACCACGCTGCTGTCGAACCAGCCTTGAGGAACCTCTCGAGGCATCCCATCAAAGGAGAAAACACATGCGCTGGACTCACGTCCTGGCCGTGGGGGCGGTCGCGTCCTTGGGCCTGACGGCGGCCTGCTCCGCCCCCGCGTCGACCCCTGGGGCGACGACGGGTGCGACCGCGTCGCAGACGGCCGATTCCAAGGCTGCCGCCGCGATCGACCCGACGGCCAAGGGGCCCGCCCCGGAGGTTGCCGGAGCCAAGAAGGGTGGCACGCTCACCGTTTCGTACTCCACCGCTCCGGCGGACATGGACCCGAGCGCCCAGTTCTACCAGGACTCCGGGGCGATCATGACCCGGCTGACCCAGCGCTCGCTGACGTCCTTCGTCAACCGCAATGGCAAGCAGGTCCTCGTTCCGGACCTCGCCACCGACCTCGGCCAGGTGTCCGCTGACGGCCTCACCTGGACCTTCACGCTCAAGGACGGCATCAAGTACTCCGACGGCTCTGCGGTCGTTGCCGACGACATCGCGTATGCCGTGAAGCGGTCCTTCGCGTTCACCGACACGGGCCCGACCTACCAGGTCGACTTCCTCAAGGACGGTGCCAAGTACGAAGGTCCCTGGGACAACCCGGAGACTGAGAACCCCTTCGGTGACACGTTCGCCGGCGTCGAGGCCCAGGGCAACAAGGTCATCTTCCACCTCGAGAAGCGCTGGGAGACCCTGCCCTACTTCGCCACCTTCACCCAGGTCTCGCCGATCCCCAAGGCCAAGGAGACCAAGAACCGCGACTACGGCAACACCGCCCTGTCGACCGGTCCCTACATGATCAAGTCGTTCACCCAGGGCACCGAGCTCACCCTCGTGCGCAACCCCAACTGGGACGCGAAGACCGACCCGGCGCGTACGGCCTACGTCGACAGCTACGCGTTCAAGTTCGGCCAGGACTCCATCAAGGTGCAGCAGGGCATCCTCGCCAGCAATGGCCCGGACGCGACGACCCTCAACTGGGACGGCATCGACGCGTCGCTGGCCGACCAGGTCACCGGCGCCAAGTCCAGCCAGTTCATCAACGGCCAGTCCTCGTGTGTCGTCGCGGTCAACATGGACAGCCGCAAGATCCCGCTCGAGGTTCGCAAGGCCATCGCTGTGGCCTACCCCTTCGACGACATCAACAAGGCTGCCGGCGCCACACCGCTGTCGCAGACGCCCGCCAGCACGCTCATCCCGCCGCAGATCCCGGGCTGGTTGGACTACAAGCTCCCCGGTCTGACCGGCACGGGCAATGGTGACCCGGTGAAGGCCAAGGAGATGCTCAAGGCTGCCGGCAAGGAGGGCTTCGAGCTGGTGTACTACTACACCAACGACGACCCGAGCAACGTGGCCCAGCAGGTCAACCAGGTTCGCAAGACCAAGCTGCAAGAGGCCGGCTTCACGGTGAAGGACCTCGGCGTCCCGAACAAGGAGCGTCGTACCCTCATCGCCAAGCTCGATGGCCCGCACAACATGCTCCAGTCCCCTGGTGGATGGTGCTTCGACTGGCCGTCGGCTGACTCGATCTTCCCGCCCATGGTGTCCTCCACGCAGATCAAGGGTGGCGGCACTAACTGGGGCAACCTGTCCGACGCGAAGATCGACGCCGAGATGGAGCGCATTCTCAAGCTGTCGATCGCCGACCAGGGCCCGGAGTGGGGCAAGTTCGACAAGTGGCTCATGGAGACCTACCTGCCGGCGATCCCGTACTACTACGACCGCTCGAACCTCCTGTTCGGCACCAAGGTCAAGAACGTCATCAACGACCCCAACCACGGCATGCCGGTCCTGGACGCCATCTGGGTGGAGCAGTGAGCTGAGCGCAATGCTCAGTGACTGATAGCAACCCGTGTGTGCGGGGCGTGGGGACCACCCCACGCCCCGCACACCGCCCATCCACTCGTGCGAGGTCCACGTGCTGATCTACATCGCTCGGCGTGCCCTGATGGCCGTGAGCGTCCTCCTCGTCGTACTCGTCGCCACGTTCCTGCTGTTCTTCGCCGGTCCCTCGGACCCGGCGCAGGCGATGTGTGGCGAGTTGCGTTGCACCCCGCAGCGACTGGAGGACATCCGACGAAGCCTCGGAACCGACCGCCCGGTCGCCGAGCAGTTCACCGAGTACTTCAAGGGCCTGGCTGTCGGCCGCGAGATCTATGTGTCCGGGGCACCGAGGACGTGTTCGGCGCCGTGCTTGGGCTTCTCGTTCCGCACCGGTATCGAAGTCAAAGAGGCCCTCGCCACCAGGTTCCCCAACACGGCAATGCTCGCGTTGATGACGATGGCCATCTTCCTCACCGTGGGGATCAGCACTGGCGTTCTCGCCGCTCGACGACGAGGCACCGCGTTGGACCGCGGGGTGGTCGGGTTCAGCCAGGTTTTCGGCTCGATCCCTTCCTACATCCTCGGTCTGTTGTTCGCCCTCTACACCACCGTGCTCTACCCGATCCTGCCGCGCTACGCCAACCGGTCCGACGGCCTGGGCCCGTGGTTCGTCGGCCTGATCGCCCCGGCGATCATCCTCGGCCTCATCTATGCCACCGGCTACGTCCGCTACGCCAGGGCCTCGATGGTGGACACCCTCAACCAGGACTACGTCCGCACGGCCCGGTCGAAGGGCATCAGCGAGCAGAAGGTCGTCTATCGACACGCCTTGCGTGCTGCGCTCAGCCCCGTCGTGACGATCCTCGGCCTGGACATGGCCGGCCTGCTGTCCGGGACGCTCGTCACCGAGCACATCTTCGGCGTGGATGGCATCGGCAAGTTCGCTATCGAGTCGCTGCGCAATGACGACCTGCCCATCATCATGGGCACCGTCCTCATCGGCTGCGTGCTCGTCGTCGTCATGAACCTCATCGTCGACATCGCCTACTCCTTCCTCGACCCGCGTGTGAGGCTTTCGTGAGCGCTCAGCCCGTGCCCCCGCAGGATTCAGCGGCACACGACGTCGCCGCCGCGTCCGCCCCCGAGCGCAACGTCGTGACCGAGGCACCCGCCGGTGAGGTGGTCCTGAAGATCACCGACCTCTGCGTGCGCTTCCCCTCCGACGAAGGCCCGGTCAACGCCGTCCAGGACCTCACCTACGAGGCTCGGCTGGGGCGCACCCTGGCAATCGTCGGCGAGTCAGGCTCCGGCAAGTCGGTCTCGTCGATGGCGGTCCTTGGCCTGCACAACCCCAAGCGCAGCACGATCACCGGCAGCATCCTGCTCGACGGCAACGAGATCGTCGGTGCCGACGAGTCGTTGCTGCGGCGGCTGCGCAGCAACACCGCGGCCATGATCTTCCAGGACCCGCTCTCGGCTCTGCACCCGTTCTACAAGGTCGGCAGCCAGATCGCCGAGGCCTACCTCGCGCACAACAGCGTCTCCAAGGACATCGCCGCCAAGCGCGCCGTCGAGATGCTCGAGTTGGTGGGCATCCCCAACCCGGCCCGGCGGGCCAAGCAGTATCCGCACGAGTTCTCCGGCGGGATGCGCCAGCGGGCGATGATCGCCCTCGGCTTGGTCAACAACCCCAAGTTGCTCATCGCTGACGAGCCCACGACTGCCCTCGACGTCACCGTTCAGGCCCAGATCCTCGACCTGGTCAAGGACCTCCAGCGCGAGTTCGGGTCGGCGGTCATCCTCATCACCCACGACCTCGGCGTCGTGGCCGAGGTGTCCGATGACATCCTCGTCATGTATGCCGGTCGCGCCGTCGAGCGTGGCCTGGCCAAGGAGGTGCTGGCCCGCCCCCAGCACCCCTACACCCACGCGCTCCTGCAGAGCCTGCCGTCGGCCTCCGAGGACAGCGACCAACTGCAGACCATCAAGGGCAGCCCGCCCAGCCTGGTGCACCTTCCGTCCGGGTGTTCGTTCCACCCGCGGTGCATGGTGAAAGACCGAGTGCCCGGCGACCCCTGCGCGACGCTCCTGCCGGAGCTGCGGGTCAGCAGCCCGGGTCGCCAGATCCGCTGCCACCTGACCAATCCGGAGTCCGTGCTCGACCAGGAAGTGGTGTCATGACCGCCAACCCGGGCTCCGCGTCGGCGCCGCTCCTCGAGGTCGAACACCTCGTCAAGTACTTCGCAGTCCGTGAGGTGCAAGGCCTGACGATGGTCCGTAACACCGTCAAGGCCGTCGACGACGTCACCTTCACCCTCGCTCAGGGCGAGACTCTCGGGCTGGTCGGGGAGTCGGGCTGCGGGAAGTCCACCGTCTCCCGCTGCCTCACCCGGCTGGAGACGCCGACCTCCGGCGCGATCCGTTACAAGGGCCGAGACATCGCCACGCTCCCCGAGAAGCAGCTGCGTCCGCTTCGCCGCGAGATCCAGATGATCTTCCAGGACCCCTACAGCTCGCTCAACCCCCGCCAGACGGTCGGCGCGATCCTCAGCACGCCGCTGCGGGTCCACGGCCTGGCCAAGGGGAAGGAGAAGGCTCGCTCGCAGGAACTCCTCGAGTTGGTCGGCCTCAACCCCGAGCACATCAACCGCTACCCGTCGGAGTTCTCCGGTGGCCAGCGCCAGCGGATTGGCATCGCCCGCGCGCTGGCGGTCGAGCCCAAGCTCATCATCGCCGACGAGCCCGTCTCGGCTCTGGACGTGTCGGTGCAGGCCCAGGTGATGAACCTGTTGTCCCGGCTGCGCTCCGAGCTCGGGTTGTCGTTCATCTTCATCGCCCACGACCTCGGGGTCATCCGGCACTTCTGTGACCGGGTCGCGGTGATGTACCTCGGCAAGATCGTCGAGTTGGGCAACAAGCAACACATCTACGGCACCCCGCAGCACCCCTACACGCAGGCGCTGCTCTCTGCCGCCCCCGACATCAACGTCGTGCGCGGCATACCCCCCAAGGAGCGGATCCGGCTGGTCGGTGACCCGCCGAGCCCGATCAGTCCGCCCAGTGGTTGCCGGTTCCGCACGCGCTGCTGGAAGGCGCAGGAGATCTGTGCCACCCAGGAGCCGCCGTTGGAGGACAAGCCCGGCGGGGGCGACGACGACGTGCCCGGCACAGGCGACGAGCACGTCATCGCCTGTCACTTCCCGGAGATCAAGAGCACCCTGGTCGCCGAGGTCACGCGCTGAGCCGCCCGCCGGCCGCGCGTCAACCGCGCGCAGCCCGGTATGCCGTTCGGCTAGGGTGAACCGGTGAGTATCGCGCCCGTGACCATCGGCGACATCGCCGGTGTCATTGCCGCGCTCGCCTTCGCCTACCTCGTGTGGCGGTTGGGATCGGTCGTCGGCAAGGCGGGCGAGATCCTCGACGAGACGCGCATCGGGGTCAAAGGGTTGGCCGACGGCAGTGTTCCGCTGCTCGGCGAGGTGACGACGACCGTGTCGACCACCAACGAACAGTTGGCCCGGATCGACGTCGTGACCACCAACATCGCGAGCATGTCCAGCAACGTCAACGCCCTCACCTCGCTGTTCGCCGCCACGCTCGGGAGCCCGCTGGTGAAGGTTGCTGCCTTCAGCTACGGCGTCCGCTCGGCCGTCGGCCAACGCCGCGCGACCACCGCAGCCTCCGGCGGCTCGACCCGCAAAGGCAGGCACGAGCAATGAGCCGCAAACTGCTGGTCCTGGCCACCGGCGCCCTTGTCGGGGTCGGTGCCGTCTACGCCTATCGGCTCCTGGCCGATCGGTATTCCACGGAGGGCGGGCCACCGGACGTCCTCGCTGCGGCCCTCGCCGAGGCCGGAGCCGTGGTGGCTGACATCCGGGCCGGCATGACCGAGCGTGAAGAACAACTGCGCCTGGCCCTGGGGCTGGATTCCCCGCCGTCGGGGACCCGCCTGGACCCGCAGGCCACCCGCGACCTGCTCGACGACCCGGCCGGCTGGCGAGCTCGTCAGGGGTAGCCCGCCCCCAGCCTGACCGCGTGGCCACCCCGACGCTGCCCGCCCCCGAACCACACCTTCACCGCGCCGGTGAGCACCCGGCATACGGTGACCCGAACGCAAGGACCCACCATGGAGACCGCCGAGATCAGGCGCCGATTCCTCGCCTTCTTCGAAGGGCGGGGGCACACGGTCGTCCCGTCCGCCCCGTTGCTCTACGACGACCCGAACTTGCTGTTCGTCAACGCCGGGATGGTGCCGTTCAAGCCCTACTTCCTGGGCCAGGAGACCCCGCCGTTCGACCGCGCCACGAGCGTCCAGAAGTGTGTGCGCACCGGTGACATCGAGGAGGTCGGCAAGACCTCTCGGCACGGCACGTTCTTCCAGATGAACGGCAACTTCTCCTTCGGCGACTACTTCAAGAAGGGCGCGATCAAGGCCGCCTGGGAGTTGCTCACCACCCCGCAGCAGCAGGGGGGCTACGGCCTCGACGGCGACCGGCTCTGGGCGACGGTCTACCTGGACGACGACGAGGCCGCCGACCTGTGGGTCAAGCACACGGGGATCCCGCGCGAGCGGATCGTCAAGCGCGGCATGGCCGACAACTTCTGGTCCATGGGTGTGCCCGGGCCGTGTGGCCCCTGCAGTGAGATCTACTACGACCGCGGGCCCGACTATGGCCGCGAGGGCGGCCCGGCCGTCGACGAGGACCGCTACCTCGAGGTCTGGAACCTCGTGTTCATGCAGAACATCCGGGGCACCGGCGGGGCCAAGGAGGGTTACGAGATCCTCGGTGACCTGCCGGCCAAGAACGTCGACACCGGCATGGGCCTGGAGCGGATGGCCGCGATCCTGCAGGGCGTGGACAACCTCTACGAGATCGACGAGGTCTACCCGGTCCTCGACAAGGCGGCCGAGCTCACCGGCAAGATCTACGGCGCCAACTCTGGCCGCGACGCCGGGCACAGCCACCCCGACGACGTGCGGTTGCGGGTCGTCGCCGACCACGTCCGCTCCAGCCTCATGCTCATCGGTGACGGCGTCACCCCCGGCAACGAGGGCCGCGGCTACGTCCTGCGCCGGATGCTGCGCCGAGCCGTCCGCTCGATGCGGCTGCTTGGCTACGACGACCCGGCGCTGCCGCACCTGCTTCCGGTGAGCATGGAGCGGATGAGCAAGTCCTACCCCGAGCTACGCACCGACTTCGGTCGGATCAGCACGATCGCGTATGCCGAGGAAGAAGCCTTCCGTCGCACCCTCGCCTCGGGCACCACGCTGCTCGACGGCGCGGTCGCCCGGCTCAAGGGCACCGGGGGCGAGGTCCTGACCCTGCCGGGCGACGAGGCCTTCGCGCTGCACGACACCTATGGCTTCCCCATCGACCTCACCCTGGAGATGGCGGCCGAGCAAGGCGTGCAGGTCGACGAGGCCGGCTTCCGCCGGCTGATGAAGGAGCAGCGCGACCGGGCCAAGGCCGACGCCAAGGCCAAGAAGAGCGCCCACGGCGACACCGGGGTCTACCGCGAGGTCGCCGACCGGCTCGGGCGGGGTGTGGAGTTCACCGGCTACGACGAGGTCGTGTCGGAGGCCCGCGTCGCCGGGATCGTCCGCGACGGGCGCAGCGTCGGCCAGGCCATCGCCGGGGAGGACATCGAGCTGGTCCTGGACCGCACCCCGTTCTATGCCGAGGGTGGCGGGCAGTTGGCCGACGGTGGCCGGATCGAGTTGGCCAACGGCGCGATCGTGCAGGTCCGCGACGTGCAGAGCCCGATCACCGGGCTGTCGGTCCACCGCGCGACGATCATCGCCGGCGAGGTCACCGTCGGTGAACAGGCGCAGGCGGAGGTCGACGTCGAGCGGCGCCGCTCGATCTCGCGTGCCCACACGGCGACCCACATGGTTCACAAAGCGATCCGTGAGGCCCTGGGCGACACCGCCACGCAGGCTGGGTCGGAGAACGGACCCGGGCGGTTCCGCTTCGACTTCAATGCTCAACACGCCATCCCCTTGGGGCAGTTGCAGGAGATCGAGGCCCGGGTCAACGCCGTCCTGCTCGATGACCTCCCGGTCTCGGCCGAGGTGATGACCCAGGATCAGGCGCGCGAGATCGGCGCGATGGCCCTGTTCGGCGAGAAGTACGGCAACGCCGTCCGCGTCGTGTCGGTCGGCGACTGGGCCCGCGAGCTGTGCGGTGGCACGCACACCCCTCGAACCAGCCAGTTGGGCGTCGTCAAGCTGCTCGGCGAGGCGTCGATCGGCTCAGGGGTGCGGCGAGTCGAGGCGCTCGTCGGCGCCGACGCCTACTCCTTCCTCGCCCGTGAGCACGCCATCGTCGGCCAACTCACCGAGGCGCTCAAGGCCCGGCCGGAGGAGTTGCCCGAGCGGATCAGCGGCATCCTTGCCAAGCTGCGCGACGCCGAACGCGAGATCGCCGCCGCGCGTCAGCAGCAGGCTCTCGCGGTCGCTCCGGGGCTCGTCTCGTCGGCACGGGAGATCGGGTCGGTCCGACTGGTGACCCATGACGCGGGTGAAGGCATCGCTCCCGACGATCTGCGCTCGCTGGTGCTCGACGTGCGCAGCCGGCTCGGCGATGCCCACGCGACCGTCGTGGCCATGACCGGGTCCATGGGCGGCAAGCCCGTCGTCATCGTCGCGACCAACGCACCGGCTCGCCAGGGCGGAGTCAAGGCCGGGGCGCTGGTCCGCCTGGCCGCCCAGGTGCTCGGCGGTGGCGGTGGCGGCAAGGACGACCTCGCCCAGGGCGGCGGCGTCGACGCCGCCTCCATGGGTGCCTCGCTCGGCGCCGTCGAGGACTCGCTTCGGGCCCAGGGTTAACGGGGTATGCCGTCGCAGGGCCGACGGGTCGGCGTCGACGTCGGGTCCGTCCGGGTGGGGGTAGCCGAGAGCGACCCCGACGGCATACTCGCCACTCCGGTGACGACGCTGGCCCGCGACGAGAGCCCCGAACACGCCGATCTGGCCGCGCTTGCGGCGTTGGTCCGCGACCGCGACGCGACGTGCGTCTACGTCGGTTTGCCGCTGCAACTCTCCGGGGTTTCCGGGGAATCGGCGCGACAAGCCAGGGCGTATGCCGCGGAGCTTGCTGCGCTCGTGGCCCCTGTCCGCGTACGGTTGGTCGACGAGCGACTCACCAGCGTCGCGTCCCACCGGCTGTTGCACGACAGTGGCCGCGCGGAACGCACGCACCGAGCCGTCGTCGACCAGGTGGCCGCAGTGCTCATCCTCAAGTCAGCACTCGAGGCAGAGCGGGCTACCGGGTCTCAACCGGGGGAGCTGGTCAGCACAGGCGGGCGTAAGCCCCGGACGAAGGGACGAGCATGACCGAGCGCCCGCTGCGGGATCCCCGCGGCGACGACGTCTGGGGCCAGGCCGCGGGGGAGGTCGCCGGCGAGCACGAGGTGCACGCCGGACATGAGGGCTATGACGCTCACGAGGTCGACTATTCCGGCGCCGGTGGGTACGCCCACGAAGGGCCCGATGTCCACGAAGGCGAGTACGCCCACGCGGGGAACGACGCGCACGAGGGGGAGTACGCGTACGAGCACGAGTACGAGCACGACGGTGTGGAGGAGGGGCACGGCGGCTACCACGATCCCGATGCAGCGGCCTTCGGGTTCGCCGAAGACTCACGCCGGGCCAGGCGGGAGCGGCGCAACACCGGTCGTGGGGTGCGCCGGTTCCTCATCCTCTTCGTGGCGCTGGGGCTCATCGCCGGTGCCGGATTCCTCGGTTTCACCGCGCTGCGCCCGTTGTTCGACCGCTCCGCGGACGCGTCAGACTTTGCCGGTCCGGGGGGTGCGGCGGCCCGGTTTACGGTGAACGACGGCGATACGGGCCGCGCGATCGGATCCAACCTGCAGACCCAGGGCATCGTCCTTACCGCCAAGGCGTTCGTCGACGCGTGCAGCGCCGACTCGCGGTGCGCCGGGATCCAACCGGGCGACTACGCCCTGAAGAAGGAGATGAAGGCCGCCGACGCGTTGGCGATCCTCGTCGACCCCAAGAACCGACAGAACCCCAAGGTCACCGTGCGTGAGGGGCTCTGGGCGAGCGAGATCTATGCCTTGTTGGGCAAGGCCACGAAGCATTCGGTGGCCGACTACGAGGCTGCGGCCAAGAGCCCCGACGTGTTGGCGCTGCTGCCCCCGTCGGCCGGCGGAAACGTCGAGGGCTACCTGTTCCCCGCGACCTACGAGTTCTCCGACAAGGACTCCGCCGTCACCCAACTCACCGCCATGGTCGGCAAGACCGTCAAGGTCCTTACCGACCTGCAGATCCAACCCGATCAGGCCGAGCGGATCATGATCATCGCCAGCATCGTCGAGGCTGAGGCCAAGCGGTCCGAGGACCGGGCCAAGGTCGCCCGGGTCGTGCTCAACCGGCTGGCCAAGCCGATGCGCCTGCAGATGGACTCGACGGTGAGCTACGGCGTCAAGAAGCGGGCCATCACGACCACCGACGAAGAACGCGCCAGCGTCAACGGGTGGAACACCTACACCAAGGACGGCCTGCCGGACAGCCCGATCGCCAACCCCGGGCTCGCCTCGATCCAGGCTGCAGTGGCGCCGGCCGAGGGACCCTGGCTCTTCTTCGTCGCGGTCAACCCCGAGACGGGCGAGACCAAGTTCGCCGCCACCCAGGCCGAGCATGACACCTACGTTGCGCAGTTCCAAGCCTGGTGCAACGCGGCGGAGAACCAGGGGAAATGCTCTCGATGAGGTCTGTGGTGCACAACCGATGCGGGGTTCGGGGTTCGCCCATCGAACACTCCCTGTCACCGGTGCTGCACCGCGCGGCATACCGAGCGTTGGGGCTCGGCGATTGGAGCTACGACCGGATCCGGGTCGAGGCCGACGAGTTGGCGACCCACGTGGCCGCCCTCGACGAGACCTGGCGCGGGCTGTCGCTGACCATGCCGCTCAAGGAGGCCGCCTTCGACGTCGTGCATACGGCGTCGGACCTGGCCGTCCAGGTGGGTGCCATCAACACGTTGGTGCGTGACGAGGCGGGCTGGTCGGGGCACAACACCGACGTCTACGGCATCGTCGAGGCGCTGCGGGAAGCCGGCGTGGGGCACGTCCGTTCGGCCGTCCTCGTCGGAGCGGGCGCCACCGCTCGCTCGGCCTTGGCTGCGCTGGCCGACCTCGGTGCGGCGCAGGTGAGCTTCATGGTCCGGGACGCCGTGCGTCCCGGCACCCTCGCGTTCGCTCGCGATCTGGGTCTCGATGCCGTGACCGTGCCGATGGGGCATTGGCCCTACGGCACGGACGTCATCGTCAGCACCATCCCCGCGACGGCGTATGCCGGTCTGCTCGGTGCCCTGCCGGAGGCCCACCCCGGGTCGGCGGTCCTGGACTGCGTCTACGGCGACGGCCCGAGCCCGCTGCTCGGGGTCGCCCAGGAGATCGGGTATGCCGTCGTCGGCGGGACCGACATGTTGCTGCACCAGGCGCGAGAGCAGGTGCGACTGATGACCTCCCGCGATGCTCCGACCGAGGCGATGCGGGCGGCCCTGCTGGCCGCCGCCGACGTGTGATGGCACCGCAGCCAGGGGACCTCCAATGACCGTCTTCACCCAGACCGGCCCCTGGTGGCTCGTCCTCGCGGCTGTGGTGGTCGGGTCTGCCCTCGGCGGCTGGCTGCGTCGGGAGTTGGTTACCGGCGGCTATCGCCTGGACGACGAATGGGACCGGCCGGTGCTGCGCCGACCGTGGCTGCTCGTCGCCCTCGTGCCCCTCGTCTGGGGCCTGCTCGCGTGGCGGGTCGGAGGGCCAGGCACCCTGACCTTGCTGCCGGCCTTGTTGCTTGTCGGGTTCGCCGGGGTGGCGTTGTCGTGGATCGATATCGACGTCCACCGGCTCCCGCACGGGCTGACCTATCCGCTGGGTGCGGGCGTGCTGGGGATCGTCCTGGTCGCCGGCGCCGTGTCCGGGAGTTGGACGCTCCCCGTCCGCGCGCTCGTCAGCGGCGTGGCGGCATACCTCGTCCTGCTCGTCCTCGCCCTCATCTCGCGGGGCCAGTTCGGCCTCGGTGACGTGACGGTCGGGGGCATCCTCGGGATAGCCCTGGGCAGCGTCGACGGACGCCTGCCGTGGTGGGGGTTGATGCTCGCGTTCGTCATCAGCGGCCTGGTCTCGGTGGTGGGGTTGGCGACCCGGCGGCTCACCATGCGCACGGACCTGGCCTTCGGGCCGTATCTGCTCGTCGGGGCGCTGGTGGCTGTCCTGCTCGGGTGACGTCTTGCCATCCGGGTCGTCGGGCCGGTGGCCCAGGCTGCGTGGGAGGATGCCAGCATGCTGCGTTGGCTCACCGCCGGGGAGTCCCACGGGCCCGCCCTCATCGCCATCCTCGAAGGCCTGCCCGCGGGGGTGTCGGTGTCCCGTGCCGACCTGGGCCGGGCTCTGGCCCGGCGCCGTCTGGGGTTCGGGCGAGGGGCCCGGATGGCCTTCGAGCAGGACGACGTGGAGTTTCTCGGCGGCGTCCGGCACGGGTTCACCCTCGGCTCGCCGATCGCCGTCCGGGTCGGCAACTCCGAGTGGCCCAAATGGCAGACGGTGATGAGCCCCGAGCCGGTCGATCCCGACGCGTATGCCGCCGCGAACGACGTCAACGCCGAGAAGGAGATCGCTCGCAATCGGCCGCTCACTCGTCCGCGCCCCGGTCATGCCGATCTCGTCGGCATGCAGAAGTACGGCTTCGACGATGCCCGTCCGATCCTCGAACGCGCCTCGGCCAGGGAGACCGCGGCACGGGTCGCGTTGGGCGAGGTCGCCGCGAGGTTCCTTGAGCAGACGGTCGGGATCCGGTTGGTGTCGCACACCGTCGCCATCGGCACGGCCGCGGTCGCAGACACGGCCGCGTTGCCCCATCCCGACGACGTCGACCGCCTCGACGCCGACCCGGTCCGCACCCTCGACGCCGAAGGTTCGGCGGCCATGGTCGCCGAGGTCGAGGCGGCCCGGCGCGACGGTGACACCCTCGGTGGGGTCGTCGAGGTACTCGCCTACGGCGTGCCGCCGGGCCTGGGCTCCCACGTCCACTGGGACCGGCGCCTCGATGCGCGGCTGGCGGGGGCCCTCATGGGCATCCAGGCGATCAAGGGTGTCGAGGTCGGAGACGGCTTCGAGACGGCCAAACGACGCGGCTCGGCCGCCCACGACGAGATGGCCCGCCGCGACGACGGTGTCATCGAGCGGCGCACCGGTCGGGCAGGGGGCACCGAGGGCGGCATGTCGACCGGCCAGGTCCTGCGGGTCCGCGCCGCGATGAAGCCGATCTCGACCGTCCCGCGCTCGCTCGACACCATCGACGTGGCCTCCGACGAGCCGGCCAAGGCCATCCACCAACGATCCGATGTCTGCGCGGTCCCAGCGGCGGGAGTCGTCGCCGAGGCGATGGTCGCCCTCGTGCTCGCCGAAGCGGTCGTGGAGAAGTTCGGCGGTGACTCTGTCGCCGAGACGGCACGCAACCACGCGGCATACCTCGCGGCCGTCCCCGAGCGGATGCGGACCTGGTGAGGAGGCTCGTGCGGTGATCGTCGTCGTCGGATTCATGGGAGCGGGCAAGACCACGGTCGGCCGCCTCATCGCTGAACGCCTCGGGCTGCCGTTCGTCGACAGTGACCTGGTCATCGAGCACCAGCAGCGGCGCTCGATCAAGGACATCTTCGCCGCGGAGGGGGAGTCGGGCTTCCGCGACGTCGAAGCGGCCACCATCGCCGAGTTGCTCGACGGACCTGCCTGCGTGTTGTCCCTCGGCGGCGGCGCCTGTGGGCGAGCCGAGACTCGGGAGCGGCTGCGTGGTCACACGGTCATCTATCTGCACGTCGAGTTGGACGAGGCCCTGGCTCGGGTCGGGCGGGACGAATACCGCCCGCTCCTGCACGACGCCGGCCTGCCCGCCCTGTATGCCGCCCGCCTGGACATCTACGCGGCGACGGCCACCATCACCTCGCGCACGACCGGCCGGCGCGTCGAGGACATCGGGCTCGAGATCATCGACGCGATCACCGGCACGGCTGCCCTCGACGGGACGGCAGGGGTCCTCGTGGCCCCCGGTGGCGGGTCCTATCGGGTCCACGTCGGTCGCGGCATCCGTTCGCAGATCGCCGCGCTGCTGCCGCCGATGCCCGATGCCGAGCAGATCGTCATCCTGGCAACGGCCGACGAGGGTGAGGCGGCTGCCGAGATCGTCGCGCAACTGCGCACGCTGGCGATCCCCGTGCGTCGGGTGACCCTCCCGTCGGGGAGCACTGCCAAGACCCTCGATGCGGTCGGCCTCGCCGCCTCCGCGCTCGCGGAGTTGTCGGTGCACCGGGGAGACCTGCTCGTCGGCGTCGGCGGGGAGGCGACCTGCGACGTCACCGGCTTCCTCGCGGCGACCTACAACCGGGGGATGGCACACGCCCTGGTTCCGACCACCCTTGAGGCACAGGCCGACTCGGCGATCGGCGGCAAGTGCTCGATCGACCTGCCCCACGGCGCCAACCTCCTGGGCACGATCCACCAGCCCGTCCTCGTCGTGTGCGACATCGAGTTGGCGGTCCTGTCGGCGACCTACGGCGATGCCGACTATCGCGCCGGGCTGGCCGAGATCGTCAAGCACGCCCTCCTGGAAGATCCCGCCCTGCTCGACACGCTCCGCGAGCGCCGGGACGCGATCGTCGCTCGCGACGGTCAGACCCTCGTCGAGATCGTGCGGCGCAGTGTCGAGATCAAGGCGGCCGTGGTCACGGCCGACGAACGTGAGCAGGGTGGGCGAGTCCACCTCAACTACGGACACACCTTCTCACGGGCGTTCGCGCGGGTGCCTGACCCGCAGGTTGTCGACGGCGCCCTGGCCCTGGGGTTGATGGCGGCCGCTCACCTGTCCCACCGCTTGGGCCGCCTGGACGCCGACGGCGTTGCCGCCCACCGCGACACGTTGGCGGCCCTGGGTCTGCCCACGAGCGCCCGGATCTCCTTGGACGACCTCGTCGATGCGCTCGCGCGCGACAAGAAATACCGCAAGGGTTGGCGGTTCGTCCTGCTGGACGCCCTTGGCCGGGCCCAAGCCGGGGTGTCACCGGACGTCGAGCAACTCGCCGGCGCGCTGGACGATCTGGCCGTCGGGGCGTCCGAGCATGGCTGATCTCGTCCGCGTCGGTGTCGGCGACGACTATGACGTTCTCGTCGGCCGGGGGATCGCCACCTTCGCCGTCGACCTGCTGGCCGACTGGGTCGCGAAGGTGCTTGTCGTCCACGCCCCGACTGGGCGCGACCTGGCCGCTCTGCTCGCCGCGCGGATCGAGGCCGGTGGGCGGACGGCATACCTGCACGAGGTCCCCGACGCGGAGGCGGCCAAGACGCCCATCGTCGCCGCGCAGGCCTGGGGGGTGCTCGGTCAGGCCGGGTTCACCCGCTCCGATGCGGTCATCGGGGTCGGCGGGGGAGCCGTGACCGACGTGGCGGGCTTCATCGCGGCCACCTGGCTGCGGGGGGTCGCCGTTGTCCAGGTGCCGACCTCGCTCGTCGGGATGGTCGATGCCGCGGTGGGCGGCAAGACCGGCATCAACACCGCCGAGGGCAAGAACCTCGTCGGCTCCTTCCACCCCCCGGCCGGGGTGGTCTGTGACATCGCCACCTTGAGCACCCTGCCGCGCGCCGACCTCGTCGCGGGAATGGGCGAGGTCGTCAAGCACGGTTTCATCGCCGACCCCCGCACGCTCGAGCTCATCGAGGCGGACCCCGCGGCCGCCCTGGATCCCGCCGGCGACGTCCTGGCCGAGTTGGTGGAGCGCTCGATCCGGGTCAAGGCCGCCGTCGTCGCCGCCGACCTGCGCGAGTCGTCGCTGCGCGAGATCCTCAACTACGGGCACACCTTCGCGCACGCGGTCGAGCAGGTCGAGGGCTACTCGTGGCGGCACGGCAACGCGGTGTCGGTCGGGCTGGTGTATGCCGCGGCGCTGGGTCGCCTGGCCGGGCGGACGCCCGCTGACGTGGCGGCACGGCATACCGAGATCCTCACCTCGCTCGGGCTGCCGGTGACCTACCCGAGCGCAGGCGGGCAGGCCTGGCCGCGGTTGCTCACGGCGATGCGCCGCGATAAGAAGAGCCGGGGAGCGCTGCTGCGGTTCGTCGTGCTCGATGACCTGGCCACGCCTGGGCGCCTCGAAGGGCCCGACGAGGCACTGCTGGAAGCCGCCTTCGCCGAGCTCGCCTCCTGAAGGCGGCCCCGCACCCGACCCGATCTGTAGACCCCGCCAACGCACGACACCGAGGAGAACGCCATGTCGGTCCTGCTCATCAACGGCCCGAACCTCAACATGCTCGGGACTCGCCAGCCCGAGATCTACGGCAGCACGACGCTGGCCGACGTCGAGGCCGCGGTGCGGGCTCAAGGTGAGGCCGCCGGGGTGAGCGTCGAGTGCTTCCAGAGCAACTACGAGGGCGCCATCGTCGAGCGGCTGCACGCCGCCCGCACCGACGGGACGGCGTTCATCATCATCAACCCGGGCGCTTTCACCCACACGAGCGTGGCGATCCGCGATGCGTTCGCCGCCGCCGAGGTGCCGTTCGCCGAGGTGCACATCTCGAACGTCCACAAGCGGGAGCCGTTCCGCCACCACTCCTACCTCTCGGACATCGCCGTCGGGGTGATGGCCGGCTTCGGCACGCTCGGTTACAACCTGGCGATGACCTTCGCCCTGCAGGAGCTCAAGACGGCGTGACGCACGGCCCGGCCCCGAGGGTGGCACGCAGGTCCTCGTGCAGTTCCAGCCAGACCCCATGGGCCGAGTCCGGTCCGACCCGATCCACCCAGGAGCGCTCGCCGTCGGCCACTCGGGCCATCGCGGCGGCATACCGCTGTGGGTAACCCTCGAATCGGCTCAGGGCCGCTGCCAGCGGGTCGCAGACCGGGGCGAGGAGCTCGCCGATCCGGGTGAGCTCACGCAGCACCCGGTCATCCCAGCGATGGTCGGTGTGGTCATTCGCGGCCAGCCGGTCCCACGGTTGGGGCCGCAACTGCCAGTCGGTGATCGCCGTGAGCAGTCGCGCGTTGAGACCGACGAAGTCGTCGGCGCCGGCCTGCACCACCGGGCGGGCCCCAGTCAGCGCGAGCTCGGCGGCCAGGCGGCGCTCGTCCTCGGTGCGCCCGGACTCGGTGAGGGTCCATCCCGCCAGATCCACGAACTCGACCCGGCGGACATAACCGCGGGCCCGGTCGTCCTCGAGCAACTCGTGCGCCTCGGCCTGGGGGAGTCCGTAACGCGCGGCGGCCCGCTCGGTGGATGCCATGCCGGTCACTCGGACGGCATGCAGCGCCAGCAGGGCAGCGGACGACTGGTGCGACATGGGCTCGACCCTAACCGGACGAGGCATGTGACACAGATCACATTATTGGTAACTAACTAGATAGTGCATAAATCTCCTGGGTCCTCCACACTGAAGGGGAGCCGCTCCAACGCAGGGACGCCCAGGGACCCAGCCGGACGGCATACCCCATAGCTCGTCCGGGACATCCCGTAGCCGTCCGTTTCCCCGAACACCCCGCGCCGGAGGCATCACCATGGCTGACAAGAAGGAACTCACCGCCGATCAGCAGGCCGAGCTGGACGAGATCTTCGCCCGCGCCCGCGCCGCGCTCGCCATCATCGAGACCTACGACCAGGCGCGCGTCGACCGGCTCTGCCAGGCGGTCGCCTGGGCCGTGTCCAACAAGGTGACCTTCACCCGGTTGGTGGCCGAAGGCATCGAGGAATCCGGCCTCGGCGACCCGGTGAGCCGGATGGGCAAGCGGATGAAGATCCGGGGCGTGCTGCGTGATGCCCTGCGCCAGAAGAGTGTCGGCATCATCGAGGAGATCCCCGAGAAGGGCCTGGTGAAGTACGGCAAGCCGGCCGGCATCATCGGCTGCATCGTCCCGACGACCAACCCCGACCTCACCCCGGCGGGCAACGCGATCTATGCCATCAAGGCGCGCGACGTCGTCATCTTCTCGCCGCACCCGCGGTCGAAGAAGACCACCTTCGAGACGGTCCGGCTGATGCGGGAGGCGCTCGAGCGCGAAGGCGCCCCGGCCGACATCCTGCAGTGCATCACCCTGCCGAGCATCCCCGTGTCGCAGGCCCTCATGGCCCGCTCCGACCTGGTCATCGCGACCGGCGGACAGCCGATGGTCCGAGCGGCCTACAGCTCGGGGACACCCGCCTACGGCGTCGGCGCCGGCAACTCGACGATGATCATCGACGAGACCGCAGACGTGGCGATCGCCGCGCGAAACTCCCGGATCTCCAAGACCTCGGACTTCGGCTCGGGCTGCTCTGCCGACGGCAACCTCATCATCCACGAGTCGATCTGGGACGAGATGATCACGGCCCTGCAGGCCGAGGGCGGCTACCTCGCCGAGGGCTCCGAGCGTGACGCGCTGGCCGCAGTCATGTGGGATGCCGAGAAGCACCGGCTGCCCGACTCGGTGGCGGTCGCCCCGCAGAAGCTCGCCCGACTGGCCGGCTTCGAGATCCCCACCGACCGGACCTTCATCTTCGTCAAGGGTGACGGGATCAGCCGTGAGCACGTCTTCTCGATGGAGAAGCTCACCACCCTGCTCGCCGTCCATCGCTACGAGGGTGAGTTCGAGAACGCGCTGGACGCCATGCGGGCCATCTACGAGGTGGGCGGCAAGGGGCACTCGTGCGGCATCTACTCCCATGACGCCGACCACATCCACCGCCTCGGGCTGGCTGCGCCGGTGAGCCGGATCATGGTCCGTCAGCCCCAGTCCAAGGCCAACGCCGGCGCCTTCAACAACGGGATGCCGATGACCTCCTCGATGGGCTGTGGCACATGGGGCGGCAACGTCACCTCGGAGAACGTCCACCTCAAGCACTACCTCAACACCACGTGGGTGTCGGTGCCGATCCCCGAGGACAAGCCCAGCGACGAGGAGCTCTTCGGGGACTTCTACGACGCGACGCTCGAGCCTGAGGGCGAAGTCATCACCTCCTGACCGCTGCGCACCACGCGCGGCACGGCACGGCATACCCCTGATCGACGTCACCCCCCTAAACGAGAGGTTGGAGAGTCGGATGAGCGAACGCACCGCGCAACAACTCGAAGCGGTGGTCGAGTCCGCCCAGGACTGGTGGTCCACGGACATCGTCGACATCCACCCGGGCTACATCGCCATGCGCGGGTATCCCATCGAAGAGCTCATCGGCCACGTCACCTTCCCCGAGATGATCTGGCTGATGTTGCGCGGCGAGTTGCCGACCCGGCCCCAGGCCCGGCTCATGGAGGCGGCCCTCGTGTCGGCTGTCGACCACGGCCCGCACGCCCCGTCGATCGCCATCTCGCGGATGGCGATGACGTGTGGGGTTCCGCTCAACGGCGCGATGGCCTCGGCCATCAACGTCCTGGACGACGTCCACGGCGGTGCCGGACAGCAATGCATGGAGCTCTACTCCGAGATCGCCGCGAGGGTCGATGGGGGAGCGGCCCTCGCGTCAGCAACGGCCGAGGTCCTGGGGGAGTGGCGCACTCAGGGGGTGCGCTACGTCCCCGGCTTCGGACATCGCTGGCACCCGTTGGACCCTCGGGCTCCGCGGCTGCTCGGCCTGGTCGATGACGCCGTGGCAGCAGGGGACGTCGACGGCCGGTATGCCGCCATCGGCCGCGCCGTGGAGGACGCCATCAGCGCCGGCCGACCGGCCCGGATCCCGATGAACATCGACGGGGCGACGGCCGTGATCTACAGCGAGTTGGGGTTCGCCACCGAGCTCGGGCGGGGGATCTTCATCCTCTCCCGCTCGGTGGGGATCCTCGCCCATGCCTGGGAACAGCACAGCCAAGGCGGACGGATCAAGGGCCCGATGCCCAAGACCATCCCCTATCGCTACACCGGGCCCGCGCGTCGTGCGGTTCCCGACCTCGACCTGACTGAACCGACCGCCGACAAGGAGTCTCGATGACCACGGATCTCGTCTCCCACCAACTGGTCCGCTACCTCGAGCACCGCGGTGTTCGGCACGTCTTCGGACTATGCGGCCACACCAACATCGCCGTCCTCGCGGCGTTGTCGCGCAGCACCCAGATCGAGTTCGTCAACACCCGGCACGAACAGATCGCCTCGCACGCCGCCGACGGCTACGCCCGGGCGACCAAGAAGGCCTCGGTCGTGCTCTCGCACCTGGGCCCCGGCCTCACCAACGCCGCTACCGGGGTGGCCAATGCCGCGCTCGACTCGATCCCCATGGTCGTCATCGCGGGCGACGTGCCGAGCCACTACTACGGCAAGCACCCCCACCAGGAGGTCAACCTCCACGCCGACGCCGATCAGTGGCAGATCTACCGGCCGTTCGTCAAGCGGGCCTGGCGGGTCGACTCGGCACACCTGTTCCCCGAGATCCTCGACAAGGCGTTCGCCCTCGCCGAGAGCGGCCGCCCCGGCCCGGTGCTCGTCGACGTGCCGATGGACATCTTCTCGGCACAGATCGACGTCGCCCTCATGGACCGCGTGATGACCGGCACCCACGAGCTCGTCCGCCCGTCGCTCGACGAGGCGACCGCCGAGACGATCGTCGGCAACCTCCTCGCCGCCGAGCGCCCGCTGCTCTACGTCGGAGGCGGGGTCGTCCTCGCCGACGCCACCGATGAGCTCGCCGAGCTCGTCGACCACCTGCAGATCCCGGTCGCCCACACCCTCATGGGCAAGGGCGCGGTCGCCGACGACAACCCGTGCGTGTTGGGGATGACCGGTTTCTGGGGGACCGAGTTCATCAACGACATGACGCGCAACGCCGACTGGATCCTCGCCCTGGGCACCCGGTTCTCCGAGGCCGACTCCAGCTCGTGGGAGGAGGCTTACACCTTCCGTATGCCGCCCACCCGCCTCATGCACATCGACATCGACCCGGCGGAGCTGGGCCGCAACTACCCGCTGGCGCTCGGTGCCGTGGCTGACCTCAAGCCGGCGCTGGCCGCGCTCGTTCGAGCGGCCAAGAAGCTGGCTCCGGCCGGCGTGCAGCGCACCGAAGTGCTGGCCGACATCCAGCGCAACCGGGCCGCCTTCAAGGCCACCTGTCAGGAGGGCGCGACCAGCGATGCCTGGCCAATGCGGCCCGAGCGGATCCTCGCCGACGTCCGGGCGGTGCTGCCGCGGGACGCCATCATCACGACCGACGTGGGCTGGAACAAGAACGGCTTGGCCCAGCAGATGGACATCCTCACGCCCGGCTCGGTGTTCACTCCTGGTGGCTTCGCCACGATGGGCTTCGGTGCCCCTGCCGCGCTCGGTGCCAAGATCGCCTGTCCCGACCGGGTCGTCGTGTCACTCGTCGGTGACGGCGGGTTCGGCCAGAACCCGGCCCTGCTCTACACGGCACGCGAGAAGGGCATCGCGGCGATCTGGGTCGTCATGAACAACAACGCGTTCGGCACGATCGCCGGGCTCGAGAAGGCCCACTACGACACCACCTACGGGACGGTGTTCGAGAACGCCGACGGACCGGTGGAGACCGACTTCGCCGCGATCGCGGCGGCATACGGAGTCGCCGGGATCCGGGTCGAGACCGCCGCCGACTTCCGCCCCGCCCTGGAGCGGGCCGTCGCAATGAACGTCCCGGTCGTCATCGATGTCCGCATGGTCAACGTCCCCACACCCACCGCGGGGCACTGGAACATCATGGACATCTACAGCCCCGGCAAGTCCATCCACCACGCTTCCACCGACTAAGGCGAGACGATGGGCACCGCGGCCCCGCAGCGCTACTCGTTGGCGCACCTGACGATCCTGGACACTCCCACCCCCGAGTTGGTCCGGATCGCTCACCGAACGGGTTACGACTACGTCAGCCCCCGGCTGATCTGTCATGGTCTCCCCGGGGATGACTACTCCCTGGCCACCAACCCGACGCTGTTGGCCCAGACCCGAGCCGCGTTGGCGGACACGGGGATTCCGGTCCACGACATCGAGTTGGCCCGGATCGTCGAGGGCCTGGACCCGCGGGTCTACGAGCCCGAGATCGCCGTCGGGGCCGAGTTGGGTGCCACTGGAGTGCTGACGAGCATCTGGGTGCCAGATCGCCCGTTCTATCTCGACGCCTTCGGTCGGCTGGCCGACCTGGTCGCCAGCTATGGGATGACGCTCAACCTCGAGTTCGTCCCGATCGCAGCCGTGCGCAACCTCGCCGGCGCGGTCGACGTGCTCCGCGAGACGCAGCGGCCCAATGCCCGCTTGATGATCGACCTTCACCACTTCCACCGGTCTCGGGACCGCGTCGAGGATCTCGACGGCCTTCCGCCCGAGTGGTTCGAGTTCTGTCACCTCTGTGACGCGCCGGGGGAGATCCCCGCGGACGTCGAGAAGATGACGCACATCCTCCGAGCGGCTCGGTCCTACGTCGGGGAGGGCGGGATCAACCCGGCCGCCACCCTCGCCCACCTGCCCCCGCTCATTTACTCGATCGAGTTGCCCAACGAACGCGAGGAAGTCGAACGCGGTGCCGAAGGGCATGCCCGCCGCTGCCTCGAGACCGCCAAGGCCTACTTCGCCCAGCCCGCTGCTTGACCGCCTCGCCTCCCGCGAGGACAAACCGCTTCACCCGCTGTTTCCCTTTCCCGTCACTGCACTGTCGCAGGAGGCCTTGCATGAGCACCGAACCACTGGTCACCCACAGCCTGTTCCTCATCGGGGAAGGGATCGGGAAGTCACGGACCCCCGCGCTGCACGAGCGCGAGGGGGCTTCGCTCGGTATGCCGGTCAGTTACCGGATCGTCGACGCTCTCGAACTGGGGCTCACCGCCGCTGACCTGCCCGACGTGCTCACCTGGGCCAAACGGCTGGGCTGTAGTGGGTTCAACGTCACCCACCCGTTCAAGCAGGCCATCATCCCGTACCTGGATGAGCTCTCCGACCGGGCCACGGCCCTCGGCGCCGTCAACACCGTCGCCATCCGGGACGGGCGGACCATCGGCCACAACACCGACTGGTGCGGCTTCCAACGACCGTTCCAGGCCCAACTGCCCGATGTCGGCCACCGCGCCGTCGTCCAGGTCGGGTCCGGGGGAGCGGGAGCCGCAGTCGCCTACGCCCTGCTGGACCACGGAGCCAACCCGCTCATCCTGCACGACTTCTTCCCCGAGCGGGCCCAGGAGTTGGCTGACCGGATGGCTGCCATCTTCGGCGCCGACCGGGTCGAGGTCGGGACGGACCTGGCGGCCTCGATGGCCCGGGCCGAAGGCGTCGTCAACTGCACCCCCACCGGGATGGCGACGCACCCGGGGTGCGCCGTGCCGGAGGAGCTCATCACCCCCGAGCACTGGGTTGCCGAAATTGTGTACTTCCCGCTGGAGACCGAACTGTTGCGCGTGGCGCGCGCCAAGGGCTGCCGCACGGTCGACGGTGGGGGAATGGCCGCTGAACAGGCGGTCGAGGCGTTCTACCAGTTCACGGGCGTCCATCCTGACGCTCAACGTATGCACCGGCACCTGCGCGACATGGTTGGCGGAGCCTGACCCTCCTGGTCGGCCCCGGCCCACCACCGCTCCCGAACCCAGCTCAAGCTGTGCGCACGAGACCCTTGCACCCGACTCTGCACCGCACGTTGCACCCCGCAGTGACCCCACCCGGACTAGGCGGCATTGCGCCTGGACGGACTCTCACGGAGGTAACCAATGAGCACATCGCATGGCGTCACGCACGACCATGGGCAGACCAAGAAGGCCACGGCCAGTGGCTGGATCGGCAGCGCCTTGGAGTACTACGACTTCTTCATCTACGCCCAGGCCGCGGCGTTGGTCTTCCCGTCGATCTTCTTCGACAAGAACGACCCGAAGATGGGCATCATCGGCGCCCTCGGCACGTATGCCGTCGGCTACGTCGCGCGACCGATCGGCGCCTTCGTCCTCGGAGCTTGGGGTGACAAGCACGGACGTAAGAACGTCCTCGTGCTCTGCATGCTCCTCATGGGCGCCTCGACCTTCCTCGTCGCGATCCTGCCGACCTATCAGCAGGTCGGCTTCCTCGCCCCGGCGCTGCTGCTCGTGCTGCGCCTGGTCCAGGGCTTCGCGGTGGCCGGTGAAATCTCCGGTGCCAGTTCGATGATCCTTGAGCATGCTCCGTTCGGGCGACGCGGCTACTTCGGCAGCTTCACCTTGCAGGGCACCCAGTTCGGCCAGATCCTTGCGGCCGCGATCTTCCTGCCGCTCGCCACCTTCATGTCCGACGAGTCGTTCAAGTCGTGGGGTTGGCGAATCCCGTTCCTGCTGAGTGTCTTCGTCGTCTTCGCCGGCTACGTCATCCGCCGCCGCGTCGAGGAGACCCACGCGTTCGAGTCCGAGAAGGCCCAAGGCAACGTGGCCCAAACCCCGATCGCCGAGGCCTTCCGCGACAGCGGCATGTCGATCCTGCGGGTGTTCATGATGCAGTTGTTCAACATCATCGCCGTGACGACCTCGGTCTTCGGCGCCACCTATGCGACGAACAAGGAATACGGCGTGGGGATGGCGGCCAGCGTCTACCTGTGGATCCCCATCCTCGGCAACATCTGCGCGGTCGCGGTCATCCCGTTCGTCGGCAACCTCTCGGACAAGATCGGTCGTCGACCGCTCATCATGTTCGCGACGATCACCTGTGGGCTGCTGTCCTTCGGCTACCTCTGGTCGGTGAGCCAGAAGAACGTCCCGCTGGCCATTGCCTTCTCGCTGCTTATGTGGGGCACGGTCTACCAGGGCCAGAACGCCGTCTACCCGGCCTTCTACCCGGAGCAGTTCCCCACTCGCACCCGGGTGACCGGAATGGCGATCGCCCACAACATGGGCACCGCGATCTCTTCGGCGATGGCGTTCGTCCTCGCCTGGGTGGCACCGCCCGGCACGCAGAACGTCTGGCTTGTCGTCGGAGCCATCACGATGGGTATCTGCATCATCTCCTTCTTCGGTGCCTACTTCTCGCCGGAGACCTCCCGCTTCCGCAGTGAGGACCTCGGCGTCCCCGGTGCCAAGCCGGTTCCCGAGGCGGAGTACCTCCGGCTGCGTCAGGCTGCGATCGACTCGGCGAAGGCCCAGAAGGTCGCCGCTTAATCGGCGGACCGCCGCGTGAGCGGCATACCGTTGTGCCCTTGGCCCGTGCGCCGGGCGGGACGTTCTCCCACGTCCCGCCCGGTGGGCCCCACCCCCACACCTGGAGCCCACTATGAGCTCAACCACCAACCCCATCGTCGGTCTCGTCGTCGGGGTCCTGCTCATCCCGCTCGGGTGGTACGTCGCCCGTGACGGCGGCGCCTCCATGGGCCCGTTCGGTTGGCTGCTGTTGGGCGTCGGAGTGGCCAGCACCGTCGGCAACGGGCTGCTCATGCTGCGAGCACGGCGGCGCTGAGGCCGGTATGCCGCCGCCTGCCCCGGCCAGCTCTGCGCGCCCCGTCGGCTCGCCTCCGACACCTGGGGTCCGGCCTACAGTTGGATCCGTGTCGAATTCCCCCAAGGCCGCCCGCAAGCAGCGCGATGCCGCCCGGACCCAGGCCGACCTGCTGACCGTCGCTACCGAGGAATTCGCGCGGATCGGCTACTTCGGGGCTCGCGTCGACGAGATCGCCGCCAAATCGGCCACGACCAAGCGGATGATCTACTACTACTTCGGTGACAAGGAGGGGCTGTTCACCGCAGTTCTGGAGAAGGCCTACGCCGATATCCGGGAGACCGAGCAGGCCCTGGACCTGGCCCACATGCCGCCCTTGGACGCTCTCACCGTGCTCATCCGGCATACCTTCGACTATCACGAGGCCCATCCGGGGCTGGCCCGTCTGGTGGCCTCCGAGAACGCCCTGGACGCCTCGCACCTGCGCCTGTCCCAGCGAGCGGCCGGGGTCAACCTGCCGATCATCGCGCTGGTTGCGGACCTGCTCGCGCGCGGTCGCTCCGAGGGCAGCATCGTGCGCGACGTGGACCCGCTGGACCTGCACCTCATGATGACGTCCATGGCGCTGTTCCGCATCACCAACGCACCCACCATTGAGGCGACCTTCGGGTTGCGGATGGGCACTCACGAGCACAAGGAACGCCAGATCGCTCTCGTGACCGAAATGGTGCTCACCTGGCTCACCACGCCTGACTCACGGGACTAGCGTCCCGGGATGGGTCCGGCCGGAAGGCTTACCCTGTCAAAGGATCAACGGCGACCCGCTGGAGTAACAGGATGAATCTCACCGGAATGCTCTATGGAGCGAAACTTCTTCAGTTCGCGGGCTTCCCCGCGGCGGAGGTGTTGGGCCCGGCAGCAACCGAGGAAGAGATCAAGGATCTCATCTCCCGGCACGGTGAGATCCTCATCAAACCGGTCTTCAAGGGTGGCGTCGGCAAGAAGGGCAAGGCCGGCCTGATCGGCCGGGCCAAGGACCTGCCGACCGCGCTGCGCGAGAAGGAACGGCTCTACTTCGCCGAGCATCAGGTCGGCACGACGCTCGCCAAGGCCAACGGGGTGACCTACGAGGCGATGATCCCCGCGGAGCACGAGGTCTACTTCTCCCTCACCGACTCGACCCACTTCCGGGCCCCCACGATGACGATCACCCACCATGGCGGCGTCGCCATCGAGGAGTTGGACAAGTCGCTCGTCGCGTCGGTGCCCTTCGAGGCGCTCACCGGCATGCGCGCCTTCGTCGTCTCGAACGCCCTGTCGCAGTTGCAGGCGCCCAGCGAGATCGTCTCGCCGCTCGTGCAGCACCTGCCCAGCCTGTGGGAGCTCTTCCACGAGTTCGGGATGACCACCCTCGAGCTCAACCCGATCCGGATGCGCGCGGACAAGCGCGGCCGGCTCACGCCGGTGGCCTGCGATTTCAAGTGCGCCTTCGACCGCGACGACCCCCGGGTGGCCCGCCTCGACCTGCCGCGCTCGCTGTTCTCCTCGAGCTACTCCGACTTCGAGCACGAGGTCAACCAACTGCGCACCTACCAAGGCCAGAGCGACGTCTACGTCGTCAACGAGAAGGGGACGATCCTCGCCCCGACCTTCGGCGGCGGCGCCAACTCGCTCGTGTCCGAGATGCTCGGCGACGACGCGATCATCTCCTCGGACTTCGGCGGCAACCCGCCCTACGTCAAGATGAAGGAACTCGCGCGGATCTGTTACAAGTACTGGCTGCCGCAGACCAACGTGCTGTTCATCATCGGCGGCAAGGCCAACAACACCGACATCTTCGAGACCTTCCGTGCGATGGCCGACGCCCTGCGCGAGCACTACGCGACGCACGGGCCAACGCCCCTGTATGCCGTGATCGGACGCGGCGGGCCGAACCTCATCCGGGGGATGGGCGTCCTGCGGGACACCTTCGAGAGCCTCAAGATCCCCTACAAGATGTTCGGCTTCGACTCAGACATGTCCGAGGTCATCAACTACGCCCGCGCCGCTGACGCCTGGATGAAGGCCTCGGGGCGCGAGCAGATCGCCCGCCAACAGCAGGCTTTGGCCGGCTGACGCGGCGACGAAGGAGACCTGCAGATGTACAAGAAGGGCGTCGGCGAGTTCAAGTTCTACGTCGGCATCAGCTCACTGGCCCAGATCGCCACCAAGGACGACCGGGTGTGTGTGCTCAACATCCTCGGAGGTGAGTCGAGCGATGTCACCCCGGTGAGCCATGAGTACTCCGGGGGCAACGTCGTCTTCGGCACCTCGCCCGGCAAGGGCGGGTCGCACATGCCGACCAACCTGGGCGACATCCCCGTCTACAACAACGTCCTCGAAGGCCTGGCCGACGGGCACCGGTTCAATGCCGGGGTCGTCTACCTGCCCCCCGCTGCGGCCCGGCACGGGGTCGGTGAACTCATCCGGGTCAACCCCGAGATGCGCAAGATCTTCATCGTCACCGAGAAGATCCCCGCTCACGACGCGCGCGAGATTCGGGCGATGGCCCAGTCCAACGGGGTCGACATCTTCGGCGCCAACAGCCTCGGCGTGGCAGACTCGTGGAACCACGTGCGCATCGGCGGCGCCCTGGGCGGCAACACCCCGGAGGAGGCGCTGCGCAAGGGATCGATCGCCTTGCTGTCCAACTCGGGCAACTTCACGACGACGATCGCCACCTACCTGCGGATGGCCGGCTGGGGCACGACCACGCTCATCTCCAGCGGCAAGGATGTCTACATCCATTACGCCGCACCGGAGTTCGCGTTCGCGTTGGCCAACGACATGCGCAGCAAGGCGGCCGTTCTCTATGTCGAGCCGGGCGGCTACTACGAGTGGGACGCCGAGTTCACCAAGCCGGTCGTCGCCTGTGTCGTCGGACGGTGGAAGTCTCGCCTGACCCGCGCCGTCGGCCATGCGGGTGCGATGGCCGGGGGCGGCGACGACGCTGCCACCAAGGAACGCTGGTTCATGGAGAAGTTCGGGGTCGAGGACGCCTTCACCCCCGACAATCCGGTCTGCTCCCGTCGCGGAGCGGTCGTGACGAACATCGCCCACATCCCGGCAGCCCTGACCGCAGTGATGGCCCTCAACGCCACCATGCCCGACTTCGCCCCCGAGGGGAGCCTCGCCCTCAAGCCATGGTTCGGTCGGGCCCGCGACCTCGACCTGCCGCCCGAGCTCGACCTGCCCAACGTTGTGGCCATGCCGCCCTACGACCAGCAGATCGCCGAGCTCAACCGGCAGATCGGCGCAGTTCTGCCGCGGCAGTCGATGAAGGACGCTTCAGGCGTCTCCCAGATGGACCCGCTGACCCAGGTGTCCAGCCTGCGGGGCATGTCGATCCTCCAGGCGGCCCAGCATCCGATGGAGGACAACCTCGTCCTGGCCCTGCTCGGCCGTCGCGCGAGCGAGCGCGACCGGGCGCTCGTCGACGTGGCGGTTGGTGCCCACGTCAACCTCACCGGCACCGTCACCCTCGCAGCCGTCGACGCGGCCCGGGCTGCCGGTAACACCCCCAACACGGTCATCGCCGCCGCGCTCGCCATCGCCGGGCCGGGCCGCGCCGAGGCCTCGCGACATGCCATCCATGGCTTCATCGACCTCTTCACCGGCAGCGGGCTGTCGGTCGACGACACGGAGACCGACCTCGCGGCATACCCGGCGCCGCCCGAGTTGCGCGCCCTGGCGATCGGCGCCGATCCCGACCCGATCGCCGAGGCGATGCTCGCAGGCCTGGCCGAACGCGGCGTGACCTCGATGCCGCTGCGCTGGTTGGCGACCCAGGGCGGGCATCCCCAGGTCCCCGGTGTCGTGGCCGCCATCGCTGGGACTCTCGTCTGGAAGTCCTTGGCGCACAAGGAGATCTCTCGGATCACGGCAGAGGAACTGCCCTGGTGGTTGGAGCTGTTCGGCACGATGATCGGCGCCGCCGCACCGACCGCGGCGCACACCGCCGAGGGTTTCTGCGGCATACCCATGGCGATGGTTCTCGGTCAGGCGTCGGTGACGGAGCTCGCTGCCGCAGCCCTGCTGGGCGAGCGTCCCTCCGCCGACATCTTGGACGGCTTCGCGATGCTCACCGGACTGCTGCTCACCAACGGCCCCGGTGCCATCACCGCCCAGGGGGCCAAGGGTGCGGTCTCGGCCGACGGCCCACAGACCCCCGAGCGGATCCAGCTCAACAAGGCGATGATCGGTTTCCTCACGCATGCCGGTTATGCCCACGGGGGCAACGGCTTCGAGGGGATCGCGTTCCTGCTGGAGCGGTTCGCAGGCACCGGTCTCGTCGACCCGGGCGACCCCGCTCACGGCGTCGACCTCGACGCCCTCGCGAAGGAGTATGCCGTCGCCTTCGCCGAGTTGAAGACGACCCGCAAGGAGTTGGGTGCCGATCGCGCGACCATTCCGTGCATCAACCACCCGGTCTTCAAGGGCAAGGACGTCAACGTCGACCCGCGCGAGGAGTTCGTCCGCACGGTCATGGCGCAGCGCGGTGACTACAACGTCTTCCACGACTACTACCGTCGCCTCGTCGTCGCGCTGCGCGACGCCGGCGCAACCACCAACGTGTTCTGCGTCAACGTCGATGCGCTCATCGCGACGGGCCTGCTCAAGATGCTCTGGAGCCGCTACCGGGACGGGTCGTTCACCGAAGGTCAGTTGGAGAACGCCGCCTTCACGGTGTTCCTCTTCGGCCGGATGATCGGGTGTGCCGCCGAGATCGACGACCACCAGAACCGCGGGCGCAACATGGACACCCGCTCGCCCGCGAAGGCCCTCTCCTTCGTCTCCTGACCCCGGCCAGGGCCGGGTATGCCGCGTGCACACTGCGTGCGCGCGGCATACCCGGCAGGCCGCCAATCGCCCACGACGGGCGAGCGTCGGGCGTGGTCAGTCGCCGGCTGGCTCCGGCGTCCCGCCCAACTGCAGCACCAGGCGAGTGCCGGGCGGCGCGGACTGGACGAGGCGCAACTGAGCCAGCGCCGGGTGCTCGTCGAGCAGCCGGGCCCCGTTGGCCAACGCCCGCAGGGCCGCGGTCTCGGCGCGGGCCGCCTCAAGCGCGGCTGCGCCCCGCAGACGGGCCGTGACCACCTCGGCGGTCGCGATCCGCAGGTCGTGCGGCAGGACGACGTCGCGCACCGCCACGCCGAGCGTCGCGATGCCGACCTGACGGGTTGCCGCGTCGACCGGCGCCGTGACGTCCAGCCGCCGCAGCGCGACCACCAGGTCAGCCGCCGCGAGCGCGCCCACCGCCTCGCGCAGCGCCAACTGGGTCGCCAGGTGGAGGGTGTCGGCCGGCGTCTGGGAGACCTCGAGGAAGGCGACCGGGTCGGTGATCGCCCAACGCGCGACCGCCGAGACGCGAACGCCCAGACCGTCGGCGGTCGGGATGTCCTGGGGCGGGATGACCTGCTGGCGTTCCCGGAGGTCGACCAGCACGTAGTGGTGCCCCCACCGACGCCGGGTGCGCCCGGCGGGCAGGACGTCGACCAACCGGCCGGCGTGGTAGACGACCGCGGCGTGACGGGTCGGGATCGTGATTCGGAACATGACGGGCACCTCCTTGGTGCATCGTTGGGTAGGGGCGTGGGGTAGGGGCAAGGGGCAGGGGCAAGGGGCAGGGAGTGGCGCCGGGCGGCGACCGTCGGGCGGGGCGACACCCACCGCACTGCCGGGGCAGCGCGGGGGTGGGCCGCAGGGCCGTTGGGTCGGGTGATCCGCCCGGCGTCACCAGAAAGGGGAGTCGCACCCCTGGTGGCGTGAGCCGACTAGCAGGTTCCCAAGACCTGTGTCGGCCAGGTCGTGCGCAGGACCGGGAACCGGTATGCCGCCCCGGCTGCTCCCTCGGCCGACGTGTCGAGGGTGCCAGGCGCGAGCGCGAGGCGGCAAACGGTTTTCCGGTAGACTGGACCCGAATCCCACCAGATCTTCGACGGGCGCTGGCGCGCCCGGCATACCCGCGAGCAAGGAAGCGACCACCCGTGGCAACAACGAACGACCTCAAGAACGGCCTCGTGCTGAACATCGACGGGCAGTTGTGGGCCGTCATCGAGTTCCAGCACGTCAAGCCCGGCAAGGGCCCCGCGTTCGTGCGGACCAAGCTCAAGAACGTCCTGTCCGGCAAGGTCGTCGACCGCACGTTCAACGCGGGCGTCAAGGTCGAGACGGCCAACGTCGACAAGCGCACGATGCAGTACCTCTACAAGGACGGGTCGGACTTCGTCTTCATGGACACCGACACCTACGACCAGCTGCACGTGTCTGAGGCGGTCGTCGCCGGCGGCGCCGACTACCTGCTGGAGAACCAGAACGCCATCGTCGCTACGCACGACGGGGTGCCGCTCTATGTCGAGTTGCCGGCGTCGGTGGTCCTGGAGATCACCTTCACCGAGCCGGGCTTGCAGGGTGACCGCTCGACCGGCGGCACCAAGCCGGCCACGCTTGAGACCGGTGCCCAGATCCAGGTCCCGCTCTTCCTTGAGAGCGGCACCCGGGTCAAGGTCGACACCCGCGACGGCTCCTACCTCGGCCGCGTCAACGACTGACGCTGGTGGGCGCCCGCACGAAGTCACGCAAACGCGCGCTGGACCTCCTTTTCGAGGCCGACCAGCGCGGGATCAACGCGCAGCAACTGCTCATCGAGCGGCTGGCGCGTCCGGCGACTCCGGCGCCCTTGGCGGACTACACGATCACCCTCGTCGAGGGAGTCGTGCGGTGTTGGTCAGAGATCAACGAGATGCTCGCGACCTATAGCCAAGGGTGGAGCGTCGAGCGGATGCCGGCCGTCGACCGCGCAGCCTTGCGCCTGGCGACCTGGGAGATCGTTTACAGCGACGAGGTCCCTGACGCGGTCGCCATCGACGAGGCGGTCGAGTTGGTCAAGAGCCTGTCGACCGACGAATCGCCGGCCTTCGTCAACGGCCTGCTGGCCCGGATCGCCGAGGTCAAACACACCCTCGGCTGACCGGAGCCATCGTCCGTCTCCCGGCGCGGTGCTACGCCTGGTGACCCCCGCTGACGACACCCTCGTCAGGCTGGATGAGGACGTACCCGTGGCCGCCGAAGGCCATCTGGAAGGTCTCGCCGGTGCCGCCGCGGATCATCGAGCTGAGCCCGCCGGTGTCGACCCGGATGTCCATCGAGACACCGGAGGTCCACATGACGACGGCCTGGGCATCGCCGAAGGTCGGCGCCCCGGCGACGTCGAGGGCCACGGGGTCGCCCTTAGTGGTGATGGCGACGTAGCCGGTGCCACGCAGCGACACGTTATAGAGACCGCCGGTCATCATGCCGCGGGTTTGGATCCGGTGGATGTCCCACTCGATCGAGGACGAGAAGGCCAGCACGTTGTTGCCGTTGACCGACACCATGTCGTTCTCGAGGTAGAAGACCTGGACCTCGGCCGCTGCGTCGGCGACGAACAACTCACCGGCACCGGTGCAGCGCATCATCTTGACGCCCTCGCCGGTCACGGCTGACTTGAACATCTTGTTCAGCCCGCCCGAGCCGGGGTTCTCGAACCGCACGTCCCCCTGATAGGCGACCATCGAACCGAGTTTGGCGAAGACGGGGCCGTACTGCATCGAGATCTTGAGCAGCTTCTTGTTCTGCAGCACGAACGGATCGGCTGACGGGTTCTCCTGGTACTGCGTGAACAGCGATCCGTGAATAGCCATGGCGGCGACGAGTCCTTCGTGTCGATCGGGTGGGGTATCGGGCCAGACCATACCTGTCGCTCGACCAGCTTGTCGTCGTTTCTGCTGCGCTGGCCCCCCGTGGTGCAGCACGATGGGGACCCATCGGATCCAGTTTCGAGAGGACGGTGTCGTATGGGGTTCCTGGACAAGGCCAAGGCTGCGGCGACGGAGTTGAGTGCGAAGGCCGACCAGGCTCTGGCAAGCCAGGGTCTGGCCGGCCCGTCGGTGGGTGGGAAACAGGCGGACAAGTTCTTCCGCGACCTCGGGGTGCTGGCCTATCTCGACGCCACGGGTCGGCCGTCCGACGCGGGGGAGCGAGACCGGATCATGACCGCGTTGCACGGCTTCGAGGCCCAGGGCGCCCTGCCCTCGTTCGCGCTGCAGACTGCCGCGCCGCCGCCGCCCCCTCCGCCCGGCGCGGCTGCCCAAGCTCCGCAGGGGTATGCCGCCGCGCCGCCTCCTCCTTCTCCCGGTGGCGCTGCCCAGCCTCCGCCACCACCAGGTTGGGGTGCCGCCCCGCCGCCTCCGCCACCGCCGTCCAACTGGGGCGCCGCGCCGCCGCCACCACCGCCGCCACCCAACTGGGATGCGGCGCCGCCACCACCACCACCACCGCCGCCGCCGTCACCACCGGCGGCCGGGTAGGGACCTGGAGTCGGGCCGGAACTCAGCCGCTGGCCAGAGCTCAGCCGCCGGTGAGGGACGCGAGCGTGCAGACGTGGGCGTATTCGGCCGT
>ENA-UOWE01000726-UOWE01000726.1-activated-sludge-metagenome-genome-assembly--contig:-NODE-726-length-45119-cov-77.203688_pt1 | contig 45119 bp, 40 predicted proteins | sample MGYA00249841_ERZ761562 | MGnify/ENA primary metagenome ERZ761562 (study PRJEB28883, sample SAMN05720200) | activated sludge metagenome | isolation source: Anaerobic digester | place: Japan...
AGCAACGCGGATCTGGCGATCCGCTCGAAGCAATGCGGAGCGATCCGCTCGAAGCCAGAGAATTATTGTAACGAGAATGATAATGCGCTGATGCTCCGTTGCATACTGTCGGTTTCCAGGGTATCATGGCACTATCCCAGAAAATGAAAAGGATGAGAGTCGCTACGCGATGTAGCTATGGAATTTTTGTGGATGAGATACACGCTCCCCAACGGGGCGGTGGATATGGCACGGTTGCCGGGTGTGCCTGAACCCGGAGCAGAACACGCAGCATTGTTCACCGCCGCGCAATCCGTCCATGCGACGCGCATCTTCGTTGCCGGCCCCGGCGCAACGGCAACGGCGCTCTGGGCAGCCCAAACAGGCGCGGATGTGCTCTTCTGGACGGAGAACATCGCCGAAGGCCAATCGCTGACGGCTACTTTCGCCCACAACCGGCTGCCCGTGCCGCAGAGCTTCGTGCAGGCCGACTTTGCCGGGATGTCACCGGCAACCTGCGCAGCCGCTCTCATCCATTTGCCACGCGGCCGGGAAATGCAGGAGGAGGCGTTCCGGCTGGCTGCGGCAATGCTGATCCCCGGTGGCTGGCTGGTTTTCGTCGGTGCGACCCGCGAAGGCGTGAAGAGCGCACGTCAACAGGCCGCCGCCATCTTTGGGCAGGCCGGCATCGTCGCCCGCAAGGGGGGCTATCACGCGGGGCTGGCACGACGCCCAACCGGTGATTTCCCATTCCCCGAAATCCACCGTACCGAGTGCCCTATCGTGGTGGACGGGATGCCGACACGCCTGGTGAGTTATGCGGGCGTCTTCGCCGCCGAACGGCTGGATGACGGCGCGGCGGCGCTCATCGCAGGGATGCAGATTTCGCCCGGCACGCGCGTCCTGGATCTGGGGTGCGGCACAGGTCTGGTGGGATTGGCGGCGCTGCGACGCGGGGCGCAAGTTGTCCTGACGGATGTTTCGGCGCGCGCCGTTGTCTCGGCACGGGAGACACTTGCTGCCAACGGTTATGCCGATGTCCCCGTGGTGCACACCTGCGGCGCATCAGCACTGGAGACGGGCACTTTCGATACCGTAATCACCAATCCGCCGTTCCATCAGGGGCGCGACATTCACTTCGAGACGGCGCAAATGTTCATCCGCGAGGCAGCCCGCGTACTCAAGGCCGGAGGAACGCTATACCTGGTCGCCAACGCTTTCCTCAATTATGCGCCGTGGTTGAAGGCACATTTTTCAAATGTGCAGGCCGTGTGGGAAAATGGGCGGTTTCGTGTATGGAAAGGGCAGAAATAACACAATCAATGAGGCGGCCCGAATGAGGCCGCCTCACAACAAAGAGAGCGACGTCCCTACCCTTTACCCGCGCGTGCCTAACTGTTGATCCAGCATGAGCAGGATGTTTGGATGACCGCCGGCCATCTTAAACTTCTCGGCAATCGTGCGGGCGTTGTCCTCTTCCTCAACCTGCTCGTTGATATACCACTGGAGGAAAGTCTGCGTGGCATAATCCTTTTCCGCCACCGCCAGCTCGTAAAGTGCGTAGATCAGGCTCGTGACCTTCTGTTCGTGGGCATAGACTTCTTCGGCCAAAGAGAGGATGGAGCCAAACTCGACCGGTGGCTGCTGAATGGCTTCCAGGATCACCCGTCCGCCCCGCTCAACGATGTAATGATAGAACTTCATGGCGTGCTTCAACTCTTCCTGACATTGCTCGCGCAGCCAATGGGCGTACCCGGGCATACTTACCGAATCACAATACGCGGCCATCGCCAGATAGAGGTAAGCTGAATAGTTCTCTGCCTGAATTTGCTTGTTGATGGCGTTTTCCATGTTCTTGCTCAGTTCCATAGTTATCCTCCATATCTTTTAGCGAATGATGATTATGACCAGTGGCCACATGCCAGGCGTTCCTGGATGCGGTCCACAACTTCTTTCAGCACTATGTCCATATCGAATTCATCTCCCAACGTCTCTGATGAGTCTTCCAGTGTTTCAAAAAGGTACATAATCCACCCACCCCACTCTTCAGGAGGCAGGTGAACCAGAGCCATCGCCGCTGTATGCATTGCACTTTGGACTACGCTTCGTGTGACCATATCAGACTCCTAGAAAATCATTGGCACGTCGGGAGGGTTACTCAGCCGCCAACTCGTTACCAATCGTATGATGTACGAGTCAAAAATCCGTTCAATCCATTGACATCCAACATCTACTGCTACACTCTTTAGTTTAATCGCTATGAGAGAAAAGTCAAAAATGGTATAATATCGCCAGACCAACGAACCCATACACAGACAGTTCCAGGAGGTGCGATGGAAGTACGCCAGATGTTGAAAATTGCACGGCGCTGGTGGTGGCTGGCGCTCATCCCTGTCATCGTGGTGGGCGGCTATGTGGGATTGACGTACCGTAAACCGGCGACAACCTACCAGGTGGTGATGCGCTTCACGGCAGGCAGCGAACCGGCGGCGCTTTCGGTGGATTACGACCGCTACTATGCCTGGCTATCCTCGGAGTACATCGCCAATGCACTGGCCGACATCGCCAAGACAGGACGCTTTGCCGAAGCCGTTGCGGCACGCCTCGGCACCCAGGGGGTGACGGTCACGCCGGGTGCCATCCAGGCGGCCATCGCCAGCGATAACGCCCAATCCATCTTCTTCATCTATCTCACCTGGCCCGATCCAGAACAGATTACCGTCGTCGCAGAAGCCGTCAGTGCCGAGTTGACGCAAAACGGCGCCGCGTATTTTCCGCAAATTAAGGGCGTGGGGATTGCAGCGCAACGTGTGGACTCACCGATGCCCATCGCCCTGCCGCCATCGTTACGCGCGCAATTGCTCGGACCGGCATTGCGCCTCGCGCTGGCCTTTGCCGTCGGGCTGGGGTTGATGGCATTGGCTCATTATTTCGACCCGCTGGTCCGCGAACGCGCCGAGGTAGAACAGTTGAACATTCAAGTACTCGCTGCTATTCCCAGGAAATAGGGAATTCCTCAACCTATAAAAAAGCCGCGAGGGGGTTCCCTCGCGGCTTAAAATCGGAACGACGCTTGTTAATTCAAGTTCAATAGACGATCAATCTTGGGACGGTCAAACCCCACCACGATTTGATTATCAATGCGGATCACCGGCACACCCTGTTGCCCGCTCATGCGCACCATATCGCGCGCGGCCTGCATATCCCGCGAGACATCCACATCCGTAAAAGCTATGCCACGCGAGCGCAGGTATTGCTTTGCATGACGGCAGTGCGGGCACGTCGGCGTCGAAAAAACAATCACTTTGGGTTGGCGCTTATTCTCATTATTCATCGTTCACTCTCCCACAATATAATAGATTTTTATAGTTCTTATTATAGGCCGGATTGGCGTTTTGTCAAATAGGCCAGTACGGTAAAATCTCTCTATTCCTGTCAGTAGATTTAGCAGATGCGACACCATTTGCTATATTCCGTGAGTATGTTATAAATTGTGAGAGAAATCATCCTTCAGATGGCGAACAAAAGGGGGACACTATGAAATGCCCGTACTGTAGCTCCGAACAAACCCGAGTGATTGACTCCCGCCCCGACGCGCAGGGCAATGTGAGAAGGCGACGTGAGTGTGAGAGTTGCGAACGACGGTTCACGACTCTGGAACGAGCCATTCTCACCACCCCCCTGGTCATCAAGCGTGACGGACGGCGTGAAGAATTCGACGCGCACAAGTTGATCTCCGGGCTGCGTATCGCCTGTGCGCGCCGCCCCATCTCTGCCGAAGCCCTGGAGCGGATCGTCGAGCGTGTCGAGTACGCCATCCGCCAGACAGGCAAAACCGAAGTGCCCAGTCGCGTTATCGGCGACATCGTCATTGATGAGCTGCGCCAACTCGATGAGGTAGCCTATATCCGCTATGCTATTGTGTATCTGGGCCTGAGCGACCTGGAAGCCATCCGCAACGAGATCGAACGTCTCCGCAGTGGACAGCACTAAACAAACCGGAAATCACGCGGGGCGGGACATAGTCCCGCCCCGCGCTGTGTTTTGGTGGGCGACAGCCATCAAGCAATTGACACAATACGGAATTCGATGGTGCCGGCCGGCGCCCGCACGGTAACTTTGTCCCCTACCATCCGGCCCAGCAAGGCCATACCCAAAGGCGATTCGTGTGAGATTTTACCCTTTGCAGGATCGGCTTCCACCGGACCGACGATGTGATAGGTTTCCGGGTCGTCGTAGCCTTCTTCAACCACCGTCACCTGACTGCCAAGCGTGATCCGACCATCATTCGCACCCGGCTCGGCAATGACAACGGCGTTCCGTATCGCCAGCTCGAGTTCGCGGATGCGCCCTTCAAGAAAACCTTGCTCCTCTTTTGCCGTGATGTAATCGGCATTTTCCGATAAATCACCCTGTTTGATTGCCGCGCTCAGCCGTCGCGCCAGCTCGATGCGCCGCACGTTGACCAGTTCATCCAATTCCGCCTTGAGTTTTTTCAGTCCCTCAGGCGTAACGTATACAGCTTTGTTTTCTCCCACATTGACCTCCAGGAATCAAAGAATCAGCAAATTAAAGAATCAGCGAGTTGGTAAATCGGTGCTGTCAATCCGGTTTGACAATGAAAGGGCTGCGCGCCAGCGTCGTCAACGTTTCTGCGCCGTGGGGAGTGACCACGACGTTATCTTCGATGCGCACACCGCCCACGCCTTCAAGGTAGATACCCGGCTCAACGGTAAATGTCATTCCCGGCACGAGTTTCAGCGTGTTGCCGGAGACGATGTAGGGCGGCTCGTGAGTTTCCAACCCCAGGCCGTGACCGGTGCGATGCGTGAACTGTGGCCCGTATCCGGCAGCCGTGATGACGGCCCGCGCGGCTGCGTCCACATCCTGCGCCGCCACACCGGGCGCCACCGCCGCCCGGCCGGCTGCGTTGGCGCGCAGGACGATTTCGTGAACGTCTGCCAGCGGCGCCGACGGCTCCCCGAACACCACCATGCGGGTGAGATCGGAGTCATAGCCGTCCACCACGGCACCCCAATCCACCACCACCCAATCGCCGGGTTGGAAGGGGCGCGAGCCGGGATGCGCGTGCGGCATAGCACCGTTCGGCCCACCACAGACGATGGGGTTAAAAGCCAGCGCTTCTGCCCCATTCGAGAGCAACGCAGCGATCAAACGCGCCGCCGCCTCACGCTCGGTCATGCCAACGCACAGTTGCGGCACCCATAGCTGGAACGCGCGTTCCGCAACAGCAACGGCTCGCCGCATAGCATCCAGTTCGGCGTTACTTTTTACCATGCGCAATTCAGCGAACAGCTCATCCGCCGGAATCAACTCGACGCCGGGGGCGTAACGCTGCAGGATACGCGCTTCGAGCAGACGCATACGCAAAGCCTCCACACCCAGACGCGCCTCCGCCAGTTCCAGTGTCGCACACGCCTCGTGAAAGGCCAGTGCATAGCCCTCTTCGTCGGTATATGTAAAGACCTCAAATCCGGCAGATGTGGCCTTCGAAGCTTCGAACTCCGGCACGACCAGGGCCGGCGGTGCGTCCACGGGACACAGGGCCACAACCGGGCGCTCGCTGATGAAAAAGGATAGCCCGGTGATGTAGAAGAGATTCGGCCCCGGCATCAAGGCCAAAGCATCCAGCCCGTGGCGCTCCGCTAACTCGGCAAGCTCTTCAACGCGCATGTGCATACACCCTCCAACAACTTGTGATACAATAGTTTTGGAAAAGAGTAATGAGTATGAATGATCGGCACCGTTAACCTGTAAACAAATGACTATACGACTATCAAACTATAAGACGATATGACGATGATCATCCAAATACCACTCGGCATGTTGGAAGCCAATTGTTATCTTGTCTACGACGCAAATGGCGGCGACGGTGTTGTTGTTGATCCCGGTGGGGATGTGGCCCCATTGCTACGCGAAATCGAACGGCAAAAAGTGACGCTCAAGGCTATCCTGAACACTCACGGCCATTTCGATCACATCGCCGGCAACGCCGATCTGGCCCGCTTCAATGTGCCGTTCGCCATTCATCCCGCCGACCGCGATCTTCTCACGAATGGCGGCGGCGCAGCCTGGTTTGGATTGCCGGAAGCCCCCGCCGTAAACCCCACACTCAACCTCACCGAGGGCTTTGAACTCACCGTGGGTAAACTACGGTTGCGCGTGCTCGAAACGCCGGGGCACACACCGGGCAGCGTGTGCCTCTATCTTCCCGAAGCTCAAGCCCTGTTGACGGGGGATACCCTCTTCACCGGGGGCGTCGGGCGGACAGATTTGCCCGGCGGCAACCCGCGCGCCTTAACCGAGAGCCTCAAACGTCTGCTCAGCCTGCCCCCCGAAACGGTCATCTATCCAGGACATGGGCCGACGAGCACGCTGGCTCAAGAGCGTCGCAGCAATCCCTGGCTCAGATGGATCGCTGCACAGTAGCGGCGGTGTTTACACAAAGGCTAAAGCTAAACTCTGATAGCTAATAGCTTACCCCGTAATCAGCCGCAAGAGACCGAGGAGGCTCAAACCGAGTTTGAGCGCGTCACCGGCCGTCGGCACAGGCAGTTGCTCCTTGCCGGTTGCGTCCACCTTCACATTGCTGTTGAAATACAGCCAGCCGGCCAACACCCCGACGGCCGCTCCAATCACCCCGCCGATTAACAACGTGCGTGTCCGATAATTCATCGTGACCTCCTGGAAACGATTTTTTCCGCCATAGTTGTTGTCATGCGCGTTTTGGCATGCACCTCAATTAAAGGATTGACGATCTTTCTGGATGCTTGTTCCACGTAAACATGCGCCTTCTGCGCATAAACCTGCCCCAGTCTGAGATACTGCCGGGCGAGTTTGTGGAGCCGGTACACACCATACGCCAACCCAGAAAACAAAGCCAGCGGGATCAAAGCCATTACCAATGCTTCCAGACTCAGAAAGATCAGCGCGATGTCCCGTGCAGTTCCCATAATCCCTCCTGGAATCAGTAAATGGCGAATGGCAAATGGCAAATGGCAAATCACGTATCACCAATCGCCAGTCACCCAATACCAAGTATACTCGGTTCGAGAATTCAAACAAGTCCAAGCTACGCAAGCAAGTTGCGATTATGCGTCTCTGCGGTAACATAGCCTCTGTGAAAACAAAATCGGGATATTGGTGGGCTGCTCTGGCGGCGTTGTTCCTGCTCGCGTTTACATTGCGCGTGTGGAATCTGGAAAGCGTTCCGCCGGGGTTGACGCACGACGAGGCTGCCAATGGGCACGATAGCGCGGCAATCCTGCGCGGCGTCCACCGCATTTACTTTCCGGTGGGCTACGGGCGTGAGCCGTTTTACAACTACTCCGTGGCAGCCGTGACGTTTTTCCTGGGCCAGGGGATTTTTACGCTGCGGATCACGTCGGTCTTCTGGAGCCTGCTCACGTGGACTGCCACCGTCGCCCTGGCACGCCGTTGGTGGGGATGGCGTGCGGCGCTGTGGTGCGGTGCGGCGCTCACGGTGGGCTTCTGGCCACTGATGATGGCGCGGGTGGGCCTGCGGGCGACGACATTGCCCGCGTTACTCGCGGTCTCGGCGCTGGCCTACGAGTGCGCGCTCACTGCAAAAACGGTACCGCGGGCATGGTGCGGCTATGCACTGGCGGGCGTTTTTCTCGGCGCGAGCCTTTATACGTACATGGCAAGTCGCGGGATGCCGGCACTGTACCTGATGTTCCTCCTCGGCCTGGCTTTGTTCAACCGTCAACTCTTGCGCCGCACCTGGAAAGGAACGCTGGCCGTGGTGCTCCTGGCCGGTGCAATCAGCTTCCCACTATTCCATTACCTGGCGGTGCATCCTCAACTGGAGCAACGGATCGCGCAGCTCGGCGGGGCCATCGTGGCCTTCAAGGCCGGCAACTGGCGACCGCTGTGGAAAAACATCACCGATTCGCTGCCTATGCTCTTCTGGAAAGCCGATCCCTACTGGCTGTACAACATCGGCGGACGGGCAGCGCTGGAACCGCTACTTGCGGCGTTGTTCAGCCTCGGCTTGCTGCGAGCCGTGATACATCTGCGAGATCGGCGCAATTTGTTTGTCTTGTTGTGGCTGGGCGGCGGATTGGCGCCCGCGTTTCTTACGACCGTGGACTACAACACGCTCCACGCCATCGCCGCTATGCCCGCCGTCTTTCTCCTCATCGCTCTCGGCCTGGAGACTACGTGGGGGTACAGGGGCAGGTTACGAATTACGAATTACGAATTACGTTTTATGCTTCTCCTGGCATTCTTGCTTACCGGCGTCGAGGCGGCGCATGCTTACTTCATCGTATGGGGACAAAACCGCGACGTGCGGGTGTTATACCATCATCACGTCGTCGCTCTGGGGCGTTATCTCGAACATAGCCCTGACCATCACACCCCGGTGGTGATTACCAGCATGTATCCGGGCGAATTTCACGATCCCTACACATTGGAAGTGACCCTGCGGCGCGAAGATATGGACATCCGCTGGAGCGACGGACGCAGTGCGCTCTTCTTCCCACACGGCGCAACGCGCCTTTACACCGAGACACAGGCCGCCCCCGCGTCTCTGCTGCTCCCCTTTGTGGATGGTTACATCAGCCCGGAGGTAACCCTGGCGTTTCGCACGGATGACATCCCGACGGCGGTTTATGGCTACCGCTGGAACGCGGATGCCGCGTGGAACGCGCTGCGCGCCGAATTAGCAACCGTGGTCTTCACCGCGCCGGGCGATCCGCCGCCGGCTGTGACACACAACGCGACAGCGTGTCCCGTCGTCTACGGCAGCACCGTCGCCCTGGCAGGATACCGGGTCACGCCAGATGCGCCCCACCCCGGCGAAACGCTCAATCTGCTGACGGCCTGGGAAGTCGAGAAGGCGCATCCGGCGGAGTTAGTGCTGTTCACCCACCTGCTCAATGCCGAAGGCGCTACCGTCACCCAGGTTGACCGGCTTGACGCGCCTTCATGGCAGTGGCAGACCGGCGATCGCCTCGCGCAGGTTCACGCTCTGAATCTGCCTCCGGACATGTCGCCGGGCCGTTATTATCTCGTCGTCGGGTTGTACACACGCGCCGGTTTGCAGCGGTTGCCCATCAACGAGACGGCGTCCATCACGCGCGTGCTTATTCCCCTGGAGGTGACGCCATGAAGCGGCTCAAACCCTGGGAACGTTGGGGCGTCGTCGCTATGCTGCTGCTGGCGTGGGCACTGCGTTGGATCGCGCTGTTGGATGTGCCCCCCGGCTGGCGCGACGATGATCTCATCGAGTTATACACTTTCTCGTGGGAAATTCTGGAAAGCGGCCCACAGCTTTATTTTGCCGGAGCATCAGGGCACGAACCACTTTACCATACGGTCCGCGCGCCGCTGCTTGCCGTCGCCGGGCTGAATCAGGCATCGGCGCGGTGGCAAGCCGCCGTGTTCGGCACACTGGCGGTGCTGTTGACGTGGGCCGTGGGGCGGAGGCTCTTCACCCGCGAGGTGGGATTGCTTTCGGGGACGCTGGTGGCCGTCTCGTTCTGGGCGCTGCTGTATAGCCGGGTCGCCATCCGCCACATGGGCGCGCTGCCGTGGATGCTATTGGCGATCTACTGCGCATGGCGCGTGTTGCACGATGTGCGCCTTTCCCATGCCACCTTAGCGGGAATCACCATCGGCACAGCCGGCGCGTTGTACACTTATTACGCAGGGCGACTCATTCCGGCATTGTTGATGGTCGTGCTACCCTTCGCCGGTGGTCACAAGGGACGCTGGAAACCATACCTGGTGGCGCTGGCGGTCGGTGTGGCACTGGCCGTGCCGATGTTTTGGGCAGCGGCGCATATTCCGGGCGCCGATGCACGTGTAGGCGAACTCGCCGTGCCGTTGCATGAGCTGCGCGCGGGCAACTGGCGACCGCTCTTGCAGACCACGTGGACGACGTTGGGTATGGCGCACGCCAAAGGCGATCCCGAATGGCTTTACAACATCTCCGAGCGGCCGGTGTTCAGCCTTGCCGGTGCGGTGCTCTTCTATCTGGGCATCCTCACCCGACTCGGGCATCTCAAACAGCCAAACGCACGGTTGCTTCTGCTGTGGCTTGGTGCAGGCATTGCGCCCGCGTTCATCAGTCTGCCACCATCGAGTTATGGGCACACCATCCTGGCACTGCCGGCCGTCTACATCCTGCTGACGATGCCGATGAAGGCCGCCGCACGGCGTTGGCATTGGACGGCGGCGCCGCTGTGTGTGCTCACGCTGACCCTGGTGGCCGGGCGCGACCTGCCGGACTATTTTGTGAACTGGCCACACGCCTCGATGGTGCGCTTTCTCTATCGCGCCGACTACCGCGCGCTGGCGCAGTATCTCGATGCCCACACGGAGATCGGCGAGGCCGCTGTGGGGAGCTTTCTGTACGGGCCGTGGGACAAAGTCGCGGTAGAAACCGATATGCAGCGGCAGGATGTGGCGTTGCGCTATGTCAATCCAGAACGGGCGCTGGTCGGCGGAGCAATGCCACTGCGCTTCTATCTGCAAGACGAGAACAAACGCGATCCACAATTCCAGACGCTCCTCGACGCCGCGCCGCGCATCGAGGCGCCGGTCGGGATGCAAGGCGTGTTGCTCTCCCTGCCGGAACCGCCGGCCGACGCACTAACCGTGGATGTGGACGGTCGCCGGCTGGCCGATCAACCGTTCGCCAACGCCCTGGCCCTGCAAACCGTAACCTGGGAGGACGTCACGACTTTGATGACCTGGTGGACGGTGGTGGGTGATCTGCCGTTACCCCCCTTCGAGCTGATTCCCAACCCACCGCCGCCGGGGGTCTATAACGGTCCACGGCTGAGCGTTTTCACGCACCTCATCGCTGCCGATGGGACGATGATTGCCGGTGATGACGGCCTGTGGGTGGACCCGTACTCGCTGCGTGTGGGCGACCGGGTGCTGCAGGTCCATCGCTTCACCGTTCCACCAGACGCGCCTGCCGGGCCGTACACCCTCGCCATCGGCCTGTACGATCCACTGACCGGCGCACGCTGGCAGTTGCCAAATGGGGCGGATCAGATTAGAATTGGTTCGAGTGATTAGGGTTTGGGGAAGCGACTAATCCCTAATCCCTGGTTCCTGACTTCGGAGGGCACAATGACGATCAAAGTTCTGGTTCCCATTGCAAACGGTACGGAAGAGATTGAAGCTGTATGCATCATTGACACACTTCGACGAGCCGGCGCAGATGTGACCGTTGCCTCGGTGGAGGCCACGCTCCAGATTACGGCCTCGCGGGGCACAAAACTGGTTGCCGATGCGTTCATCGGGGACTGCGCCAACGTCATTTACGACTGCATCGCCATCCCCGGCGGCATGCCCGGCGCGGAACACCTGCGCGATTGCGAAGTGTTGACGACGCTCCTGAAACAACAGCACGACGCGGGACGGCTCTACAGCGCGATCTGCGCCGCGCCGGTGGTGGTATTGCAACATCACGGGCTGCTGGCGGGACGCCATGCTACATGCCATCCGTCTTTTGCATCGCAACTCGAAAACCCAGCGCATGTAGAAAAGCGTGTGGTCGTGGATGGCAACTGCATCACCAGCCGCGGGCCGGGGACGGCCATCGAGTTTGCGCTGGCGTTGATCGCGGCGCTGTATGGCGCGGAGAAAGCACAAGAGATCGGCGGGCATATGTTAGTCGCTGGCTGGTAGCCACGCGCAACGGCCTTCGATGAAAAATGAGGCCATTATAACCAAAAGGTTAGTGGTAAATAGCGATTTTTAGTATACGGATGAACATAGAAAACACAGCTAACAAAACAAAAACACTGGATTTCTGGAAAATCGCCGCCATCGTCATCCTGCTCCTGGCGATTCTCACCCGGTTCTATGCATTAGGCGACCGCGCGGTGAGCCACGATGAGACGACGCACGCAAAATTCTCGTGGAACCTCTACGCCGGGCGCGGCCTTCGCCACGATCCACTCATGCACGGGCCGCTGCTCTTCGAGGCGACGGCGTTCATCTACTTCCTCTTCGGCGTGAGCGACTTCACCGCGCGTATCTACGCCGCGCTGACCGGCGTGGCGCTGGTGATGACGCCCTGGCTGTTGCGGAAGTGGCTCGGCAAGCACGGAGCGCTGTTCGCATCCATAATGTTACTCATCTCACCGGCCATCACCTACTATGCGCGTTACACCCGCCACGACACTCCCCTTATGCTGTGGACCATGCTCTTCCTGTGGACGGTGCTGCAATATCTGGATAGCGGTCGCGTGCGCTGGCTCTATGGGATGGCGGTCTTCTTCCCCCTGATGTATGCCTCTAAAGAAAACGCCTACATCTACACCGCCATTTTTCTCGTCCTGCTGGCCCTGCCTTTCCTATGGCAAATCCTGCGCATGCGTTGGACGCGCCCCGGGTTATCCATGCTGCTGATCCTCATCATCATCGTTGCGCTAGTGTTGAGCGGCATCTTCGGACTATCGCTCAAAGAGGCCGAAATCCGCGAGGCCGATGATTCCAACAACAACAGCATCTCCGCTATGATCGTCCCCTGGTGGGGACGGCTGGCCATCGGAATTGCCTTCCTCACCTTGCTAAGCGCCGTGCCCATCATCTACTACGGCGTGGGTGAATCCATTATGCGCACCTGGCGACTGTTCGATGTCCTCATCGTCTTGGGGACGCTGACCTTGCCACTAGGCTCGGCCTTCCTGATGAAATTTATAGCCGGTGTGGATATGAGTGCCTTTTACCCGGCGTTGATGGAGCCGAATTTCAGCAAACTTCCCCTGGGAATGACCATCTCGGCCTTCGCTATGCTCGTCATGACGCTGGCGCTTTCCGCATGGCTGGGACTGTGGTGGAACAAACGCCATTGGCCGATCATCGCGCTCATTCACTACGCCATCTTTTTCACCCTCTACAGCACATTTTTCACCTGGGGTTGGGGAACGCTGACAGGCCTGATCGGCGGGCTGGCCTACTGGATGGCGCAACAGGGCGTACAACGCGGCAAACAACCATGGTATTACTATATGGTCATCGGGCCACTCTACGAATATCTGCCCCTGTTCCTGGCAGCTTGGGCCGGCATCTGGAGCCTCATCCGTCTGACCCTCAAAAACACCTTTCCCCGCGCCGATACCGAGGCACCAGCCAATGCCCCCAAACCACTCGATCTTGACCGGCTCTTCCCCTTGTTTTTGCTGGCATGGGCGCTGTTCTCGTGGGTAGCTTACAGCTATGCGGGGGAAAAAATGCCCTGGCTGTTCGTCCACATCACGCTGCCGCACATTCTGCTTGCTGCCTGGGGCCTGGGACAATGGTTGAAGGGGCTGACCTGGCAAGACTTCGCGGCACGGCGCGGCTGGCTATTCATCACCGCGCTGGTGCTGTTTGGGAAAGCGCTCGACGTGCTCCGGCAGGCCGTGGGACAACTGCGCGCAGCCCAGATGGGGATGACGATTACCGGCTTGAATCCACTCGTCGAAATGCTCAGCGCCTTTGGCGGCATCCTGATCTTCGGCGGCCTGCTGGTCTGGCTTGTCGAGCAACTGGGGCCAAAACGCACCCTGCGCCTGATGCTGGCGACATTCGTCGGTGTGCTGGGCGTCTTCACAGTGCGCACCATGTTCATGCTCAACTACGTCAACGACGAACTGGCGACGGAATTCATGGTCTACGCGCACGCGACGCCGGATGTCAAAAAAGTTCTGGCGCAGATTGACGAGATCTCCTGGCGTACCACCGGCACGCCGCACGATGTCAAAGTCGCTTACGGGAAAGAAGGCGCATGGCCATTTTACTGGTACATGGAGACAATCTACCCCAACAGCTATTATTATGACACCGAGCCAGACGCTGCGCGTCTCCTTGAATGTCCGGTGGTCATTGCCGGAAAGCCACAATGGGACGCCGTTGAAGCGATCCTGGGAGCGAATTATGTCGCTTTCGATTACAAATACATCTGGTGGCCTATCGAAGACTACAAGGACCTGACGTGGGAGCGTATTCGTGGCGCGTTGGTAGATCCGGCTATGCGTGCGGCGTTGTGGAACATCATCCGCGACCGCGATTACACGGCTTACGCCCGCCTCAAGGATCCCCAAAACCCCTTCACCCTGAAGACCTGGCCCAATCGCCTGGACATGCATCTCTACGTGCGCCGCGATCTGACACAACAGATATGGAGCTATCGCCTGGGAACGGCCAGTGCGCAGACGTCTGATCTCTATCAAGCCAGCGAAAGAACGCTGCCCGTGGCCCTGAAAGCGCGGTTCTCTTATGCGGCCGGCCGCGGCGTCGCCGTTGCGCCGGACGGGTCGCTGTATGTGGCCGACACGGCGCAACATAGCATCTGGCATCTTGCGGCCAATGGGACGCTGTTGCACACCTGGGGAGAATACGGAACGCTGCCGGGGCAATTCAACGAGCCGTGGGATGTGGCAGTGGACGCACAGGGTAACGTCTACGTGGCCGACACGTGGAATCATCGCATCCAGAAATTCACGGCGGAGGGTGAATATCTGCTCAGTTGGGGGCGAGTTGGACAGGCGCAAGTGGGCGATCTGGCCGGTCATGGCGTATTCTACGGACCGCGTGGGATTGCCGTAGGAGCAGATGGCACAGTCTACGTCGCCGATACGGGCAACGATCGTGTGCAAATCTTCGATACAAACGGAAATTTCCGCTGGGAATTTGGTGGTTCGGGCTACCTGGCGGGTCAGCTAAACGAGCCGATAGGCATCGCGGTCAATGCCACCGGAGAAATTTTCGTCGCCGACACATGGAACCGCCGTGTGCAGGTTTTCACTGCCGACGGTCTTTATTTGCGCGAGTGGAGCGTTCCTGTTTGGAGCGGCAATGACCCTGAAGAGAAGCCGTTCCTCGCGCTCGCGGACGGCGTTGTCTATGCCAGCGATCCCGTTCACGGGCGCGTACTCGCGTTCGACACGGCGGGTCAGTTGTTGTGGACCTTGCGCGACGCCGAGAATTTGAGTTATCCCCTCGGTCTAGCCGTCAAAGAAGATATCCTTTACGTTGCGGATGGGCATGCGGGAGAGCTGTTCGGGTATCGCATGCGATGATATACTATTTATTCTCATAAGGAGCCACTATGAACACCGTTTCCCCCGAAAGTGTAGGATTGTCGTCCGCGCGCCTCAAGCGCGTGGATCAGGTGATGCAAAAGTACGTGGACCAGGGCAAACTGCCGGGCGTTCTCTGTCTGGTCGCCCGGCGTGGACAGGTCGCCTACCTATCTAAGGTCGGCTGGATGAACGTCGAGGCCCAAAACCCCATCGCGTTCGATACCCTCTTTCGCATCTATTCCATGACCAAGCCGCTCACCAGTGTGGCGGTGATGATGCTTTATGAGGAGGGGCGTCTCTCTCTCAACGATCCGGTCGCCAAATACATCCCCGAATTCGCAGACCTCAAGGTTTTTGTGCGTGAGACCGAGACGGGCGTCGAGCTGGCGAACCTCAAGCGGCCGATCACAATCCATCACTTGTTGACGCACACCGGCGGGCTGAGCTACGGCTTTGACTCAAACGACGCTGTGGACAGGCAAATCCAAAAGCATGTCTGGCAACGCTACGGCGATAACCCGGAGATCACGCTAGAGGAATTCGTCCACCGGATAGCCATGTGCCCGCTTCGCACGCAGCCGGGCACGGAATTCTTCTACAGTCTATCTGTTGACGTGCTGGGCTACGTGGTGCAAGTTGTGTCGGGACAGCCGTTCGATGTCTTCTTGCAGGAACGTATTCTGGAGCCGCTGGGCATGAGCGATACCGCCTTTTACGTGCCGGAAAGCAAGCTCGACCGTTTTGCCGTGAACTACACACCGGACAAGGAGAAAGGGCTTGCCGTCTTCGACGCACCCGAGACGAGTCGTTTCGCCAAACCGACGCGCTGTCCGGCGGGCGGCATGGGGCTGGTCTCCACCCTGGGCGACTATTACCGTTTCGCGGCCATGCTCCTCAACAAAGGCGAGCTGGACGGACAGCGACTGCTCGGGCGCAAGACCGTCGAGCTGATGACGAGCAATCACCTGCGCGACGGCGTCTACCGCGACGGGAATCCGGCGTTGGGGTTCGGCCTCGGTTTCGGGGTCACACTCGATGTCGAGCGGACGCAGACGCTTGGCTCTGTGGGCGCCTACGGCTGGGGCGGCGCGGCGACCACCCGCTTTGTCATTGATCCACAGGAAGAGCTGGTGCACATCGAAATGACGCAGTTGATGAACAACGACTCCGTCCCGGTGCTGGACGAGATGCAGGTGGCGATCTACCAGGCGATTGTGGATTGAGAGGAGATTGAAAAACCGTGTCCCGCGCCGGAAGTCGGCGCGGGACACGGCGTTGGATAGACAAAACCACCTTCGAGAATCAGACTATCGGCGAGCAAAACGCGCTGTGCAAAATACACGCGCACCCCGGTCAAGCAGCGCTCCCCATCGCAGATTCCCGCAACCGTTCCACGTCGCGCAGCGGCGGCAGGCCGAAGAGTTTTTTGTACTCGCGGTTGAAGTGCGCGGCGTCTTTGTATCCCACACGATAGCCGGCACTGGCTGCGTCAAGGTCTTCGGTCAGCATGAGCCGGCGGGCTTCTTGAAGCCGGATCTGCTTTTGGTATTGCAAAGGACTCATTGCGGTAACTTCTTTGAAGTGGTGGTGGAAGCTCGAGACGCTCATCCCCAGTTCCCTGGCAAGATCATCAATCCGCAGCGGTTGGTCAAGCTCTTGCCGGAGATGCTGAATGGCCCTGGCGATGCGGTGGGTATGTCCACCCTGGACCGCAATATAGCAGAGGCGGTCGCCTTGCTCACCTTTTAGAAGCCGGAAGATGATTTCTCGCGTGATCAGGGGCATCAGGAAGGACGCTTCGGCAGGGGTATCCAGCAGTCTGACGAGGCGCACTACCGCGTCCAGAAGGCCGGCGTTCAGCGGGCTGACATCAATCGCGCGCACGTTGGTATAGCTGCGTGGGGCAAGGTGTCCGGCCTCGACCATGACAGCACTGACGAGGGTGGGATCGAGCTTCAGCACGAGGCTCAAGTATGGCCGCTCCGGTGAAGCTTCGATAACGTGGCTCACGACCGGCAACTCGGCAGTAGCGAGCAGATAGTGCATCGGATCGTACAGGTAGCGGTCGCTGCCGAGAAAAACCTCCTTGCTGCCCTGGGCAATGACGCAAAAGGCCGGATCGGATACACTGTGCGCCAACTCCGTGGGCGCGGACGCGCGGTTGAGCCGCAAGCCCTTGAGCGGCTCAACCCGACCATCTTCACGGACGGCGCGCGCGAGCCGCTCGACCAACTCGGCGCGGTTCGCCTGTTCCCGCTGCGCCTCGAGTCCTACCGACTGAGGGGGCATCGAATTCATCACAAGTGCCTGGTTCATACTCACACCTCATCGTTCTTTTTCAGTCTTCATTATACCACATGCCTGTCCGTTTAAGTGCATTTCTCCACAGGTTTGCAGGATTATACAATGATCTTCGAGAATTATTATACTGTTCTGCAACCCTGCGTGCTATAATACAGTCAAGATATAGAGAAGAACTGGCTCAGGAGGTATGAAATGAACATAGCTATCCCAAGACGTGTACCCAAACCTGTGAGGCACCTCCCATCATGAAAAACACAGGACCACACGCCCCCCCCGACTACCCAACTACCCAACTAAAGACTACTAGACTAAAAGACTACCAGACTAAAAGACTACCAGACTAAAGGAGACAGACAATGCAAAAACGTAAACTCGGCAACAGTGGTTTGGAAGTTTCGGCCCTGGGGCTTGGCTGTATGCGGATGAGCTTTGGCGACTATATACCGCCCAGGGACGAAATGATCGCTTTTATTCGCGCCGCCGTGGAACGGGGCATCACCTTCTTTGACACGGCGGAGGTCTACGGGCCGTTCACCAACGAAGAGCTGGTCGGCGAGGCGCTGGAGCCGTTCCGTGGGCAGGTGGTCGTCGCCACCAAGTTCGGCTTCAAACACGACGGCGACAAGGGACCAAGCCCTGGAACCGGCCTGGATAGCCGGCCGGAGCAGATCAAACGGGTCGCCGAGGCGTCGCTCAAGCGGCTGCGGGTGGAGGCCATTGATCTGTTCTACCAACACCGGCCCGACCCCAACGTGCCCATGGAAGACGTGGCCGGAGCGGTGAAGGACCTGATTCAGGCCGGCAAGGTCAAACACTTTGGGTTGTCTGAGGCCAGCGCCGAGCAAATCCGCCGCGCCCACGCCGTCCAGCCGGTCACCGCCCTGCAGAGCGAATACTCGATCTGGTGGCGGGCCATCGAAGAGAACGGTGTGCTGGCGACCTGCGAAGAACTCGGCATCGGCCTGGTGCCCTACAGCCCGTTGGGTCGGGGCTACCTGACCGGCAAGGTTGACGAGAACACGACTTTCGCCCCCAACGACATCCGCAGTCGCAACCCCCGCTTCACACCGGAGGCGATCCGTGCCAACCGGGCGGTGGTCGAGCTGCTCGAACGGATTGCGGCGCGGCATAACGCCACCCCGGCCCAGATTGCCCTGGCCTGGTTGCTGGCGCAAAAGCCCTGGATCGTGCCCATTCCCGGCTCGCGCAAACTGGAGCGCTTGGATGAAAATCTAGGTGCGTTGAATGTCCATCTGACGACGGCAGACCTGGCCGAAATTCGCGCTGCTATGGCACAGATTACAGTGATCGGCGACCGGTATTGAGCAGGATTTACGCAGACACAGCTATTTTTTTACCGCAGAGAGCGCAGAGGTCGCCGAGTGACGAGAAATTCTCTGCGTTCTCGGCGGTAAAATCCACAGATTAAGGAGCAAATGATGCAAAACGTAAACCTGGAACAAGAAATCATCCATCTCTCTCAAGAGAAATGGCGCTGGATGTCAGAGCGCGACGTAGACACCCTTGACGCGCTCTTCCATGAAAAGGCCGTGTTTGTCCACATGGGCGGCGCCTGGGGAAAAGCACAGGAACTCGACATCATCAAAAACGGGACCATTCACTACAAGCGAGCGGATATCCATGAAGTGTCGGTGAATATCATTGATAACACTGCCGTTCTTCTAAACAGAATTACGCTATTAGCCGTTGTGGGCGGCAATGAAGTCACCAATCCCTTTATGGTGACAGAAGTGTATGTGCAGCAAGAAGGTGGCTGGAAGTTAGCGTCGCTCTCGTTCACCCGGCTACTCACCCCAGAGCAACCCCATTAACCGAGAACCATAAGGAGAAAATGATGAAAACTGTAACATTGAACAACGGCGTTGAAATTCCCATTCTCGGCTTCGGCGTCTTTCAGATCAGCGACCCGGCCGAGTGCGAAAGATGTGTGATGGAGGCCATTCAAACCGGTTATCGCCACATTGACACGGCTGCTTCCTACCAAAACGAAGAGGCGGTTGGCCGGGGCATCAAACAGAGCGGCGTGCCGCGCGAGGAATTGTTCATCACCACCAAACTCTGGATTCAGCGCGACGGCTATGAGGGCGCGCTCAAAGCCTTCGAAAGGTCTCTCAAACGCCTGCAATTGGATTACGTTGACCTGTACCTGATCCATCAGCCCTTCGGCGATGTGTATGGGGAATGGCGGGCGATGGAAGAGCTGTACCGCCAGGGCAAAATCAGGGCCATCGGGGTTTCCAACTTTTATCCCGACCGCATCATGGACATGATCGTGCACAACGAAATCGTCCCGGCGGTCAATCAGATCGAGGTCAACCCCTTCCACCAGCAAATCGAGACGCAAAAGTTTTTGCAGGAGAACGGCGTTCAGGTGGAGGCGTGGGCGCCCTTTGCCGAGGGACGGAACAACATCTTTCAGAACGAACTCTTGCGATCCATCGCCGCAAAGCACAACAAAAGCGTCGCTCAGGTCATCCTCCGCTGGCTCGTGCAGAGGGGCATCATCGCCCTGGCCAAAACCACCCGCAAGGAACGGATGGTCGAAAATATCAGCGTGTTCGATTTTGAATTGAGCGCGGAAGACATGGCAGCGATCGCCACGCTGGACACGAAAACCAGCGCCTTTTTTGACCATCGCAACCCCGAAGTGGTCAAGTGGCTGGGCGGACGCAGGCTGGATATATAGTCGCGGAACTCACGGATGACGTGCTGTTCGGTGACGTGTGGGCGCGCGCGGAACTCTCGCCACGCGACCGCAGCCTGATCACCGTCGCGGCGCTCATCGCCAACGGCAACACCGAGCAGCTTCCGAGCCACCTGATCCGGGCCAGAGAGAACGGCATCACAGAGGCCGAACTCGCCGAGGTGATGACTCACCTGGCCTTCTATGCCGGGTGGCCGCGGGCCATATCCGCCATCCTGGTGGCGAAGCAGGTTTTCAAAAATTGACCAGCAGATATTTTAGGCAGACAGGGCCGATCCTGCGGACATTCAAAAGTGGTTGTGGTCGGCCACGAGCGGGACACGTCTTTACGAGTTACGTCTTGGCGACACTGACCGGCGCGTTGTTGACGCTGTGCAGTGGACTGTATATTTTACTTCGAGAGCAGCGAGAACGGCGAAAGCATAGCGCTGCTTCATAAACGTTCACGGGCAGCAGCCGGTGTCTTGTGGGAATCATAGACAGCGTGCGAGGTGGACCGGCGTATTGTCCGAGACCGCACGGAACACCGTCGCGTCGCCGAGCACCCGCCCGACGACGTTGACCGGACTGTAAGCGCGCGGGCGCTCATCGGTGCTCACCGGCGTCGGCCCGAAGAAGATGCAAAAAGCGCGTCCCACCGGCCAGTAGCCCAACTCCCCCACCTCAACCTCGGCGCGCGCCTCAGGCGCTTGCCGCGCCGTCACCGGTATCTCGAAGTAGATTTCGTCGCCCCAGGTATTCGCCGAACCGGTGATCGGCAGCGCGTCCCAAATCTGCTGCGCGGTGGGGCTGTCGTTCAGCTCGGCTTCCAGGGAGACTTCTCCCGCGGTAATCGTAATCTTGTGCATATCACTCCTCCAACAGCCACGTCTCTCCGCCATCGAAGTATTTGACCAGCGTGTGTGGTGCATTTATTGCATACCATGCCGTCTCACGGTCGCCAACCTGCACCTTCCAGGCAGTGAACGTCCCTGCCGGCGTATTCACCTCTTCCTGACCGATCACCATCACCAGCACAAGGCGCGCCTGCGGGCCACTGTCCTGGGTTGCCTGTCGCCAGGTGTAGGGATGGAAGATGTACTCGTCTGCGTCGGGAGTTAGTGTGCACTGCGCTTCGCCTACCGGCGTATCCACAATGTTACGAACCTCGTATTGCCATACAACAGGCGCGGACCACGGCACAGCTTCCACCTGCACCGACGGCAAGTTGCGTTCCGGGAAACGCGCTTCGACGAATTCCGCGCCGACCACACCCGCATAGAGCAATCCCGCCAATAACAAAGGCCAGGCGCGCCACAGACTTGATTACCCTCCAATGCCACGTGTGTAAAGCAGGTACATCCCTACGATGTAAACCACGATCAACAGCAGCGCGTCCAGCTCCACAATCCACACACGCCGCTCGACCTGCGCCAGGTTGCCAATAAGACCCAATGTCGTCAACAGCATTGCCAGCAGACCCGCCAGCGCGAATACAGGATCAATCGCGCCGAGGAAGCTGCCCCGGGTGTAAATAACGTCGGCGAAAGCGAGGGCAAACATGTTGAAGATATTGCTGCCGAACAGGTTACCGACCGCCATGTCATACGCGCCAAAGCGCGCGGCGGCAATCATCGCCACCAACTCCGGCAGCGATGTGACAGACGCGATCAATACCATGCCGACAAATCCATCACCCAGGCCGGTGATTTTGGCAATGCCCGATCCACTGCGCACCATATAGGGGGCAACCAGGATCAACACAACCGCCGTCACAGCAAAGCCGATTAACGCCGCCCGCAATGTGGGCATCTTGCCCCCTTCTTCAACAACCGCGTCATCTGCTACCCCGTTGAGCGGATTAGAACGCAGTAGCCATATCCCGATGAAATACGTGGCCATCATCAACAGACTGTCCAGGCCCAACCACCCGATTTTGATATTGATGTCGGCCAGCAGGAAGAAGACGGCCATACCGGTCATCATCGTCCCCAGGCTGGCGGTCAGCGCGTGCTTAAGTGCCACGCGGCGCAAAATACGGTTTTTGTAAAACAACATATCCAGCACACCGAGCAGCATCATATTGAACATACTGCTGCCGAAAAGATCGCCCGCCGTGAGATTGATGTGCCCCTGGTTGATCGAGTTGATCATCGTCAGCAGCTCCGGCAGCGACGTGGCGCTGGCGATGAGCAACGCGCCGATGAACATGCCACCGAGTTTGGTATGAAAGGCAATCGCATCCCCATATTCAGACAGCTTGACCGCCGCGATAATCAGAACCGCAGCACTGATAAAGAAAGTCAGCCAGATCATCAGGAGACTCCCTGACGCTTGGGAAAGCCTTTGATGACCGACAGCGGCCACGCCGCCAACAGCGCGTTCGTTGCCGTGTCGAGATCGCCGAGCACCGTTTCGGCCTGCGCAAGACACTGCTGCACGATATTTTCGTCGGCGACGATACCGAACATCGTCACCGAGCATTGCTGGCGGCCACCCAACGTCTCAAACATAAACCGCATAGGAATATGGCGGCTTTTCAAAGCAGCGCGATGAAAGCACGTGCTATCCACGAACACGACATCGTCAATGTGAATGTCCTTCCACGCCTCCAATATGGCGTTCAATTGATCCACATCATCAGCAACGACCATCACCATGTAAGCCATTTTGTTCCTCCCTCGAAAATAGCGGCAGACGCTTTCGGGATGCTCCTGCTGTTGCCGCCCTTTGGGCAGGAATAACTTTATCACAAGTACACCAGAAGCGCAAATGCCGACAATAAAAAGGATACATTGTTATCAAAAATTGCTCCGCGCTCTCGGCGAACTCTGCGGTCAAATCAAAGATTTACCCGGCTTTTCCTCCACGTTGAAATGCACCCCAATAAAAAACGTGAGCCTCTTATCGCAAGAGCCTCACGTTTCACAACCAAAAGAATAGAGACGTTTATTTCGCCGGTTGCAGCACCGGGCGACGCCAAAAGAACGCCGCGATCAGCGTCAACGCCACCAACCCAAAGACAATCCAGGTGGGGATAGCAACCGCAGCCACCGCCGCGTGTTTCACCCCAATCCCGGCCAGCGCCCACAACAGCACCAGCGCGTAGGCCACGTCGCGGCGCGTGAACGCCATCAGCGTCGCAATCACCAACACCGCCACCAGCATAATCCCCATCCAGACTTCCGGCGCGATCCCGAAACCGTTCCAGTTCCAGTAGTACAGCAGGTCGGTGATATTCGCTACCGTCGCCACCGTGATCCAGCCCAGATAGATGCTGAACGGGACGCGCACCGCCCAGGTCTCCGCCGTGGAGACTTTCGTGTGGCCGGTTCCCAGGCGCAGGTACGTGATGATGAGCGTGGCAAGCAACACCAGCATCGCAATGACAGTCAGGGGGAATTGCTGGTAATGCCACAGGAAAATCCAGGCACTGTTCGCCAGTCCGCCAAGAGCGATCCACCAACCGGTGGCCCGCAGGCGTGGATTCTCGCGCTGCGAGGGCAACGCCTGAAAGATAGCGTAGGCGATCAGGCCGATGTAGATCACGCCCCAGATGGAAAACACGTAACCCGCCGGGACGAAATAGACCTGAAAACTATCGGAAATTTCGCCGGTCGTCAAACCATTGAGCGGCAGGCTATTCGCCAGCACATTGACGACAAGCGTCACCACAAGGGTCAAAATAACAGCCATTTGTCGTTGTCGGTCTCTCATCATATTCCTCTTATGCAAGGAGCGCTTCGATGTCGGGCGCAATATCCGCCGGTTCGACACTCGGCTCAAAACGCTTCACAACGTTCCCTTGCGCATCCACCAGGAATTTGGTGAAGTTCCACTTGATGGCCTTCAGTCCCAACGTCCCGGGGGCAGCTTGCTTCAAGTATTCGTAAAGTGGATGGGCATGAGGGCCGTTCACGTCAATCTTGGCAAACATAGGGAATGTCACCCCGTAGTTCACCCGACAGAAGTTTTGGATTTCCTCGTTGGTACCGGGATCCTGGTTCATAAACTGATTGCAGGGGAAGCCCAGGATTTCAAACCCCCGATCGTGATACTTCTCATACAATGCTTGCAGGCCCTCAAACTGGGGTGTAAAACCACATTTACTTGCGGTGTTCACAATTAACAGCACTTTGCCCTTGTAATCAGCCAGCGACTTGGGTAGCCCCATAATCGTCGTTACCGTGAAATCATAAATTGTCTCAGCCATAGGAATCCTCCGTATTTTTGACTAAACTTTTAATCTATATCAAATATCAATTTATACATATTATAAACTATGAGAGTGAATTTGTCAAGACTTTATCTTGACAAATATGATTATTCTTTTATAATAATTATGGATTGATAAGCGATCTAAAAGGAGTGTAACCGAACCCGTGGTACAACTCCGATAATGAAAATGACCACCTGACTATCTGACTAACGACTATCTGACTAACGACTATCTGACTAACGACTATCTGACTAACAACTATCTGACTAACGACTATCTGACTAACAACTATCTGACTAACGACTATCAGACTATCTTCATAAGGAGAAATAATGCCGACACTGGAAACACTGATCGAATTGTTCCGCCGCAACGGACGGAAAATGACGCCGCAGCGCCGGGCCATTCTGGCCTTGTTGACGCAGGGCGACGCCCACCCCACCGCCGAGCAAATCTACCAGCAAATCAGCGCAACCATGCCCGATGTATCACGTGCGACGGTCTACAACACCCTGCGGGAGCTGGTGGCGTTGGGCGGGCTATCCGAAACCTTTGAGTATGGCGAAGGTGGGCTTCACTACGACCTGAACGCCAGCGCCCATCATCATCTTTTCTGCATACGCTGCCATGCGCTGGCAGACGTTCACCATGACTTCGCCGAACTAACCCTTCCCCCAGAAAAGACTGCCGGCTATCAGATCAAACACTATCAAGTGATCTTCTACGGCCTCTGCCCGACATGCCAGAAACTCGAAGCCGGAGAAAAGTTGTCAACAGAGTCAACAGTTTTAGCAGGCAGTTAAAACCTTCCCCATTCACCATTTGCCATTTTACTCAGGGAGAAACGCTATGTCCATCACTCCAGAAATACGTGAACAGTTATTGCGTTATCAACGCGACGAGATCACCGGACACCACATTTACAAACGCCTGGCCCAAACGCTTCCTTCCCCCGAAAACCGCCGGGTGATAGAAGCCATCGCTGCCGATGAGCTGGGACACTATCAGCAGTGGAAAAACTACACCCAACAAGAGGTCAAACCGCAGTGGGGCAAAATCCGGTTCTATTACTGGATCAGCCGCATTTTCGGCTTCACGTTTGGAATCAAACTGCTGGAGCGTGGCGAACACGACGCACAGGACGAATACGCGCGGTTGGAAACCTGGATTCCCGAGGCCGAGGCCGTCATGCGCACCGAGCATGAGCACGAGGAGACGCTGATCGGTATGCTCGATGAGGAAAAACTACGCTATGCCGGCTCAATGGTGCTGGGGCTAAACGATGCGTTGGTCGAATTGACGGGCACACTCGCCGGGCTGACCCTCGCCTTTCAAAATACGCGCCTGATTGCGTTGAGCGGGACGATTACAGGCATCGCGGCGGCGCTTTCGATGGCGGCTTCCGAGTATTTATCCACCAAATCCGAGGAGACAAAGAAGAATCCGCTCAAAGCCTCGCTCTATACCGGCGCGGCGTACATCGTGACGGTGCTACTGCTCATCTTACCCTATCTGGTGCTGAAGAACTATTACGCAGCCCTCGCCGTGACAATGACGGTAGCAGTCGCCATCATTGCGGGCTTTAATTACTACATTGCCGTCGCCAAAGATGAGCCGTTCAAGCCGCGTTTCCTGGAGATGGCCGGATTGAGCTTGAGCGTGGCGGCGTTGAGTTTTGGGGTGGGGTTAATCGTCCGCAAAGTGTTCGGCGTCGAAGTCTAATGCGAATACTGAATACGGCTAAAGGCCGGGAAAAGGGATGCGTGGCGGGGCAAAGCCCTGCCACACACCCCTAAAGACGCTGCTTTGGCGGCACAACAGACAGCACGACGGGACAAAGTCTCCCGAATGATTTCCCTCTAATGTCCCTCTAATGTCCCTCGGGCGCGTGGACATGCCCGTGCGCCAGTTCTTCGGGTGTGGCGTCTTCCACGCCCACCACGGCCACATCAAAATGCAGGGTGACACCGGCCAACGGGTGGTTCATATCGAAGGTCACCCGGTCGCCTTCGATGTCCGTCACCGTGGCGATATACATCGCATTGCCGGCCTGCACGCCGAAGCGCACCCCCACCTCAACCTGCGAAGGATCCGGGAACTGTGAGAGCAAAACCGTCTCTACAAGATCGGCGTTGTACAGGCCATACCCTTCTTCAGGGGGAACCACTACGGTCAATGTGTCCCCCACCGTTTTGCCTTCGAGCGCGTTTTCCAGACCGGGGATGAGGTTGCCGGCGCCGTGCAAATAGGCAAGCGGTTCCTGACCGGCGGAGGTATCCAGGAGCTCCCCGGCATCGTCCGTCAGCGTGTAATGAATGTGTACGACTTTTCCACTGGTGATATTCATTTGTATGCCTTCTTTCAAATATTAAGTTTATGGAGAAAACTTTCTCCATTATCGTACAAAACCGGAAAAAGCCAAATCACGAATCCGATTTTCCCTTGCGCTTTCGATACCACCAGTTTGCCCCAAGTGCCGAGGCCACAACCGTCCCCACCAGCGTTGTGATGGCAAGGGCCTTCTTGGGAAAGGCACGGCGTTGCATCCGGGGAGAGGCCGTCAAAGCAGGTGTGTCCGGCAATGCCGATGTTTCAGGCTCAAGCGGGAGAGGGCGTGACGAAACAGCCGTTTCTACGGGCGGTGCTTCAGACGGTGAAACCGTCGCTTCCGCAGGAGACGGGGATGCTTTTGTCAGCGAGCCGAATTTTTGCGCGTAAATATGGGTAAACTCGGCGCCCAGCAAGAAAATCTGCGCCGAGTAATAAATCCAGACCAACAAAATCACCAGCGCTCCGGCCGCGCCGAAGACTGAGCCGATGTCACTCCAACGCATATACGCGCCGATAAGGTATCTTCCAACGCTGAACAGCAGCGATGTCACCGCCGCGCCGATGATGACGTCGCGCCAGGCTATTTTCACCTCGGGTAGGATTTTGTAGATGATGGCAAACAGCACCGTCAAGGTGCCTAGCGAGACGATGAAATTGCGCATCTGGGGCAGGTTTTGCAGATGAAAGTATTGCGTAATCGCCGTGATGATGATCTCGGCAAGCAATGACAGCAGCAACACCGCCCCCACACCCAAAAGCGTCACCAAATGCAGAAAACGGCGATGGAAAAAATGCCTGAATCCACTCCCCTGACGCGGCGGGGCATGCCAGATCGCGTTGAGAACCCCCTGGACACAGTTAAAAAGCCCGGTCGCGCCGTACAACATCGTCCCCAACCCCACCAGAGAGGTCACAATGCCCGAGGCCGGATGTTTGAAATTAGCCAGCATGGTCTGGATCAACATCGTAGCCTCTGGCCCCACCAGGTTTTGAAGCTGATGGGCAATTTCATCACGGGCAACCTGCTCGCCAAAAACCATGCCGATAATGGCAATGATGATGACCAGCAGCGGCGCTATTGAAAAGATGGTGTAGTAAGCCATAGCCGCAGCCAGCCGCGAAGCTTTGTCATGCCACCAGGCGAGGCCCGTCTCTTTTAGAAGATCGAAGACTCTCCTCAAGCCTCTTCGCCACCATCCACCGCGCTCATTCGCTGGTTCACCCATTCGCCGCTTCTCTCACTCGCTCTTTCTCCCCGCCAGGATGATGTGATAATTCACGAACGTCGCTTCCGGCGTCCCGAAATCGCGCGGTTGCAGCCATTCGACGGCGGCATGTGGCGCGCCGGCGACCAACGCCTCCAGGCACACCTTCGTGCTCGGCGTCACCGCCTGGGTCGTCGTCCATTCCTCGAAGTTGTGGGACTTCGTGAGGGTCTCGACGTGTTCCAGCGTCAGCCCGGCAGCCGTGAACGCCGCGCGCCACTCGGTCTCCGTGAGGGCGTGATTGTGACTCGGATCGCGCAGCTTCTCGAACGCTTCCACATAACCGGCGATGAGTGGCTCTTCCGGCATGACCTGATCCTGCACGAGCACCAGCCCGCCCGATTTCACCACGCGCGCAGCCTCCTTGACGAACTGCGCCACATCGTCGAAGTGATGCGGTGCGATGCGGCAGGTCACGAGGTCAAAAGTGTTGCTATCGAAGGGCAGGGCTTCCGCGCGCGCTTCCTTAAACTCGACGTTGCGTATGCCTTTGCCGGTAATATGCGCTTCCGCCGCCTCGAGCATCTGCGGTGTGATGTCGCTGGCGACGACGTGCGCGACGTGCGGCGCGAACTTCAGCGCCGTGTGCCCCCCACCCGTCGCCACGTCGAGGACCACCCAATCGGGCTGCGGCCGTGCCAGTTCCAGAAGGCGATCCAGATCCGCGCCTTTCGCATGGGTCGCGCTGGTGACGTAGTTTTGAGCGTGCACGCCGAAGCGTTGCTGAGAAAGTGAAGACATCGCTCACTCCTTGAGGTAGTTTACGGCGTCGGTTTCACCACCGCGCACGCCGTCAAGACAAACGGTCGGATATATAAACAAATGCCTCAACAGATCAAACGGAAATCTATCCGTTAGAATCCGTTGGGACCCGTAGCTGCTTCACCACCGCGACCTCGTTTCGCATCAGATAGAACTTGCCGGTGATGCGCGGTTTGGCCAGGTCCTCGCCCTCCGGGATGTTCTCAAAGGACACAAAACCGTCGCTGTCATTGATGAAGAACCACAGTCGTTTCTCGTGGTTCTCCCGCACGACGACGTGGATACCCTCCGGCGCAGACGGCCACAGCGGGGCGAGGCCATTCCGCTCTTGCAATGCGGGGAGTAACTGCTCCAAAATCTCCTCGGTGAAGTACGTCCCCACATACAACGCTGCGCCCGCGCCGGTCTTCTTCATCATCACGGCGGGCTTACGCTCGAGGTGCAGGCGCCCTTCCCAGCGTGCCATGACGGCGCCACCGGGCAATACATCCAGTTGTTCGTACCAATGCACGGTGGGGACCTTCGCCTTGGGGAAGTTGATCGCCAGCGGGCGCTTATCAGGCGCGTTCTGGCGACCGTATTCGGCGACCCGCGCACCCACCAGGGACGCCAACACCCCCGGCGGCGTCTCGGCGATGACGTTGTTGTTCCAGTCCTTCGTCGCCGTCCGCGCGCCGACAATAAGCGTACCGCCGTTCTCGACGAAGCGCGTCAGGTTCGGCACCCATTCAGGATTGAAAAGCGCCCAGTGGGGGATGATGTAGGCTTTCAGCCCGCTCAAATCATCCGCAGGATGCACGCAGCCCACCGCGTAACCGCGCTTGTAGAAGAAACCGTGAACCAGCGCCGCTATCTGCCAGGGCGAAGGGAGACCCAACGAAAGCGTCTCGTGCGCGTCGTACACATCCATATCGGCAGCGGCCACCCCCACATCCACCCGCACGTGCGTACCGAGCACCTCCGGCCCCAAGAGCTTCAATTCCTGCCCAAGCTGCTTGATTTCTTCATAGCGGCGGCGCGGGATATTGTCGTGATCGAGGATGCCGCACCAGTACTCCTCTGCACCGAAGCGGCACGTCCGCCAGCGGAAGAAGAGCAGGCTGTCCGCGCCGTGGGCGATGGACGTGTATGCCATCCGCCGGATTTCTTCCGGTTCGGGATTGTCGTGGAAATAGTTCCCCTGCCCGCCCGGCCCCGACTGCTGTTCAGGGATCATAAAGTTGCCCGACCACGCGCGGGCGTGATCCAGGTTGAACGCCTGACTGAAGGGCCGATGCGTCGGATCGGAATCAAAGAAGGGGTAGACATCGTAACCCAAGAAATCCAGGTCTTGAGTGAATTCGCCGCGATAGTCAATGTGGCGGAAGGTGCCGTTGTGCGTGATGAACCACTGTGAATTCGCCGCGCGCAGGATTTCCACCTGTTCGTGCTGGAAACGAGTGATATTCCACGAGATGAAACGCGCATAGTCCAGCAGGTGCGCAGGATTGGCGTAGGCGGGCTTGCCGTTTTTGGGCGTCTGGATTTCGTCGAAGCTGCTGTAAGTGAGCGCCCAGAACGCCGTGCCCCAGCCAGCATTGAGGGCAGCGATGTCATCGTGATACTTTTCGCGCAGGAACTCGCGGAATGCAACCTGGCAATTCTCGCAGTGACACTCGCTGAAGTGGCAGTTCAACTCGTTGTCGGTTTGCCAACCGACGACGTGCGGATTATCCGCAAAGTGTTCCGCCATCGCACGGGTGATTGCGCGGCTGTACGCACGGAAAACCGGACTGCTCGGACAGGCGTGCTGCCGCGAACCGTGTTGCATCGTCACGCCGTCCGCATTGACACGCAACACGTCGGGATGTGCGCGCGTAAGCCAGCGTGGCGGCGTCGCCGTGGGCGTGCAAAGGATCGTCGCAATGCCCTTCTCACCGAGCCGGGCGATCGTCTCGTCGAACAGGCTGAAATCAAACTCGCCCTCACGCGGCTCCATCAAATCCCAGGCAAATTCGGCCATACGCACCACGTTGAAACCCGCCTCGGCCATGCGCTCCGGGTCCTTCTCGCGGGTGGCGGCGTCCCAGTGTTCGGGATAGTACGGTGCACCATAGTAGAAAGTCTTCAAATTCGTCGGGTTTTTATGGGATAGTTTGCGAGACATCGTTTGTTTCCTCCTCGTTCCAAAAATGTCAACGAGATTTCCTGGATTTCAAGGTTTATCCTACCAGTTCCCAATCAATCAAGCTCCGCATGCCGCTGCGAATATAGTGATAATATTTGATGTAGCGTGTCGCCGACTCATCCCGCCCCAGGAGCACATCCAACGCCAGGATCGTCTGCCTGTCGCGCGCGACATCCACGATAGGCGCATTGACGCCTTCGGCCACCACGACGGGCAAGAATGCCTGATAGAGCGCCACGCGGTTCGGCAATTCGGAAGAAACACCGCTGACATCGAGGGTCATGTTACACCCTAATTCGTCCCTGACCAGGCGAATCGTCTCCAGCGTCACCAATGCAGCGTGGGAATTCATTTCAACGGTCTGCATGAGGCAGTTAATCAGAACATCTTCACCGGGGATGCCCAGAGCTTCGGCGTGGGTCACGATGCGGGTGGCAATTTCTAATCGCCTGTAAGGGTCGGCGGGGATACCTTCCTCATCCATGCAACAGCCGATGATGACGGCCTCGTGTTTGACAACCAGAGGCAACAACTCATTCAGAGAGGCTTCGCTGCCGTTAACGGCGTTGACCAACGGTTTGCCGTGACAAACGGCAAGTGCCGCAGCCAATGCGCCGGGGTGCCGGGTTTCGATGCTGAGGGGGACTTCGACGGTTTCCTGAACCGCATCAAGCAGCCGGGGCAACACTGTGACCTGATCCAGGTCAGGGGTGTCTACACGAATATTGATGACATCGGCCCCGGCAGCAACTTGAGCCAGGGCCTCGTTTCGGGCGATCTCGATGTAGCTCGCCATCGGTTCGCCTGCCGCCCGCCGGCGCACCGTGCGGTTAGTCCGCCTGGCGATGAGCACCGTAGGGCCATCAGGTGCGATATGGACAGTGCTTTTCCTGCCCCTGAGAATGGTCTCCATGAGTGATATGGTTTCTCAACGCTTTAACAACCCATCCAATACCGTCAACGCGCTAATCTTCTGCTAAGGATATTTTGCAGAGATACGGAGATAACAATAATCAAACCATAGATCAACTGCGTCCAGAAACCCGACAATTTGATGACGAGGCCAAAGATTTCAACCTTACCGACGGCAACAATGCCAGCTTCGATGGCGCCGATGATCAGACACCCGATAAATGTCCCGTATACCGTCCCCACGCCACCGTAGACCGAGGTGCCACCCAGGAAAACAGAAGCCATCGTCTTCAACAGATAGCCATCCCCCAAAGACACCCAGAAGTAAGACTGTTCAAAACTGGAAAGGACCCCCCCGAATGCCGCCGCCATACCCAGAATGGCAAAGTTAATCATGCGGGTCCGATCCACATTGACACCCATCAGTCTGGCGCTCTCCACATTGTCACCGATGAGATAGACATGGGCGCCGAATTTATGGCGATTCAAGAAGACCCATACGAGAACGGCCACCACAATCGCCCAGATCATCTGCGCCGGCAGGTACCCCCCGATCCTGCCTACCAAAGCCTGACGCAGCGGGTGCTGCTTGATCGGCACCAGCGAGACGCCGCCCGCATTGGTCACAACGAGGACGAAGCCCCGCCAGAAGAACTGCGTGCCCACCGTCGCCACCAGCGAGGGGATTTTCAGCTTGACCACGATGACACCGTTGAGGAAGCCCACCACAGCGCCGGCGAGCAGGCTGGCGATGAAGGCCAACCCGACTTGATCGGTGAGCAGCCAGACATTGGTGAACGCCACCATCCCCACCCCCATCACGGAGGGAAACGACAGATCCATTTCGCCGGCAATGACGATCATCGTAAGGGGTAAGGCGATAACGGCAAAGAAAGGAATGGTGGACATATAGGCCGCGTAGATATTGGACTGCAAGAACGTCTCCGGCGCGCCCATGACAAAGAGGCCCCAGATGACCAGCAGAACGCATGTAATGCCGATTTGCAACCCGTACTGTCGGGCGACCTTGCCGAGGCGGCTGCGCCACAAAGGTTTAGGAATGGAGGCTTCGGTTTGACTGGCTGTAGCGGTCATTTTGTCTCCTTAAACAAATTTGCTCTCTGTGTTCTCTGTGGTTCAAAATGTCATTCCAGATGCCCGGTCTGGGCCACCCGATACATCTTGTCCATCAGTTGTTCCAGGGTGATGTCTTTGGTCAAAAACTCGCCCGCGACCGTCCCCCGATCCAACACCACAACGCGGTCGGCCACCGAATACACGTGGAACACATTATGGTCAATGAAGATGCACGATTTACCGGCCTCTTTGATACCGCGCACAAACTCCAACAGTTTTTTCGTCTCCGACAAGGACAAGCCCATCGTCGGCTCGTCCAGAATGATCAATTCCGCATCAAAATAGAGAGCGCGCACAATCGCTACCCCCTGTTTTTCACCGCCCGAAAAGGTTTTGACCACCGAGTCGGCGGCGACGGCCGATGAGGTGAACCCCATCGAGCCGAGCATCAATTTTTCGGTTTCCTGCCTCATCTTCTTGACATCAATGAAGCCGAGGAATTTCGTCACTTCACGGCCCATGAAGATATTGCGCCACAGGGTTTGCAGGTCGGCCAGGGCGCGCTCCTGATAGACGGTTTCGATGCCGAGTCTACGGGCTTCAGAAACGGAAAGGCCCTCGATCTTGCGCCCTTTGAAGTAGATCTCGCCACCGTTGGGGTCCGGCTGATGGTAGCCGGTCACGATTTTGATCAGGGTGGATTTTCCGGCGCCGTTATCGCCGAGCAATCCTACGACTTCGCCGGGGGCGATGGCAAAGTTGACGTCGCGCAACGCCTGAACTTCCCCAAAGGATTTGGAGATGTTTCGCATTTCCAATATGTATTCCATTGACCTTCTCCCTGGAAATCGTTTGAACGTTGGAGCGGTAGAAATTGCACCTTAATTATAAGGGCAAACGGCATAGACGCCAACGACGCTATACCGTTTGCCCCTCCTAAATTTCCAACAACACGCAGGCAGGATTAGCGGATTTGCTTTTCCGCCAGCGGCGCCAGTTTGTCAATGTTGTCCTTGTGGGCAAAACCGGAGCCGGTATCAATATGCAGGCCGGAGAACAGGAATTTCTTGGTCAGGCAGATCTGCACGATGGGCAGGTATCCCTGCAAGAAAGGCTGTTGGTCAAGAACCAGGTCGGTCCACCCGCCGCGGATGGCCGCCACGGTGGCCGCGGAGAGATCGAAGCCAATGCCGTAAATATCGTCCGGCCCTTTCCCCGCCGCCGTCAGGTATGTCTCCAGGGTCGAGGTAAGCCCGCCGTGATCGGTGCAGACCAGCTTGACATCGGGGTTGGCCGAGACGTAGCCGCTGAATATCGCGGTCCCGGCAGCCGGGTCGGCATTCGTGGCATCGTCAATTTCCAGGTAATCCACCTTGAAACCGGCCTTCTCCAGCGCGTCAATGACCCCCTTGGTCCGCAGGCCACGGGTTGGCTGTGACAACAACCCCCACACCATCGCCTTGGTGCCGGGGCCTAACCCCGAGCGTTTGACGGCTTCCTGTCCCAGCAAAAAGCCGGATTCATAGAGTTCCTGGCCCACATAGCCGAACCCCATGCCCTTGTATTTGGCCTCGATGCGGGGCAGGGTCGTGTTCTGGCTGGTGACGATGATGCCCTTGCTGAAAGCCTCATCAATCGGCCCCTCAAAAGCATCGTCACCAGGATGGCCCATCACAGCAATACCATCGGGGTTGGTCGCCATAGCCTCCTTGAACTGGGTGACCATCTTCTCGGTGTTCCAGTCCGAGAACATATAGGAGACCTCGGCGCCGGTATCCGCTGCGGCAGCTACGGCCCCGTTGTAAACCACGGTGCCAAAGGGACAACCCGGAGGCCCACCGGGGAAGAAAACGATCTTGACTCCTTCGCCAATTCCCGCGAGCTTGGACGGCACTTTGGTCGCAGCCTCAGTTGCGGCCTCGGTAGCCGCTGCCGGCGCCGCCGTTGTTGCCGCCACGGTGGGTGTGGTCTTAGGACCGACGCCGCATCCCACAAGGAACCCACCCGCCGCAGCTACGGCGGTAGCGCGCAAGAAATCCCGTCGGCTAAATATGTCCTTCATGTCAATCCTCCTTGGAATAATCTGATAGTCTTTAGTGCTTTGATCCGGCCGTCAAATGGTTATTCTTGATTTTTGTAATGAGTCACCTCCTTCGAGAATAGCAATGGGGGATTCGGCATTGGGGATCGGATATCGCCCAATTCCCAGTCCGAATACCCTTGTGGGCACTTAACCGCTGGCAAAACTCTTTATTCAGTCGTTGGTAAAAATGAGTTCTTGTACAATACATTCATTATAGCGAAAAAAGAGGACGGGCACTTGGAAAATAACACCGTCCTCTTGGATAAAAAGATAAATAGATGGGAGATAGGATTTGCTCCGTCTACTGTCTACAGTCCATCTCAGGTGGCTTTTTGGCGGAACAGACTAGGGGATACTCCGACTTGTTTACGAAACACACGACTGAAATAGGCCGGATCCTCGAATCCTACCTTCAAGGCTACGACAGCAATGCTGTCATTGGTGCGCAACAACAATTCCCTGGCCTGTTTAACTCGATAGCGGTTCAAGTAATCCCAGGGCGAAAGCCCCAGTTCCCGCCCGAAGATGCGCGTCAGGTAATTTTCGCTCACGCCCACAGCCTCCGCTACCTCCCGGCGCGAGATGGGGCGATCATAGTTTTGATGGAAATAGGCGAGGATACGTTTCACCAGCGCGCTGGTGTACGGCGGAAGTGCATCGGTGGCCGAGAGAAGACGCTGCAACGTCGCGGTGGTCTCCACCTCAGAAAGGATGTCCTTGCTCTGCACGGTGACCAACGCATGCTTCTCCAGCCGCTTGATGTCCTCCAGAGTAAGCATCCGTCCGCTGAGCACCAGAACCGGAACGCGCCGGGTCGCAGGAGCAGCCCGCATCCGTTCGAGCACTTCAAATCCATCCACTTCCGGCATCATCAAGTCCAGAATCACCAGACAGGGGACTTCTTCGGCCATGCACGCCAGGGCCGCCATGCCATCACCAGCGGTACGAACGGGATAGTCGGGCAGCCCTTTCTCCACAATCTCCCGATAAAGGCTACACGCCTGCGGATCATCATCCACGATGAGGATGGGACCGTGAAGGGCCACAGGACACAGAGCATTGATCACCTCGATCAATGTCTCACCACGCACCGGCTTGGTGACGATATTCGTCATCCCCAGCGTCAGGTCGGGTTCTCCACCCTGCGCCTGCCCGTAGAGAACAAAAGGCACCTGACATAATTGCGGATACCGGCGCAGTTGCTGAATGATTCCCCAATCGGCCGGGCCGGCGCTCGCCAGGTCCCAGGCCAACACGGCCGGGCGCATCTGCGCCAATTCATCCTCGCTCAATTCGCCTGCCTGCACGCGCCGGATCTCCAATCCCTGCCGCTGGCTAAAGGTGACGATTTCCTCCGCCGGCTGCCCCGGCGATGAAATCAACAACAGTACCGGCTCGACGGCTGCCGACACGGAGGGTACCGGTTGTTGGCTCAGACTCGGCAGTGGCAGGTAGATGTGGAAGGTGCTTCCCTGGCCTTCCTGGCTCTCCAGCGTCATCGAGCCGCGATGCAGCGCGACCAACCGTCGGGTGATGGACAGCCCCAATCCAATCCCTTCCTTGCGCCGCCGTATGTGCTCCGCCGTGGCGAAAGGTTCAAAGATGCGCTGTTGCCAATCCGCCGGGATGCCAATCCCCGTATCCTGAACCCATATATGCAGATGGGGAGGCAGCACTTCTGCGCCGAGAACAATCTGCCCCCTCTCGGTGAACTTTTGCGAATTGCTCAACAGGTTCAAGAGAATCTGGCGCAAACGCACCGGATCAACTTGAATGATGGGCAAACGCTCAGGAAGTTGCAGGCGCCATGCCACGGTGCCGGGAGAGGCGACCGTATCGGCGATGCTGTGAAACACATCTTCCAGAAACGCGCGAGGCTCGATAAACTCCAGATGGAGATCCAGCTCATCAATTTCGGCCCGCGACAGGTCCAGCAAATCGTTGATCACGCGCAACAAGTGCTCGGCGCTGTGGTAAATGTGCTGAAGGTCGTTCAACACATCCCCAGAAAGTGTGCCCGTACCGGGCGCAACGGAGGCAAGCACGGACCTGGTGAAGCCCAAAATCGTGTTAAGCGGCGTGCGCAGCTCGTGGCTCACATTCGCCAGCAGGCGCGTTTTGAGCTGGTCGGCCTTTTCGGCAGCCGTGCGCGCTTGCAAAGCCTCTTCGTAGAGCGCGGCATTGCTCAACGCCGTGCCCAACTGGTCGGCCAGAGATTGTAATCCCACCAGTTCTTGACGGGTGCGCACGGCCGTCTTCTGGCTATGCAAGTCCAGCACCCCCCAGACTTTGCCGCCCAGGCGGATGGGCAAGACGACGCGCGCGCGGGTATCCGGCCAATGGGAATCGGGCAGAAAACGCGGGCTGTGATGGGTATCGGGGATAAAGATAGGTTCGTTGCGCATCAACGCCTGCCCTAAAACGCCAGACCCGGCCAGGGGGAGGCTCATTCCGTCCCGGTCAGGCCGGTCCAACACCAGGAGCTGTTCTTGTTCCAGCCAACGGAAGATTTGGACGCGATCATACCCATAGTTGGCGCGAATCAAGTTGGCAATTTCGTGGGATAGTTGCCGGTAAGTGAGAAGCGACCCCACCCGCCGGCTGATTTCAAGGCTGGTTTCCAACTGTGTCAGAAGCTGCTGTTGTTGTTGACGCCTGGAGCCCATCATGTTGCCGTACAAATTGGCCATGGCGGTCAACTTTTGAGCCGCGACTTCGGCTACATTTTCGGGTGTGACCAGCCTGACCTCGTATGCGAAATGCGCGGGCAAGGGTTGTCCCTGCACCGCCCGGTAAGCCAGCTCGACGGCCTGTTTGCCCAATTCATCGGCGCGGATTTCCACCGTTGCACTCATCTCGCCGGCGGCAACGGCCGCCAGGGCCGACGGAGATGCACCGATGCCCACGATCAGCGCGTTGCGGTCCAACCGCCCCAACGCGCCGCCGGCATCGCGTCCGGCCAGGGCCAAAACGTCGGACAGCCCCAGGAGCGCGACAATCGTCCCTTCAAGCTGGGACATCATTCTGTAAACCTGCCTGTAAGCCGGCTCGTATTCATCCTGCCACGGACAGGGGATATGCGCGATGCTCACCCCAGGACAATCCCGAAAAATCTCACGAATCCCCGCGATCCAGCGCGCGCCATCATAGCGTCGTCCGATATGGCCCACAGTGCCGATGACCAGGACCGGCGTTTTTTCCTGCCCGGACAGTTTTGCGGCAAGATAGCGACCTCCCATCTGCACAGCCTCATCCAGACCCCAAGGGGATGTCAGAAGGGGATGATGCGCCTCCGTCTCGCTCAGCAAAACCAGGGGCATGCCGAGTTGCAAAAGACGATAGGTCAAGTCTTCCGGCAACGCCCAGGCGATGAGAGCATCCAGCTCCAGGGCCAGCAATTCCTCCAGCAAGGCAATCTGCTCGTCCTCCGCAAGTGTTTCTGGATAATCCACAAGGTTGATGGAAACGAGGTCGAGGGATAGAGTCTGGGCCCTGGCGTAAGCCGCTTCCCTTACCTGCGCCCAGTAAGGGTCATTCGAGTCTATCGCCACACCGATACGCAACGTATGCGCCATTCCGACCGTCTATGCCAACCACGCACGCATTTGAGCGACGTACTGCGGGAAGACAATTTCCGGCTCCGGCAAGGTCGGAATCCAGCGTTTCTCCCATTCGAGGATGGCGTAGCCATCGTAGCCGCCGCTCACAAGCAGATCGAGCATCCGCTTGAGGGGCACATCGCCCTCGCCGAGCAGGACATATTGATAGCCACCATCGGCTTTGGGCATGGAATCCTTCACGTGAATGCTTACGGTGTACGGCGCGAGGTTGGCGTAGGTCACGTCCGGCGGTTCGCCGTTGGTGCGGAAAGGATGGTGCAAGTCCCACAGCACCCGCACACGGGGATGGTTCACCTCGCGCATCAGCCGCGCAAAGACCGCCGAGTCGGTCCAGTCGTCGTGGGTTTCCAGCGCCAGCGTCACCCCGAAGGTTTCCGCCTCGTCGCCGATGGTGCGCAAGTTTTCTACTAACGCAGGCATGATCGAATCCACCGTATATCCCTCCGGCACGCGCCCGCCGAAGACGCGCAACAGAGGCGCCTCAAGTTTGGCCGCCAGCTCCATGTTGCGGCGGGTTTCATCGAACTGCTTCTCGCGCTCCAGGGGATCGGCAGTGGCGTAGCGCGCCGATGTGGCAATGCCGGAGATGGCGACGCCGAGATCGGCAAACAGGCGTTTGGTTGCCGCCAGGTCGGTCGTAAACTCCGGCGTCGTCGTGATGTCCAGCGCGCTTTGTAAGCCGCGAAAGTCCACCGCATCGTAGCCCATCGCCGCCGCGTTCTCCGCAATCTGGCGCAATGTCCAGGTGGGACAACCCAGAGTCGTAAATGATAATTTCAGCATCGTTTAGCCCCCTTTAGTCGGATAGTCGGGTAGTCGGGTAGTCGGGTAGTCAGGTAGTCGGGTAGTCGGGTAGTCGGGTAGTCGGGTAGTCGGGTAGTCAGGTAGTCGGGTAGTCGTTAGTCAGGTAGTCGTTAGTCGGGTAGTCGGGTAGTCAGGTAGTCGGGTAGTCGGGTAGTCGGGTAGTCGGGTAGTCGTTAGTCCAATGTCGAAAGGAACAGTCGAAAGTCGAGAAAAAAAATCCGTTCAAATCCGTTTAATCCGTTGACAAACTACTGAGATGTCCGTTGACAAACTACTGAGATGTCCTGTAGACCTCCACACAGCGGGTAAACGGTGTCGCCGAGGATCAGTTTGCCGGTGACGCCAGGTGGGAGGGTGAGGGTGCCGTTCAGGACGCCGGGTTCGGGTTGGGTCAAGTCTACAACGATTTCGCCCTGTGGATGGGGCAACGTGGCCTTGACCACTGTGAGCGGCCCCAGCATCGGCTGGACGACGACTTCCCGGAAACCGGGAGCACCCGGTCGAATGCCGAGGATGGTCGCGTAGCTGTGATAGATAGGATGCGTGCCCCAGGCGTGACAGTCGGAGCGTGTCGGTTCAGGGTGTTCGCGCGTGGTCTTGAAGCCCAAATCGGCCAGTTCAAACCACTCCCCCAGACGCGCAAAGAGGCTGTCCACACGGCCCAACAGCCGATACGTCTCGAAGAGGTAGTGGCTGAAGTAAATCGTCGTGCGCGTGAGATCGTCTGCCGCAAGTAGACCTTCGGCGACGCGGTCCCGCTTATCCGCGTCCACCAGCCCGCTAAGCAACGCCAGGCATTGCGCATGCTCGGAGAAATGCTTGTGCGCCAGATCATCGGCGAACAGGCCACGCTTTGCATCCCAAAAAGCCGCCGTGGTCGCCCGCGCGACATCCGCCGCGTAACGCCGCATCCGCGCCGCGTTTTCGGATTCGCCAAGCCACGCCTCCAGCGTCGCGACGCAGGTGAGTGTGAGCGCGAAGTGCCAGTTGAGGATGCCGTTGACGCCGCCCTCGCCATCAGGCGGGACGCCGCGATGCCAGGCCGGGTCGGTCGTCCAATCCACGTAGTTCCAGCCGGGCGGCGCTTCCACAAGGCCGGCGGCGTTGCGGTAAGAGAGGAATGCATCTACCACAGCGCGCACGCCGGGCATCCGCGCGCGGACGAAATCGAGATCGTCGCGTCAGAGCGCGTAATCGTAGACCATGCCACACCACCACAGCGAAAACGGCGGAATGATCTGAGTACTGCGGCAGGGATAGCGCGATTGCGTCAGCCCATCAGGGAAACGCGACACATCGAACATCAGGATGGCCTTGCGCGGCAGGCGGTCATCGCGGGTAAGACAGTATGTGACCAGGGTTTCGAGGCGTGTGTCGCCCACGTACATCAACTGTTCGTAGTAGGGGCAATCCATAAACGTTTCGTGCGAGCACATTTGCAGCGCGCGTACCATAATCGGCCAGATACGCGCAAAACGGGGGTCGTCGGTGTGAAATGTGGCCAACGGTTCCAGTGGATAGCGTGTCTCCAGAAAATCAAGGGACTCAATGACCAATGGCTCATCCGCCGTGGCCACCAGGACTTCGATATAACGCCCGGCCTTCCACCAGAGGTTCTCAAAGACACGCCGTGCGCCGCCGTCGGGGCGGAAGATATCGCCTTCACCACAGTAGTATTTGCCTTCGACGGCATCACGGTTGCCTTTATGGGAGTGGAAGATGTCCCACCAGGCGTTGAGGGCATCTTCGTAAAGCGACTCGGCCCAGCCAACGCGCACCGCCGCACCAACGCCGCCCGTGGTGACAAGGTGGGTATAAGCGCATACGTAGTCTTCGAGGTCAATGAGGACGTGGCGATGCGTATGAGGGGGAACCGTCAGAGGCGCGATACCATGCAGCAGGCCTTCCCAGGCCCCATGCTCATCCGGTAGATCGTCAGCGTGGCGGATAGGCATGCTCACCAGATCAGCATCATGGGCTACCTGAGCGATATGCCGCACGACGCCTTTACGCCAGGGGGCACGGTACATTGCCGGCAACATAGCCGGCGCGAGATGATGCGCCGCGCTCAGTGTGCCGTGCTGATCAAAGCCCCCCATGCTGATGCCCTCATCGCCAATATGTGGCGTGATCCAGCCGTCGCCTGCACCGTGCTCGAAGCCCCAGGCAAAACGCGCGCCGTCAATCTCGATGTTGTCGCCGACGCCAAAGCCGAGGTGGTTCTTGAAGAATGTCAGCCCGTCCAGGCGTTTGGTCTCCCAGGAAGCGACGCCGGTAGCGAGGGGCAGCGTCCATTCAGGATCGTCGGGAGCGAGGATGAACCCCGGCCGCACGCTGAACTGTGCCAGCGGTGCGTGCTCGCCCAGCGCCCACACCAGCGCCACCAGGCAATGTTCACCCACAGACAGACGCAGTGTGTACGTCTCGAAGAACCAATGATAGCGGTCGCCGCGCTCCGGCCCGCGCCCGATGCACACACCGTCAAGGTAGAGGGCGTACCGCTCGTCGGCAGAGACGTGGATGCTGATCGTGACGTCCTCGGCTACGGTGAACTGTCGTTTGTAAGCGACCACGCTTGGCAGGTTCGCCGCTTCCGGGTGCGCGATCCAGCGGGCGGGCCATGCGCCCGTGTGCCAGTCACGTTCAAGCGCCGCGCCTTGTGGCGGGGGAATTAAAAATGGATTTCCTTTAAGGTTTGTCATTCTGCGCCTCCCATGAAGATTTGTTTGAACGTTGGAACGTTTTTGCTGCTGGTAAATCTGTATTCATACTTGTTATTATATAACGTGACCGTCTAAACGGGTATTGCTTTTTTCTAAGTCTGGACTACAATTGAGGTAGACTCCAAAATTTTGACAAAAAGAAGGTACAAAAACGATAATAGCTACACACACTACACCAGCATAGCCATATTAAACCCTGCCTCACAACTCTTGTATCGCACCAACTTTTGCTATCTCTAGATACCCCATTCTCTATAAAAAATAATATATAGATCATCGGCCATTCTGGACAGACTGCCCTTGTCGCGCGGGCAGTGTTTGTGTGTGCCAGGATATTGTAGCGCGAGTTGATTATTTGCGCCACAAATGGCCGGCTCAAGACTAACGGCTACGTAACCGAAAGGAGGCTCAACCGTGAAACACAAACATTTTCTCTTTTTCCTCGTGTTGGGGCTAGGCACAGCCTTGTTGATCATGACATTAGCGATGTTGCATGCCTCAGCCCAGAAAAGCAGCGGACATTCGCTGACAGATACTCAGACAACGCCGGGTACCACCAGCCCGGCACAGTTCGAGGACAACGTCACAGTCTCACCTCAAAGTGACTTTTCCCCTGCACAGAACGCCCAATCTCTTATCCCGCAGCGCTTACCTGTATCTACGAACGCCGGTCCTTCCCATCCCATGGCCAACGCCACACCGGTGTCACGGGCCATGCCGGCCGCAATCCTGGAGGGGCGGCCTCCCCAAAATCAACCGACGACGTTCTCAACGTATGGTTATGACGTGCTGCAATCCATTGGGGATAACCATGCCGAGGCGTTCCCGCTCGCCCCGCCCATGCCCAGCGCTGCCAATCTGGCCATCTGCATGGATAGCAACCGCGTATGGGGTAGCGTCGGCGCGGGCGAAACCGTTACTGTGACGGTGAATGGAGCGCAGATGGGCGCAACTCACGCGAATACCCTCGGCTTCTTCTGGACCACGTTGTACGACGCAAACGGCAACCGCCCCGGTCTGGACGATGGCGATGTGGTGGAAATTTATCATGAAGGTGTGCTGGCTGTCAGCGTCACCCTGCGCGCTATCACCGGGCAGGTGGACGTGGTGAACGACGTGGTCTCCGGTGCGATCGGTGGCAGCGGCTTTCCTATCAGCGTCACCGTCTACGCGCCAGAAGGTGAGCCGGCGCTGACCTCCTATAGCCAGACGGTCAGCACCGATGGCGCCGGCAACTTCAGCGCCGACTTTAGTGGCATGTTGGACCTGGTTATTTGGGAAGAGCCGACGGTGGCCTACGTGGATAACGGCGTTGAGGTGCACCGGCACGTCAGACCAGATGCCGGCCTGCTCGTACGTCCGTGGCCTTTCAACCTCGTGGTAGGCTATACCGCGCCCGGCGCAGCGGTAACGGTAACGCTTCATTTCTCGGACACGACGGAGAAAGCCAGTGCAAATCTGACGGCCGATGGGAGCGGTTGGTACCGGTGGTCTGTGCCCGCCGATGTCCTGGAGAGCGATTACGTCGTCGTCGAAATTGAGGGTGGGACGGTGCTGAGCCGCACAGTGGACGCATTGAGCGTCAATGTGGACGTGGCTAACGACCGCGTCACCGGTTTAGCCGAAGCCGGGGCCACCGTCCGCGGGAGAGCATTGAACGGCGTCTTGACACCGCTGGGCTGGCGCGAGACGCAGGCAAGCACCGTTGCCGATACCACCGGCGTGTACACCCTGGAATTCGGCACGGTTGGCGACATCATGCCCGGCCAGTGGTTCGGCGTCTTCGTGGCCGACGCCGAGGGCGATGATCTCAACACGTGGAACCGTGCCCCTTCCGTTGAAGTCAACCAGACTTATAACGAAGTCTCTGGCTTCAGCATTTCACCGCCTGGCCCCCCGTCCGCAGGGCGGTTGATCACACTCACGCTGTACAGTGCTCATGACGATACAACGCACATCTACTCCAAAGGCGCAGGCTGGTATGGCTGGTACGATTTTGGCACAGCCGATGGCCTGCCCGACATCGTCCCCGGCGACGTAGTCACCGTTGAAAGCGAAGGCTACACCTGGCAGGGGGTGGTGCAGGTGATGACGATGACGGTGGAAGCCGATCTGGGGGCCGACCGATTCACCGGCACGGTAATCACACCCACAGAACGTGTCGAACTGTGGGGACAATTAGGTACCAGTGAGTCATATCTGTATCCTCTCGGTGGCGAGTTCAATATCCTGGCCACCACAACCACTGCAACCGGCGCTTTCACCGGCACCCCTCTCGGCTTCGATGTAGACTACGACATGGATTATGAGGTCAGCCACCGTACCCCCAATGACTATATCGAACGCATCACACGAAAAACAGATGGCTTTGGTGCCTGGCTGCCCGGCAATTTTATCTGGGCGACGGTGACTCCACCCGAAACGCCTTACACCATCACCCTCTATGACAGCACTGGCAATATCAAAGCCCAGACGACGGGCAATTCCACTCACCCCGTCGGCGGTACAGAGGGTTTCGATGTCGGAGCCATTGGGCAGACCCTTGAGGTTGGCGACCGTCTGCAGGTACAATCGGCGGCGGGATTCAGCCAAACGACGGTTATCCCGGCCCTGAGCGTCACCGCCGATGCCGACACCGACCTGGTCACGGGTTATGGCCCGGCCAACACCTTACTGCATTTCGGCGTGTACCGAGACGGTAACCGATATAGCGAAGGGTTCGTGCCCTCCGATGCTTCAGGATTCTATGCCTTCAGGGTAAATCAACTCCAGACAGTTTCAGGTGATGGTGATTTGCAAGCCGGAGATAGCATCAATATCTCATACCTTAGCCCTGAGCAGGCCTGGATCATCAACCAATATGAATTGCCTTTCGCTGAAGTGGGCGTATCGAAGTGGAATCCCGGCGGCTTCGCGCGGCCCGGCGGTAAAATCGTGTATAGCATCGTCTACTGGAATGACGGCAGCGCCGTCGCTGCCGACACGATCATCGTGGACACGCTGCCCGTCTCCACCACCTACGCCGGCGACACGAGCGGCCTGACGCCCGACATCGGCGCGAATGGCGTCATTACCTGGCACATCGGCGATCTTCC
>ENA-UOWE01000729-UOWE01000729.1-activated-sludge-metagenome-genome-assembly--contig:-NODE-729-length-45037-cov-6.383242_pt1 | contig 45037 bp, 38 predicted proteins | sample MGYA00249841_ERZ761562 | MGnify/ENA primary metagenome ERZ761562 (study PRJEB28883, sample SAMN05720200) | activated sludge metagenome | isolation source: Anaerobic digester | place: Japan...
TTCTGAAGTACAGACACGGTTATTTCACGTGCCTTTATATACTGCTGAATAAGCATCTGACCATATATTTTGAGCTCCTGATCCATAGCCTGAAGGTACTGTTCATGAGAATGTATAATATGAACACCTTTGCTCGAACCACTTGCTCGTGGCTTAATAACAAAAGGATAATCAAAAGGTTCTGCTGCTATTTCTTTAGTCAGATATGTTTGAGGACATTTTATTACATCTTTAAAGAGATTATAAAAAATATACTTATCATAAGTACTTGAGCATACTGATACTCCAGAGCAGGTATACTTTTTCCCCTTGAGATCTAAAAGACCCTGAACTTTTCCATCTTCGCCTATTGCTCCATGTATAAGGTTAAAAACAAGATCGCATGAGTCAATTTTTTCCATAAAATCATAATCTCTAGGATCCATAAGAAAAGAGGAATATCCCAGTCTGTTAAGGGAGTTTAAAATATTATTTCCACTGAGATAGGAAATTTCGCTTTCGTTGGAAGGTCCACCGACCAGAATACCTATTTTCATTTTTGCGGTATCTCCTTTTCATCATAGTAGGTTTTGTCATTAAGACAAAAAAGCTTTTCTGATTTATTTTTATAACTATAAAACAGCTTGCTTCCACATTCAGGACAGATATGATCTGAAGGTTCGTACCAGAAAAGTTCTTTGCACTGTTCATTAGTACAGGCATAAAAGATCTTTCCCTTTTTTGATCGAAGTTTTATAACATCTGAGCCGCATTTTGGACAGTGTCCGCGTACAGGAATATTCTTAGTAAACTTACAGGTTGGATAGTTGCTGCAGGCAATAAAATCTCCGTATCTTCCTTTTTTCAATACAAGGTCAGAATCGCATTTGGGACATTTGCCAAAGCTTTTTTCTTCCTGAACAGCCGATGCGTCAGAAAAATCATCGTTGAAGAAGACTTTATTTCCCAGAGTTACCGCAAGGCAATCAAAGCTTACTTTTTTCGTCTCCTTGCACTTAAGACATTTTAAGTAAATTCCATACCTTCCAAAAGCAAGAACCATATTTTCTTCGCAGTTCTTACATTTTATATTGCTCTGATAGCTTAGTTCGGTTTGTTCCTTGGCAATGTTACGTTCTGTTTCAGATAAATTTATCTTAAATGAGGAGTAGAAATTCTCCATAAGATCGCAGTATCGTAGCTCACCAGTTTCTATCCTGTCAAGTTCATTTTCCATATTTGCGGTAAAACTTGCGTCTACAATATTTGGAAAGTTTTTGTTAAGAAAATCATTCACTAAAAAACCGGATATCGTTGGAATAAGTACATTTTTTTCACCCTTCACAATATATTTCCTGTCATAAAGGGTCGAAAGAACAGTTGCATAAGTTGAAGGTCTTCCGATTCCAAGAGTCTCCATTTCTTTTACCATAGATGCTTCAGTATATCTTGAAGGCGGTTTGGTTTGTTCGGCTTCGCTTTTAAGAGAGACTGGAGAAAGGTTACCGCTCTGAGGTATAATAACTTCTTTTTCTGTCTCACCGCTCTTGTAGAAGATTTCGTAACCTTCAAAATTAAGTTTTTTAGATGAAATTTCAAAGGTATACTTTCCGGTTTCATCAGTTATGCAGTATACTTTTTCTGTATAAGAGCTGCTGGTAGACTGGCTGGCCATGAAACGAGACCATACAAGATTGTAGAGTTTTAAGAGATCACCTTTTATAAGGGATTTTGCCTTAGAAGGATTCATCTGTGTATCGGTTGGTCTGATCGCCTCGTGGGCATCCTGAGTTTTATTTTTCGAATTTTTCATTTTATAATTTCCACAGTATTCCGGTCCAAAGTTACTTAATATATAGTCTTTTGCGGATTTCGATGCTATGTCCGAAATTCTTGTCGAATCTGTCCTCATGTAAGTTATAAAAGCGATATGTCCATTTTCGGTATCTACACCTTCATATAGCTGTTGGGCTACTTGCATGGTTTTTTTCGATGTCCAGCCAAGCATTGAAATCGCGGTTTGCTGCAAAGTACTTGTAATAAATGGTTCCGGCGGATTTCGCTTTAACTGTTTATCTTTGACTTCTTTTACAAAGAACTGCTTGTCCTTAAGATATGTAAAAATCTCATCTCTTTTGGTCTCATTTATACTTTCCATTTTCAATTTTTTATTATTTTCTTTTGTAATAATTATTTTGTAGTCATTATACAGTAGAAATATTTTGAAAAAATCTTTAGGAATAAACTGAAAGATCTCTCTTTCTTTTTCAGAAATAATTTTTAATGCAGCAGACTGCACGCGTCCAGCACTTGAGTTGTTTGAACGTATGATTTTCCATATTAACGGACTCAGTTTATATCCGACAACCCTGTCTAAAACTCTTCTTGCGAGCTGAGCATCAACTTTTACAGTATCAATTTTCTGTGGTGAGTTAATAGCGTTCTTTATAGCAGTTTCTGTGATCTCACTGAAAATTATTCTGTTGGGTTCATCTTTAGGTAGGTCAAGAATCTGACTTAAGTGCCATGCTATGGCCTCACCTTCCCTATCCATATCCGATGCAAGAAAGACATTTTTACCTTTTGAAAGCTTTTTTATTTCATCAATAACGTTTTGCTTTCCTTCCATTATTTCGAATTCAGGAGAAAATCCTTTCTCAATGCTAACGCCAAATTTTTTCTTTGGAAGATCTCTTACATGTCCCTTGGAGGCAACTACTTCATAGTTTTTTCCAAGGTAACGTTCTATAGTTTTTGCTTTGGCCGGGGATTCCACAATGACCAAGTATTTTTGTTCTTTTTTTGCCATCAGATAGTTCCTCCAGCGAAAAATTCTTTGTTGAACATCAATCTTCTTCCCAGAGATTTGTCATACTCAGTCCAGTTACTATCCGCCGAAGATTTTAGTGAGTTATCTATGCAGGATTTAAACTGAGACACTTTTGAGTCCATGTTATCGCAAAAGTGTAAAAGCTGTGCTTCTATAGTTTTGGGAATAACAGGACTGCCATACTCGATCTCTCCATGGTGAGAAGCTACAATATGAACGATATGCTCAAGAGTTTTTTTGTCAAGCTCTTCAATGCTACGTGCTTTTTCATAGATCATTGAACAGCCCATAACTATATGACCAATAAGTTCCCCATTATCTGTTTTTTCAATCCCGTGTGGGCATATAGAGTATTCGTGAATTTTTCCTATATCATGAAGAATAGCACCAGCTATCATTATATCCTCATCGATTATACCCTTGTATATTGAACACATATCAATACTTATTTTTAGCACAGTACAGGTATGTTCAAGAAGACCATTTTTATAGGCATGATGAACAGTCATTCCAGCCGGTAGTTCAGTGAATTTTTTAATGAAACTGTTATCGTGTACGAAGAATGATTCCAATAGCTTTTTAATGCCTGGAGTTTTTATCTTGTCTATAGCGTTTTTGATATATTGGATCATTTCCTGGGGATCTTTTGAACTTTTTTCTATAAACTTTTCCTGATATATCTGAGTTTCGTCCAACACCTCTAGAGAACCCTGTTCTTTAAAAATATTGAGCTGTAGTCTGTTTTCAAACATCACTGTATGTCCGCTTACGCGTATAATCTGGCCTATACGGAGATTCTTATCGTACTCTTGTGGAAAAGACCAATCGATTGCTCTTAACACTCCGCTTTTATCAGCTAAAGTGAGCAAAATAAATTTTTTACCGTCTTTAGTTGACTGAAGTTTTTTGCTTACGAGCTTAAGATCAATTTTTACAGTCATATCCGCGCTCAGATCCTTAACAAGAATGTCTTTTTCCTGAAGAAGACTGCCGAGTTTTATTCCCTGGTCTTTTATTATGCTCGCAAGATCAATACCTTCATTCAAATATAACTCCTCCCTTAATATATTTGCGTTTGATTCTAGAGGTAATTTTTGAAGTTATCTCATAGTTTATGGTGGCACATATATCCGCAAGCTCATCTGCAGATATGAAATTATTTTTTGACTGTCCTATAAGAACCACCTCATCATCATAAGTAACGTTTTTTCCAGTTACATCAACAGTCATCTGATCCATTGATATTCTACCAATTATATTGCAGTATTCGCCATTTATTAGAACCCTTCCCCTGTTAGAAAGAGATCGGAAATAGCCATCAGCGTAACCTACTGGTATTATAGCGGTTTGAAGCTTTTCCTTAGCTGTGTACGTTCTAGAGTATCCTACTGTCTCACCTTTTTCTACAGTATTCAATTTTATAATTTTACTTTTAATTTCCATAACCGGTTTAAGACCACTTATATACTTTTTTGATGACGGTTGCAGTCCGTATGTTGCAATTCCAGGCCGTACAATATCTAGGGAATTTTGTGGAAAAAACATAGCAGCCGCACTGTTTGACATATGGCGCAGTGAAATGTTTATCCCTTTAGAAGTAATGTAGTCAAGCATTTTTAAGTATTTTTCATACTGTATTAAAACGAAGTCATCCAAATCATCAGCAGTTGCATAATGAGAATAAAATCCCCTAATTCTTAGATTATACTTTTTGATTAGTTCTATGACGGAATCAATTTCATAATCATTAAGTCCTACTCTGGACATTCCGGTGTTGTACTTGATATCAAATACAAATTTTCTTATATCCTTTCCCAGCAATGAGTATGCCTGCTCGATAAAATGTGCTGAAAAAATTGTAGGAACAATATAATCGGAAAATTCGATGTAATTTTTTAGTTCATAAGGTTCACAGTATCCAAAGACAAGGATCTGCGAAGTCAGACCATTTTTTATAAGATCAGCAGCTTCAGAGATAAAAGCAACAGCAAACTTATTATATCCTTGATTCTGTGCAGCTTTTGAAAGTTCAATCTTTCCGTGTCCATAGGCATCCGCTTTTACTACAGGCATAACATCTTTTTTACAGGTATTTCGTATAAGTTCAAGATTCCAAAGATAATTATCAATATTAACCCATGCTACCGTTCCCCTGCCGTTCATTTTTTACCCCCTGATTAACTCTAATAATATATATATATATCCTCGATATTTTTTGAGATCTTTAATATCTTTGCCTTTGATTTTATTATAAAATGCCTCTTCTGCTCGACTATTCCTTCTATTTCGGATATGGGGATAGTATCGTATTTGGCGGCATAAGTCATAAATCCTGAAATCAAAATATTCATTGATGTATTAACAGAAATTTTATAACGCAAAAACTTTAAAGGCATATAGAAAAAAACACTTGCAAACAAAAATGTGCAGATCCAGCCATTGACTGCATTGGGTAACAGAGAGTAAAACCATGAAAGAGTAAAAAATCCGATGAAAATAAAAATCACAGAAAAAACTCGTATTTTTTTATTATACCTAAAATTATATACCATAATATGATACTCCTTTGCATTAAAAGTTTCAATTATAATTATACATGCGCAAACAGTCAATATACTTTAAATTTGTGTGTTGATACTTTTAAAATTAGTATTAGGGTTATTGATTATTTGTTGAAAATTTGCTAGTATTTAATAAACAGGAGCTAAGGAGGTGCAACAAATGAATAAAGCAGAAGAGTTCAAAAAATATGTCAAGAAAATTCAGTACTACTATCAGGCATTATCTCTTATTCGCTGGGATATAGAAACAGGTGCACCCAAAAAATGCATTGAAAGCAGAGCACAGGCCATAGGTGAAATATCAACGTATGCGTTCGAAATGAGTACATCTGAAAAGATGGAGAACTTTTTAAATGAGCTATCTTTACCTGAATCAAAGGAGAAGTTAAGCGATAATGACAGAGCTCTGGTAAGGGTAATGAAGAGAGATTTTGAAAAGCAAAAGAAGATTCCTCCGGAACTTGTCGGACAGCTTTCAGTGGCCTCTTCTAAAGCCCAGGCAGCATGGGAAAAAGCGAAAATCAATGATGATTTCAGCGTTTTTCAGCCTTTCCTGCAAGAGGTTCTTTTGCTGACTAAGAAGATGGCAGACTGTATTGGATATGAAACAAATAGATACGATGCTCTACTGGATGAATATGAACCTGGTTTTAAGAGCAATGATGTAAAAAAAGTTATTAGCTATCTCAAAAAGGAGCTTGTCCCGTTTGTTGAAAAAATAACAGAAAAAGAGGTTGATGATGATTATTCTTTCTTGAAGATGAAAGTTGATAGGCAGGTTCAGCGAAAGTTAAGCGAAAAGGTTTTAAGATTGATGAACTATGACCATGATGCCGGACGTCTTGATGTATCCATGCATCCTTTTACAACTTCTATTGGAGCTAACGATGTTAGAATAACAACTTTTTACAGAGATAATGATTTTTCAGATTCATTTTTTTCTACAGTTCACGAATGTGGACATGCTCTTTATGAACAGGGAGTATCGTCAGAACTTGCTGATACTCCTCTTTCAAGTGGAGCTTCAATGGCCATGCATGAATCTCAGTCGCGTTTATGGGAAAATATAGTGGCACGCAGTCATGAATTTTGGGAGTTCTTTTACCCTGAGACGATTAAGATCATTCCGGAACTTTCAAGTGTTGACATGGAAAGATTTTATAGAGGCATAAATACTGTTAAGCGATCCCTAATAAGGACACAGGCTGATGAAGTCACATATAATCTTCATATAATGATGAGATTTGAGATAGAAGAAGCTCTTATAAACGACAGAATAAAAGTTTCAGAGCTTGAACAGATTTGGAACTCCAAAATGGAGGAGTATCTTGGAATCGTTCCTTTAAAGGCTTCCGAAGGAATTTTGCAAGATGTACATTGGTCTCATGGCAGTTTTGGGTATTTTCCTTCCTATATGCTTGGAAATGTCTACTCCGTCCAGATATACAATCAGATGAAAAAGGATATTCCATCTCTAAAAGACAGTATTTCCAATGGAGATTTGAAAGTCATATTAGACTGGCTTAGAGAAAAAATTCATGTTCATGGAAAAAAATATGAGCCTAAAGAGCTTCTTGCTATGATAACCGGTCAGGAACCAGATCCATCTCATTTTATGGAATATATAAAAGAGAAATACTCCCATATTTACAAAATATAATACAGGGCTAAGCCCTGTATTATATTAGTTAAAAGATTTCAAAAAGCTGTGAAAAACTCTTTGGTGGAGAAGAAATAAAATACTCACATCGCTTTGAATATAGTTTTAGTAAAGCATCATCGGGATATATACTGTAAGCATCACTTATGAATTTCCTGCAAGAAATAAAGTCATAATTTATATAGGAGTTCCAAGCTTTTTCAAAAAAGTACTTTGAGGCATTTTTAAGGTTTTTTATATCGGGTTCGTCAAGATCATAGAAGTCAAAAAGAATAGAGAAACTTTTAGTGTACGATTCATAGAAAATGTCTGCTATTCTAAAACTATACTTCTGTGGATCATTTAAAGATAAAAAGATATCTGATGAAACCAAAAGATTAGAATTGTAATTAAAGGCATTACCGAGAATCTTTTCGTGTATTGTAAATAATTCAGCAAAAGCGTTAAAAATAGTAATATTGCTGTTAAAATCACTTCCGGAAATTATAAAAGGAGTATTCTTTAAGAAAGGCAGTTTCTTTATTTCCTGAAGAATTTTGAAGCAACTTCTTATTGCCGCATCTCCTTCGGTCTGATTTGAAAAAAATAAAGAATAAAGATTCAGTATCTTTTTGAATTGAGTGTTATTTTCTACTGCGAATACATGTTCTACTTCTTTTGAAATACGAAATGATCCTTCTTGTGCAATATCTTGTCTGTTTATTCTGTATATACTTGGCATAGTACTTAGTATGGCGCTGAAATGATTATTCTGGCTAATATCCAATAAAGATAACTTTTCTTCTTTTTTTATGCCATGTTGAGATATGCAACCGTAAGATATTATTTTAATAATTAGTTCTTCAACAGATAGAGGCTGGATAAATACCTCATCAAAAAAAAGATAGTCGCTTATTGTTAATCCTGACAGAATGGTCCGTGAGGTGATCAAAAAAGTAAAGTTATCTTGTAAGTTAATAATGTTTGATGAAATAATTTTTTTAATTGTATCTGTCGAATGACATATAAAAATAAAAATATCTTTTCCGGGAAAACTTATGTTATAAAATAGTTTTCCAACAGTTTTGTATATTGTGACATTATATCCCTCAACTTCAAGGATATTTGCTATATCACAATCACGACTATCCTCGTGTAGAACAGATATATTAAAATCATTGTTATTCCTAAGGTAATATGATTTTCTATAATCATAAAAATTAATGGGCATTAGAATATCAGGATTGAAAGCCAAACAAATTTCCAAAGTATCTTTTGAAGAAGCTCTTATAGAAAGGTTATTTATTATTTTTGTAGAAAAAAAATCGATTTTTTGATTTAAACATATCATCAATTCGCTTTGCCTAGTAATATTTTTTAAAGGCAGTGAAAGTATAAGTTCCTGATTTGCCGGGCTTTCCTCATAGGTTATATTAACATTAGAGTTATATATAAAGTCAGTTATTTTAAGCAGAAGGAAGTTTAAAAAATTTATCAAAGCCCAACTTTCTTTTTTAATAATTATCGGAAAATCAATATTTAAAAAAAAGAAAACTAATCTTTCCTGAAAAGTCTTTTTATTGTGCTTTTTTATATTTACTATTATTGTAGATAGCTCTTTCAGATGGCTAAAATCATATAAATCATCAGTTCCGTCTTCTTTTGATATCTGAGATACATACTCAATAAAATTTCTTATTAGAGTTAAAGTATACTTTCCGGAATTTTCAAATTTAAACGTATCCAGTTTATCTAATATTTCTTTTGAATAATCATTTAGGATGTTTTTTAAACCGTTGTTTTTTTGAGTCTCAAGGTAATATATTTCTATAAGATTCTTGTTTTCAATAACAGTGTGGTCAAGTTTTTGTTTCAATCTAATATTTTCTTGGGTCATTTCATATAAGAGCAGAACTATTATTGTCAGAGAAAAGAATAATGCACCCCACTGAAGGTAGGTACGCTGCCAAGGGACAAATCCGAACCCCCCTAGTATTTCATACACAACAAATATTGAAATAAAGAAAATCCCGTAAAGAAAGCAAGTTCGTGAAAAATTCTTGTCACATATAAAAAAAATGTATGAAATTATAGACGATATGACAAATATAATAAGAATATACCAGAAAAAATTAAAGTGTGATCTAACCTTTATTAGTATAGGAAAATTCATCAGATCAATAAGATTTATAACAGACAAAATTACGGAAATAATAGAAAAAGGTAATATGAACCGTACATTGAAGAGAAAAAACTTTTTTTTGAAAAAAGTCTTGATCAGAAAGATAGCCGATACAGGGAGTAGATAAAGAATAAAATCATTAAGAACATTTTTTATTAGGCTATTTTGTAGTATATATGAAAGGGAGTTGGTCTGAAAAAGAATTCTGAAAGCCAATAGAAAAAAGAAAGTTCCCGAAAAAAGGAGCTTGGCACGATACTGGTTTCTTATGAAAGAAAACAGAATAAAAGAGATACCGCATAGCATTAGTATAAGAGCTATTATAAGGCTATCCAGATCAAAAACAATGATCTTTCTAAGTATATCAAGTTTCTTTCCGATAACGGTATATCCAGAAAAACCAATATTAGCAGTATTAGAAATTATTCTATAATAAATGTACTGTCCCTGTGCAGCTGAGGGTATAAAGAAAATTTGGTTTCTCCAATAAGTGTCTTTGTTTTTAATTTCTGCCGCAATATTATCTGACCTGAAAACTTCTTTTTGGTCGATAAATACCTGAAAGTCAGATATTATAAGATTGGAAAATAAGTTGTACTCATATTCGGAAAAAGGAAGGAGAAAGCGCACCCAAAGAATTTTATTGTGATCTAGAGGCTTTACCAAAGGTAATGTGGGAGAAGAATACTTTTGCCAGTTGCTTTTAAGGACAATATCCGAAAATGAAAGTTCTTCTGATGAGAACAAGTACTCCCACCGGTAATCTTGATTGTCTATATAAATAAGTTCCAACGGATGTTTTGTATCCGCAGACATCCCCAGGATAAAAAAGAAAGGAAAAAGTATAAGAAGTAATCTTTTTTTCATTATAAACCCCAATATTTTTCCATATATAAAGAAATTATACTATATAAGAATAAAAAAATCTTCCTGTTAGGAAGATTTTATGTTAGAAATCCACGTATTATCAGTTCAGTAGCTTCTTCTTCTGTAAGTCCTTTTGCCATAAGTGTTTCAAGTTGCAAAGCGTTTATTCTTCCTACAGAAGCTTCGTGAGTAAGTTCTGCCAACTCATTTTTAACTTTAAGTATAGGTATTGTAGAAACTTCTACGCCATTTCCTTTTACTATTTCAGTACATTCAATGTGTCCTTTGGAGTAAGGAGCGTTTCCATAGGCCTCATTTACAACCTTTGCCTGACTTTCATCCTGTGCAATCACATAAGTTTTAGCTATCCCGCTAGAGCCTTTACCGTTAAGATTGACAATTTCATTTATATCTACTTTGTCGTCTTTCTTTGCCCACACCTTGGTTTCAAGAAAAGCCTTAGCATCTTGTGCTAGATCAACATTCATAAGAACTTTCATAGAGCCTACACGAGTTTTAGTGAGTCTGAACCTTGTAGAGTATGAAGAACCCGTACCTACGTCAGCCAAATAATCGGTGTTAAGATCTACCCAACCTTCTTCGTTATGAAAGTGAACATCCTCATATCCTACTTTCGAACCGCTGCGTGCCAAAATGTGCGAAACCATAGAATGTTTTATCTTCTGGGCGTTTGGAAATGAACAATGGGATAAAAAAGAGACTTCAGAATTACAGCCGATATCAAAAAAATATTCAAGATTTTGCTCCCCATACTTTTCAAGAAAACCTACACACATATGAACGGGTTTTAATATTTTAACATTATCTGCAATTTTCATCCATAGTTTTAAAGAAGTCCCTTCGGTTTTATAATCTATTGTAACGCCTTCAATACTGTTTCTTCCTAGTACCTTATCTCCGCTTATTATTATTGAAACCATGTCCTTGGTAAGAAGGGAATCAACTTTTCCGCCTGCCTGTTCATAAGCTCTGGCAATATATTCAAACTCTTTTGAGTAGTTCGGATCAATTCTCATATAGGCCTCCTATTGCGATAAAGGAATATTGATATGTGAACAGCTGTCACACATATCTTTATAAGATTTGCTTACCGACTGAGGAGAACCGTAGGCATAAATCTCACCTGCACAAAGGAGTAAAGCCTCATCAGAAAGCATGGCAATCTCTTCTCGGTGAGTTATGGATATTACCGTTGAACCGTTACTCCTGAGAAAGTCGATAACGTTAAGAATCATGGAGTTAGACATCATATCTATACCTGAGTCTGGTTCATCCAAAATAACCACTTTCGGTTTTATTATCATCACCGATGCAAGTTCAATTCTTTTTCTCTCACCGCCGCTAAGTGTCTTATCAACTTTTCTAAATAAATAGAAATGATTCAGACCTACTGAAGAAAGGGTTTTTAAAATAGACTCATCGGATAAGTTTTCTTTCCCTCCAAGTGTAAGATAATCACGAACAGAAATTCCTTCAAATCTGGCTGGTTCCTGCCATATCATGGTTATACCGGATCTTGCTCTTTGATCAACTTTCAGTTCTGAAATATCTTTTCCTTCAAAAAAAATCTTTCCGGTATGAATGTTTCTGTATCCTTCTGTTCCCATTATTATCCGGGCCAGAGTGGATTTTCCTACACCGTTGTTTCCTAAAATAGCATAAGTTTTATCTTTTTTAAAGGTGAAACTTACGTTATTCAGGATTTTTCTATTTCCTGCACAATATGAGATATCTTTTATCTCTAGCATAAACACCTCTTACTTTTAATAATGATATTTTTCATTATTAATGATTTTATAGGCTCTATAAATCTGTTCGTAAAGAAAAAGTACAACCATCTCGTGGGTAAAAGTCATTTTTGATAAGGATATAACCATATCCGCTTTTGCATATACTCTAATATCATGGCCCCAGGGACCTCCAACAAAAAAGTTAATATTTTTTTTAGAAGAGTTGTTCCAAAAAACTATCTTCCGGCTCAATTCAACAGAAGAAAGCATTATTCCGGTCTCATCAAGCACTATATTAGCTGAATCCTTTTCAAAGAAAGGTTCGATCCTTAAAAAGTCATAAGCAGCCACTTCTTCCTTTGTAAGTTTGCTGAAATTTTTTTTTAGCTCCAGCTCAATCAATTCATTTTTTGTATAAGGACTAAGCCATTTTTTGTACTGCTCTACACCTTTCAGTATAAAACTACTTTTTAATGGTCCTATAAGAAAAATTCGTATCATGTGAAGATGATTTAAAGCTTAAAGGCTGCTAATAATAAACTGTTCTATTGTATGGCAGTTTGATTTAAGACCGCCTGTCAATTTAGCTAAAGCTCCCAAAGCCATCGAACTGGTGATAGGAGAAGCGAGTTCTACATCTGTAATGGAACAATTAAAATGTTCGGCAATCTCTCTTACTTTATCGTAAACCTCTATCATACTGTACTCTTTGGCACTGATGTTAAGAGAAAGACTAAAGCGCTTTGAGTAGTTATCTCTGCTTACAAAAACACTACAAGGCAGTTCAATCAGAACTTCTCTTCTTATCTGGTCAATGAGCCATCTGTCTGATATGCTGAAAGAAAAATTGATGCTGAGCAGTGGTTCTCTTAAGCCTATTATAGTAGCTCCGGCTGTCTTATGAGGGGTCTTTGGACCAAAATCAGGTTCAAATGCCTGTTCCTTCATTTTTTTAGTCAATCCTTCAAACTCACCTTTTCGTATATTGTTTATATTTTTAAAACATTCCTTTCGTGCAGATTTTTCATAAAGAAAAACCGGAAGTGCAAAATCCTTTGATATTCTTGAAGAAAGGGAGGTAACAACTTCTTGAGCCTGCCTTTCTTCAATATTCATAATAGGTACTATAGGAATAACATCTATTGCTCCTATTCTTGGATGTGTACCTCGGTGCAAGTTCATATCTATTTTTTCCACAGCTATGCGTGAGATATTGTACAGACATTCTTCAAGGCTGTCTGGACTACCTACTATCGTAAAAAAACTTCTATTGTACGATGGATCCGACAGCTTGGAAACTAGCCAGAGATTTTTATAAGAAACTACTTCTCTGACAATTAAGTTTATTAATTTTTCATCTCTTCCTTCACTTATATTAGGTACTGATTCAACTAACTGCATTTTTTTCACCCCTGTCTTTTATTCTTATTTACTATGCATCCTTTAGTAGCTAACCCAAGCAATATTGAGTACGTTATTATCTGATTTCCTCCCCAAGATATCAATGGAAGAGGTACACCTGTCACAGGCATTATTCCAAGATTCATCCCTATATTTTCAAAGACATGAAAAAATATAAGAAAACTGCTTCCAAGAAAATAAAACTTCCAGAAAAAATCATAGCTAAGGCTAAATCCGCGGTATAGTCTGTACAAAATAACTGCATACAGAAAAAGTATCAAGCATATACCTATAAAGCCAAACTCTTCTCCTATGACAGAGATTATAAAATCGGTGTGATCCTCTGGAACAAAATTACCCAGATTCATATTTCCGTTCATGTAACCTTTGCCCAATATGCCACCGGATCCAATAGCTCTCATGGACTGGATTGTATTATAGGCAGCACCAGTAGCGTTTTGCTGTGGGGAAAATATGCTGAGTATTCTATCTCTCTGATAATCCTGTATCATAAAAAAAGCTACCGGAGAAGCAAGAATTGCCCCCCAGACAGCACTTTTCCAAATTCTTTCATGCTTAGCACAAGCAATAGTCATTACAAGCCACATAGAAAGAACAATCAGAGTTGTTCCAAGATCAGGTTCCTTATATATAAGGATTGCCGAAAAAAATATTGATAAGCAAGCCAAATAATATACTTTAGAATTTCTCACTGCAAGCACTTCCGAAAGAAAAAGAATCTCTGCCAGCTTGAAGTATTCTGAAGGCTGAAAATTAAAAAAACCAAGACTTATCCAACGCCTCGAACCGGATATCTTGGGAGCTGCCAAGACAAATGCCAGTGCGGCAACCGTCAGAAAAAAAAGCACTGGTATAAATCTCCTTAAAAACCTTTCAGGGAGAATAATTGTGAGGAAAAAAAGAAAAATTCCAAACAGTATAAGAACAAGGTGTTTAGAGGATGAAGACTCAAGAGCTGTATTCATATTTGCACTTTTGACTGCAAAGAAACTTATGGTGAGTAAAGCTAAATAACAAAGAAATATATAAAATTCAAATCTTTTATATCTTTCCTTATACTCTGTTTTTATAGATCTAAAAATAGTATTACGCATATTTTCTATTTTCCTCGCTTATCAACTTTTTTAAAATATTATATCATGATCAAGTATATTTACGGTTAATAAATTAAAAATAAATTGGTATGAACCATTATCAACTATCGGAATATCTTTAAAAAGCCTAAAAGGTAAGTGTGACCGGCAGGCAAAAAATTATATAGCAAAAATTTATATATAATTAACAGATCAGTGGATATTTTATTTGCAAAATCTTATTAAGACATGTATAATAAAAGTATCCAAAAGTAATTTAATGATATGTAGGATTGATAAATGTGATTGGTGACAGAACTATTTTTTTTGATACTTTGAATTCAACAAATAAATATCTTTTGGAAAACTGGCAAGTTCTTCCTTCAGAAACAGTTGTCTGGGCCAAACAGCAGCAGAATGCTTATGGGCGAAAAGGAAGTTTTTGGAGTTCTAATTCTGGAGGATTATGGTTTTCTGTGCTTTTTAAACCTAAAAAACGTCCTGTGAATCCGTGGCATTATGTAAGACTTTATAGTCTTACCGTTTATGATATTCTAAAAGAATACGATATTCAAGCTCAGATTAAGTGGCCAAATGATGTACTGGTTGGAGACAAAAAAATATGTGGTATACTTAGCGAAGCAGTTTATGCCGGTAAAAATCCAGAAGCAATAATAGTTGGTGTTGGGATAAATGTTAATAACTGTATTCCGGAAGAATTAAACGCAAAAGCCACGTCATTGATTGAATATACGTCAAAGCAAGCCAATCTTTCCAAGCTTTTGAGCAGAATAAATCATATTGCTTATTATCGCTACTATCTGAAGTATCTAAAAGACAAATCAGTTTCTGTGATTACTAAAAAGTGGATAAATGCTCTAAATATAAAGGTCGGTGACTCAGTAGAAATCATTCCTGTAGATGGTTCTCCTTTTTATGCAGAAATAAGTTCTATTAATCCGGATTACTTAGAAATTCTTGATGAAAACTATAATGTGAAGAATTTTTTTGCTGGCGAAATATCGGTCAGGACAAAAAAATGATTATTTTATTAGGAGGAAGCTATGGAACTTAAAACACTTATTTCCAAAGAACAGCTGGATAATAAGGTCAGAGAGCTTGGAAAAGCTATATCTGACTATTATAAGCCTAAGACAAACGAGCTTTTCGGTGTCTGCGTTCTTAAAGGCTCAGTAAACTTTTATAGTGATCTTGTAAAAAATATTGATATGGATGTTATTTACAATTTTATACAGGTTTCAAGCTATTCTGGAAAGTCTACTACCGGTCGTATAAAAGTAAAGAGTTGGCTTGAAGAATCTTTAGAAGATAAACATGTGCTCATAGTAGAAGATATAGTCGATACAGGAGCTACATTGCGCTATATTATAAAGTACCTTGAAAAACAAAATCCGGCATCTATAGAGATTGCATCGCTTGTTGTAAAGAGCCAGAACCAGAATGGTATAGACGTAAGATTCCCAGGTTTTGATATAGGAGATTATTTTATAATTGGCTACGGTCTTGATTATGATGAAAAATATAGAAATCTTCCATATATAGGGTATCTTGAATAATAAATCAAAAAGCTGTAAAGGATGAAGTATATTATTATATTTTACCAAAAAGAAATATTTTTTAAATAACAAGTGTGACTTAAAAAATAAAAAATATGGTATAATTTTTATATAAACTTTTAGGAGGTAAGATATGTTTGATATGGCCGGATATACACTGAAGGTAAACCAAGCGGTTGACTATATTAAAGAAAAAACTGGATGCCTGCCTGAAATATGTATAATACTTGGTTCTGGGCTCAGCTCAATTGCTCAAAGCGTTGAGATCCCTCAAGAGATAGATTATGCTGAAATACCCGGATTTTCCGTATCAACTGCACCTGGTCATAAAGGCCAACTTATTTTTGGGAAGATGCACGGGAGAAATGTTGTTTTGATGAATGGACGATTTCATTATTACGAAGGCTATTCCATGAAAGAGGTAACTTTTCCTATAAGAGTTATGCAGATGCTTGGAGTAAAGTATCTTTTTGTTACTAATGCTGCAGGTGGTCTCAATCCTGAGTTTCAAAAAGCTAATCCTTGCATAATCACTGATCATATAAATTTTTTTGGCGATAATCCTCTTGTTGGTCCTAATAATGAACAATGGGGCCCAAGATTTCCTGATATGAGTGAATGTTATTCAAAAGATCTCATTGAAGAAGCGGAAAAGGCTGCCAAGAGATTGGGCATAAATATTTTTAAAGGTGTCTATTTAGGCATAACCGGTCCTACTTTTGAAACACCTGCAGAACTTAGAATGATGAGGGAGTTTGGAGCAGATCTTGTGGGAATGTCGACAATTCCAGAAGTCATAGTTGCAAGACATGCTGGTATAAAGGTACTTGGAATATCCTGTATAACAGATATGGCCATTGCTGAAGACTTACAGCCTCTTACCGCTCAGCAGGTTATAGATGTTGCTAATAGTACAGGAAAAAAGATTGCACAGATAATTATGGAAGTGGTTAAGAGTATATAATTTTGTTCCGGATAGTTCCGGAACATTTTCATTGATTATGATAAAGAAAAACGGGCCGTACATATTGATCTTCTTTGTTTTAATTTTTTTTCAGAGCATAGCCTCAGGTTTTGAAAATGATTTTGCTAAGCTGTTTTTGAAACCACGCATTTATTTTGATTATTTTTTTGATACGGCACAATCTATCGATGCTGATTTTTTTGTGGTATCAAAATACCCTATTATGTCTTCTTCTGAGTTTTTAAAGGCAGTTTGGTCTCAGGAAAGAAGCATGATTGGTGGCCAAATCGATGTGGAATCTGATTTTTATACCCATGCTATCTCCAGTTCTAAAGCCTTAGGGTTGATGCAGATTAAGTACCAGACAGCCTCTGACATGCATATTGAAAATTTATTCGACCCATATGATAATTTAAAGGGAGCGCTGGAGTATCATGGATATCTCAGAAGGCTTTTTAATGATGAAAAAAAGCAGATAGCCGCATATCATGATGGTCCAGGGAGTATACAGCGTCAAGGAATGTCTATAACTGGTGATCAATATTATAATCAGGTTAAATCTAGTCAAAAAAAATATAAGAGCATAATGCTTGAATCACCTTCTGTATTTGGGGTTAGTATAAGTTTTGAAAATGGGACTATTTTAAAGACACATTTTTATAACTCTGCAGCTTATATGAAGTTCGAGTTTTATAATTATTCTGATATATATATAAACAAAAAGAACGATAGCTTTATGCTTGACTATGAGTTAAACTCCTCGGTCCTATATTTTCCGCGTACAGTGATAGCTTTTGGAACCGGTGTGACTTTTGAAGACAGTGGATTTAAAAATGGAGATTATATACTCAGATTGGGTTTTCCCTGGAGGAGTCTTATTGTAAAGTTAGGAGAAGAGAGTTCTTTTACGTTTAAAGAAGAGTATAAAGAATTTTTCTACTGTCTTAAGCTGAAGAATTCTTCGGCAATAGTTGCTGCAGGGATGAAGTTTAATGATTTCAAGGTATCAGTGACATTTGACCTTCTTAAAAAGTCTTTCGGTTCGTACATATCGATATTCTGAGGGGTGGAAAAAACAAAATGGAAGAATTTTTGAAAAAAATTCTTGACTGGTGGAAAAACCTCGAAAAAAAGAAGAAAATTACATATATAATATATGCACTATCATTAATTGTAGTTATGATAATTCTTTTTGTTGTTATATCACTACCACACTATACACTTTTGGTAAGTGGTCTTAATGAGACTCAGGCGGGGCAGGTTATAGCAAAGCTTGATGAACAGGGTGTAAGGTATAAGGCCGGTCCGAATGGGAGCATATATGTTTCAAATAGCCAAAAGTATGAGTTAAGGATGAAGCTGGCTTCAGAAGGAGTGCTTGGTAATAATTCCAGAGGGTATGAGCTTTTGCAGAACCAGGGATTTGGTGCTACTAGTTTTGATAAACAGGTAAATTATCAGATAGCACTTGAAGGAGAGCTTGAAAGATCTATATCAGCTATAACTGGTGTTTCTTTTGCCAGAGTGCATCTTGTTATTCCTCCTAAAACATACTATACAGTTGGAGATAATGCCATTCCGAAGGCTTCTGTAATGATATCGCTTGCAACAGGTGCTCAAATAAGTCAGGAGGAGGTAAAAGGTATTGTAGAACTTATTTCAGGTGCTGTTCAAGGGCTTGAACCCAAAAATGTAAGAGTTGTTGATAACTATTCTCGCGATCTTAGCTCCTCTATATACAATGATGATATAGGATCAGCCAACACTAAATTCCAGATGAAGCAGATGATAGAATCTTACTACACAAAAAAAATACAACAGACCATGCAAACCGTTTTTGGATTCGGAAATGTTGTAGTCATGTCTGATGTCGAACTTAACTGGCAGAAACTTGAACAGGAGGAAAGAACTGTTGAACCTGTAAACAAGTCTAGCGGTATTATACTCAGTCAGCAGCAGGAGAGCGAACAGACTATAAACTCTTCTAACAACAGCGGAGCACCGGGAACGACATCAAATATTCCTCCGTACGATTATCAGACACAAAGCTCTGATCGGAATACTGGATACTCCAAATCGAAAGTAATAACGAATTATGATATAAACGAAATTTACAAAAAAACTATTGATGATAGAACAGGAGAAATTGCTAAGAAAAGTTTTACAATATATATCGATTTCTTAAAATCCGGAGTAACTGAAACCGAGGAGATCATAAAAAATATTAAATCATCTATAACCACTGCAACAGGATCCGGACAGGATAATATAAGCGTTCTTTCTCTTACTTTTAACAGGGAAATGGATAATGAAAAGAGTAAGATTGAAGCAGAGAACCTTAGAAGAAGGAAACTGATAACCTACGTTATACTTATAATGGTTGCTATTGTAATGTTGCTTTTCCTTTTGTATGTTGCTTTATTATATATGCGCAGAAAGAAAACCTATACTCTGATAGAAGAGAGGAAAAAGAAGCTTGAAGAACGTGTGAAAGAAGTTGTTGGAGAGGTTAAAGAGGAGCCTGTAGAACTTTCTCCAAGCCAGGAAATGCAGAAGAGACTTGAAGCTATAGTCGATTCGAGACCTAATGACGTTGTTGAGATAATTAAGATTTGGATAAATACACAATGAGGTGATTACAGTGGCTAAAAACGAAGATATTACAGGTGTAAAGAAAGCTGCTGTGCTGCTGGTCTTAATGGGATCGGACAGAGCTGCAACCATCCTCAAAAAACTTCCCGATTCCGATGTTGAGCAGCTCACATTGGAAATTGCCAATCTAGGAAAGATAGAGGAAAGTTTGAAGAACTCTGTGAGTTCCGAGTTTTTTGAGTTTGCTAAGATAAAAGAATTCATAAATAAGGGTGGAATAGACTATGCCCGCAAGCTTCTTGAGGATGCTTTCGGACCCGAAAAAGCAATTGAAATAATAGAAAAGCTTGTTTCAAGCTTGCAAGTGAGGCCTTTTGATTTTCTTAGGAGGATTGATGTTGCCCAGATGGTCAATGTGCTTCAGAATGAACATCCGCAGACTATTGCCCTTGTACTATGTTATTTGAGTCCAGCTATAGCCTCACAGGTAATAACCAACCTTAATGAAAGTCTTCAGGTAGAAGTTGTTAAAAGAATTTCCATAATGAATTCAGCGACTCCTGATGTTGTGAAAGATGTTGAAACCAAGATGAAAGACAGACTTTCTTCTTTTGCTACACAGACATTTTCTCAGGTTGGAGGAATAGAGACAGCTGCAGAAATAATGAATAATATTGATAGGGTTGTAAGTAAAAATATATTCGACAGACTTTCTGAAAGAGATCCAAAGCTTTCGGAAGAAATACGAAAGAGAATGTTTGTATTTGAGGATATAGTAAAACTTGATGACAGATCTATTCAGAGAATAATAAGAGAAATAGATAATAAAGATCTTACTATTGCTCTAAAGGGAGCTTCTGAAGAAGTTAAGTTGACTATATTTAAAAATATGTCCAAGCGTTCAAGTCAGATTGTACAAGAAGAGCTTGACTATATGGGACCTGTAAGAGTTCGAGATGTTGATGAGGCTCAGCAGAAGATAGTCGCCACTATAAGAAGACTTGAAGAATCGGGAGAGATAATAATAGGAAGCGGCGGAGGAGAGGAATTGATTGTATAATAAGAAAGTAATCAAAAATAAGTATGTAGTCCTTGACTCAAAGCTGGACATAAATTCCAAAAAAATAGAGGAAGAAATTCTTTCTGCTGAAAATGATCAGCAGAATCTTTTGTTGGATCAGCAAGTTAATCATATATTAATGGAAACAGAGGAGAAAGCCAAGGAAATTATTTCACAGGCTAACAAAAGATCGGAAGAGATAATAAAAAAAGCTAACCAGCAATCTATAGCTATAGTTGAGGAAGGAAAAAAGCAAGCTGATCTTTATTACAAACAGAATGTGGAACAGAAAAGTAGAGAGTTTTCTGTTATAATAGAAAATGCAAAAAAAAGTCTTTATGAGTATACAGCAAACTATGAGAAACTTTTAGAAGACTCTCTTATAGAAGCTTTTAAGAAATTGAACCTTAAATTTCTTAAACAGGAGATTTTGGAAAATCCTGCATGGATGAAAACGATAATTTCAGAACTTAAAAATCGTCTGAGCAGTTTTAATAGCTTTAGTATGCGAATGAATGAAAGAACATTTGAAAATGCAAAAGAATTTCTTGGAGAATCTTCTGTTAAAAGTATAAAAACTGATAATTCTCTGTCTGATAATGAAATTTTTGTCGATACTGAGTACGGGGTTTTTGATGTATCTGCTCAAAGCTATATAGAAGATATGATGAAGATTTTTGAGGAAAGCAAAAATGAAACCAAGTAATTTTAGCAGATTTAAGAGTAATTATTATGGAAAACTTGATAAGTTACCTTTGATAGGTCTTAGCGGAAAAGTATCTCGGATAGTTGGAATGACTATCGAAGCAATAGGACCAGATGCTTCCATAGGGGATCTTTGCGGTATAAAACTGAAGGATGGTAATACCGCCTTATGCGAGATGGTAGGATTTTCAGATAATAAAACATTGTTAATGCCGTTTGATGAAATAAACGGTCTTTATGTTGGAGCGCCAGTGAAAAAGCTAGATAAGAAAGTTTCACTTAAGGCCGATCAGAGTATACTAGGACATGTACTTGACGGAATAGGAAGACCTATGGACAGTTCAGGAGCCATATTTAAAGATGAGATACCTATATACTCACCGCCTCCTAATCCGCTTATAAGGAAAAAAATAGAGCAACCGCTTTCAGTTGGGGTACGTGCGATTGATGGTTTGCTAACTCTTGGCAAAGGGCAGAGAATTGCGATTATGGCAGGTAGCGGAGTGGGTAAAAGTACTCTGCTTGGTATGATTGCAAGGAACACGGAAGCCGATATTAACGTTATAGGTCTTATAGGCGAACGTGGACGAGAAGTTAGAGAGTTTATTGAAAGAGACTTAGGAGAAGAAGGACTTAAAAAGTCTGTTGTACTTGTCTCCACTTCAGATCAACCTGCCTTAGTACGAGTAAAGGCTCTTTATACAGCTACGGCTATATCTGAATATTTTAGGGATAAAGGATATAATGTTCTTCTTATGGTTGATTCTCTAACCCGATGGGCAATGGCTCAGAGAGAAATCGGACTTTCAATAGGCGAGCCACCGGCTACAAGGGGATATACTCCAAGTGTTTTTGGTAATCTGCCTAAAGTTTTGGAAAGAGCGGGAAATTCTGACAAAGGGACCATGACAGCTATATACACGGTACTGGTTGAAGCTGATGATATGAATGATCCGATAGGAGATACAGTAAGAGGTATCGTTGATGGACATATAGTGCTTTCCAGGAAGATGGCCGATGCAGGACATTACCCTGCGATAGAGCTTCTTGGAAGTGTTAGCAGACTTATGAGTTCGGTGGTTGACAGTGCTCATCTTAAGGCAGGCAGAGTTGTTAAAGAGATAATATCGACATATCGTGAAGCCAAGGATCTCATAGAGGTTGGCGCATATAAATCTGGTATGAATAAGAAGATAGATGTGGCTATTTCAGAAATAAACAGCATAAACAGCTTTTTGAAGCAAGAAGTAGATGAAAGAGAAGATTTTAAAACCATAAAAGAAAAGTTATTACAAATATCCAAGAGATGTTCTGTTTAGAATCAGGAGGGGTAAGATGAAATTTCCAGCAGAAATTCTTATAGGAATTATATCTGTCTTTATAGTGTTGATTCTTCTTTTGTCAAAAAAGATAGTTAAGCCATTTCTAAAACCAAGAAATTGGCGGAAGTATAGTGAGAGTGTGACGGCGTATCTTTATCTTCTTCCTTCTTTTGTGGTGTTAGGAATTTTCGTTTTTTATCCTATAGTATACTCTTTTGTTCTTAGCTTTTTTAAATGGGATTTTAAGAATCAGCAAAATCCTATGTTTAACGGAATTGAAAATTATCAGAAGCTTTTTACATTAAGAAATGGTATAGAAGCAAGCTTTAACACGGCTTTTTTTAATACAGTCCTTGTCTTGATGACGTTTATATTTTTAATGCATGTGATTTTTGATTTAAAAAAGATTAAAGATAAAAAGTATACAAAGCTTATGTTTGTTATGACAGCAGTTGGTCTTGCTTTTGTTATTTTTGGCAGATTTGTTCCTATGGGTGTAATAATAGTAGTATCTATGGCAATGCTTTGTGTTTATACTGTTTTGGCAGCAATGAAGTTTATAGAAGGTTCTTCTGACAGACTTATGGGAAGGCTTATACTTTTCTTTGTGTTTTATTTTGCTTGTTTTAAAATAGGAATCCCTGAAATAATAAACTATCTTAGTCTTGCCAAGGAGCAGTCCGATTTTATAAAGTCAATCTGGAATACTTCCCATTATGTTATTCTCTCGACACCTATAACAATCTTTTTAGCTTTAATAATAGCTTTGTTGTTGAACAAAAGTGTAAAGGGTAAATCGTTTTTTCGAACGTTGTACTTTATACCTTTTGTTACGAGTGTGGTAGCAGTTTCGTTGGTTTTTCAATGGATTTTTAATGATAATGGACTTCTGAACTATTTTTTATCATTTTTCGGTGTTGAAAGGATACAGTGGCTAAAAAATGAAAATTGGACCATACCAACAGTTGCAATTATTTCGGTATGGAAACTTATTGGATACTATGCAGTAATATTTCTTTCAGGCCTTCAAAGCATTGACAAATCATATTATGAAGCGGCTGATGTTGATGGTGCAAGCGGATGGCACAAGCTTAAGTATATAACTTGGCCTTTACTATCACCTACAACTTTTTTTATTCTTATTGTATCTATGATAGGCGCATTCAAAGTTTTTTCGGAAATATTTGTTCTTTACTCCGGACTTCCGGGACCATACAATAACTCTGGACTTACAGTTGTTTATTATGTTTACGATAAGTTCTACAATGAACAAAGAATGGGAGAAGCAAGTGCTGCAGCATATGTTCTTTTTGGTATAATTCTTCTTTTTACATTTGTTCAGATGGCTGCCGGGAAAAACAAAGTTCATTATGATTCTTAGTAAACGGAGGTAAATAATGACATATAATAAATTTTGGAAAACTTTTGTTACAGTAGCAATATATCTTCTAACGGCTGCCGGGGCACTTATAATGATTCTTCCTTTTGCATGGATGATTATAACTTCTTTTAAATCAGAAGGAGAAGTTAATGACTGGCCTCCAAAATGGACATCGAAAAATTTTTATTCTTCTCGTCAGCTGAATGTTCAAACTTCAAGATCAAATGTTTCTGGAAAAGGGAACTTCAATCTGGCAGAGTTCCGTGCTGTTTCTTCAGAGGATCCTTTTGAAAGTAATAAGCTAGTCTATTATATAAACGATGATCCTGTCTACAGAGGAAAGTTCGAGCTTAAGTTTGATACAATAGATTACAGTTCTTCTGAAAGTCTTGGAATTATTTTACAGCAGATGGATGATTATATATCCAACACTCAGGTAAGAGATGACCTGGCTGCTTTTTTTGCTGTTGGAGAAAACACTCCTGGTTTTTTTGAAGAGCTATACTTCAATCTTTTTTCTCCAGATGACGGATACTATAAAAAAATTGTTATGGCAAGACTTATATCTTCTGATATTTCTAAGATGATAACGTATATCAACAGATTGAATGAGGGAAATATAGATAAACTTGTTGCTTTTAGAATATCTGACAGTATGTCTTCACAAGAGATAACCGAAGTTATGGCTAAAAAAGAAGTTTTTTCTTCTGATCTGGCTTTACTTAAAGAAAAACTCATTGAAATAAAAAATATTTTGGATAACAATTATAAAGGTTCTGAAATGCTTAGTATTGATGATGCATCAGCATTGAAAACTCTTTTGCTCGATTTTGCATCTTTGATAAATGCATATGATGATCCGATTCTTTCAAAGAACAACCAAATAATGTTGAACCAATTCTATAATCCAGTGGTTAAAAACGTCAATACACTGGAATTTCTAACCTATTTTACCAATTCTTTTAAAAAAGTACAGTCTGAAAAATTCTCGGGACAGAGTATAATTTTTAAAGTTGCGCAAAAAGATAAGATGTATGAAAATTTTGCAGCAGATATTAAACAAGCGGACTTTCCTGATTTTTTTAAAGATGAGGTAAGCAGGTTACTTACAAAGGATAATATTTTGGAGATAAAAGATATAGTTATCCTTCAGATGGAAAAAGAAATGACCGATAATATCAGAATCAAGCTATCGTCACAACCGTCAGATCTTTCTGCATGTATAAGTCTTGTGCTTGACATTGCAAAGCTTTCTCCTGATGAGAATGAGTTTGAGAATTACCTGGGGGAAAATGAACTTAAGCTGTATGAATCTTTTGATGATAATAAGAAAGAGGATTTATTTGAACTTGCCCAAAAAAGACGTGAGTATGACAGTATCTTTAGTAGATTTGGAAAATTTTATGCTGATTCGGTATCTACAGTTGATATACTTCAAGCACCATCATTTGTCAAGACAATACGATATAAGAATAATTCTATAATAGAAATAATAACTGACAATGTTTTATCTACTTGGTTTTTGGAAGAAAAACCGTTGGTAAAAGTCACTTTTACTTTTGGAGAGGTTTTTAAAAATATTTTTCAAAGCTATGTTATAGCTTGGAATGCAGCACCATTTTCCAGATATTACTTAAACACCATTTTTATGGCATTACTTACTACTTTTTTTGAAATTATACTTGCGGCAATGGCAGCCTTTGCCTTTGCTAAGCTTGAGTTTTATGGGAAAAACATTATATTTTCACTTTTTCTGTCTACTATGATGATTCCTGGAGAAGTAATGCTTGTGCCTAACTACATTACTATAAGCAAATTTCAATGGGTTGATTCGTATTACGCTCTTATAGTTCCATGGGTAGTAAGTGTTTTTGCAATATTTCTACTCCGACAGCAGTTTCTTTCACTGCCCAATGATTTGTGGGATGCTGCAAAGATAGATGGTTCTTCAAGTTGGAGGTTTTTATGGACTGTAATGGTGCCATTAAGTAAGCCTTCAATTCTTACTGGTGGTCTATTGAAGTTTGTTGGAAGCTGGAATGCTTTTCTTTGGGTACTTATAGTAACAAAGAGTCCTGAAATGCGTACTTTAGCTGTTGGTCTTCAGACATTTACAACCGATGCAGGAACAAAGTATAACCTTCTTATGGCAGCATCGACTTTCTCAATACTCCCAGTAGTCATAATTTTTATATTCTTGCAAAGATACTTTGTTGAGGGTATAGCAAGAAGCGGACTGAAAGGATAACCAATGCCGTATATCTATATAAGCAATACTCCTAAAAAAGTCAAAAGAAATAGTTCCATAAAATTAAGACGTATAATTGTTCTCTTTTTCTTTATAGGATTAACTGTTTTTTTTGTGTATGAAATATATAGACAGTTTTCTTTATATAATGATTTAAAAGAAAAATACGATAATCTTTCGCAAAAATACGAAAGCCTTATAAATATTTACAATGAAAAACAAAAGATACTTCAGGATCTTGAAGACAAACTCAAGGGAAAAGGAGTTCATTTTGATGGACATACAATCAAAGAATTTGATATTTACAACATCGAACAAACCGAACAATCAACAGATACAACTGGCACGCAGCTACGCTGAAAAGTACAATGGTTTTTATACAGACAGAAAACTAATAGATTTTGCATCCCTTGATGAGAGCTTTTGTTTTGTAATAGAAAAAGATGGTTCTTTGAAAATAAGATGGAAAGATGGTCAGTTTTTTTATCATCCATCGGTTGCTAAGATAAAGTATTCAAGTTATCTGTTCAATAAAACAGATCCGCTTTTGAAAATATTAAGCATATCAAGCAGCGATACAGTTGTTGATCTTACCATGGGATTGGCAAGTGAAGCGCTTTTTATAGCAGCTTTCTGTAAATGCGTTACAGGAATCGAAGGTTCATTACCTATATATATAATTGTCAGCGAAGGCTTAAGTAACTATAGTTACGAATATGAATGGATGAAGCAAGCGTCAAAAAAAGTAGTCTGCGTTTACTCAGATCTGCGTGAATATATAAGGAATCAACCCAATGATTCTTTTGATACTGTATACTGTGATCCTATGTTTGAACATCCCAAGTACTCTTCGTCATCAATCAATCCGTTAAGAAAATTTGCAATTTATGATCCTGTGACTTCTGAGGATGTCAATCATATGCTTAGGATAGCACGTAAGAGAGTAGTTATTAAAGCGAGAAGTAATGACAGTCTATGGGAAAGATTCAAATTTTCTTACACTACAGACAGACGAAAAAATGACATCTCTTTCGGGGTAATAGAAAAACAATGAGAGTACCAATAATAACAGGTCCTACTGCCTGTGGAAAAACTGATCTTTCTATAGCTCTAGCTGAACACTTGGGTGGAGAAATAATCTGTCTTGATTCCAGACAGATATATAAGTATCTGGATATAGGAACAGCTAAACCATCAACACAAGATATGGAAAAAGTAAAGCATCATCTTTTTGGATTTGTTGACCCATCCATCAGCTATAGTGCTTATGATTATAGGAATGATGCTTTAAAATGTATAAAAAAAATCTTAAATTCAGGACATATGCCGATTCTTGTAGGCGGTACAGGGTTATATATAGACTGTCTCATAAAAGGTGTGATTGAGGTTGGCTCGGACTATGGACTAAGGAAGCATCTTATGAAAATGGAGAATGAATCTCCTGGCAGCTTAAAGAAAATACTTTTTTCCATTGATTCACAAAGTGGGGAACGGATTGCTGAAAACGATATAAAAAGAACTATCAGAGCAATAGAGATATATATACTTACAGGTAAAAAGATGTCAAGTTTAGTTAACAAAAATAATGTTAAAAGTGAGTTTGATTTTGATATAATTGTTTTAGACAGAGACAGAAAAGAGCTTTATGAAAGAATAGACAAAAGAATAGACGATATGTTGAGTCAAGGTATGGTCATGGAAACATCAGAACTTATAAGCAGATACCCTGAATCATGTAATGCACTTAATACCTTAGGATACAAGCAGATTATAGAGTATCTTAAAGGCAGAATGGGGTATGAGGAAGCTGTAAACAGAATAAAATTTGAAACTCATCATTATGCCAGGCGTCAGATAATTTATTTCAGGCACTTTCAAAATGCCAAATGGATTAATCTTTCTTCAAAAAAGAATGAAGAAATTAAAAATGAACTTTTTGATTACATTAGAAGGGGGAATTAATTATGCCGGAAAAGTTTAATCTTCAGGATAGGTTTTTAAACATTATACGTACAAATAAGCTTGAAGTAAAGATTTATTTTGACGGAGGTTTTCAGACCAGTGGACAGGTAAAATCTTTCGATAACTATACTGTCCTCATTGAAAAGAATGGTCAGCAGTCGTTAGTATACAAGCATGCAATAAAAATGATGGTACCTTCCAAGTACATAAAGCTTTTCCAGCAGCCAGCTGAAACGTCTCAGGAAAATACGGAAGAAAATTAAGGAGTGATTCAGAATCATAGGAGTTATAATAAGCATCTACAGAGATGCTAATACCGTAATAGAAATTGCGGAGTTAGCAGAACTATGCAAAAGTATTGGTATACAGATACATGACCATATAACACAGAAGCTAATAAAGACAGATCCAAAACACTACTTAGGTTCCGGAAAGATACAAGAAGTGAAAAATCTTGTGACATTTACAAAGAGTGAAATGGTGATTGTAAATGACAGACTCAGCAGTACACAGAAAAAAAATCTGGAAAAGCTTTTATGTGTGCAGGTAATGGATAGGAACGAAGTAATTCTTCAGATATTCAGGAAAAATGCATGTTCATCAGAAAGTAAATGTCAGGTCGAACTTGCGAGTCTGCAGTACGAACTCCCTAAACTTATAGGAAAAAATGATAATCTTTCCAGAACCGGTGGAGGGATTGGTACTGTTGGTCCAGGAGAAACCGAACTTGAGTACAATAGAAGAACTATTCAAAAACGTATAAGTGCTCTTAAGTCTAAACTTAAAGAAATTGAAGCTGAACATCAAAGAAACAGAAAAAACAGACTTGAATCATCTTTGCCTATAATATCTATAGTAGGCTATACTTCTGCTGGAAAATCCACATTACTGAAAAATATTTCAGGCGATGAGAACATACTTGTCTCGCCTGATTTGTTTTCTACTCTTACTCCTTCAGTAAGGAGAATAAAGTTTGCTTGTGGACTTGCGGCAGTAGTGTCAGATACCGTAGGATTTGTAAACAGGTTGCCACTTGAACTGATAGAGTCTTTTAAATCGACACTTCAAGAAATAAAGGATTCGGATATAATAATAAAAGTAATAGACTTGTCCTCACCATGCACAGCTATGCACATAAGAACTATAGATAGTATACTTGGAGAGCTTAATGCACAGGGGATACCTCAGATAATTATTTTTAATAAAGTTGATGTTTCGGAGCAATTTAAAATAGACGATTACAAGTTACTTTATCCCAAGGCTTTGTTTACGAGTGCAGCGGATCCATTTAACAAAAGTGAAATACTTCAGTTTATCCAGGACAGTTTAATTGAAAAGGGCATAATAAAAAACAATACTGTTGAAGTTCTTTCCAGTGAAGAGTGGAAATTTTTGAAGTTTATAGGTAATATTGGTATATGTGAAAAGAAAAGTATAGAGGAAAAAGTTTACTTTAGAATGCTTAGTAAAGAATCTCAGTATAAGAAAATAATCAATTCTTTGGAGGTGTAGAAGTCTTGAAAAAAACATATATACTAATTTTCTTATTTTTATTTGGAATCACACTAATAGGGGCGGTTTTTACACCTCCCGTAAGAAATTCTTATATTACGGCTTCTTTTGGTGAGTTCAGAGATACTGGCGACAAACCTCATTTTCATCTAGGTGTTGATTTTTCAACATTTAACAGAGAGGGAATAAATGTTTATTCTGCAGCATCGGGATATGTTTATAAGATATGGATGAACGACCCTATATATGGTAATGCGGTTTTCATAAAACACGAAGATCTTAATCTAATAACTGCATATGCTCACCTTCAGGATTTTGGAGATCGTATAAAATATTACTCCGAACTAATTAAGAAAGAGTTTAAAGGCGAAGGTAAAATTGAAGTAGTGTTTCCAAAAGATCAGATACAAGTTCAGAGAAGCGAACTAATAGCTCTTTCTGGAAGTTCAGGTGCAGCAGAAGCGCCCCATCTTCATTTTGAAGTCAGAGAAGCTAATGAAAATGGCGATATTATACGAGATCCTCTTGAGTATCTTGATTATGCCGAAACACGTACAAAAGCACTGGAACTTTTAGGGGTCATTTCAGATAATGCTGAGTATAAAACTGATTCAACTAATAATATTACAATTAAATTTTCTGGTCAGTATCCTAAGATAGAACTCAAAGTAAGAGAAGTACTAGGTAAGAATACTCCTGTTATGCCAAAACGTATATCTTTGAAGATAGGTGATATGCTTATTTATCAGATTGATTTTTCAAAAATACTTGAGAGTGAATCTTACAATCCATCTGTTGTATTTGGAAATTCATCAACGATGACACTTTATACATTAAAGATGTTTTCAACGGAAAGTGTTACTCCGATTCAGGTAAATAACTGGAATCAGTTTTCAATGAACAGTCAAAATACTTTTACCGGAGAAGTAACTTTAGAGGATACTTGGGGAAATAGACAGAATTACAAGATCAATTTTGTTAGAAATTAAACTGTTACTGTTTTTTAACCTTAAATGATGTAAAATATTTGAGTAGTGATTATTTATATTTAGGAGGTCTACTATGAAGGGATATTTGTTTACAAGCGAAAGTGTTACAGAAGGACATCCTGATAAGATGGCCGATCAGATTTCAGATGCTATTCTTGATGCTATTCTTGAAAAAGAAAATCCTCACAATAGAATAAATGCAAGGGTGGCTGTAGAGACTCTTGTGGCTACCGGTATGGCCGTTGTGGCCGGTCAGGTAAGAACGGATGTTTATGTTGATATACCTGAGATAATAAGAAAAACAGTTATTGATATAGGGTATACCAGGGCAAAGTATGGTTTTGACGGTGAAACCTGTGCTGTTCTTACATCTATTGATAAGCAATCTGATGATATAGCTATGGGAGTTGACAAATCTCTTGAAGCAAAAGAGGGGAAATCTCATGAGGATCCTTATCTAAAAATAGGAGCAGGTGATCAGGGAATAATGTTTGGATATGCCTGTAACCAAACTCAAGAATTAATGCCATTGCCAATAATGCTCGCACATAAGCTGGCTTACAGAATGGGGCAGGCGAGAAAAAATAAAGAAACAGAGATATTCCGTCCTGACGGAAAAACGCAGGTTACGGTTTTATATGATGAGAATAATAAACCTGTTTCTATAGACACTGTGCTTATATCTACTCAACACGATCCTCAGGCCTCAAAAATCGATATTGAAAACGCTGTAAGAGAATTTGTAATAAATCCAGTTATTCCAAAAGAATTATTGACAAAAGATACTAAAATTCTTATTAATCCTACCGGAAGATTTGCTATAGGAGGCCCACAGGCTGATACAGGTCTGACAGGTAGAAAGATTATAGTAGATACTTACGGAGGGTGGATACCTCACGGAGGCGGAGCATTTTCCGGTAAAGATCCTACAAAAGTTGACAGATCTGCACATTATTATGCGAGATATGTTGCAAAAAATATTGTGGCTGCAGGTCTTGCCGATGAAGTACTGATACAGCTTGGTTATGCAATTGGCGTTGCAGAACCCTTATCTATACTCATTGACACTAAGGGAACGGCTAAAGTTGAAACAGAAAAGCTTGAAAAAGTTGTTAAAGAGATCTTTGATTTCAGACCTGGAGCAATAATAAGAAATCTTGATCTTTTGCGCCCAATCTATAAAAAAACAGCCGCTTATGGTCACTTTGGAAGAAACGATTCAGACTTTACTTGGGAAAGAACCGATAAAGTTGAGGAATTAAAGAAAGCATTCTAAAAGGAGGTAGCAAAGTGCCAAACATTGATTCAGCGAAAAAGAGAGTAAGACAGGATGAAGTTAGAAAAGAAAGAAACAAAGCTTATAAGTCAAGGTTTAAGAACTCAATAAAAAAAGTTCTTTCAGCAATGGAGAAAAAAGCTGGAAAAGAAGAGTTAATGATACTTCTTTCCGAAGCATTTAAGAGTATTGATAAAGCTGCTTCAAAAGGTGTTATTCATAAGAATCAGGCAGCTAGAAGGAAATCAAGACTTCATATCAAAGTTAAAAAATTCTTAGGTGAAGTAGCTCCACAATAAAAATGAATACTCCCGGCATATGCCGGGTGTTTTTTTAAGGGTGAATATCATGAATACAGCAGCTTTAAAATATTTTATCCAACCCAAGACTTTCGCTAAGTTTCCTATCAGTTGGAATGAAGTTTTTGGAAACAAAAATAAACTGATTGTCGAAATAGGGTTTGGAAACGGTGAATTTATGGCTTACAGCGCCATGAAAGATACTCAATTTAATTATATAGGCTTTGACACTTCAATAACCTCATGTTATAAAGCTCAGGTAAAGCTTTTTAATTTAGGAATAGAAAATGCTAGAATAGTACTCGATGATGCCAGATTTTGCATTAGAGAACTTTTTTCTCAGGAAAGTATTCATAAATTAATAGTGAATTTTCCTTGCCCTTGGCCTAAAGCTAAACAAGAGGATAGAAGAATATTTATTTACTCATTTATTGATACAATAGCAAATGTTCTTAAAATAAATGGAACAGTTGAATTGGTAACAGATGTTCAATGGTATGCTGAACAAGTATACGAAAAATTCTTATCAGATGAATGCTTTTATGTTGATGAAATAAAAACTGATTTTCAAAGGGAAATAAAAACGAGATATGAAGAAAAATGGGAAAAAATGGGAAGAAATAAGTACATGGTTTTGGTGCATAAAAAAGCTTCAAGGTCAGTTCAAAGATTATTAGAGGGAAGTGAGGACATGCCACACAAGCTTGTTGAAAAAATTGATCATTCAAAAGCAAAGGATCTGTTGGAAAGAAAATTTTCTTGTGGAGAACAAACATTTATAGTTAAAGAATTTTTTTATAATCATGAGGAAAACAGATATATTTTCAGAGTGTTTTCAGCGGATGGTGATTACTGTCAGCAATACTATGTAAAAGCAGTAAAAAGAGAAGATAAATATCTAGTAAAGCTTGATTCAACGACGATACCTTTCAGAACACCTGCGGTTAAGTGGTCAGTATTAACTATTGCTGATGAAATCAGCAAGTAAAGAAGGAGGCTAGAAAAATTGAAGATAACGGTTCTTGGCGCTGGAAGCTGGGGAAGCGCAATTTCTAAGGTTCTTTCCTTGAATGGGCATGATGTAAGTATTTGGACAAGGGAAGAAAAAATATATAATTCTTTTCTTAACGGTGAAAATCCTTATTATCTTCCTGGAATTACTCTTTCAAGGACGATTAAACCATTTTTGGAAATTGATAAGAGCATAGAAGGATCAGAAGTAATAGTAAACGCTATTCCGGCACAGTTTACTAGAAGCGTTATGAGACAAGTTAAAGATATAGGAAAAAAACTGTTTATAAATCTTGCCAAGGGAATAGAAATAGAGAGTGGAATGCTTATAAATCAGATTTTTTTTCAGGAGGCAAAATCAGAATTTTATTGTACACTAAGCGGTCCGAGTCATGCAGAAGAAGTTGCGAGAGATATTCCGACCACAGTTGTAGCATGCAGTAAAAATGCAACTACAGCAGAATTTGTACAAAAATTATTTAGTAATGCATCCTTTCGTGTATATACAAACAGTGATGTATCAGGAGTAGAAATATGTGGTGCATTGAAAAATATCTATGCAATTGCCTGTGGCATAATTGATGGTTTTGGAACATGGGATAATTCCAAAGCTGCTTTGATAACCAGATCTATGGTAGAACTGGCCAGATATGGCGAAAATAATGGGGCAAAAAAAGAGACTTTTTTTGGTTTGGCAGGTATTGGGGATATGATCGTAACTTGTACTTCTCTTCATAGCAGAAATAGACACGTGGGAGAAATGATAGGCAAAGGAAAGTCTCTCGACGAAATAATAGAGAGTATGAACCAAGTTGCCGAAGGAGTTTATACTTCAAAAGCTTTGCATAGGATATTAAAGGAAAAATATACAGAAATGCCAATAGCTGAGAAAATATACAGTATACTATACGAGAGTTACGATCCTAAAAAAGCTATAAGTGATTTAATGAACAGGGAACTAAAAGCAGAGTAGAATATACAGTAACAGTAAAAGTTAAGGAAAAAACAGAACAATTTTTCTATATTGTTGTTGTAAGAGAATGTTTACATAATAAAACCTAAATAATAGAAAAAAGAATAAAACTCTTTTTATAAAAGAGTTTTATTCTTTTCTTTTAGAAAGCGCTGCTATAGGACGAAAAAAGGATAGTCTTAAAATATTATGCTTCTAATATGAAATAAAAAGTATTTGATATAAAAAGTATCCTCTCTGTGTCTTTATTTTTTTAATTAATAGTTACCATGTAAATTCATAATTTTACGTATTTTTCCTCTACAGTAAAAGGAAAGCGAGCTTAATCAGCTGAAAAGTCTATTAAAAAAGAATTTAAGCAAGTTCATAAAAACTTTTCTTGATTAACCAAAATGGATATGATACTCTTTATAGTGCTATTATTTGATAGGGGTTGATTTTAGTGACAACAAATGAGTTACTTGAACAGATCAAGTTGAGAATATCAAAAGAGACATGGAATAACTGGTTATCTACGGCCAAAGTCCTTGAAATAGAAGGTGACTCAGTAAAGGTAGGTTTGGGGAATATATTTATTAAAGAAACTGTTGAAAAGCGTTTTGGTTCTGTTATAGCCGATGCTGTTACAGATGCTTTAGGTAAAAAAGTATCAATAGTTTTTTCTGAGATTCCTATTCAGGAATCAACAAGTACATATTCCGGTCCTATAATAAAAAACAGACCTTTAAAACTTTCAGAGGTGAATACTGAGTTTACTTTTGAATCATTTATAGTAGGAATCAACAATAAGATAGCTTATCAGTCATCACTTGAAGTTTCTCGTAATCCAGGAAAGTACAATCCTCTTTTTATATATGGGGATGTGGGTATCGGTAAAACGCATCTTCTTCATGCTATTGCAAATTACGTTATGGAACATTCTCCTGATCTAAGGATTATGTATATGACGGCGGAAGATTTTATGAACGAGATGATGAAGGCAATTAGAAATCAATCTATGGATGATTTTAGGGAAAGGTTAAGAAAAACCATAGACATTCTGCTTTTGGACGATATCCAGTTTCTTATAGGTAAAAATACCGCACAAACCGAACTTTTTCATACATTTAATTCTCTTTTTAACGCCGGAAAACAGGTGGTCATATGCTCTGACAGAACTCCGGAAGAGCTATCGACTTTTAATTCAAGGCTGATAAGCAGGTTTGAAATGGGTTTTCTTGCATGTATAGAGCATCCTGATACAGATACCAGATTTCTTATTGCAAAGAAAATGGCTAATCTTATTCCAGTAGAACTATCAGATGAAGTTGCAATGTATATTGCGCAGAATGTAGATTCTAATCTCAGAAAGCTTAGAGGAACAATAATGAATCTTATGCTTCACAGTAAAATGTCAGGAAAAAATCTTGATCTGAATGAAACCAAAAAAATTCTGAAGTTGTATAAGCTAGGTAACGATAGTAAAAAGATAGATGGTATAGAAATAGATAAAAACATCAAGGTTAATAATATCATCAGTGCTGTTCTGTCAGAGTTCAAACTTGAAAAACAAGAGCTTTATTCTAATTCTAGAAAGAAGTCTGTCGCACAGGCAAGACAGCTACTGGCATATATGTTAAAAGTGTATACCAAATTGAATGTAAATGAGATTTCAAAGGAGCTGAAAAGGAATCATTCAACCATAAGCCAATCTATTAAAAAAGTTGAGCAATCACTGCTTGTTGGCAATAATATATTGAAAAGTCAGCTCGATGAGATAAAAACAAAAATTGAAGAAGAGGATTTGGATTTCAATGTAGTTTAAGGTGCCGTCTATTCGGTGCCTTTTTTTATAGTTGTTCAAATAGCTGGAATAAATCAAAATAGATGCTTCAAATCACCATTTTTTAACTAATAATATAAGGCATAGACATTGAAATTTTTTTCATTATGTACTAAACTTTATATATAGAGAGAAAAAAACGATATAAAGGAGAGATACTATGAGAGCTGTGATAAAAAAGGAAAGAGCTCCTGGGCTTACATTTCAAATGATGGAAGAACCTCAGATTGTTAATCCGCAGGATGTCAAAATCAAGATTCTTAAAGCTTCTATATGCGGAACCGATTTACATATATATAAGTGGGATCAATGGTCTCAGGAAAGAATAAAGCCTCCGCAGATTGGAGGACACGAGTTCGTAGGAAAGGTAATGGAAATAGGTCCTGCAGTAAAAGGAGTTAAGCCTGGCGATTATGTTGCATGTGAAACACATATTCCTTGCGGAGTATGCTATCTGTGTAAGACCGGTAATATGCATGTGTGTAGTGACATGAAGATACTAGGTGTACACAGGGATGGAGTTTTTGCTGATTACGTTGTAGTTCCTGAAGTGGTACTTTGGAAAGTAGATAAATCTATTCCATTGGAATATGCTTCGGTTATGGAACCTTTAGGGAATGCAATTCATACGCTTTCGTACGTTGATCTCAGAGCTAAGAACGTTCTTATAACCGGTGCCGGACCCATAGGCGCAATGGCAATAGCAGTTGCAAAGATAAGCGGAGCGGCATCCATAATGGTAAGCGAGGTATCGGAATATAGGAGAAATATGGCTCAGTCTTTGGGAGCAGATCTTCTGATAAATCCTGCTCAGGAAAGTCTCCAGGATAAAGTAAATTCATTTACTAACGGGCATGGAGCAGATGTTCTAATTGAAATGTCTGGAAATGTTGAAGCTTTGAATTCTGGAATGAATGCTGTTCGTAACTGTGGTCAAATAAGCATATTGGGAGTATTTAAAGATGCAAGAATACCCTTTGAAATGAACACGGCTGTATTCAAAAATCTTAGTATTTTTACTGTCACAGGAAGAAAAATGTTTGAAACATGGCATCAGGCTGAACAATGGTTGAAATATAGAAAAATTGATATAAGTAAAGTTGTTACCCATTCCTTTGATCTTGAGGATTTTGAAAAAGGGTTTGAACTGATGGCCAGTGGGAAATCAGGAAAGATAGTGCTCAATATCAATAAAGACTGATGAAGGGGGATAAAATGGATTTAATAAAAGAACTTTGTGACGAGATGAATCAATTGAAGGAGAATGGCCTTGCACTTAACATAAGAACATTACAGACAGCTCAGGGACCGTGGCTGGAAATAGAAAACAAAAAAGTACTTAATATGTGTTCAAATAATTATTTAGACTTTGCTAACAGATCCGAGTTGAAAGAGGCAGCTAAAAAAGCAGTTGATGAATGGGGAGTAGGACCCGGAGCAGTCAGATCCATAGCAGGAACGCTCACAATCCATGAAAAACTTGAAAAAGAGCTTGCAGATTTTAAGAATGTTGAAGCTACATTGGTTTTACAATCTGGATTCAATGCCAATCAAGCGGTTATCGCTCCTATAACCGGAGAAAATGATGCAATTCTATCTGATGAGCTTAACCATGCAAGTATTATTGATGGAGTAAGACTTTCAAAAGCAAAGAGATATGTATGGGCGCACAAAGACCATAAAGATCTTGAAGCACAGCTGCAGAAAGCAAAATCGGATGGTGCCCGTAGGATGCTTGTAATAACTGACGGTGTTTTCAGTATGGACGGGGATATTGCCCCCTTGCCTCAGATCAGTGAGGTATGCAAGAAGTACGAGGCCATGCTCATGGTGGATGATGCACACGGAGAAGGGGTTCTTGGAAAAAGTGGAAGAGGAATAGTTGACCATTTTCATCTTCATGGTCAGGTTGATATTGAAGTAGGAACTTTGTCCAAAGCTTTTGGTATCGTAGGAGGATTTGTTGCAGGTAAAAAAGGATTAATAGAGTATCTTAAGAATAAAGCTAGACCTTTTTTATTTTCCAGTTCTCTTTCACCTGCTGAAACCGGTGCAGCTTTAGCTGCATTAGAAATACTTAAAAAATCTGATGAACCTGTGAGAAGGCTGTGGGAAAATGCTGATTACTTCAAGGCAGAAATGAAGAAAATGGGATTTGATATTGGAAATAGTGTTACTCCTATTACTCCTGTGATGCTCTATGAAGCTTCAACAGCGAAGGAGTTCAGCAAAAAGCTTTTTGAAGAGGGAGTATTCGCATCTTCAATAGGGTATCCAACAGTTCCTAAGGGAAAGGCAAGGATAAGAGTAATGATAAGTGCAGGTCATTCTAAAGAAGATCTTAAATTTGCTCTTTCAAAGTTTGAAAAAATAGGAAGGGAAATGAAAGTAATAAAATAAATGCTTAAAGATTACGCGTAAGCGTAATCTTTTTTTTTTGGATGATAAACTAAGTTGTTAATTAGTAACATATTAAGTTACATTCTAATGTTATAATCTCCTACGAAAAAGGAGGAAGAAGTTTATGGAATATAATAAAGATATGATTTTTGATATAGTAGTTGTGGGAGCCGGTCATGCAGGCATAGAAGCAGGAATAATTTGTGCAAAAATGGGTATGAAGACTCTTATTTTAAACATAAATCTTGATATGGTCGGATGGGCCTCATGTAATCCGGCAATAGGCGGACCTGCCAAAGGAGTTGTTGCTCGAGAGGTAGATGCTTTGGGTGGAGTTATGGCAAGAGTTACCGATGATACTATGATTAATGTAAGAATGCTTAATACAAGTAAGGGAATAGCTGTAAGAGCACTTAGAGCACAGATAGACAAGTATGAATACTCAAGGGAAATGAAGAGAATTCTCGAAAGTACAGACAATCTTTATCTCCGCTATGGTGTTGTCAGAGAAATTCTCACTGAATCGGGAAAAGTAAAAGGATTAGTAACGGAATTCGGTATGAAGTATGACTGCCGTGCAGTGATATTAACTACCGGTACTTTTTTGGGAGGAAAACTTTTTATTGGCAGAGAGGTTCAGTATGGTGGAAGACTTGGAGAACTACCGGCAAATGGTCTTACAAAGAATCTTATGGATCACGGAATAAAAATGGAGAGATTTAAAACCGGAACACCCGCAAGAATAAGAAAGGACTCTATAGATTTTTCAAAGATGGAAATCCAACAGACTTCCTCAGAGCCTCTTGCATTTTCGTTTTTTTCAAAGAAAAAAATTTTATCTCCTGAGTATCCTTGTTGGCTGACACGCACAAATAATAACACGCATGACGTAATAAGAAAATATATTTCATTTTCTCCCTTATATGGTGATGTAAAGCTTGTACAGGGAAAAGGTCCAAGATACTGTCCTTCTATTGAAGATAAAGTCATGAAGTTTGATAAACAATCACATCAAATATTTGTTGAGCCGGAATCAAGGTATTCTAAAGAGTATTATCTTAACGGATTAAGCACGAGTCTGCCAATTGAGGCACAAATAGGTATTATACGGTCAATAAATGGTCTTGAGAATGCAGTTATTGAAAGACCGGCTTATGCGGTAGAGTATGATTATGCTTGTCCAGATCAGTTGTTTCCTACACTTGAAAGTAAAAAAATAGAAAATCTCTATTTTGCAGGACAAATAAACGGAACGAGTGGATACGAAGAAGCTGCAGGTCAAGGAGTGGTTGCAGGAATTAATGCAGCTGCCAAGCTCAAAGGAATGAAGCCTTTGGTACTCAGAAGAGACGAGGCTTATATTGGAGTTTTGATTGATGACATAATTAACAAAAGTGTAGATGAACCATACAGGTTACTTACATCACGGTCAGAATTTCGACTGCTTTTGCGTCATGACAATGCACATCTGAGACTCGCAAAGTATGGATACGAGTATGGTCTAATATCTCAGGATTTTTATAGAGCTGTTCAAAAAATAGAAAAAGAGGTTAATGAAAATATTGAAAGAATATCAAGGATAAATGTTTATCCATCAACTGTAAATGATATTTTGAGATCGTACTCTACTGAGCCGATTGAACATACTATGAAACTGGGAGATATACTTAAGCGTCCGCAAATTCCATATGAGGCTTTGAAACAGTTTGACAGTGTACCTATTCAAAATGATGAAATTGCTGAGCAGACTGATATATACTTTAAATATGGTGGTTATCTGAAAAAAATGGAAGAAGAAGTAAAGAAGATGAAAAAAATGGAAGAGATAATTATTTCTGACAGTTTTGATTATGATCAGGTTCATAACCTTGCATTCGAGGCAAGAGAAAAATTAAAAAAAATAAAGCCAACATCAATTGCCCAGGCAATGAGAATTCCTGGAATCAATCCATCTGATATATTAAATCTTTCAGTTTACGTAAACAAAAAATAACATAAAAATTTTAAATAATCCCTTTTGTTGATAAAAATAAAACAAGAGGGATTATTTTTTTAAAGCATTAGTTTTATTCTTTATACTTAAAAATACTGAAAGAAGTATAAAAACAATAATCATTATGCTTATAGGCTTAAAAAAAATACCTGTTATCAGTTCTCTTACTGAACCGCTTAAAGATAAAGCTCTACGGAAGTTAGAGTCCATCATCTCTCCTAGAACAATTCCTAAGACCATAGCCGCAGTAGAAAAGCCAGTTCTTCGCATAAAAAATCCAATAACTCCAAAAACTGTCATTATAGATACCTCATAAAGACTCGAATTTACAGAATATGCTCCGATTATACATAGAATAGCTATTAAAGGAAGCATTATTTTTTTAGGTACCAGAACTACTTTTGATAATACCGGTATAAAAAGAAATCCCAAAACAATAATGAAAAAGGATCCTATCAATGTTGATAAGACAATGAGTTCAAATGCCTGAGGATTTTCTTTTATAAAAAGCGGTCCAGGTCTTAAGCCATGAACATAAAAAGCAGAAAGCATTACAGCTGTTACTGCATCACCTGGTATTCCAAGAGTAAGCATAGGTACAAGGGCTCCTCCTATACAGGCATTATTGGCGCTTTCACTGGCAGCTATACCCTCAGGAGCACCTTGTCCAAAAGGTATTTTTGGTTTTCTTGCATACTTCTTTGCACTGTCATAAGCCAAAAGAGAAGCAACTGGAGCACCAGCTCCGGGAAGAATACCTATTATAGTTCCTATAGCGCTAGATATCAAAGATATTTTCCAGTATTTTAATATCTCCTTAAAAGAAACTTTTTCATTGTTATTTAATATGGAGATTTGAGAACTGGCTTGAGATGAGATCTGCTCTAGTACTTCGGAAAAACCAAACAAGCCAATCAGAACAGGAACAATAGGAATTCCCATCTGAAGATTCAGCGAGCCGAATGTAAATCTTGGAACTCCCATAATAGAGTCAATTCCAACCATGCTGATCATAACTCCAATAAAAGCACTTATATGACCTTTTAGAATACTTTTTGAAGTGAGTGAACCTACTGTCGTAAGGCCAAAAAAAGCAAGAAGAAAGTAATCTATCGGCGAAAATGAGAGTGCAATTTTTGATAGTGGCTTAGCAATAAGCGAAAGAACAATTAAACCAAATACTGTTCCGATAAAAGAATATACAGTTGCAATCCAAAGAGCCTTTTTAGAGTTACCATTGCAGCTCATAGGAAATCCATCAAATGATGTTGCCACAGATGCTGGTGTACCCGGTATATTGACAAGTATGGAAGTTATTGCACCTGAATATACGCCCACAACGTATACTCCTATAATCAGAGCAATGGCATCATAAAAAGGCCATGAATAAGTAACAGATAAGAGCAATGCGGTTGCCATTGTTACTGACAAACCCGGAAGTGCTCCTATAATAAGTCCTATTAAAGATCCTGAAAATAAAATAAGCAGAAAGCGCAAATTAAAAACTGATAAAAAATAATCCACAAAATCACCTTATGGAAGAGCTACATTAAGTACCTTCCCGAATATGAAAAATATAACTGCTGAAGATAAAAATGAGATGATAAGGTTTAAAAGTAAATTTTTTTGTCCTGAAAGTATTGAAAGTATAAAAACATATAAAATTGTTGCATAAAAAAAATGTATATATGGAACTAAAAAAATAAAAGCAAAGGTAAGTATAATAGTAAATAATAACTTCCACAATCCTTTTAAAAAGTTATTATTTACTGGATCTCCTTTCTTTTTAAGCAAAGAGAAAAACCAAAATAAAGACAAAATCAGAAGAAGAGTTGATACAATCATCGGAAAAAGTCCCGGAGAAAGACCTGCCGGACCATACTTTAGAAGTTCAGCTGAAAAAAATATAAGAAATGATGAAATGATCAAAAAAAACATAGAAAGCATCAGTTCAAAATTCATTTTTCAAAACGCTTAATACCGTATTGATCAGGACTATTTGGAGCAGCCCCGGCATCGTATAAAAGCCAAGCAACAATAGAAGTCCATCTTTGCCAGTATTCGGTTACATCTTGGTTTTTTAAATGATCCATTCTATTATAGTAGCTTAGATCAGTGAATTCAATCCATTTTGCATCATTAAAAGCTGAAACAAGGGCTTTTTGGATAGTTGCTTTAACTTCAGCAGGAGTTCCTTTTTTAATAAGAATACAGTTTGGAAATGTAAGTGGCAGATAAGGTAAAAGTTCCGGTACGATCTGAGTAATAGGTGGGACTTCTGGCATTGCAGCAACTTTTTCTTTACTAAAAATAGCCAAAGCTTTTAAATCACCTGATTTAATATATTCAAGAACATTTGCAACATTTCCTACAGTAAATTCAACCTGTCCGGAAATAGCTGCAAGCATTGCCGGACTTCCTCCTCCAAAAGGAGTCATTGAAACATCAAGACCAGATTTTTTAAGAAGAAGACCCTGTATATGTCCGCTTGCACCGGGGCCTGAGTAAGACATACGAACTTTCCCCGGCTTATTTTTTATATCTTTAACCAGATCATCTATGGTCATGTATTTTGAAGTTTTGGGAACAACGATAACCTTTTCATCTTCAATAACCATAGATATAGGGTCAAAATCATCAAAACCAAGTTTACTATATCCTAAGACTCTGAACATACCGAGAGTCTCTGCTGAAAATAAAATATTATAGCCATCAGAAGGTTTGGCATAAAGCTGCTCTGTTCCTATAGCTCCTGATGCACCTGGGATATTCATCACAACGACTGGTACACCTATATACTTTTCAAATATAGGAGCCAAAGCTCTTGCAACTCTGTCGGTTATTCCACCAACAGGCCATGGAACAATAAGATTAATGGATTTTTGAGGATATCCCGCAAATAGATATAACGCGAATACAAAGATAAGCATCAAAAATACGTTTTTTTTAGTCATGTTTTTGTTCAACCCTCCAAATATCAATTTTATACAAAGAAAAACAAGGGGATAACCCCCTTGTCATAATAAAAAATTTAACATTATTTGTGCATTAGCACATCAGAAAACTTGATGATAAGAACATCACTTAAGTCTGCTCCGAAATCTTTTGAATCAGAATAACCAACCATATAAATATCTCCGTTCTCTGTTATGTCCAAGGAATAAACAACATCTCTTCCTTTACCACCTATAGCTTTGCTATAGATCTCATTGCCATCTTTATCGTATACTAAAAGAACCGCATCAACATTATTGGTTTTGGTATTAGTAACGTAACCACCTATGTACATATTTCCATTTTTACTTATCTTTATTGAATAACCATGATCAGAACCTTTCTGACCAAATGTCTTTTCCCACAAAAGATCACCTTTCCAGGAAAACTTAACTACGTAAATATCAGAAAAACCTGCACCATTAAGATCTCCAGTATAACCGACAACATAATACTCATCGTTAAATTCTTTTACTTCAAAAGCCCTGCCATAACTCTGACCTGTGAAAACCTTTGACCATATTTCATTTGCTTCGAAGTCAGTTTTTACTACATAAAGACTTGATATACCAGTATCATAATCAAACACAACTCCAGAAATGACAAATCCGTCAGCTACTTTTTCTATACCTAAAGGCTTTACATCTTTAAAAGTATCTGCTCCCGAAAGCCATCTGTACCATATTACATTTCCAGCATCCTTGTCTACTTTCACCATGTAACCTTTGTAATTAGAATTGTTTTTATCATAAGGATCCTGGGCATATCCAACAATAATATAACCATCTTCTACGTCTACTCCTGCGCTAGCTTTATCGTTTCCTAATTTGGGAATGTATGTCTCCCAGTAAACAGGACTTACTTTTGCTAGATAGTAATCAAAGTCATCAGAAAAAGAGTTAGTTGCACCAACTAATACCATATCTTTCCTTGAATCTTGAAAAGCCCATAAAGCCCAATCTGAATATGCTCCTCCAAACTCACTCTTAGATACAAGATTTCCAAATCTATCAAATTTCAATGCTATGGCATTCTCATTATTGCCTGTCTCATTAGAAGATCCTATTGCATAAAATCCATCGTCTGTAGCTTTCACATAAAAGATTTCTTGAATTCCGGGCATTTGATATACTCTGCCCCAATCCATTTGCGGAACTGCAAAAGAAACTAAGGCAACTAAAATAACAAAAAAAGTTATAATCTTTAGTTTCACATTTATCCCTCCCATATGTATTAAAAATATCTTATTTTTAGTAATAGAATATTTCTTTATATATTATACCACAAATAATACAGATTGATTATAAAATTCAAAAAACAAGTATACTTTAACAAAAAAACCGTATGTAAAACTTAATTATATTCTACCATACTTTTTTATTAAAAAAAAAGGGCGGATGTCCGCCCTTTTGCTAATTATTACTAGTTATTTTCGTTATTGGAGTTTCCTGCTGTATAATCTGAGCTTGAAGAGGTTTGATCGCCAGGATTTGACTGCTGACCCTGTTGATTTTGATATAAATGCTGGCCAATCTTCATAGACTCATTTTTTATATCGTCAATTAAAATCTTAATTTTTCCGATGTTATCCTGAGAAAGAGCCTCTCTTAGTTCTTTAACTTTTGATTCAAGACTATTTTTTAAGTCAGAAGG
>ENA-UOWE01000731-UOWE01000731.1-activated-sludge-metagenome-genome-assembly--contig:-NODE-731-length-44911-cov-51.908262_pt1 | contig 44911 bp, 41 predicted proteins | sample MGYA00249841_ERZ761562 | MGnify/ENA primary metagenome ERZ761562 (study PRJEB28883, sample SAMN05720200) | activated sludge metagenome | isolation source: Anaerobic digester | place: Japan...
TGTGCCGCAGGCTCTGACCTGCCGCAAAATGACCGGGGCTGTCCGCTGTGCCACCGGACATCCCGTGAAAATAGTGCCGGCAGAACCTCTTATTTCCCCAGGTATTCAGAAATATTTATCGCTGCAGGAACGAACATGGAGACATCGCCACCGTTTTTGATTATATCTCGGACTATTGTGGAGTTGATCGGGGTATGCTCGGCGCTGGTAAGAAGGAACACGGTATCTATTTCCGGGGCCATCTTCCGGTTCATCTGACCCATCGCCCTCTCATATTCAAAATCTGCCGCGGTACGCAGGCCCCTTATGATATACCGTGCTCCGCAACTACGGCAGAATTCCACCGTTAGTCCGCTGTAGCGGGTAACCTCAATCCTGCTCTCTCCCTCGAATACTCTGCAGATCATCTTCATACGCATCTCTGTGCTGAAGAGGTTTTTCTTGTCGGAATTCTCCCCGACTGCAATGACAATTTTGTCAAAGAGCCTGAGGCATCTTTTTACAAGTGATTCATGACCTACAGTGAAAGGATCAAACGAACCCGGGAAAAGAGCAACTTTATCCATGACCTGATTATGCTGTTATTCAAATTCAATTATCCTCGGATTTGCCACCTTCTGCTGCAGCAGCACATGGTCAAGCACATCCATTATTGTACTTACATACTTGAATTTCAGTCCTTTGACATACTTCTCCTGAATCTCCTCCACATCCTTCCGGTTATGTTCAGAGAGCACTATCACCTTTATGCCGGCACGCTTGGCTGCCAGGATCTTCTCCTTGATGCCGCCAACGGGAAGTACCTTTCCCCTCAGGGTTATCTCTCCGGTCATAGCCACATATTTCTTTACTTTCCTCTGTGTGAAGGCCGAAGCTATTGAAACTGCCATGGTTATGCCGGCGGAAGGACCGTCCTTCGGGATGGCTCCTTCAGGAACATGGATGTGAATATTCCATTTCTCCGCGAAGGTCTCCGGCAGGTTGAGGAGTGAGGCATGCGCTTTCAGGTATTCAAGGGCGATCACGGCCGATTCCTTCATCACCTCACCCAGGTTGCCGGTAAGTGTCAGATTGCCCTTGCCACGGCTGAGGCTTGTCTCCACGAAGAGTATCTCTCCGCCCGTGGCGGTCCATGCAAGGCCGGTGACAACGCCCGCCTGGTCATTGCCGTCATAAATATCCTTCAGGTACTTAGGCGGACCAAGTATCTCCTCCACCATGGCAGAGGTGATCTCCGGTTCAGGCTTGTTTTCAAAGGCTATCTCACGTGCCCTGAACCTGACCAGTTTGGCTATCCTCTTGTCAAGCTCCCTGACACCCGATTCGCGCGTATATTTCTGTATCACCTCCTCAATAACCTCACGGCTGAGCATGAACTGCTCCGGTGTCACACCATGCGCATCAAGCTGTTTGGGTATCAGGTGCTTCACGGCTATCTCACGTTTCTCCTCAACAAGGTATCCCGATATCTCTATCAGCTCCATCCTGTCACGCAGGGCCGGACTCACTGTTGAGAGCGTGTTGGCTGTGGCTATGAACAGTACCTTGGAGAGATCATACTCCAGCTCCAGGAAATTATCGTAGAAATGCGTGTTCTGTTCGGGGTCAAGCACCTCCAGGAGGGCCGACGACGGGTCTCCCCTGAAATCCTGTCCAACCTTGTCTATCTCGTCAAGGATGAAGACGGGATTTGAAGAGCCTGCCCTTCGGATGTTCTGCACCACCCTGCCCGGCATGGCTCCGATGTAGGTCTTGCGGTGCCCCCTGATCTCCGCCTCGTCATGCAATCCGCCCAGCGACATGCGGGCATATTTGCGGCCCAGTGCCCGGGCAACAGACTTGCCCAGCGAGGTCTTGCCTACTCCCGGCGGGCCGTAAAGACAGAGGATGGGTGACTTCAGGTCGCCCTTCAGCTTCAGCACGGCAAGGTGTTCCAGTATCCTCTCCTTGACCTCCTCAAGCCCGTAGTGATCTTCATCAAGTACGCTTTTGGCATTCTCAAGATCAAGATTATCAGTGGTATATTCATTCCAGGGCAACTCAAGCAGGGTCTGGATGTAGTTGACCTGCACCGAGTATTCGGCGGCAGCCGGATTGAGACGTGACAGCTTGTCAAGCTCCCGGTTGAAGACCTTCGCAACATCCTCACCCCAGGCTCTCTTCGCTCCCCGGGAGCGAAACTCCTCAACCTCCTTCTCGATGGGACTTCCTCCCAGCTCATTCTGAATAGTCTTCATCTGCTGATGAAGCAGGAACTCACGCTGCTGCTGGTCAATCTCGTACTTTACCTTCGACTGCAGTTCGTTCTTCAGCTCCAGCAACTGTATCTCACGAACGAGGTGCTCAAGCAGCCTCAGCCCGCGCTCCCTGATCGAGCCCGCTTCCAGGAGCTTCTGCTTGTCAGTGACGTTGATCTCAGTGTTGGCACAGATATAATTTATCAGGTAGGTGCTGTTCTCAATGTTCCTCACGGCAAAGGTGGCCTCAGGACTGATGTTCGGGTTGAGCTTGACAATCTTGACAGAGAGATCCTTCAGTGATCCGATTATTACCTCGAAGTCTTTCTCATCATCCACTCCCCTCGGTTCGGGCATGGCCCTTATCTGTGCCGTCATATAGGGCGTGGTCTGGATTATGTTGTCTATTGCAACTCTTTTCCTGCCCTGGATAATGGCAGTGGTAGTGCCGTCAGGCATCTCCAGAAGCTTTACCACATGACCCAGGGTTCCCACCGCATTCAGGTCACGCACCCCGGGGTCATCCACCTCGGCGTCAAGCTGCGCCACTGCAGCAACCAGTTTGTCGCCACGGTATGCGTCGCGCACAAGCTGCACCGACTTGGAACGCCCCACGGCAATGGGTATCACAACCCCCGGAAAAAGAACGGTGTTACGAAGCGGCAACAGGGGAATACTCCCCGGAATCTGAACATCCTCCAGCTCCTGGTCATCACCATCGGTAAGGATGGGGATTATCTCCCTCCCCTCATCAATCAGCTCATGCAAACCGATCCTGTCCCAATTTCCGTAAACCTTTTTTTCCATATGGAGTAAAAGTATGCAAATTTACTTAATATTACTCTAACTGTGCCGGCATCCTCCTTATCCGGGCGGCATATGCAACAATAAAACAAAAAAAGGGCCACCTTGTTTAAGGCAGCCCTCTATCATGTGACTTTCAGTTACTTCGTCTTCTTTGCAAGATGATCCTTGTAACGGTTCATGAACTTGTCTACCCTTCCTGCTGTGTCAACCAGCTTCATCTTACCCGTGTAGAAAGGATGCGATGTGTTTGAAATCTCAAGCTTGATGAGCGGATACTCCTTACCGTCCTCCCATTTGATGGTATCACGTGAACTGACCGTTGAACGTGTCATAAAGGTGTATCCGTTTGACATATCCTGAAATACAACCAGCCTGTAATTGTTCGGATGTATACCTTCTTTCATCTCTTGTATAATTAATTACTGTTCAAAAATCCCTTTTTCAAGGGAGTGCAAAGATAGCTAACAATAAAGAAAATGCAAAAGAGTATCAAAAAAATTTCACTTCTTCTGTCCGGCCTGTCTGGCGGCCCTGTTCTCCTCCATCTCGTCCTTGTACATTTTAAACGGGAGGGTGTCATCTATCATATATCTCAGGGTAAGGTGGACCTTTGCCCTTGTAGCGCCAATAGCCTCGTAAATTGATATCATCTTCGGATTGAAATCTCCTACCCATGAGAGCTCAAGCTCCCTGTAGTACCTCTTCTTTCTGAAGACGCGGAAGAGCTCCAGGAAAATAGCCGATTCAATGCCGGCATTCTGGTAAGATGGGTGTACCCCGGCAACAAACGCTCTGACCCTGGTCATCTCATGAGTCATCTTGTACCAGAGGAAACGGATCTTGTTCAGCAATGTCAGGCGGCCGTTGAAGTGCCTGATGATCTGGTTCAGGTCCGGGAAAATGATGAAAAATGCCACAGGCTTGTCATTATGGTATGCAAACCAGATCAGCTCGGGGTCAATAAAGGCACTGGCCTGGTGCAGGGTGTCCTCTATCCTCGCCGGATCAAGCGGGGTGAAGTCCTCCTTGAATACTGCCCATGTAGCGTTGTAAATCTCCACCATGTCGGCAGCAAATTTGTCACGCTGCGAAAAGTCAAAATGGCGGTAAGAGTATCCGGGCCTCTTTGAAATCCACTCGGCTATCTTCCTGAACCGTTCGGGAAAGACTTCCACCGCGGCTACATCCTTATGGTAACTGTATTGCTCGAAGTAGGTCCGGAAACCGTAATCGGTAAAATAGTGTTTGTAGTAGGGTTTGTTGTAGGGCATTCCGAAGCCGGGCTGCATGAATCCTTCCACCAGCAGACCCCAGTAGTTGTCATTATCTCCGAAGTTGATAGGGCCGTCCATTGCCTTCATCCCTCTCTCCGTCAGCCACTGCCGGGCAGTGTCAAAGAGAAGGAAGGCAGCATCGCGCGATTCTATCACCTCGAAAAAGCCAAGGCCTCCGGTGGGCTGCCTGTTTGCCTTTGAGCGTATCTCATCAATGAATGCCGCCACCCTGCCTATGGTGTTGCCATCTCCGTCAGAGAGGATCCAGCGCACTGCCTCGCCGTGCCTGAAAGCAACATTGCGTTCATGGCTAAAGACAGCCTCTGTCTCACTGTCAAGAGGGCAGACCCAGTTGGGGTCTCCCCTGTAAAGCTTTTTCGGAAAATCAATGAATTCCTTTCTGAGGGATTCAGTGGTTACTTCTGTTATTTTCATCGTCTTCAGGTCTGAAGGTTGAACCACGGGCTTACTCTCTCCATTCCGGTACCGGTCTGGTCACGGTGGGTAAATTCATTAGTGCGTCTGCTGTATATATAATCCTTACTCCATTCAGCAGCATTGTCACGGATTTCTGCCAGAGCGGCAATAACCATTTCAAGCTCAGCGTCTGTCATGGTGGGATGGATTGACAGCCTGACCCATCCGGGTTTTTCTGACAGGTCACCCCTGTTGATCATCTCTGTAATCCGGCGGCTGTGGTCATAGGTAACATCAAGCAGGTAATGACCGTAGGTTCCTGCACAGGCGCAGCCGCCTCTGACCTGGATGCCGTAACGGTCACTCAACAGCTTGACCACCAGGTTATAGTGGAGGTCGTCAATATAAAAGGAGAGTGCGCCCAGCCGATGCCTGACATTTGAAGCCAGGATATGCAGCCCCGGTATGGCTGACAACCCGCTGAAAGTCATGGCCAGGAGCTCCTCCTCGCGGGCCATTATCTTTGCGGTGCCCATCTGCTCTTTCAGCCTGATTGCCAGGGCAGCCCTCATCATCTGCAGAAAAGCCGGGGTACCGCCGTCTTCCCTTGACTCGATGTTGTCAACATACTTGTACTCACCCCACGGATTGGTCCAGTCAACCGTGCCTCCTCCGGGCTGGTCCGGTACTGATGATTTGTATAATGACTTATCAAACAGCATGATTCCTGATGAACCCGGTCCGCCCAGGAACTTATGTGGTGAAAAGAAAATGGCATCCAGCTTTTCCATCGGGTCATCCGGATGCATGTTTATGTCAACATATGGAGCCGAGGCTGCGAAATCAATGAAGCAGAGACCGCCGTGCTCATGCATTATGCGTGCCAGGGTGTGATAGGGAGTGAAAGCCCCCGTTACGTTTGAGCAGCCCGAAAATGATCCTATTTTGAATTTTCTGTCGCTGTATTTTTCCAGCGCTTTCCTCAGGTTCTCCGGGTCAACCGTGAGGTCGCTTCCCGGTTCAATGATTACCACATCAGCAAGGGTCTCATACCATGAGGTCTGATTCGAATGGTGTTCGATATGGGTTATAAAGACAACCGGACGGTCTGTAGCGTCCAGGCAGCCTGCCTTTCCGGGGTAGAGGCAACCCTTGAGCCCCAGTATCCGCTGCAATTTGTTTATGACAGCCGTCATGCCGGCTCCTGCGCCAATTAGCACGTCGTCAGGCCCGGCATTCACATGCTTCTTGATTATCTCCTGGGCATAATGATATGCCCACGTCATCATGGAACCCGTTTCGGAGGTTTCGGTATGTGTGTTGGCGACGAAAGGGCCGATAATATGGCTTATCTTTTCTTCTATCGGCCCGTACAGCCTTCCGCTGGCTATCCAGTCACAATAGATGATCTTCTTAAGCCCGTACGGAGAAATGTAGTTCTGGTCAATCCCTACAATATTCCTTCTGAATGTGCCAAAATAATCCTCCAGACTGCTGTTGTGAAAAGCCATTTTTTACAGGCGTTATAATACGTCCCAAATATAATTCTTTTTGGAATTGGGTATGAAGCATGTGCACTTCCTCAGTTTACCTGAGTGAATCAGTAGATGTCTATGATGCGGTGGTCAATCAGCACAAATAGCAGGATGAGCAGTGCAGAATAGATGATCCACCGGGTGAGGGGTATATATTCCGCGGGTCTGATCTTCATTTTTTTCCACACGTAATAGATAAGGAATATCTTTTCGAGAAAATAGACAATGAAGGTTGCCAGTGCAACGCCAACCACCCCGTATGGTTTTATAAGCAGCAGGCTGAGCGGGATGTTTACAGCTAATTCAATGGTAGCAGTATAGAGTGTCACATTGGTTTTACGCCTTCCTATCACGATGGTCTGAGGGAATACCAGCCTTGGAATAATCAAAAGCAGGTAGATCATGAACACGTCAGCGCTGCGTGTAAACTCGGGGGTGAAGAGGCGCGGATAGACCCATCTGGCCACGAGCATCGTAACCATTGAGATCGGGAAGAGGTATTTGATCAGCCTGTCAGACCGTTTCCGGAGTGTCACCAGGGCTTCGCGCATCCCTTCCCTGGTACTGAACTGAGGCAGGAGGGCGTTGCTCAGTCCGTTGGCAAGAAGCAGAACAAGGGGAAACTCCTTTGCCCCGTAACGATACATTGCAAAGACACCGGGATCGGAATAGCGGGCGGAGACAATGATTCCGTCAACGTACTGTGCCGAGCCGCTTATCAGGAAGGCAAGGATGAGAGGCATCCCCACCCTGAGGTGTTCCCTGATGAATTCCGGCGACACCCTGAGGAGCGTGTACCTTCGAAGAAGGGTGATGAGCCAGACCCACCGCGCGGCAGTGATTGCAAAGAGCCCCCAGATAGCGCTCTTCTCATCGTATCCGGCAATCACCGGCGCCAGAACGAGCAGCAACTGGGCAGAGTAGGTATAGATACCGTACTGGAGTATCCTGTGAGGACGCTTGTTCAGCAGGTAGATGTATTCAATGAGGGCAACGGGATTGCTGACCAGGATATAAAGCAGCAGCAGGTTGGGATAGGGAATGTCAGTATCTGCCTGTGATGATTCAAGCATGAACCTGATGGGTATGCCCAGAATGAATACCATCAGGCTGAAGAAAGAGATCAGAAGGAACGCATTGTAGATCTCGGGTGATTTTCTCCCCGCCCTTGTTCCGTCGGTTTTGAAAGTCCGGTTGCGTTCATAGAGGGTGAGAAGTGACTGGATTATGCCGGTGACCCAGAAGAAGCTGAGCAGGCTGGAGATAAAGAGAAACAGCTCCCAGTTGCCTATCTGTGCCCGGGTGAGATGGCTTTTGGTAAATACGATACTGATAATGAGAAAGGTAAGGAATCTCAGCAGCTGTACTGCCTGCAGTCCCGAGATGTTGTCTATGATCTTCAGCCTGCTCAAACTGTCACGTTATGTATCGGAAATGCCCTGATGCCACAATAATTATACCATCCCGTTTTTTGGTGCGGCAAAGTTACTATTTGCACGAATTGATAACAAAGTAAAAATGACTGCTTGCATAAATGGGATTTTTGCTGTTTCTTTGTACTCCGCAAAAACGGTGGTTGTAGCTCAGTTGGTGAGAGCGCCAGATTGTGGATCTGGAGGTCGCCGGTTCGAGGCCGGTCTTCCACCCTGCCAAATAAAGCTGACCCTGATTAAATCAGTGTCAGCTTTATTTTTAAACCGAATCAATAACCTTTTTATTTCCCCTTTTCCTAAATCCTCATCTGTTCTTTATCACAGAGAAATCCTACCAACTTTTTCTGACTATTATATCATATTTATCAAAAATACGGAATGCTTAGTTCGAAGTTAATTGCCCCCCACCTGCCGCTTCAGCGCTCTCCTGTATTTATATCCGGCTGCTACCGCCAGGCTGATGAGAACCGCCACTGCCACATAGACAAACGCCGGTACCGGTACTGCATCGCCGCCGGCATAGGAGTGCAGCCCCGACAGGTAATAGTTGACACCGAAATAGGTCATCAGTACCGACGAGAGCGCAAACAGCGAAAGGAGATTGAAGATGTACGTCTCCTTCATCCCCGGCATCATTCTCGAATGTGTCACCAGAGTGTACACAATGATGGTGATCAGTGACCAAGTCTCCTTCGGGTCCCAGCCCCAGTACCGGCCCCACGATTCATTGGCCCATATAGCCCCAAGGAAGGTGCCGATAGTCAGGAAATAGAGTCCCAGGGTCAGAGTCCTGTAATTGATAACAGTAAGCTCATCGATCACGGCACTGATCCTCGCCCTGTTACCATCATGGATGAAGAGCATCATCACAAGAACGATTATTCCGAGGATGGCGCCCAGACCCAGGAATCCGTAGCTGCCGGTGATGACGGAGACATGAAGGGTAAGCCAGTATGAACGTAACACGGGTACCAGGTTCGTGATCTCCGGATCCATGAAACTCAGATGAGCAACCATCAGTGTCAGTCCGCCAAGAACAGAGGTGGCCGCCAGAGTCAATAGTGACCTCCTGCTGAAGATCAGCCCCGCCAGCAATGTAACCCATGAAATGAACAGCATTGATTCATAACCGTTGCTCATCGGCGAATGCCCGGAAATATACCACCTGATGCCAAGCCCGAGGGTGTGAAACAGGAAACCGGCAGCCACCAGCAGGGCAAGAACCTTAAGAACCGCTCCACTGAGTTCCCTGCCCCTGATAATCATCGTAATAATGGCAATGATCATTATCAGCCCAACGGCAGCATACCATGGGAAAAGCTTCTCAAATATCCTGGCCTTATAATAGAATAGTTCAGCCTTGACCTTGCACTCTGAAGGCAGTTCATAACCGGCATGACGGTGCTGGTAGTCGGTGAGCGCTGTGATATAGTCTGCCGGGGGAGCCATTGGGTGCCCCACTGAAGTAACAGACTGAGCCCACAGCGGAATGAGACTAATCACAAAGAGAGAATCCTCCTGCCCGATACCGTGCCTGACAGCCTCCTCAGCGCTTCCCCAGTGGTCAGTGCCGTCGCGCAGCGGAAAAATATGCATGAAATCTCCCCTCGACATCATATAGCAGATGTTGACTCTCTCATCCACCTTAATTACTTCCTTGTCAAACTTCGTGCGCTCAGTCACACTCTTTGCATAGGCCTTGTCAACAAGCGGCCCAAGCAGGTAACCGCCATCTTTGGCCATCTTTACGATATCAGAAAAAGCAGCCTTTTCACCCTCAAGGTTAAGCTCACGGCGGAGCTCCGCGCTTGAAACCTTTATAAGCGCCACATTTTGCCAGTGATAAAAATCAAATGAGCAGCCAAGGAATACCTGCATCGGAGACATCCCTTCAAAACTATTCTCCCCTGCCACTTTCCGCAGGATATCACTGCTGATGGTATAGAGGGGTTTTGTCCTGCCCTTCTGGTCTTGTGCCAGCACTGCGCCGAAACTGTCTGCCGCCTTCCGCTCTATCACCAGATGCTGACTCTTCAGCGGTGACAGGGAGGTCAGAAGAATCAAAACAAGGGCAGCAGCAGGTTTGCGGTAATTCGAGGCCCAGTGCCCGGGAGTCACTGTACGGAAGAATGATTTCCTGTTGAGAAGTGAGAGAATTATGAAAAGAAACAGCAAACCATAACCTGTGTAAGTGGTGTACATCCCTGCCGGATCATGGTTGACAGACAGGACAGTACCAAGCTCGTCACTATCATAGGAGGACTGGTAAAAACGATACCCGCGGTATTTCAATATATGATTCATGTAAATGTCATAAGGCATTACGGTGCCGTGCTCCGGATCACTGAGAATCACCCTGCTCGTGAATCCTGACGGGCTGTTTGAGCCAGGATAGTGCTCCACGATAAAATCGTCAAGCCTGAGGCTGAAGGGCAGTTCCCTTACGCTGGCGCCGTAACTCACTCTGGCAGTCAGCCTGCCGGCATCGCCGCTCCATTCCGACCGCTCTTCCCCCTCATCATCCCACAGCCAGATTGTTTCCTGAAAACCATCACCCTTCAGGGAAAACTCCAGTGCACCCCCGGCACTTTGTTCTTCCGCAGTGACCGAGGGCACTATGGCACCGCTCATGGTCATCATCCGGGGCATTATCCTGTAGCTGCCGGCGGTGTAAACGGTGCCTGCCATCAGTGGCACAAGAGAGTCAGCAGGGTGTTCTGCCGACTTCATCTCCTGCATTGCCGTCGACCTGAGTCCCGTGGATGAACTGATAAAGAACAGATTCCCGTCAGTTGTCACGGTGATGTCAGCCGGGGTCCCGAAACCAGCCTTCATGTCACCTATCATCACTGTCCTTCCCATCGCCAGAACCACAGTTTCACTGCTGACCATGTCAGAGGTGAAGAGCAGTGATACCATTGGCTCTCCTCCGGGAGTCTCCTGCACCGTTTTTACGGCACCGGCAATATACCTTTCAAAGGTCAGGGTCGCTTTCGTCCCGTCAGCCTCAAGGCTCTTACAGTATTTGCCGTGCCGGCCTCCGTATATACTGAGAGGCTCTGAGTGACTGTCTGGCAGGGCGCCATCATCCCCTGCAAGCTCGAATATGAGGGTGGCGCCAGAGGAGTATGTGACATTGGAGGAGTCTCCCTCCCTGATATGCATCATGCCGTCATAACCCGTATACCTGGTTATTGCAGCACCTGCAACCATAACTATAAATGCTGCATGAAACAGAAGCAGTGTAAGCTTTTCCCTGCGCCACAGCCTGAAGGTGTAGATCTGCCCGGCCAGATTCAGGGTCAGCAGCAGAAAGAGCAGCTCAAACCACCGGGTGTTGTAAACTGCTGCCCTGGCAGCCTCCTGTCCAAAATCGTTCTCAATGAATGTTGCTGCAGCCAGTGATGCTGCGAGAGCAATGAAGAGAACAGCCATCATTACAGGTGAAATCAGGAACCTTAATGCTTTCATGAAATCAGTTTTATACAAATCTATCTATTTTCGGAAATCACCGCAGTTTTATATGTCAAGTATCATGTGCATCAAAAAAACCCGGATGGCAGATTGGAGCCTGTCATCCGGGCGACTATTTAATGCTTTCCCGCATCATTAAGGCGATGCCGGGATAACGGAAGGAGGTGCGTCAGCCTATCTTATAGAGGCCAAGTAGTTTTTCCTCGAAAGAGTCTATATACTCTGACCTCACGCGGTTTTCCGATACAGCGAGGGGAATAAACAATTCGGCCAGGGAGGTGCGGCAGGCATCACGCTGGGCATCATCGAGCAGCAGGTAACCCATGACAATGTTAGCTGCCATCTCAACAAGGCGGCGTGCATGGAAATCTGTCAGTTCATTGTTGCCGGCAGAAACCACCTGTGCAACCCTCTTCTCATAATCATCCGTCAGGGAGACAAGCTCCTTCTTCAGGTGATCAAGCTCAGGCCTGAGCTCCCTCTTTTCATATTCACGTATCTGATTCAGGTACCCTCCTGTTGTCACTCCCCTGATGGCAGCAACGACCTGCAACTGAGATGTGCCTTCATAAATGGAGGTGATCCGTGCGTCACGGTAAAGCCTCTCAACGGGAAAATCCTTAATGAAGCCTGCTCCGCCATGTATCTGTACCGCGTCATAGGCAATACTGTTGCACCACTCACTGCTGACCAGCTTCACCATCGGAGTGTAGATGTCTGCCAGCCTGGTGTTGATCTTCAGATCGTCACGTTCCTCTTTTGTTAGCTGGCGCTCCGCTGCAATAAATGACCATGCCTTGTATGTGTCAACGAAGCGGGCAGTCTCATAGAGGAGTGAACGCATCGCCGCAAGGCGGACCTTCATCAGGGTCAGTATCTCATAGACAGCCGGGAACTGGTCAATTGTCTTTCCGAACTGTTTCCTCTCTGAGGCATATTTCCTGGCCTCCTCGTAGGCAGCCTGGGCTATTCCTACTGACTGTGCTCCCACACCGAGGCGGGCGCCGTTCATCAGTGACATGACATACTTGATGAGACCCAGACGGCGCTCACCTATTAGTTTTACCGGCACATTCCGGAAGGCCAGTTCGCAGGTGGGTGAGCCCTTGATGCCCATCTTGTTCTCGATACGTCTGACGATGACGCCCCCATCAGCCCTGTCATAAATAAAGAGTGACAGTCCCCTGCCATCAGAGGTCCCCTCTTCGGAGCGGGCAAGGACCAGGGAGATTTCGGCATCGCCGTTGGTGATGAAACGCTTCACCCCGTTAAGCAGCCATACACCTCTTTCCTCGTCATAGTGAGCCTTGAGCTGCACTGCCTGCAGGTCAGACCCGGCATCCGGCTCGGTAAGGTCCATGGAGGCTGTGGCACCTTTATTGAACCTGGGAAGAAACTCCTGCTTTATCTCGTCACTTGCAAACTCGAGGATAGTCTCACCGCAGTCCTGCAGCCCCCAGATGTTTGCAAATCCTGCATCAGCCCTTGAAACCAGCTCAGCAGCCATGACATATGGTACCATCGGGAAATTCAGTCCGTCATACTGCCTCGGAAAATTCATCCCTATCACCCCTGCTTTGGTGAGCGTCTCATGGTTTTCACGTGTGCCCCTGGCATAGGTAACATGACCGCCAGTCACCGTGGGGCCCTCAAGATCAACATCCTCCGCATTTGGTGCAATGACCTCGGCACAGATGGCGCCAATGATCTCCAGCACCTTGTCATAATTGTCCATGGCATCCTCGAAGTCATGCGGGGCATAGTCATATTTCTCCTTATCCCTGTAATCCATCTCCTTCAGCCTGACGATCTTCTCCATCGCCGGGTGTCTAAGGTGGAACCTGAGATCCTTGTTGTCAGTATAGAAATTTGCCATTGGTGTTTCTTTTTGCGTTCAGACTGCTGTTGATTTTACCTGGCGTTAGCCTTGTAGTATTTGATAAGCTTCGGAATGACCGTGGCCACATCACCGTGTATGACATAGTCGGCAATAGTGTTGATGGGCGCCACAGGGTCATTGTTGATGGCTATGATCTTTCCGCTCTGGTTCATCCCGGCGGTATGCTGAATCTGACCTGAGATGCCGCATGCTATATAGAGCTTTGGCCTCACTGTCACCCCGGTCTGTCCTACCTGGCGCTCATGCCCGGCAAACCCTGCATCTACGGCAGCCCTTGAAGCACCCACCTCGCCGCCAAGCACGGAAGCAAGCTCGTAAAGCATGGCGAAATTCTCTTTCGATCCCATCCCGTAACCGCCGGAAACAATTATCCGGGCCGACTTGATATCCACCTTCCTTGCCTCCATGTGCCTTTCAATAATCTCCACGGCAAGGTCTTCGGGTCTGATGAAGGAGGCAACATCTATCTTCCTGAGCTCTCCCCTGTAATTCTTGTCTGCGATCTCGCGCTTCATAACCCCCTCACGTACGGTGGCCATCTGTGGCCGGTGGTCAGGATTGACGATGGTGGCAATAATGTTACCGCCAAAAGCAGGCCTGATCTGATAGAGCAGGTTTTTATACGTGGTATCGGTCTTGCTGACATAATGGTCGCCTATCTCAAGGCTGGTGCAGTCGGCTGTCAGCCCGCTGTGCAGGAGTGACGAGACTCTTGGGCCAAGGTCACGGCCTGTGGATGTGGCTCCCATCAGTGCAATCTGTGGTTTCTCCTGCCTGAAAAGACCGGTGATCACCGAGGTGTAAGGCATTGTACGGTAGTGCTCCAGCACCGGGTCATCAGCCACATGTACCACATCGACACCATAGGGGAAAAGTTCGTTTTCGATGCCTTCCAGCCCGTTGCCAAGCACCACCGCTTCGAGGCGGCAGCCAAGGGTGTTGGCCAGTGACCTGCCCCTGGTGAGCAACTCAAGGCTGACGTCGGCAGGCCTGCCTTCATCAAGCTCACAAAAGACGATTAGATTGTTCACTGCAACTATAGTTTTATCCGTTTATCAACCAATTGTATGATCCTCAAGCAACTCCCTGACCAGTGACTCAACATCTGCGTCTGACGAGGTAAGGCGCTTCGACTCCTTTGCCTGGAGGATTATGTTCTCAATTTCCTTCACCTTTGTGGGTGACCCGGAGAGACCGAGCTGCTCACGGTCAGCCCCGATGGCATCAACGCCCCATTCAGTTAACCTGATGGATGACCTGCCTGCAGCAATGTAGTCAGAGCTTTCAGTCTGAAGCTCGGTATCAGTGCGTGCATACTTGTACTTCATCACCAGCCTGGCATTGCGATAACGGCATGCCGGCGCTGTTCCGTTCACTGTAACTACCAGCGGAAGAGGAGCTGATACTGTCTCCACTCCCCTCTCAAGACGGCGGCGAATTATCAGTTTGTCGCCCTCGAAATGCATCTCTTCTGCATAGGTCACCTGCGGCCATCCCAGTTTCTCTGCCACCTGCGGCCCCACCTGGGCGGTGTCACCGTCAATGGCCTGCCGTCCTCCTATGACCAGGTCAGGCGCCAGTCTGCGCACTGCCAGCGCAAGAGCATACGACGTGGCCAGCGTGTCTGAACCGGCAAAAGCCCTGTCAGTAAGCAGTACGCCATCATCTGCTCCACGGTACAGTCCCTCCCGTATTATCTCCGCAGCCCTGACCGGACCCATCGTAAGCAGCGTTACCGTTACACCTTCATAACGCTCCTTTATTCTCAAAGCCTGCTCCAGGGCATTCAGATCCTCGGGATTAAATATGGCAGGCAGAACACTCCTGTTCACCGTCCCGTCAGCTTTCATGGCATCAGGACCAACATTTCGCGTGTCAGGAACCTGCTTGGCAAGTACAACGATCTTGATTCCGTTCATCTCATTATCGCTTTTGAAGTGGCAAATATAATAATAAAACCATATCACCAAACGAATAAAAATGATTTTTATTTACACCGGTCGAAAGATAATTGATATATATTGAACTGTATATTACATTATTATAAGGCTTTTGCCGAACATATATCAAGTACGTTCGAAAACTAAAGCTTCTTAATTCCCCGCTCTGTCACGGGTATTGAAAAATCAGTTAATTTCGCCGCCGACAAAATCACTCATTTATTATTTCCCATGAAAGGCAGACCATACGCAGCCCTAGTTCTTTCAATGATTTTCTGGGCACTCTCATTTGTATGGTTCAAGGTTGCCAACGTTGATTATAACCCCATAACCATCGTCTTTATCAGGCTGTGCATTGCAATACTCTTTCTCACGGGTTTTATATGGATCACCGGACGGTTCACACCCATACAAAAGGGAGACCGGAAGTATTTCTTCCTACTTGCGCTGTTTGAGCCTTTCCTTTACTTCCTGGGTGAAAGCTTCGGACTGACATATGTCTCGTCAACGGTGGGTTCGGTAATAATTTCAACCATACCGGTCTTTGCAGTCATCTTCGCATGGGTAATCCATCGTGAGCGGCTGAAACTGATTAACTATCTGGGAGTTATTCTCTCATTCATAGGAGTTTTAATATTCATCACCAACAAATCCGGTAATATCGTGATGAACCCGAAAGGACTGGCGCTGATGTTCCTCGCCGTGGTCTCGGCCGTCGGTTACAACATGGTTCTTCGCCGTCTGGCTTATGATTATGATCCGGTCATAATAGTCAACACTCAAAATATTATTGGTGCAATTCTATTCCTTCCACTCTTCCTTGTGCTGGATCTGAAGGACCTGCTTGCCACAGGCATCGTGACGAAGAGCTTTGGCTCGATAATTTTCCTGGCCATCTTCGCCTCGTGCGGAGCATTCGTGCTTTATGCCTATTCAGTCAGGTTTGTCGGGATTGCCCGTGCAAACATATTCAGCAATCTTATTCCGGTGTTCACTGCAATCTTTGCCTTCTTCATCGTTGGCGACAGGCTGACGGTGAGAAACGGGATAGGGATGGCAATTGTGATTGCCGGCCTCTTCCTTTCCCAAGCCTGGAATAACAGGAAGGCAGGGGTTGATGCCGGCTTTACAGGGAAGGGTGACTGACAATCCTGAAATACCAGCTTTGATCATTCCATTTTGCCGGGATTATTATCTTTGTCCTTAATGATTCTGAGGATGAGGCACAGGGCTCCCAATCTGCTTTCCGGCATTGCTGTTCTGCAACGGTGGGCTGTCGTCCTCATATTCCTCACGGCTCTGCCCGGTCCGGCGCTTAAAGGCCAGACCGGCGGTGATAATACCTACGAGTTTCTTAACCTCAGCCATTCGGCATTTGCCAATGCCACCGGCGGAATATCCGTCGCCTCCTGGCGAAGCGACCTGACCCTGCCCTACTTCAACCCGGCTATGCTCAATGCGGCGATGGACAATGATATCTCGCTGAGCTTCTCATCATGGTTTGCAGGAATCAGGTATGGCTATGCCTCCTGGGCGCATAGCACAGCCACCGCGGGCAACTTCGCCGGGGGGATAAGCTTTGCAAGCTACGGCACCTTCACCGAGGCCGACGAGGCAGGTAATATCACCGGCAGCTTCACCGCTGCCGAATATGGGTTCAACATCATCTGGTCATGGCAGATCGACTCCTCCTTCTCCGTGGGTGTGAACCTCAAGCCTGTGATCTCAAACCTCGAACGCTATTTTTCTGCAGGCCTCTGTGCCGATATCGGGGCAACATACCGCAATGAGCGGCTGCTGCTCGATGCCGGGCTGGTAATCCGCAACGCCGGACTGCAGCTTATCGGTTATACCGGTGACGGAGGTGAGCCGCTTCCGTTTGAGATTATTGCCGGAGCCACCAAGAGGCTCGCCCATGCCCCCTTCAGCTTCTCGCTCACACTCAGGCATCTGGAGAAGCCTGACATGACTTTTGATTATAATCCCGAAGATGATGCCGGTCAGGGCGGTTTCGGAGAGGACATTCTAAGGCACATTGTCCTGGGTGTCGAGATTCTTCCGTCAGACGCATTCTGGATCGGCGCCGGCCTTGACTACCAGCGCAGGGCTGAGATGCGGACCGGGCAGCGGACCGGTATGGCGGGCTTTACGGCAGGGTTCGGAATACGCACAAAGGCCTTTGAACTGGCTTTTGCCCATGGCGCATTTCATCCGGCAGGCGGATCAAACCACATTACCGTTACACTGAAACCTGATATTATATTTAAAAAAACAGAACATGCTGAACCTTAACTGCATCTGTTCGTTTTAACCTGAAAGAGACAATGACAAGAAAAAAAAGAAAAATAATCATTACGGTTGACGGATACTCGTCGTGTGGCAAAAGCACCTTCGCGAAAGCGATAGCAAGGGAACTGGGATATATCTATATCGACTCGGGAGCAATGTACAGGGCTGTCACTCTCTTCGCGCTGAGGCGCGGACTGGCAGGAAACGGCATTGCCGACGAGGCCGGGATACTGCAGGCTCTTCCGGAGATCACCATCACCTTCAAACCCGACAGCGAGACAGGATTCTCAGCCACTTATCTCAATGGCGAGAAGGTGGAGAGGGAGATACGTGACCGCGAGGTCTCGGATAACGTCAGCCCCGTCAGCACCATTGCCGGCGTGAGAGCCAGGATGGTGGAGCTGCAACGGTCAATGGGCGCCGGCGGGGGTGTGGTGATGGACGGCCGTGACATTGGAACGGTGGTCTTCCCGGACGCCCGGCTAAAGATCTTCATGACAGCCAGGCCCGAGGTGAGAGCACAGAGACGGTACCTAGAGCTTGTGAGCAAGGGACTGCCGGCTGACTTTGATGCGGTGATGAAAAACATAAGCGAACGTGACAGGATAGACTCATCGAGGGAGGTGAGCCCGCTCCGGCAGGCTGATGATGCAGTTGTGCTTGACAACAGCGACATGACACCCGATGAACAGATGGTCTGGTTCAGAGAGCTTTACAGAAAAAGGATAAATGAAAGTTGATATAGAAGAGAGTTCGGGATTCTGTTTCGGAGTTAAAAATGCCGTTACAATCGCTGAGGATGTCCTGCGCGACGGAGAAACCGTCTACTGCCTCGGTGAGATCGTGCACAATGACATCGAGGTGGCCAGGCTGACCAGCCTCGGACTGAAGGCAATCACCTATGAGGAGTTTGCAACCCTGCGCGACAATAAGGTGTTGATAAGGGCACACGGTGAACCCTCCTCCACATATGAAAAGGCAAGGGAGAACAACATCACGATCATTGACGCCACCTGCCCTATTGTCAGGTCAATGCAGGAGAAAATACGAAAGGTGGCCGAACTGTCGCGTGACGAGAAGGGACAGATAGTCATCTACGGCAAGGAGGGTCATGCCGAGGTCATAGGGCTGATGAGTGCCGCGGGGCCCGGGGGCATACTGGTGACCGGCAAGGGAGACCTTCGCAGGATAGACTACACCAGGCCGGTATACCTCTTCTCGCAGACCACCAAGAGCAAGGTGCAGTACGATGTTGTGGCTGAGATTATCAGGCTCAATATGGAAAAGGTCTCGCCTGATCATTCATCGTCCAACCTGAAGGTGCACAACACCATCTGCAGGCAGGTGTCAGAACGTGAACCACGTCTGAGGGAATTTGCCTCGAAGCATGATGTGATAGTTTTTGTCAGCGGCAGGAACAGCTCCAACGGCCGCATGCTTTTCGAAGTGTGCCTTAAGGTGAATCCCCGCTCCTACTTTATCTCCTCGCCCGATGAGCTGAAGCGCAAATGGTTCAATGATTCATCCAGTGCAGGGATATGCGGCGCAACATCCACCCCCGGATGGCTCATACAGGAGGTTGCAGATATTGTCGCTGCGATATGATATTGTTATTTTCAAAATTGCCGGAACATGATAATTAAGTATTTTAGCATCAACAAATAATTTCTGAAATGGCAAAAATTAATAAGATAGGTGTTCTCACATCAGGCGGAGATGCTCCCGGAATGAATGCAGCTATCCGCGCCGTAACGCGCACAGCTATTTATAACGGGCTTGAGGTGGTTGGCATCAGGCACGGTTACATGGGCATGATCAATGCCAACTTCAAACAGCTCTACGCCCACTCGGTTTCAGACACCATACAGCGAGGCGGCACAATTCTCAAGACAGCCAGATGCGATCCCTTCCGTACTCCCGAGGGGAGGAAGATTGCTTATGAGAACCTCAGGGCAGCAGGCATCGATGGCGTTGTTGTTATAGGAGGTGACGGCTCATTCAAGGGAGCGGGCATGTTCAATGGAGAGTATAACATCCCGTTCGTGGGTGTGCCCTGCACGATAGACAATGACATATATGGCACTGACTACACGATAGGCTATGACACCGCGCTCAACACCGTGGTGGAGGCTGTTGACAAGATCCGTGATACCGCCAGCGCCCTCAACAGGATGTTTTTTGTGGAGGTGATGGGCGCCGAGGCAGGCCACATTGCCCTTTACAGCGGAATCGCCTGCGGCGCTGAAGCTATCATCATGCCTGAGATAAAGGGTGAGATGCGTGACATCACCAAGATGATAGAGACGGGTAACAAGCGAAAAAAATCAAGCAATATCATCATTGTTGCTGAGGGCGATGAAGAGGGTGGCGCCATAGCACTGGCCGAGAAGCTCAAACCTCAGCTCAAGGACTACGAGGTACGGGTTGCCATTCTTGGACACCTTCAGCGCGGAGGGTCGCCGTCAGCGCTTGACCGTGTTAACGCCAGCAGGCTGGGAAATGCTGCTGTAGAGGCACTCCTTGACGGCCAGCAGAGCGTAATGGTAGGACTCCAGAATGACGAAATAGTGCTCATTCCATTCAGGAAAGCCGTAAAACTGCATAAAGGCCTTAACCAGCACCTTGTTGACATTATTGATATACTTAATGTCTGAGAAAGAACGTTTTGTTTTTAATGGGACCTTCTGAAGTATTTTTCACCGATATGCACAGCACATCATCGCTGAACCTGCTTAAAAAGCTGGAGAAGCTGATGATGGCAGCCGGTTTCGAAAAAATCGATTTCAACCGTAAGATGACGGCAATAAAGGTCCATTTCGGTGAGCCGGGCAACCTTGCATATCTCAGGCCAAACTTCGCGGCACAGGTGGTTTCCATGATAAGGGGGAAAGGTGGCAAACCATACCTGACCGACTGCAACACCCTCTATTCAGGGGAGAGGAGAAATGCTCCCGATCACCTTGATGCAGCATTCTCAAATGGCTACAATATCCTCAGCGCAGGGTGCCATGTGATAATTGGCGACGGAGTCAAGGGGACTGATTACCGTGAGATAGAGGTTAACCTCGATTATACCAGGACAGCGATGATCGGTACGGCTATAGCCGATGCTGATATAATTATCACCCTCAATCACTTCAAGGGGCATGAGCAGACTGGTTTCGGAGGCGCACTGAAGAACCTCGGTATGGGATGTGCTTCCATCGGAGGAAAGCTTTTCCTCCACTCGGGGAATCAGCCGGTCATTGACCTGAAGAACTGTACCGGTTGCAACATGTGCGTCAGCAGCTGTGCCCATGATGCTGTTCACATGAGTGAAGACGGGAAGGCACAGATTGATAACGAAAGATGTACCGGCTGCGGACAGTGCGTGGCTGTCTGCCAGTTTGATGCTGCGAGGGTTCGATGGAGCGCAGATGGAGATATTCTCAGCAAAAAGATAGCCGAGTATGCCTGTGCGGTGGTTAAGGGAAAGCCTGCACTACATGTCAATTTTATCATGGATGTCTCGCCCGACTGCGATTGCTGGGGACACAATGACATGCCGCTGGTTGAGGACATAGGCATTGCGGCTTCCACAGACCCCCTTGCCCTTGACAAGGCATGCGCCGATATGGTCATGGAAGCGCCTGCGGCACGGCATTTGAGGTATAAGGATAATGATCTCCGGGGGGAGGATAAGTTTCGGATAGCTCATGGCAACACCGACTGGAACATTGGACTGCTTCACGGGGAGAAGATTAAGCTTGGATCTTTATCATACAAACTGATCAAGATATGAAGGACCCGTCATCATCAAAGCGAATGGCCATTCTCATCGTGGAGGATGACCCGTACAGTCAGCTTTATTTTGCGAAGCTGTTGTCAGATATGTATGACACTGCTGTGGCCGATTGCGCCGCAGATGCATGGGATCTGCTTCATGACCGGAAGTTTGATCTGGTGCTGATGGATATCTCCCTGAAGGGGGATGAGGATGGTCTCTCGCTGACGCGCAGGCTGCGTGCCGAGGAGGATTTTAAGAAACTGCCTATTATAGCGGTGACGGCCTATGCATTCCCTGATGACCGTATGCGTGCAATGAAGGCCGGTTGCACTGATTATCTGCCCAAGCCGGTGAGCAGCAATGACCTGTATCGCAAGATCACGGAACTGACCCGTTAATAGTCAAAAAGTTTCTGCGGGATAAGGGCTTTTGCAAACTAATCATAGCACCCGGGGTGCCCGGGGATTAATAAGAACAGAATGAGTCAGGCTCTTTTACGGGCTAGTGATGATACTTGATTCAGTCGCTCCTATGAGCGTTCAGTCTCTATTGTGAACAGTGATGTCATTTGATTCCAGCTCTCTAATGTGAAGTGATAGCTCTCAATTGAGTCCCTTTTGTGCGCAGTGATGGCACTCAACAGTCTCCCTCTGTGCGCAGTGATGGTACTTGATTCAGTCCCTCCTATGGGTGGTGATGGCACTTAAAGCTCAGGACACATTATTTTTACCATCACCTGGCTTTTCGGAAACTGATTAGTCACAAATTTTATTATTTTTGCCAACCTGAAGATTTGTTCAGACCGTTCTTTGTCGTTGAATTGACGGAGGGCGAACAACTCCTTCTCCGCCGGTTGGCGGATGTAGGGTTAAATCGGGGTGTAGCGCAGTTGGTAGCGTACTACGTTCGGGACGTAGGGGTCGGAAGTTCGAGTCTTCTCACCCCGACTGAGTAAGTCAAAATGCCGTTGTAAATCAAGTGATTGCAGCGGCATTTTTGTTTGTAAGCCAAAAGGCAAGCCAATATTTTATGTGATATTGTGATAAGAAAAAAGAATGTATCTATATCATATTGTTCACTTTGTTCCCTACTAATGACTTATTTTTTCGCACCTTGAATACATCCATCAGATTTATCGGGGATAACAGTTCAAATTCTCTTTTTGCTGTTTAAGAATTTACATATGAAGCTGATGGTTAGAAAAACAGTATAAACTTATCCATTGCTTTAAGTATCTTAGTGGTTTTGAAATTCAATTCTAAATGAGCGAGGAACAAAAACGTCAACTCAACCAGCAACTCTGGAACATAGCCAATACTCTACGTGGTAAAATGGATGCCGATGAATTCCGAGATTACATCCTCGGCTTCATCTTTTATAAATATCTATCGGAAAGGATGGAATTGTATGCAAATGACATCCTGAAGGAAGACAAAATTAAATATCTGGATATTCCTGACGATACAGCAAAAGGTCAGCAATATTTGGATGCTATCAAAGAGGAGGCACTGGAAAAATTGGGATACTTCCTGAAACCGTCAGAATTGTTCGGTCAGGTTGCCAAACGTGGGAATGGCACTGGAAAACATGGAAGTAACTTCATTATTGAAGATATTCAGAAAATCCTCATAAATATCCAGAACAGTACGATGGGCACTGCCAGCGAAGAGGATTTTGACAACCTGTTCGAGGATATGGATTTGAACAGTACAAAACTTGGCAAAACTGTTGAGCAACGAAACGAAGTAATTGCAAAAATCCTGTCACACCTTGATAAAATTGATTTCCAACTGGAACAGTCTGAAATTGATGTTCTGGGTGATGCATATGAGTATTTAATCGGGCAATTTGCCAGTGGTGCGGGTAAAAAGGCAGGTGAGTTTTATACCCCGCAACAGGCATCAAAAATACTTGCACGGATTGTTACACTGGGCAAAACACGAATAAAATCAGCTTATGACCCTACCTGTGGGTCAGGTTCTCTTATCCTTCGGTTGGGAAGGACTTGTGAGGTGATAAAGTTTTATGGTCAGGAACTTAATCGTACCACATACAACCTGTGCCGAATGAACATGATTTTGCACGGGGTTCATCACACAAGATTTGACATTAAACTGGAAGATACACTGGAACATCCACAGCATGATAAACTGGATGCAGAGGCAGTGGTAGCAAATCCACCGTTTTCGGCAAAATGGAGTGCTAACCCATTGTTTATGACCGATGACAGGTTCAGCGAATACGGAAGGCTTGCACCATCTTCCAAGGCAGATTTTGCCTTCATCCAGCATATGATATACCATCTGGCAGAAAATGGTGTTATGGCTGTTATTATGCCACACGGAGTGTTATTCAGGGGTGCTGCTGAGGGTCATATAAGGAAATACCTGATAGAAGAAAAAAACTATCTGGATACTGTTATAGGGCTTCCTGCCAATATTTTTTATGGGACATCCATTCCAACATGCATTCTGGTGTTTAAGAAATGTAGAGAACAGCCAGATGATATTCTGTTTATTGATGCAAGCCAGCATTACGAGAAGGTAAAAACGCAAAATCATCTGCGTGATGAGGATGTCGACAGGATTGTCGATACTTACGAAAAGCGCATCACAATTGACAAATACAGTTATGTAGCCAGTCTGGATGAGGTACGGGAGAATGATTACAATTTGAACATTCCGAGGTATGTTGACACCTTTGAAGAGGAAGAACCTGTTGACATCGATGCTGTTGTCAGTGAACTGAAAGAACTGGAAACGGAAATGCAAACCATTGATGACACCATTGCTGGGTTCTGTAAAGAATTAAACATCTCAACCCCGTTTTAAGCATGGTAAAGCAAAAGAAAATACCAAAATTGCGTTTCCCTGAATTTGAGGGGGTGTGGGAAAAGAAAACAGTTGGTGAATTAGGTGTGTTTACTGGTGGAGGAACACCAGACACAGCCATTGCTAAATATTGGCAAGGCAATATTCCTTGGATTTCAAGTTCTGATATACAAGAAGATACGGTTCAAGAGTATCTAACCTCTCGTTTTATTACCGAAGAAGCAATTAAGAAATCTGCAACTAAAATAGTTCCTAAAAACAGTGTATTAATAGTGTCGAGAGTGGGCATCGGGAAATTTGCAGTTTCAAAATCACCAGTATGTACAAGTCAAGATTTTACCAGTCTCACTCCACTGGTTGATAATCCCTATTTTCTCGCATATTACTTCAAAGAAAAAACAAATCTTTTTTTCAGATTTAGCCAAGGGACTTCAATTAAGGGTTTTACTGGAACTGATATCAGAAATATGGTGTTCAAAGTACCATCCCTCTCTGAACAACAAAAAATCGCATCCTTTTTCACCGCTATTGACCAGAAGATATCCCAACTCAAACGCAAGAAAACCCTGCTGGAACAATACAAGAAAGGGGTGATACAGAAAATATTCTCACAGGAAATCAGGTTCAAAGACGATAATGGGCAGGAGTTCCCGAAGTGGGAGGAAAAAAAACTTGGTAATATTGGTAAAACTTATAATGGTCTGACAGGTAAATCAAAAGATGATTTCGGTCACGGGAAGCCATATATTCAATACAAACAGGTTTTTGACGACAGCAGAATTGATATTACAAGATTTGATTTTGTAAGAATACGGGATGGAGAAAAGCAATGTCGTGTTAAATATGGTGATGTGTTTTTCACAACTTCATCAGAAACACCCGATGAGGTTGGTACTTCTTCGGTTTTATTAGATGAAGTAGGAGAAGTTTATCTAAACAGTTTCTGCTTTGGTTACAGAAGTTCGCCAAAAGTTCTAATACCTATGTTTTCTCGATATTTATTCAGAAATGAATTGTTACGTAAAGAAATAAACAAACTGTCACAAGGAAGTACTCGTTATAATATGTCGAAAAATGAATTAATGAAAACGGTGATAGAATTACCATCAATTCAAGAACAAACCAAAATCGCCAATTTCCTCTCAGCCATTGATGTTAAAATAAACCACACCCAGAAGCAGATTGAGAAAGCTGAGGTCTGGAAGAAGGGTCTGATGCAGCAAATGTTTGTGTAACTAACTTTTATTAAGTGATATATCGATGATAAAATACGAAAAAACAGATAAATTCTTTGCAAAATCAAACATTTGCCTTATATTTGCATTAACAGTACCCGTTTTGCATACCATAAGAACTGCAGGCGGGTCATTTTTTTTATGTAGCTATGCCAAATAAACCCGCCTATACCATAGCCGAGCAGTTACAGCTTCTGAAATCACGAGGTATGCTTTTCAGGAATGAAGCGCAAGCAGCCGAATTGTTAAAAAACATAAGTTATTACCGATTTAAGGGATATTGGTGGGATAGGCAATCCGATTTTACGCTGCATACGTTTTTACCAAACACATATTTTGAAGACATTGTTGACAGGTACAATTTCGACCGCCAATTGAGACTTATTCTGTTCGATGCCATTGAACGCATTGAAATCGCTCTGCGTACAAAGATGATATATTACATGTCTGTAAGTTATGGTGGCTTGTGGTATTTAAACCCCGCATTTTTCGAGAATACAACCATTACGCTGAATGGTGGTATGATTAAAACCATTCACCAAAACACTTTGGATGAATTGAAGAAAGAATTTGACAGAAGTCAGGAAAGTTTCATTAAAGACCATCGCTCTCGTTACCCAAATAAAGATGCAGACGCATGGAAGACCTTGGAAGTGGCTTCGATGGGGACGCTCTCAAAATTTTATAAAAACCTGAAACACCAGTTACCTGAAAAAGCCACCATCGCAAAAGAAATGGGATTGAACCTGCACAGTGAACTTTCCAGTTGGCTGGAGGCTATTGCATATGTCAGGAATATTATAGCTCATCATTCCCGTTTGTGGAGCAGGAATATGGTAAAAAGACCTGTCGAAAAATTAAATAATCCTGTCGGGAAATGGTTCGTCAATCCACTTCTTCCCGTTCAGGCAAAGAAACCGTTTCTTATTATTTCGTGTATGGTCTATTTGTGTAACGAGATAACTCCAAACAATCAGATTAAGAGCAAAATACACGAACTTATAAAATCAAATCCATCAATACCGATATATAAATTGGGATTTATGAACAACTGGCATAAAGAACCTCTTTGGCAATGAGCAAGCAACCTGAACTGATACTCGAAGAACAACTCATTGTAAAACTTCAGGAATTGGGTTATGCACTGGCACATATCCAGAACGAAACGGGATTGATTGCCAACCTGAAAGTGCAGTTAGAAAAACATAACAATATTGCATTCTCCGATAAAGAATTTGAAAAAGTACTGAATATTCTCAGCAAAGGTTCAGTATTCGAGAAAGCCAAAACCCTTCGTGAGAAACAGCATATTGTCAGGGATAATGGCGATGACCTGTATTTTGAGTTCATAAATACCGAACAGTGGTGTCAGAACCAATATCAGGTTACCCATCAGGTCTCGATGGAAGGTAAATACAAGAACCGTTATGACGTTACCCTTCTAATCAATGGTCTGCCATTGGTTCAAATTGAACTGAAGCGCAGGGGGCTGGAACTGAAAGAAGTATTTAACCAGATAAACAGGTATCAGCGTCATTCATTCAGCAGCAGTTACGGTCTGTTCCAATACATTCAAATATTCGTAATCAGCAATGGAGTTAACACGAAATATTACGCTAACAACCGTTTCCAGTCATTTAAGCAGACCTTTTTCTGGACAGATAAGGAAAACAAGCGTCTGACAAATCTATTAAACGATTTTGCACCCGATTTCTTGGAGAAGTGCCATGTTTCAAAGATGATATGCAAGTATATCGTGTTAAATGAAACATCCAAGATACTGATGGTTCTTCGTCCCTACCAGTATTATGCTGTTGAGGCACTTATTGACAAGGTAAAGCATAGTCGGAAAAACGGATATATCTGGCATACTACAGGCTCTGGAAAAACATTGACATCCTTCAAGGCCAGCCAAATACTTACCCGTTTGCCTAAGATTAAGAAAGTGGTGTTTGTGGTTGACAGGAAAGATTTAGACTACCAGACTACCAAGGAATTTAACTCATTTAGCAAAGGCAGTGTTGACGGAACAGACAACACCAGACAACTGGTCAGGCAATTTGCCGATGACACAAAACTGATTGTAACCACCATTCAGAAACTTAATGCAGCCATAAGTAGAAAGCGTTTTCTGGAACGGATGAAGCCACTTCAGGATAAACGAATTGTTTTCATCTTCGATGAATGCCACCGCAGCCAGTTTGGTGAAACACATCAGCGCATTGTCTCATTCTTCAAGAACATCCAGATGTTTGGTTTCACGGGCACACCCATCTTTGCTGAGAATGCCGTAAAAAATGAGTTAGGAAAGAAAACAACAAAAGAATTATTCGGGGAGTGCCTTCATAAATATGTCATCACAGATGCTATCAGGGATGAAAACGTTCTGAAATTCTCGGTTGAATATGTTGGCAGGTACAGGAACAGGGATAGTGTCAATGAAATTGATATACTGGTTGAAGACATTGATGTTGAAGAACTGATGGCATCAGGGGCACGGCTTGAAAAAATTGTTGACTACATCATTGCCCATCATAATAAGAAAACGCATAATAGAGAGTTTACAGCGATGTTCTGCGTCAGTAGTATTCCAACACTGATACGCTATTACGAGTTACTGTATCGTAAGAAAATGCTTGGAGAACACGATTTGAAGATTGCCACCATATTCAGCTACGTTGCTAACGAAGATGATGTTGATGCAGATGGTTTCATTCCAGAAGAAGTAAGCGTTGCAGCAGAACCAGAGATTGCATATGCAACCAATCCACATACCCGTGAGAAACTGGATGAATTTATCGGGCATTACAACCAGATGTTCGGGTCAGCGTTTTCAACACGGGACAGCCAGAGTTTTTACAATTATTACAAAGACATCAGCAAAAAGGTTAAAGAAAGAAAGATTGATATAGTGCTGGTAGTGAACATGTTTCTGACAGGATTTGACAGTCCATCCCTTAATACTCTTTATGTTGACAAGAACCTGCGATATCATGGATTGATACAGGCATATTCCCGAACCAATCGCATCCTGAATGAATTAAAGTCACAGGGCAACATTGTGGTTTTCCGTAACCTGAAAAATGCCACCGATGAAGCCATAACCCTTTTCAGCAACAAGGATGCGATTGAAGAAATCATCATGAAACCTTATGATGAGTACGTGAAGTCATTTAACGATGCATTTATTAACCTGCTTCAAATAACACCCACTGTCAACAGCGTGGATAATCTGGTAACAGAAGAAGATGAATTGAAATTTGTTATTGCCTTCAGGGATTTAATGCGTATCAAGAATGTTCTGACATCCTTTTCTGACTTCAAGTGGAGCGACCTGTCAATGACAGAACAGCAGTTCGAAGATTATAAGAGTAAGTATCTCGACCTACACGACAAAGTAAAGAGTGACCACGCAAAAGAAAAGGTAAGCATACTTGAAGACGTGGATTTTGAACTGGAACTTATTCACCGTGATGAAATCAATGTTGCCTACATCATTCGCTTGCTCATAAAATTAAAAGCCAACCAGAAGAAGGATGCAGACCAGATTGAGAAGGAAATATTCAACCTGTTGAACACAGAAATGCAGTTAAGAAGCAAAAAGGAGTTGATTGAGAGGTTCATCAGGGAGAACATGCCAGTTATTCTGGACACCGATGATATTCCGCAGGAGTTTGAAAAGTTTTGGATGGTGGAGCAGGAAAGAGCGTTTCTGAAGATGGTTGAGGAAGAAAAACTATCGAAAGAAAAAACTCAAACACTGATTGAGCATTACCTGTATTCCGAGCAAGAGCCGATGCGGGATGATATATTGGAACTGCTGGTTGGAGAAAAACCAACACTGCTTCAACGTAAACAAACTGGTGATAGGATACTGAGAAGAATAATTGATTTTGTTGAAACATTTATTAACGGAATATCAGGATGATGCATGTTTTTGTCTAATGTATTACTTTAGATAATATACTACATATAGCTAATAATCAATGTAATAAAAATACATAATATTTTAGAACTTATGACCTTATTTGAACCAGAAATACGACCTTAACCCAATATTGATGTATGAGAAAAATTCTTTGTTCTAATCTCGCATATAGCTGTATAACAATCACATAAGACAAGTTAAGGTCGCATTACAAGTGAAGTTAAGGTCAATAATATGGGTATGAACATAGGTATATGTATAGATAGATGGTTAAGTAGTGTTTATAAAAAAAAATGAGATGAGGATATATATATAACAAAGATTGAATATAGGGAATAGAGGGCAGGTGTATATAGAGTATAGTTAAGGTAATATTACCAATGAAGTTAAGGTTAAATTAATATACTAAACGTTATATAAGGGAAATGGTCAGCAAGAAAACAAACAGGAGAGTGTATCGTAAGGAAGAACATCTTCCTGAGAAACTTATTCAGGAGTTGCAAAGTACGGTTTTCAACTTGCCAAGGTTATCGTATCTCAGCAGGAATAATTTCCTTCAATGTGTATCTATCATTTTCTTTCATCAGGTTGTTCAGGGGAATGGTTTGACATATTATGTTCCGCTTGGAAGGAACTACTGGAAGAAAATTTATGGGGGAAACTACCATAAAAGTGTTATTTCACCCCTAATCGAAGCAGGTATTATCGAGAGCATGGATTTCGGTTACCGCACTATACCTGATAATACAACCCAAGTCATAAGCGGAAAGCAGGATGGTCTTGTTGGAGTACGATATCGTATCAATCCAGACCTGCTTAGTGAGGATTACATGGTTATACCGTACCTTGAAAAGGGAAGTAAGGCTTTTACAGCAGAGGAATTAATTTTGCTTGATAAACAGGAGTTTATTATCCCTGAAATTCCTGACCTCGATTTCCGCATCAGTATCGACATTGATAAGGCAAATAAATGGGTAGACAATAACGCAGAACGGATTTGCAATGAATTGCTGAGGCAGGATTACCTCAACTCATTTCCAGAAGACCTGCATATTGAATGTCGTGAGTATTTGGACAGAGGGTCATTTAACAAGAAATATTATCCCGTCAGATGGGCGAAATTCATCGCTCAATCACGTGGACATGAATTATTTTATTTTAACAATTCATTTTACATTGCCAATGTTGATGAATTCCTTCAGTACCGAATACCTGCATTAATTTATTATTACAAATACCAAATATCGAAGGTCGCAACACAGGCAATTGAAGAAAAACGCAGTCCTGTTACTCTCCGTATTTACAGCCACCTGACGAATTTCCCAAGCAGGATACTTCAGTTCATTAACATCAATAATAAAACTGTCCATCAGCTGGATTTGCGGACAAGTCAGTTTTTAATCTTTGCTAACTTGTTGAACGTCTATATTATCAACGGTGGTGAGCATTTATTATCGCTATTCAAAAAGAGCAGAAACAAAACATATCTGAAACGTCTGATTAAGGTTCTTCAAGAGCATAAACATCAGTTACCATCGGTTGGAGTTGATATAAGTGATAGAAATTCAGGCGAGAACAGTTCAAGTGATGTAATAAAGTTCATACGGGATGTGTTCTATCGTGATTTCTATAACGTTGTTGCTCACGAACTTGGCATGAAAGAAAGAATGCTGGCAAAACATGCACTGTTTAAACTATTATTCAAGAAGACAAATCGCCCAGACGCATTGCTGCATAGGCTTTCTCAACTTTATCCAATTGTTGTGAATATAATTGCTGAATTTAAAAAACCAGATAAACCAAAAGCCACTGACAAGACCGATGATAACCGTGAAAGTAATTTTTCTGTTTTTCTCCAATGCATTGAAGCAGAGGTTTTTGTCGATAACATTTTAAAAAAGCTACGGGAAGAGGGTATACCTTGTTTCACAAGACACGATGCGATTGTTGTTGCGGACGGGTATCAGGAACAAGCAGAAATCATTGCAAAAAACGTTTTTCAACAATTTGGATTTAAATACAATCACAAGGTTGAAGATAAGTTCTGGGAAGTAGTTGATTATGAGGAATTGGAAGACAGCACGTACATGCAATGGCTATTGGATGAGAGTTTATTAACGGATAATTACGATGTAGAAGGTGCATTTGACGAGCCACATTATGAAATGATTGATATGGACGAATACGAAACTGAAATATGCAAAAGATTGCTTGAAATTGGAATTCGGGATGATTATTTCGAATATGTAAACGCTGAATTTCTGGAAGATATCTCAAATCTCCCTATGCTTTATCGGGAAGAAAAAAACATCTTGTACGATGATGTGGTCAATTTGAAAGAGGGATATACTTTTTTGCAGGACGAAACCAATCAGCTATTATGCAATCTGATTGAAAGAATATCACAGATGCGTTTGCCTCATAATTGAATATTGAGCAACACTACTCCATTCTACTAAAAAACCGCTCGAAGGACAAGCTAATTGCACCATTTGTTTCTTGAAAATTAAGTGCAAGAGGGGTGGAATACCAAGCAGCAAATTGATGGAGATTGAAGTAGTTAATACGGCACATGGAAAGATTATAAGGCATTCAAGCGTTTGTTTATCAGCTCAAAATATTCTTTTACTATCTCGCTTCCAATAAAATTCCTGCCGAGTTTTTTAGCAATTTTTAAAGTTGTGCCAGAGCCACTAAACGGGTCATAAATCAAATCGCCTTCATTAGACCATGAATTGATATGGTCTTCTGCAAGTTTTTCAGGGAAAATTGCTGGATGATGGTGGGCAATAGCGTCCTCGGTTGAGTACCCTTTTCCAGTAACATATCTCCAAATATTTATCCGTGGCGAGAATTCTGGAATAGGTTTGAATTTCCTCACAGGAACAAGCTCATCGTTGTTTTTATCTCTGTCAGTTTTTTGTCCGAAATTGGTTGTTCCTGCCCAACGATTATTCTTGTCACAGATTAGGTTAACTGTTTTTGGTTTGCCCTTTGAGAACACAAACATATATTCAAAACACTGTGAATACCTCATGCCATCACGTTTTGCAGGAAACGTTGTGGTATTCTTTTCAAATATCATGGTGTCGTGCAGTCTTAGACCACAGTACTCCTTGAAGAATAACGCCTGTTTGAAAGACGTACCAGTTTCGCTGCCTTTGTACATTCCATCACCAACGACCCAGACGATTACACCACCATTTTTAATAATGCGGGTGAGTTCTACCGATATTTTTTCGAATTCAAATTTATTGTTGCCATTATATTTCCTCATACCTATGCCATCATAGGGCGGAGAAGTTAATACCAAATCGACATAATTATCTGGCATTTTACTCATGGTTATAAGGCAGTCTTCATTGAAAATTTTGTTTATTAAACTGATGTCCGAATTATGAATATCCGATTTGCGGTAATTGTAATTCGGTAATACCTTTTTCTGGTCACCTGACCTCTTCTTGGGAAACTCGTGGATTATATATTCATACCCTTTAAAACGACCTTTTTTGTCACGAACTTCAATCTTGTGGATAATTCTGCGTTTAACAAGTTCCTCAAAGCCCTTATTCAGTGCATAATACCCTTCTTTAAAGTATTTGGGCAAATCCTTTTTGTTTATGTTGTGATTAGAAGGCAGGGACAGCAGAAATGCCAAGATGCCCTTGGCTGTTGCTGACAACTTATTGTCATTCAGTATTTTTACAGGTATAGTTGAATAATTATAATCGGAACTAAGATTTTGTATGCGACCCATTTCCATTTTAATTGTGTTAAGGGATTTGGTCGAAATTTAATAATTGGGGACAATATCAAAAAGTCTTTGGTTTGAAACTTATTAGTGAAATATCATAAAGCGTATTTATCAATTATTTTTCCTCATAAAAAAGTTCGCTTAGATTAATCTCCAATGTCGCTGCAATTTCTAATAAATTGAAAATATGATGGTCATATCCCCTTTCAACACGGCTCAGAGTGTTGCGATGCAAATTCAGGTTTTTAGCAAGTTCCATCTGGGTATATCCGTTGGCAAGACGATATTCACGAATAAGAGACGCAATGTTTTTGAGTTTCTCATGATATTCCTGCGGATATGTTTTCTTAATCATTATAGATGTTTCATATAAATAGTTCTCTGACCAATAAATTGTGCGGCAACACCTACCATAACTGTTCTTTACAGAACTTTTTTGCTTCATTATGCCATTTTATTGTTCCGTTTTCATGGCGTCATTTAGCATTAAATGGTTGTTTCAACACTAAACTTGGCTGTTTTCAAGGATTTTTTGGCTTTTTCGTGCCCACATGCAAGGAATACAGGGCATAAAAAAACACAGGAATTGCAAATGGGTTACAAAGACTTGAAAAATAACTTTGCTTCCAACCCATAGTAGTTTATCAGTTTTAACACATTCTCAGAATTCCAATAGACCTGTCCAGTGGTAATTAATAGATAAGTATATCTTGAAATTCTAACCTTCCTGCACAGTTCAGCAGTACTTATACCTTCCTTCTTTTGTAATTCAAGTAGTTTCCCCGCAATAGCTAACATAAAAGTCTTGTCTTCTGGAGCGACAGGTTTGGGCGGTTGATACTGTTTTTCTGACTGTTTTGACTTAATATTACTTATTGGCTTCGGTTTCATTAAATAAAAATTTGATGTAAAGTTAATAACTGTCCATGAAAATGGACATAATTATGACGATAAATTATCTGATGATAGTTTTCTTTTGTACTTTAGTCCATTATTATGGACGTCAGCATGAATAAAAAAATTGCAATAAGACATCAAATTATATATTCCGAACATGATTGGAATGAAGCCTGTATGTTGGTTATGTTCATTGATGGGATTGAACTTGTTGCTTTTAATGCAGTACCCATGCGGGATGCTATCACCAATTACGATGAATTAAAAAAGTATCGCTTCCAATTCTTCTCAACCAATTAATTGAATTTATGAAAATATCAGTAGCAATAATATCACGATATGGTCATCAAAAGAAATATTCACTTTTGTCAATAACTGAAATAGTGCCATATTATCTTTCTGCAAGGGTATCAATGAATTACACGAACAGAACCATTAATAGACAAAATACCACATTCACTTTCGATTTAAAAACAACAAAACTGAAACAATATGAGCGCAAAATTTTCAAATACAACGGCAGACTATCTGGAATGGAACGAAGCCATGAATTTAATTCGGAAATTGTATGATGATAAAAAATATACTCTTTCTCTTTATATCGCCTGTAGCTGCTTTTTTGGCTTACGTGCCAGTGATACGCTTTCATTGAAATGGGTTGATTTACTTGGCAAGGATGAATTCCAGCTTATCGAAAAGAAGACCCAGAAGAGGAGAGACATTAAAATAAACCAGCAATTAAAGAAACACATATCGGAGTGCTACAACAAAATTAAGCCAGCCAGTTTGAATGATTTCGTTTTTGTAAGCCAGAAGGGGACTGTTTACTCCATCCAGAGACTTAATGTTATCCTAAAGGATTTGAAAAAGCAGTATAATCTTAAAATCAAGAATTTCTCTACACATAGCCTTAGAAAGGCATTCGGCAGGGAAATTTTCAACCGAAGTGCCGAAAATGCAGAATTGGCAATTATAAAATTAGGTGAGCTGTTCAATCACAGCAATCCAGCAATAACTCGTAGATATTTAGGTATTAGCCAGAAGGAATTACTTGAAACTTATGATATTTTGAGTTTTTGAGGGGAAGAAAGTATTTAAGTATTTTCAAATGTTAAAGTGTCTTCTTTTCAGCCTCCAGAACTATATAATATAATTCTATCTCTTCCTCAGATGCTGTCTTATTCTGAATTTTTTTCTCAAATCCCTTTTTTATTTTTTGAATATGTTCATAATCATTAATTGGCAGTTTTAATTTTAATATCCACATACCAATAAAAGCTATTAACGCATATTTCCAGTTTATAAAAAATAACCAAATCAAGGGAATATACTTCAGTTGACTTATGTAAAACAGATAAAAATACCAATCAGGGAAGAATTTGTTTTGGATTTTAATGTCCTGAGTTCCGAAGGCAAATTGCCTTATTTTTCTAACCGTGCGTTGGAAAAGGAAACAGTATATATTGATGCCCTCGAATAGCAGATATGTTCCTAACAGTATAAAATCTTTTTTCATTACATTGAAATACTTTGGTTTATAAAAAATAATATTCTGACATGCGATATAACCTTTTATGGTTTTTTGTTAGTGTCACACTGAACGTCATCATCTTTAAAACCGCCATACTTATAGATTAGTTTTTCCATTTGGCTGCGACTTCTTCAAAAAGTGCATGTGAATTTTCAATAAACTCGTCCATAGTTTTGGTTTCATAAGAAGCAATTGCTGGAAACATTAATTTCCCTTCATTTTCAGGCGTATTTGCTAAATCATTCAAATTTAAGACATCATGTGCCAACTCATGGTAAATAAGATAATATCGCAGAGGCTTTTTGAACGTATTCCATGTTGAGGGGTTAATGTATATTTCAATCTTATCATCATCATTAATGCCGAAAGAAATGCCATGAATATGAGTAGCATTAGTTATGTGGTCAAATTTTGCGAATTTTATTATTGTGGTAGTTGGTCTTTTCGGGAATATTCCATAGACAGCAATGTCTCGGTAAAATTTCTCAACATAAAAATTGAAATCTACATCTGCTTCATAAGCACTTGATTTAATCTCCTGATAAAGATTGTATTGCTTTTGTTTTTTGACAAAAAAGAAGACTAAATATAGAGCAAGTATTGAAGCAAATGCAATTAAAATACCTCGTTTCAGTTTTTTTCGTTTTTTCGGGGGAGATAACTGACTATATACCTCCTTGGTAATTTCCTCTTGTTTTTTAACTATTTCTTTATTGCTTTTCAGTGGTGGTGGTAGTGAGTTAGTGATGCCTTTTAACTCATCTAAGTCAGCTAATTTTGTCCAATGCTCTAATCCATAGTACCATACCTTTGTTTCCCTTGTAATTTTCTGTTGTTTCAGTTCTTCAAATGTAAAGGGACCGAACTTGTCAACGCCATCAGTATAGAAGTATTTTTTCATCAATAATCATATTGTTCTGGGAAAATTACTGAATTGGTAATTAAATTGTAAAGTTTTTCTAAAGCAGTAAACTCATTATTATCCAAGCCACTACACTGGAGATATACAATTTTATCTTCGAAAAAAATCATCCAACATTTTTGTCTTATCTTCATCTTCACTCCTAACCGCTCCATTTCTCCTCTCATCGTGAATTCAAGAGATGGATATTTGTCAACACTCACAATCCTATGATAAAGTATCTGTTGATTGGACAGAATAGAACTCGCCTCAAGTAAAAACTCATTGACATATTCATCATCAGATAAAAGTTCGCTAATCTCATTTCTCGAAAAAAACATGATGTTGTCTTTCACAATAATCATATAATTATTGTTCTTGAACAGGAACTTTTTCACAATATTCGGTCTGTCTCCTTCTTCAATCTGCCATCCCATCGGGGGTTTGAGTTTTAAATTGACCCCTTTTGCTTTTGGATGTCCATCTATACTTATGTAATCTCCCAATTTGAAATTTAAACTGGTAAGCTCATATGATTTAATACTGATTTTTTCACGAAGACGGTTTTCGAAAAAATACTGGTATTCAACGTTTATGTCATTATTGAAATATGTTTCAGCATATCCAGATTTTTTGAGATTTTCTATTAAATCGGTTTTGCTGTTTTCGGGTGCAAACCAATCCTCACTTACCTGATACTGGTAAACTAAAGTTCTGCCTATTGCGTAACAACCCTTTACAGTAAGCCCATTACCAAAATCCATTCCTTGTAATTCCTTATTAATTCTTTGTGCCAATATCTTGATGTCACTATCTGATAATGATTGTGAGTAACTAATCAAATTGAGACAAAAAAGTATGATTAGAAGGAAGAATTTCATGAGATAATATTTTCGAGTTATACCTTGGGATTAATGCCGTGTTTATTACTAATGCCTGCCTCTCCTTTCCTGAAAATCATCCAGAGAGGATAAAATGGTATAATCTGAAACCACCCACTTTGCCCCATATCGTGACAGCGCTTTGCGCCTTGCGCAAAAAAGAACCAATATAATGGTATATAAGCAAGAAATAGCCAAGCTAACTCATAACTATCTTCTATTAACACATTGATTAATGAACTTAAGAATGCTACGATAATAAAACTAATTCCATACTCCAATCGCCTTATTCGACCACTGAATGAGAATGGATTTGAAAACATTCCACGCCTTTTAAAATTTTGTGCTCCAGAATGGTTATCAGTGACATTTGCCTCTCCACCTTGGTAATCCAATTGGGATGAAGTGTTTTTCAAATCCATTTTTTCAGGAATAATTGGGGGCGGTATCAGTTTAAATATTTCTTCGAATTCACTTATATCTTTTGCTGACTTCCAATCTTCAAGACCCTCAAACCATATTAAGGTGTCCTTTGTTATTTTTTCATTTTTTAGTTCTTCGAAGGAAAATGGACCGAATTTCTCCTTACCGTCCGAATAAAAATACTTTTTCATAAGTTTTAATATCACCAATTAATACCTATACTTTCCGTTCGCTATAAACATATAACAAAGATGAATGATACCTATTTTTAATAGTTTAAATATGTAACTTTTTAAGATTAAAATCAAATCTTTTTATCCAACTTATACACAGACAGCATCTTTACATAACAAGTCACATAAAGGATAAAAGCAAAGAAATGCAGTAAAACAAATACCTAATGTTTGCTTAATCTGATTAATACTACTAATTTTTCACTTATGCCTTCATGAATTACTTCACCCAATTCAAAAGTCACCTCATTTTAACCAGTATACTCATTTGGTAATTACTTAACATACACTTGCCTTTTGTGTTGAATACTCATCCAGTGACCATAAACAGGGACAGGGATATCCATTTTTTACATGTGCTTCTTACTATAAAAGATAATACCATATAGTTTTGAGAGTTTTGTGATTGGCAATGCCAAACGAAGTCATATAATTCCTTCCGTGTGAAAACAATTTTTCCCATAATAGATTAAATCTCTCATAAAAATCTTGACTTTAGGCCCAAAAGATGTACTTATGTTATGTGGCTCGCAGTTTCTTTTGTGCTTTTTCTATTTTAGATGGTTTCACCATCTAAAACTGCTAACCAACAGCGATTTTTGATATTTTACAAGGTGGCACTCTTTCCTTGAACACGAGGAATGCAGCGAGACAGTACCGCCTCTTTTTTTATAGTATCATGTAACCCATAATTAATGCAGAACCATCGCTTTTACATGGTTATTCCCCCTTTGAAAAAGAAAACAAAAAGAAGGTGAGTTATTTTGATAAGTTGGTCAGGTTTTCAATATCAGCCAATGACCATAACCACCAGTCTCCATCTATTTCCATATTCCAAATAAGATTATATGCTCGATTGGTTTTAAGGTCTTGTACGTTCAAATAAATAACCCCTTCGTAATCTTGAAAGTCAAGCAGCCTGACGGCAGAAATATCCTCACCAAAAACTTTCCTCTCTACCTTCAAATAAGCCATGCCTTTGGTTAATCTTTTACCAGTGGTCATTATAAATGGCAAATCAAGGATAATCGTATCATCTGAAATATATTCAAGAACTTTATGCCCTTTAGCATTGATATAAGGTTCGTTATTCATATTCCAGTTCCAGCAATCCAGCAGCACCATCATCACTGGCAAATTCATTGTAAACCATATCCTTTATATCACTCCAACATAGGCAATAATGCTCTGGATGTTCATTGTTTACATCCAAATTAATCTTAGCAAAGCAACCAGTATCGGGATTGGTAAACAGCATCTGAAGAAAGCCAGCTTTGTAATCCACGCTTTTTAAATCGTACAAAGCAAAACCCCTATTGTTTACCAACAGATATCGCTGACCAAATCCTATTCCAAGCGAGGATTTGTCACGATATAAGAAGATTGAAAGGTGTTTGTACCTTCCAGCTTGCATTGCCTCAATCAGTTCTGGTAAATCTGCTGGGTATTTGCTATCTTTTACTTTTTCCATTTTAACCCATTTTCTTATAAATACTTTTATAACTTATTTACGGATGTCTTGATGAAGACCGTAATCAGAATAATTGTATCTGCTGTAACGTATTCCAGTACATCCTTTCCAGCAAGATTGATTTATCACCTTAGCTTCTTGTTTTTGTTACTTTCCATAAGGTATGTTGCCATCTTCTTATTGTACAGTACGAACCTACCATCATAGCCCCCCGTATACGGGGTGGTGAGACATTTATCCAGTAGCTTATATGGGTCATACAGGAGAATAGTCTTTTCCCATAATTTTTTTCCAATTTCAAAATTTGAATAAAGAAGTTTTGAGAAAAGACCCTTAAAAATTCTATAGAAAAATTTCTTAAATCCAGAAAGCAACAAAATAATTCCGAAATCCACAGCAGGTAGAAGAAGGATGAAAATTTCAACTTGAAAATTTTTTTAAAAAATAAAATTGAAAATCCAAAAGTTATATTTGGGTAATTAGGCTGATTGATTTTATATTAAATGGTTATGTGCTGCTGCAAAGCAATAAGATATTTTACTGTCGCTTAGATAGGTTTGCGTAAAACTCTCGATTTATATAACTTGCTCATTTCACGCTTATTAAATTCGGGAGATAAGTCAATATACCTATCCATTATTGAATAAGAGGATTGTCCTACCCAAGTTATGATACTTTTAAAATTTATGCCGCTTTGAACAGCTTGGCTGATGAATGTGTCCCTAAAGTTATGTGATGTATGATTGGTCTTAAACTGTAATTCTTTACAATCATCTTTTTCAGCAAGGTTTTTTAACATTGATTGTATTGCCCGATTATATGGCTGATTTTGCATTTTGTAACCACTGGTATCATAATTGACTTCTTTAAATAATGCATCCGCATATTTATTAAGTGGCTGTGATGCCTCAATATCATAACGTGAGGTTTTAGTAGGCATGAAAATTAGCCACCCTTTGTTTTCAAAATTACTTGGTCTGAACCTTTTAATATCATTGTAACGACATCCAGTAAAACACTGTATGAGCACCATTTTCCTAATGGTCTCAAAGTGCTTTTCTTTTTCAGTGAAACGATAATTATATAAAAACATAACTTGTTTGTATGATAATGGATTAGGTTTATTCTTGCTTTTTTTACCTCGTTTGAATGATTTGTATTTAAAATCTTCTGACAGTTGGATATTTAACTGTTTCCTACGTTCATAATAATAGTTCAGAACCGTTTTGAGAATGGTATAAGTTTTCTCAATAGTACCTTGGCTGTATTTTTTGCCCGTCATCCATAATTCAAAAGCATCAGACCATAACAAATCAATATCTTTCAAGTATGTTATTCGGTTATTATCATCATCAAAATTCTTAACTCGGTTCATCACCGTTTTAAACTCCTTAACTGTCCCTGCTGCATGTCCCAATTTCTTTCTGTACGAATAATATTCTTCAATATAATGAACCAGATTTTTTTGGTATTTAAGAAGGTGTAGAGTGGGAAAGACCTGTTCAATTTTAATAAATTCCTCCTTCTTCAATTGAGCAAATATGTATTCCCCATCAGGATTGGAAACATATTTCCTAATATCACTTTCCTTATCTTGTATGGTTCTATTCTTTTGTTGCCATTTAAAATCAGATTTTAACACTTCTCCCTTCTTACTGCTCCAAGATTTTGGCTTGACCCGAACCCCTGTAGGAATTTTCTTTTCCTTTTCATCTTTTCTTGTGTGAGGGTTATACCTTCGAAGACGGATATAAACCATACATGTACCTTCACTATCAGTCTGATTTGGAAAGATTTTTCTTGATATCTTTAAATCTTGTGGGGTGTAATACTTATTGATAAAAATTGCCAGTTCATCATCCGACCTGTGTGACATAGTAAGCCAAATATTAGGTGAAAAACATAGAAATACTACAACATCCCATATTATGGGAATTATAAACGCAAACGTAAGCCAATTTATTATAATTTGCTAATTTTATAAGCCAAATATGAGTATTGAATATCAATGTAATATGAAAAATATATAATCTTCTCACCCCGACAGAGTTAAACAGAATGCCGTTGTAAATCAAGTGATTGCAGCGGCATTTTTGTTTGTGGTGGAAAAAGTGGCAGAAAATTCTTACTTTACTTTCAATTTTGCTTTTTCCATTATTATTCACACATTGTGTGTACAACATCGCTGAAGATAGCATCTTCAGTCTGATGTTCCATAAGGAGCATTTCTCTTTTATAACCAAATAAGCAGGTATCTCCTTCCTCCAATTCTGCATCAGTGAATCCGCAGTGCCCTACTAATACTATATCTATTTCATCTATAATCTGTTACAGAAATATGATTTAAAAGATATTTATAGTACAAAAAAAATTATGCGTTGTTTGAGTATGTATATACATCATTGGAACAGATATTTAGATCCAAAAATAAGAAACATTGCAAAGGTTGGAGCGAAAGATTTTAATATGTTAATGATTCGTTGAAGATAAAACTGGAGAGAAAAACCAGTAATTAATACGATATTGTCCATAAAGATTAATTACAATATCTTTAATATTACAAAAATCATTCATCATGGAACGTCTTATAGCTGAAAACAAAACATATAAGTATTACGAGTACACCAACGAAGCGGAATTTGAAAAGATTATTGTTGATAATGCCAAACAGATATTCGGGAAGAATACCGTATATATCGACATCAAAAAGAAAATTGGTGATAATATTGTCACAATCCCTGATGGTTACCTCATAGATTTTTCTTTTGCTGAAAAGCCTCGATTATACATTATCGAGAATGAGATTTCTACTCATGATCCTTACAGACATATTGGTTCACAGTTACTCAAATTCGGCATTAGTTACAAAGCCAGTGGCAGAAACATAAAGAAGTTCATCCTTGACTTTTTAATGACAAACAAAGATTACTATGATTTTGTCGAGAAGCGCTCTAAAACAGCTGGATATCGCAATATAGACGCATTTTTGGATGCCATTATTTTTGATATTCCTGTTGCAGCAATTGTCATTATAGATAAATCATCGACCGAACTTGAGAATGTATTGAGCCAACTTACAATGGATACTGATATCATTGAATTTCAAACCTTTGTTGATAATGATGAACGTATTCATAAATTCATACCATTCAATGAAGAAATTCGTGATATTGAAGAGGGTGAAAAGAGAGATGTAAAGGTTGAGGAACTGGACACGATTGTTGTTCCTGCTCAGGCAGAAGGGTTTCAGTCGGTATTTATCGAAAGCAATGCATGGTGGGCAATCAGAATTTCATCTTCAATGCTGAATCGCATCAAATATATTGCGGTATATCAAGTTGCGCCAATTTCTGCAATAACTCATGTTGCTGAGGTATCAAGAATCGAAAAATATAAGGATACCAATAAGTATATCGTTTATTTTAAAGAATCTGCCAGGGAGATTAATCCTGTAAAACTTGATACTAAGAAAAAAGGAAGTGCACCGCAAGCACCAAGATATACAACCTATGAGAAATTGATGAATGGGAAGGTATTGTCGGATGTGTTTTGATTTGTTAACCGTGGCTTGATAATTTTACAGAAAAAAAGTTGCATAACTGAAAACTACATTGTTATCGGAGGCACTGCCTGTGATTTTGTGCTTGCTGAAGCAGTAAATGGTTAGTAAAAATATCCCTGCTGTCATATCAAGTACTGATTATTACAATTTTAGTCCATTAAAATATTCAACTACTTCATTTTGTGTTAAATTCTTTCAATCAATTCCGTTTTAACCAACTCATATGCAGATAAAGGCTCGTATAATTGACCCTGCCGGAGTAAACCTGTCGTATCGCCCAAAAATTCAGGGTCGGTTATCTTGGCTTCCATGTTCAGAATAAACTCCCTCTGGCTTGGCGGTTTGTCAACCGAGAATTTCATATACTCCCGGTAACAATTAAGAAGCAAATCTTTATCGAGCGACGGATTACGTGTAAGTGCAATATACAAGTCGTATAAATCACGGCCTTTTTTGCGTTGGTATAATGCCCGCAACTTGGTTCCCAATAATTCCTCCAATTTGTATGTAGTAAGATTACAGCTACCCATAAACCATTGCGAATTGACCTCAAAAGGAATTTTAATCAATTCGCTTACCGTAAAATGTTCACGGGTATTTGTTTCTACTTTTAACCTTAAGTTCATGATTGGCGGAAATTCAGACTCAAACCTAAAATACATAGTGAAATCGTTGGCTTTAGGGCTTCGTTTGGGTTCACCCAAAAAAGCAAGCCTTTCCCTAATCCTGTCCACTAAAGGGCCAAATGGTTCTGCCGTGATTTGCACCAAGTCAATATCTTCGGAGTAACGCTGCTGAGGGCTGAAAAACAATTTATGCAAAGCTGTTCCTCCCCTTAAAGCAAGACTATTAGCCAATAAATCGTCGGAGAATATCTCAACTAACGCTCGGCATATAACAAGGTCTTGTTCCACCTGTTCCATTGTTTGCCATGGTACTTGTTGGTACCATTCTGATATATAAGCTTGTGGAATCATAAATCAATATCAATTCCGGTGTTGACAATTACTTTCCAACGATTGTCGGAAGAGAAGCCTTTGGTTTGTGCCGATGCCTTTAGAGGTATCCTGAACATCCTGGATTTATTCTTCTCCATCGCATTGTATAAAGCATTGGATAATTCGGTATTTGAACAGGCAAATTCCAGCAGGTAACCCAATCGTTGAAGCGTGGTAACGGCAGCATGTGCCAGAATATCTTTATTAAAATCGGTTGGTTTAAGAACTTCCATCAATTCAAATAATACTGTGGCAGCACGGTTTAAGCCCCCAATTCGCCTTTCGAATTGTACAAGGTCAGTAGCTGTAAGCACAGGATTAGAGATGGTAAGATATCCGGCTTCGGTTTTGCGTTTTTCCAATAGTTTTTCAGGAATTCTATCGATGCTTACATAGTTGATTTTTAATCCTTTTTTTTGTGTGGCACGCATGGCAGGGAAATTAGTCACTACATAGTATTCCTGTGGCTGCTGGTGCGATGCTCCATGATAAGCGGCAGCATTTAATAGAGATACATAATATGGCCTTCCAAGAAACTGAAAGAATGCGTCTAAAAAAAGAGACGGGGGTAAGATACCCTTTAACGCATATTGGGGCGGCAAAATCAGGTAATACCCTTTGTAAACAGAAATTATTTTCCCTTTCTCCGATAAGCGGCTTAAAGCCCTTTTAAGGGCAATTTCACTATAGGCAGGCAATTCTTTTTTAGCCAATTCAAGAGAAAATGCGAAAGCTCCCCTTGATTGAAGCAGTTCAATCCATGTAAGAATCCGTATTTCTTTTTGTCCATTCATAAGAGAGTAAATATTTGCGAAAAATACCTTTTTTCGGTAATTATCGCAAAATATCTATTTTATAATTTTCAACAAACAGGATGATTTATTTACACACGCTGATAAATACTGTAAAGTCAATTTAAACAGACTTACAGATAACTATTTACCCGGATGAGGAAGTTGAAGATTTTAAGGAAAATGGAGAATTGCTTCTAACAATCCCCCAAACCCTTCCTTTCCGATGCAGCATGTAACCTATATCTGATTATTAATTGATTGCACAATTTGAGCAACAAATAGGCAACAGACACAAAAAAACAAATGTGAAGAAGAACAAAACAAGAGATTGTATCAGGCCGTCTATCAAACCTCATCCCCCGGCTTCAGATAGAAGCCGATGGCATTCAGGGAGTCGCTC